>Ga0206855_10014_pt1 | contig 55922 bp, 49 predicted proteins | sample Alteio_BWOrgCont_51_FD_152637 | JGI IMG/M metagenome (GOLD analysis project Ga0206855, IMG submission 152637) | Enriched cells from forest soil in Barre Woods Harvard Forest LTER site, Petersham, Massachusetts, United States -... | ecosystem: Environmental > Terrestrial > Soil > Temperate forest >...
TGACGAAACCGCCAGCGCGCGCCGACCGCTGCTCTTGATGGCGCCGAACTGGCTCGGCGTGTCCGAAGATTCCATCAAGCGCGCGGCAATGATGGCCGGCAGCAAATACGTGGCCTTGGTCGCCGACATGTATGGTGGGGGAAAAATCCCCGGCGGGCCGCCGGAAGCGGCGCCTCTGGCCAACGGATTGCGTGCCGATGCGCCCGAGCGCCGCCGCCGGATCGGTGCCGCGCTTGAAGCGCTGCGCAGCGAAAGTGACAAGCGCAAGATCGGCGATCTCAAGCGGCAAGCGGCGGTCGGCTTCTGTTTCGGCGGCGGCAATGTGCTGGAGCTGGCGCGCACCGGAGCCGACCTGCAAGCGGTTATCTGCGTGCATGGTGATCTGCTCACCCCGGCGCCGGCCAAACCCGGCGACATCAAGGCGGCGGTATGCGTGCTGCACGGTTCCAAGGATCCGGTGGTACCGAAAAAGGACCGCGACGCTTTCGAAGCCGAAATGGAAGCCTCCGGCGCCAAATGGCAGATGCTGGTGTTCGGCGGGCTCCTGCATTCGTTCAGCGAGGCAGAGTCCGACGTGCCGGGTATCGCGCGTTATGACGCGGGCGCCGCGCGTCAAAGCTACGCCATGGTCGATGATTTCGTGAGCGCCGCGTTTACGGGAAAACTATAAGACGGCAATTCAGTGAGGGGAACGTCATGACAAAATTTGGGCGCATCGTCTTCGGTTTCCTGTTCATCGGCTGCGCAGCAACGGCGCAAGCGCAAAACTATCCAGACCGGCCGATCAGGCTGATCGTCTCGATTGCCGCCGGCAGCGTGACCGACATCATCATGCGAACGGCTGCAGCCGAACTCACGCCACTGTTGGGCGGCCAGCCGCTGGTGATCGAAAACCGCGGCGGCGCCAGCGGTATTGTCGCGGCACAGGCCTGTGCCCAAGCCGCACCCGACGGCTATACGCTGTGCGTGATCTACCACAGCACGATGTCCTACAATCCGCTGCTGTTCGATCACCTGCCCTATGACCCCGATACCGATCTGGTGCCGGTGACACGACTGTTCTTTCTCAACGAAGGCTTGTTCGTTTCCGCGGACTTGGGCGTGAACTCGGTCGCCGAGCTCAAGAAAATGGCGCAGACTAAATCGGACCAGCTCAACTACGCCACGCTCGGCGACGGCTCATTTCCGGACCTATTCCTGCGCTGGATGAATAACCAGTGGGGCACAAAAATTGTCGGCGTGCCGTACAAAGGCGGTGGCCCTGCGGCGCAGGCGCTCGCCGGCAATCAGGTGCAGTTGACGCGCTTCGGCATCGGAAATTTTCTCGGGCTGGTGAAAGCCGGCAAGGTCAAGGCGATCGCGGTGTCGGCCGACAAGCGCTCGCCCCTACTGCCGGACGTTCCGACCTTGGCGGAGGCCGGCCTCGGCGGCTATCCGGGCCAGGGCTGGTGGGGCCTAGCGGCACCGAAAGGCACGCCGCCCGCACTGGTCGACAAGATCAATGCGATTTTCGTGAAGGTGTTTAACGATCCGAAATTCATGGCGTACCTGGACCAGCAGGCGGTGGTGCCGGCAACGACTACGCCGGCGGGCTTCGCCGCTTTTCTGAAAGAGGATCGCAAGGCAGCCGAGTCGCTGATCAAAATCGCGAACAGCAAGCGCGAAGAGTACAAGCCGCAATAGCTGGCATGAAGGTCGGCCAAGCTTCGCACTAAGGAAAATCGGACGCGCGGGATGTCCGCTGTTACGCCAATAACGGAACAACCACTGCGCAGCTCGATTGTCCGTTGAATGCCAAGAGCGAACATGCCAAAAACGGCGACTAAGTTCTGACCATAACGTGTCATAATGCGCATTCCTCTCGGCAGGGCGACTAACAGCAAGTCCATCAGCACTGATGGAATCAAGGATGTCTTCTATGGCAGCGCAAATCACGCGTACTCTGGCGATCAGTTTCGTTTTCTGTTGCACCGTTTTCGGCGGATTGCATGCCCAAACCAAAGCAACTCCAGCCTTTTGGATCACCGAGACACTAGAGGTGTTTGATCAGGCTGCGTTACTCACAGCCATTAAAGCAGTCCCACCGACCCTTCAGCCTTTCGGAGGGCACTACATCGCCCTTGGAGGTAATATTGCGGCCGGTGAAGGGTCGCCGCCTCGCCGAATTACAATTATTGCATTTGATAGTCTGGAAAAGGCTCAGCAATGGTTCAATAGTCGGGCAACCATCGCCGCGCGCACCGAAGCCCAAAAGTACGCCAAGATTCGCAGCTACTTCGTAGAGGGCGTTGCCAAATAAACTGGCTGACCGTCGTCGCACCGACGTCTGCTAAGGGTTATTAACGGGCAAACCACCGCAGGCCAAAAACGATTTTTGTCCGAGAACCAGGAGGAGCCATGCCCTTCGTGAACATCCGCTTCATCGAAGGGATCATGATCATCCAGTACGCGCCGGGGCTGCTGCTCGGTTTCGTCTTCGGCGCCTTTGCCTGGCGGACTCACCGGGTCTTTGGCGCGGTGCTCGGCGCACTCGTGAGCGTCGCCCTCAGCGCGGAATTCTGGAACATCTATGAGAACACCGCGCTTTCGGTGAGCATGGGCCCTGCCGAGGTAATTGCCGCGGCACTGGCGCGGGCGTGGCCCGGCCTCGTGCTCGGCGTCGCCGCGGGCGCCTGGCTCTGGCGCAGCCGACGGGTGTTCGGCGGCGTGTGTGGTGCGCTCATGGGCTTCGCGCTGTGGCTCGGCGGATGGGTACTTTTCAACGTAGCGTGATCGCGCTGCGTAGTTGATCAACGGCACCGACCGTACGTGTCCGCTTCGCTCCGAAAGCGGACAAACGCGGGCGGCCCAATGTCCGCTTTGAGTCATTAGCGGACAAACGCTAGCGCGGCTCGATTATCCGTTAAGTGCCAATAGCGGACATGCACGCCATATACAGCCGTTTCACCCACGTATAGGGTGGCCTTGGGTGTACCTGCGCTAAGGCAATTCTTGGGGGCTTTCTTGAAAGTTCTTACTGCTTTCGCTGTCGGTCTCGCGCTCGCCGGCGTGCTTTCGACTGAACCCGCACAGGCGCAGAACCAGCACTCGTTCGTATCCAGTCAGGGCAACGATGCCAATGCCTGCACGCTGGCCGCACCGTGCCGACATCTTCAAGCTGCACTCGCCGCTACTATTTCAGGCGGTGAGATCGCGATCCTGGATACCGCCGGTTACAACGGTGGCACTACTGTGACCATCACCAAGGCCGTGAGCATCGTGAACCCGGGCGGCTTCGAAGCGGCAATTGCGCCGCCCTCGGGCGGCATTGGCATCGTCATCAACGCCGGCACGAACGATGCCGTCAGCCTGCGTGGGTTGAGCATCGATGGCGCTGGCGTCGGCGCGAACGGAATTGAATTCATCAACGGTGCATCCTTGACCGTCGAGAACTGCATCGTCCGGCACGTGAGCCAAGACGGCATCGACTTTCTATCGAACACTGCGCCGAGCACTCTCACCGTATCGAACTCGCTGGCGGCCGATAATGGCGGTAGCGGGATTTACGTCGGGCCTAGCGGCGCGGGGGCCATCACGGCCGTTTTCAATCGCGTCGAGGCGAACAACAACGGCAACGTCGGTATCGAACTGGACGGATCGGGCAGCGCGGGAACAAACACAATTAGTGGCACTGTGTCCGAAAGCGTCGCCGCCGGGAATGGCAACGCCGGGCTCGTTAGCTCTGCGCCAGTGGGCCAAGCTCAGACCAGTCTTATGCTGTTCCATTCCGTCGTGGCCAATAACAATGGTAATGGCGTTCTCACGATCGGTGCAAACGCGACTATTCGCCTCGCCAATTCAGCGGTTACAGGGAACACAGCCGGATGGGCCGTACTCGGCGGCTTCATCTATAGCTACGGCGACAACTACATTGACGGCAACGTGGCCAGCAGCACAGGGTCGCTAACGCCTATCTCCAAGCAATAACGACAAACCCCGATAGATCGCGAGGAACGGTTGCCGCTCTCTCGCTACGCGTCGACAAGTCACCGCCTCGCAGGTGAGCATTGTCCGAAAGCGGACAAACGCTGGCGCAGTTGGATTGTCCACTAAGTGCCAATAGCGGCCATGGGTCGGAGCCTGGTTCAATCCCATTGGGCGTCTGCGGGCTTTGCAGCCGTCTCACCCCCATGTAAGCTTGCCCCCGGCGAGCAGCCTGCGCGCCGAGACATTCTCTGGGGGCTTTCGTGAAATTCAGTGCTGCTTTCGCCGTCGGCCTTGCGTTCGCTGGCGTGCTATCGACTGCACCCGCACAGGCGCAGAACCAGCACTCGTTCGTGTCCAGCTTAGGCAACGATGCCAATGCCTGCACATTGGCCGCACCCTGCCGGCATCTTCAAGCAGCACTCGCCGCCACCATTTCAGGTGGCGAGATCGCCATCCTCGATACCGCCGGCTATAACGGCGGCACTACCGTAACCATCAGCCATGCTGTCAGCATCGTGAACCCCGGCGGGTTTGAGGCGGCAATCGCGCCACCCTCGGGCGGGAACGGCATTGTCATCAACGCCGGGACCAACGACGCCGTTAGCCTGCGCGGCCTGAGTATCGATGGTGGCGGCGTCGCGGGCACGACCGGGATTGTATTTAACAGCGGCGCATCCCTGACCGTCGAGAACTGCATCGTCCGGCACATGGCCAATGACGGCATCGACTTCACATCAACGACTGCGACGAGTGCTTTCACGGTGTCAAACTCGCTGGTGGCCGATAACGGTGGGACCGGTATTTTTCTCAGTCCGACCGGCTCGACCACGGCCGTATTCAATCGCGACGAGGTAAACAACAACATCGGAGACGGTATCGTTGTGGTCGGGTCGACCAGCGCCGGGACAAACACAGTCAATGCCACGGTTTCCGACAGCGTTGCAGCCGGCAATGGCGACACGGGGTTCTTTAGCGCAACGGGTTCGGGCAAGGCGCCGACCAGTCTTATGATTTTCCATTCCGTCGCGGCCAACAATGGCACTGGCGTTGGAGCAAGCGGTACAAACGGGGTGACCGTTCGCCTCGCCAATTCGACGGTGACAGGGAACACATTCGGTTGGGCCACGGAAACCAGCGCCGTCATCGCGAGCTATGGCGACAATTACATCGACGGCAACGGCAGCAACACGGGAAGCTTGACCTCTATCTCCAAGCAATAGCGCCACACGCCGCTTGATCGAGAGCGGCGGTCGCCGCCCCTCTCGCTGCGCAACGACAAGTCACCGCTCCGCAGGTGAGCAATCTCCGCTTTAGGTCATTCGCGGACAAACCGTCTCAGGTCGAAATCAGTCTATGTCCGCTTTGGTCCAGTAGCGACCAAATTGCTGCGGTGCCGCGATTGTTCGCTAAGTGCCAAAAGATGATTTGACGAGACGTGTTTTCTCATCAGTTGCGGATAAAGGCGCTAGGTGCTCCTTTTGAAAGTCCGCAAGAATATTGGCGCTAACCTCTGAAGCGGGGACTGGCCGGCCGAAGTAGAACCCCTGGGCCTGATCGCCGTCGGCCTTGTCAAGAAAGGCTGCCTGCGAGGCGGTTTCAACGCCCTCAACCGTCACCCGCATGTTCAGTTCGCGTCCGAGCGCAATAATCGTCTTCACCACCGTCTTGGCGTCACGGCCAGAGCCGTCAAAAGCTTGCATGAAACTACGGTCAATTTTGATCTTATCGAACGGGAAACGCCACAAATAGCTCAAGCTTGAATATCCGGTCCCAAAATCATCCATGACGATGGCCACGCCCATGGTCTTGAGCTTCTGAAGCTCGGCCAAAGTGGCTTCCGAGTTGCCGAGCAGCAGGGTTTCGGTGATTTCTAATTCCAACCGGTGCGCAGCAAGGCCGGTGTCTTTCAGCGCAGAAGCGACGACGTCGCTGATGCCACCTGTCAAGAATTGTGCGGGAGACAGGTTTACCGCGACGGTGAGATACTCTGGCCAGGTAGCCGCGGTACGACATGCCTCCTTCAGCACCCATCCACCAATCCGATCGATGAGGCCCAAGTCTTCAGCTATGGGGATAAATACCAAAGGCGGAATAAGCGTTCCGTCCTCTGCGGGCAGGCGTATCAGTGCTTCGAAGCCAATCAGACGACGCTCTGAAATTTCGAACAACGGCTGGTAGTGTAATTCGAAACGGTTGTGCAGCACCGCTTCGCGAATCATCCTTTCAAGCTTGAATCGCGTTTGCAACTCAGTATCCATATCGGCCGCGAAGAATCGTACACAATTGCGACCCTCTGCCTTGGCCTTATACAGCGCCAGATCGGCACTTTTTAAGAGCCGCTCCGGATTTGTTCCGTCTGCCGGTGCTAACGCAATCCCAATGCTCACCGTGGCGACGATCGCCTGTTCGCTGAATTTCATTGGTGCTGTCACAACAGAAATAAGGCGGTTCGCAAAATGCTCAGCTTGATCCTTGCTACTGACCTCAGTCTGCACCACGACGAACTCATCACCACCGAGTCGAGCCACAACATCGTCGATACGGGTTACCGAGCACAAGCGATCGGCAACGGTCTTAAGAAGAAAATCGCCGCCATCATGCCCCAGAGTGTCGTTCACATTCTTGAAGCGATCAAGATCGATGAAATACACGGCGATGCCGGCACCCTCCAAAGGGGAAACAGCAAGCGCATTATTCAACTTTTCAACCAGTTGCGTGCGATTCGCGAGGCCGGTTAGCGCATCATGATGTGCCAGGTGCGAGATTTGCGCCTGAGCTTTTCGCCACTCGGTGATATCTTCCATGGTGGAAACCCAACCGCCGTCTTGCTTCGGCTGCTCGATCACACGGAGAGCACGCTTGGCCGATGTCTCTATCACCCTGGTATTGGACTTACCCTCGCGCGCAGCCGCAACGACACGCGCGAAAAACTCATCGGGGTTGCCGGCAAAATCTCCGGCGGTCTTCCGGTACTTAATCAGGTCGAGCAGAGATATACCCTTGAGCGAAGCAGCCGGCAAACCCATCATCTCGGCGTAACGAGCATTGAAAATCATGATGCGACCGTCCGCGTCGAACATGCAAAGCCCTTGCGACATGTTTTCAAGGGCAGCATCGAGCATGATTTTTTGCTCTCGCAACTTATCATTCGCTGTCTCGAGCGTGCCTTTCGCTATTGATAAATCGATCATTCGACGACTGCTGTAGATTGCGAGTACAATTCCCATAACGCAAAATACAAATGTTAAATCATCAACTTCCCAATCCGCGTGATTTTCTCCGAACTTGAAAAATATGGGCGCAAGATCAAACCAGTGGGTGCATGCCCATAGCGCGGCAAAGGTTCCTAAAAGAAATGCGCTGTCTTTAACTTCGCGAAGACGCCAATCAATGCGGTTCCACGCACGGCGTATCAATTGGCCGCAATACAGAAAGAGTGCACTGACCCGCCACAACTTATAAATTCGATGCATAAATCTGCGCTCCTATGCCGCGAAGACATAAGACAACGCAATTCATTGCGTTAGCGACGTCATGCAGAGCAAATAGCTCTACTTAAAAAGTCATTTTGATCAGCTATCAATCGACGTGGTTAGGATAAGATGAATAATGGACGCTTGCGCACAGGCCTCGGTTGGGCTGTTAGGTGGAACTGGCAGCACCTCCAATGGACCCTTGTTGAATTTACGGCTGCGTCCGCTTTGGGTCATTAGCGGACAAGTCGCCATGGTCGGAAATCCAGCATTGTCCGCTTTGGTCCAATAGCGGACATGGCATGATGGCACGGCGGTTGCCGAAACCCCACACGTGCCCTAGCCGCGATTGCGACCCGCCTTTACGTTCCAGTTTCTAGGAGGCGACTCGAAGTAGAAACGAAAACCCCGGGCGCGAGGCCCGGGGTCTTCTTGTCGGGTAATGGCTGTCGATCAGAACCGATAATTGACGCCCAAGCGGGCGATGTTGCCGGTGTTCTGGATGGAGAAGAACTGAACGATGGCGCCGCCGCCAGCGAAGTTATTGCCGACCTGTTTGTTGGGCACTGAATAATAGAGCCACTCGCCCTTCACGGTCCACATGCGGTTGATCCCATATTCTACGCCACCGCCGGCGGTCCAACCGCTCTGAAAGCCGGTTTTGCCATTATTAAGCAACTGCACTGGCGCAGCCGCAGTTGTTTGCACGCTCGAGCCAAAGTCGGCGCCAAAATATCCGCCAGTCGCATAGACGAGGACGTTATCGAAGGCGATGCCGCCGCGCAGTCGCGCGGTCGTGAACAGGCCGCCCTTGGTGTCGACAAACGTGGTGGGAAGGAGAGGATAATTGCCGGTGCCCCGAACACCCAGATACCCGACGTCGGCTTCAACGCCGACAACGAAATTGTTCATTTGCCAGTTGTAACCGGCCTGCGCGCCGCCGGTGAAGCCGGTCGGTCTCGAGGTCCAGCTTGCACCGTTTGTCACCCACGCGGCACCGTTGGTCGCGAGATTGTCCGTGGCTTTCGTTGTGCCCCATGCTCCGCCAGCATTGAGTCCGACGTACCAGCCAGTCCAGTTATACGGCACCGCGATTGGAGACGCTTTCACCGGCATCTTTGTCGGCATATCGGCAGCATTGGCGACACTGACGAAACCAAACGCGGCGACGGCCGCAGACAAAGCAACAAATTTTTTCACGGAGCCCCCTTGAGCTAACAATCAAAGCCGAAGTGTAATTTTATACATTGACTCGTCGAGATTTGTGTATCATTTGCGCAACATTTCACATCTACACGCGTAACACTGAAGAATATTCCAGACGGCTATCTAACCTATTGTTTCATTTATATTATTAAAATGGCGGTTTAGCGCGCATACGGCGATTCTAGCCCACGTCTGCCAACGGCGCGTGACACCTGGTCCGCTTCTGAGGTGATGACTTGTCGACACGCAACGAAAGGGGTGACCGCAGCCGCCCTTCGTGAATTGCTGATGCCGGCGCTATTGCTTGGAGATAGGCGTTAACGATCCCGTGTTGCTTCCGTTGCCGTCGATGTAGTTGTCGTCATAACTCGCCACGACGCCGCTACTTAGTGCGAGCCAACCGTTTGTGTTCCCCGTCACCGTCGAATTGGCAACGCGTAGAGTTCCGCCTGAACCGTTCGCAAAAACACCAGTACCATTGTTCGCGGCTACGGAATGAAAAACCATAACATTGGTCGGCGCGTGGCTCGAATCCGTAGTGGTAAAGAACCCAGCGCTACCATTGCCGGCAGCAATGCTGTCCGACACGGTGGCATTGATTGTGTTCGTATTGGCGCTGTTCACCCCGTACACAACGATACCATGCCCTCCATTATTGTTCGCCTCGACGCGATTGAACACGGCAGTGGCCGAGCCGTTCGGGGTGAGATAAATGCCGGCAGCGCCATTATCGGCCACCAGCGTGTTCGACACCGTGAGGGCGCTCGTCGCAGTTGACGATAGGAAGTCGATGCCGTCGTTGACCATGTGTCGGACAATACAATTCTCAATAGTTAGGGATGCACCGGTATTGAATACAATCCCGGTCGCACCGACGCCACCGCCATCGATGCTCAAGCCACGCAGGCTGACAGCATCGTTCGTCCCCGCGTTAATGATGATGCCAACCCCACCCGAGGGCGGCGCAATTGCCGCTTCAAAACCGCCGGGGTTCACGATGCTCACGGCTCGGGTGATGGTTACGGTGGCACCGCCGTTGTATCCGGCCGTATCGAGGATCGCGATTTCGCCGCCTGCGATGGTGGCAGTGAGTGCTGCTTGAAGATGCCGACACGGTGCGGTCAACGTACAGGCATTGGCATCGTTGCCTAAACTGGACACGAACGAGTGCTGGTTCTGCGCCTGTGCCGATACCGCTGGCAACGCGAAGACCAGTGCAAAACAGAGTGCAATAACAACGTTACTGTGTTTCACGACCCCCCCCGGATCGCCTGAGCGCGCGGTGCCAAGCTTACCCAAGATTATCAGTGGCCCGGAATAACGGGCGCGTAAATTCGTCAAAGAGATATCTGCTTTTGGCACTTAGCGGATAATCGAGCCGCACCCGTTTTTGTCAGCTAATGACTAAAAGCGCAACGTGATCGATGGAAACGACACCCACCCTCCACCCTTTCCAGCCCCGTCGTAGCGCTACGCGCGCTGACTCACGACCTTCGCCACGCTTGTGCTGACCGCCGCGCCGAGCTGGCGCAGCGCCAGCCCATTGAGTGGAAACTCGAGAACGATATGCGCAAGGCTGAGCGCAAGGAGCACAGTGAAGCCGAAGGCGTAATCATAAAAATAGAGCGCGGTCGACAATGTACTCGCCGCAGCGACGAGCACTAACCGGCCTTTGGACATCAGGTTCCAATGGATGATCTCGGCTTTGATGAACCAGTTGAGGTAGTGATAGGTGTAGACGAAGGCAAGCAGGCTCACGAGCCGCGTGTCGAGACGTATACCCTGGATGCCGAACAGCCGCCCGAGCGCCGGCGCCACGTTGGCGAAATAGGCCTGCCCGGCTTTTTCAAATGAGGGGATGATGGTTGCGGCAGACGGCGGCATGATAAGGATCAGCGCGATCGCCATGACATACAGCGCGAGCAGCACCCATTGCACGATGGCGCCCGAGCGATAGGCGCCGAGCGCCATAAACACCATCGTGAAGAGCGAGACGTGGATCAGCGTCGGCAAAAGCACGCCGAGCACAGCGAGCGAGGCGCCGTGCGTGAGCATCCAACCGGTGAGCGCGATCGCCACGATGAACAGCACCATGCCCTGCAGCGCCGTGGTAGTCGCAGCTAGCAGCACGCAAACGACGAACGCGCTCCACATCACGAAGCCAAACCAGGTGGCGTTGTCGATCAGCGCCGCGACGATCGCGACTAGCGCGAGGCCAATCGCAATGCCGCGCTCGGGCAGGAAATATTTTCGGTCATGCAGCCAGGAGATTTCGGTCGCGTAATGCGCTGGCCCGAGTACCACGTAGGCGAGCAGCAAGAGCTCGAACGGCACCAGATAGGTCAGCCCCAGGGCCGCCAGCATCAGGCCGAGATGCGCCGCATCCGTGAATCGCATTGCCGCTTCACCCCGCACAGCCAGCCTAAAGATCCAACGTCAAAACGGCAATCTTGCGTCCCCTCCTAGAGCATCGTCGCTAAGTTGGCCGCTGTTGGCACTTAACGGTTAATCAAGCCTCGCCGGCGTTTGTCCGCTATTGGAGCAACAACGGACATTGGCCGGCACCGGCGCTGATTAGCCCGGCAGCGAATGACCCAAAGCGGACATTTCGGCGCTGGCAAAATATTCGGCGTGGTCGGGCTAAGAAAGCAGCAGTTTAGTGCGGCGTGCCACCGAAATTGTATTTCACGCCGGCAAACGGACCTTGAACGATACGATCGCCAGAGCCGGATGGAGCAGCGATAAATCCTTCCTGAGTGAAGAAGGAGCCGTGGGACACATCCGCGCGATATCCCGCGGCGATATGCCACAGCGGCATGAATTCCCAGTCGAGTCCGATGTGGCCGCCATAATTGTAGATCGTACGATCCGCCGCACCGCTGGCGACGCTCGGTCCCCCACTTTCGGTCACGCGGCCGAACAGCAGTGCAACGTCTGCACCGCCGATCAAGCTGATTGGGCCTGTGAGATGAACTGAACCATCGAAGCCAATTCGCGGACCGAAACCATCGCTTGTCGTGCTGTTGCCGCAGCAGCCCAATGGAATGTCGGGGTGATACCCCATAGCATCATGCGCCTGTTGGTAACGCACACCAAAAAACGGGCGCAGTCCGCCCCATGCAAAGCCCATGTTGTAGCCAGCCTCGCCATCGAGGTTGAAAATCGATGCGCCGGTTACGGACCACTCGTTGCCCGGGGGCGGGCCGATGTGAGGGCCGTCGTTGAACTTGGCGTAAGAGGCCCCAATCGCCAGATCCCAGGGATTATTGAAGCGATAGCCCAAGCGCACGTTGCCGCCACCCCCTGATCCTGGCGTGGAGTAGCCGACGTTATTGGAATTTATGCCTGCCCCATTATTCTTGCTGGCGTAGAGGCCGTTGATTTCGCCGAACCAGCCCGGCATTTGAACCTGTGCGTGCGCGGCGCCGGTCCATCCCAGGACGCCGAGAACGCAGGCGATCAACTGCTTTCGCCACGACATGACTAACCCCCCAAGGCCTTAACTGGCGCGGAATTTAGCAGCCAGTTCAGAACTATCCAAGTGGCCAGATTCGATTTTCAGAACAATATATCTGGTCGCTTCCAAACCAGCGCGCGCTCCCAGTGCTCAGTTGTCCGCTATTGGCACTTGGCGGACAATCCAGCCGCGCCCCTGTTTGTCCGCTATTGGACCAAAGCGGACAACGGCCCATTTTGGTCGGCGATGGTTTGTCCGCTAATGACCCAAAGCAGACATTTTATGTTCTCTGTGGCAATGGTCTTGCAAGTACGTTAATTTAGGAAGTCTCACCATGTCTCTCGTGCTCTACGGTCATCCCTTCTCCTCGTACACGCAGAAAGTACTCATCGCGCTGTACGAGAACGATACTCCCTTCGAGTTCCGCTGCCTTGGCCCGGATACGCCGCAGCACTCGGCCGAGTGGCTTCGGCGCTGGCCGCTGCGCAAGTTCCCGCTGCTGGTGGACGGCGAGCGCAACATCGTCGAGACCAGCATCATCATCGAGTACCTGCAGCTGGTGCATCCCGGCCCGGTGCGCCTGCTGCCCGCGGACCCAATGGCCGCGCTGGACGTGCGCTTCCTCGACCGCTTCTTCGATCTGCACGTAATGAACCCGGTGCAGCACGCGGTAGGCGGGGCGCTGACGGGTGACCCGGTGAAGCGCCAGGAAGGACTTGTGCTTGCTGAGAAAAAACTTGCACTCGCCTACGCTTGGCTCGAAGGGCAGCCTACCGGCAGGACCTGGGCCGCAGGTGCGGACTTCACACTGGCGGACTGCGCGGCCGCGCCGGCGCTGTTCTACGCGGACTGGACGTACCGGATTTCTGAGGCGTTTCCTATGCTCCGCGCGTACCGCGCGCGGTTGCTTGCCCGCCCGTCCTTCACCCGGGCGGTGGAAGAGGCACGGCCGTTCCGTCCGCTTTTCCCGCTCGGGGCGCCGGACCGGGATTGAAGCCTCGCGCGGCAAACCCCTGACGGCATCGTCTTCCGCTTTGATGAGTTCGCGGCGGAGAAGTTTGACACCATACGCTCTCGCACACGGGGCCTTCATCCTTCGGCCAAAGGGGCCATGGGTTCACTTACTCACGTCGCTTAAGGGTTCGGCAAATCTGCAATGCTAACGAAATAGCATCCAATCCTCTGCTGCGCGATGTCTGCTTATGGCACTTAGCGGCTTTAGCTGCGTCGCAGAAATTTGGTCGCTATTGGACCAAATCGGACAAAGGTTGATTTCGGCTAGCGGCGGCTTGTCCGCTAATGACCCAAAGCGGACACTCCTCAAGCGTGATGCGTCGACGCGTGTCGCTATTGCTTGGAGATAGAGGTCAGCGATCCCGTATTGCCCTCATTACCGTCGATGTAGTTGTCGCCATAGCTATCCATGACGCCACCGCTTACCGCTTGCCAACCTATTACATTCCCCGTCACTGTCGAATTGGCGAGGCGAACGGTCGCTCCGGTCCCGCCTAGACCTTCCGCGCGAACGCCAGTGCCATTATTGGCTGCGATGGAATGGGAAACCGTAAGACTGGTCGGAGCGTTGCCCGATTGCGTAAAGGCGTAGAAACCGAACTCGATATTTCCAGCGGCGACACTATCGGACACAGTGGCGTTGACCGTGTTCGACCCGGCGCTGAACTGCCCGTCTACAGCAATACCGTGATTTCCATTGTTGTTCACTTCGACGCGATTGAACACGGCTGTGATTGAGCCAGCTGGGATGAGATAAATACCCCTTCCGCCATTGTCGGCCACCAGCGTGTTCGACACTGTGAAAGCACTCGTCGCGGTCGTCGATTCGAAGTCGATGCCGTCGGTAGCCATATGTCGGATTATGCAGTTTTCTAGCGTCAGGGATGCGCCAGTATTGAATGCAATCCCGCCCGTACCCGCGACGCCACCGCCATCGATGCTCAACCCGCGCAGGCTGATGGCATCATTCGTCCCAGCGTTGATGATGATTCCGGCGCCGAAAGATGGCGGCGCGATTGCCGCTTCAAAGCCACCGGGGTTCACGATGCTGACGGCCTTGGTGATGGTTACGGTGGTGCCGCCGTTGTAGCCGGCGGTATCGAGGATCGCGATCTCACCGCCTGAAATGGTCGCCGCCAGTGCTGCCTGAAGATGCCGGCACGGTGCGGCCAGTGTGCAGGCATTGGCATCGTTGCCGAAGCTGGCCACGAACGAGTGCTGGTTCTGCGCCTGTGCGGGTGCAGTCGAAACCACGCCGGCCAGTGCCAGCCCAACGGCAAAAGCAGCAATGAGCTTCAAGAAAGCCCCCAGTTGCCCGAGCGTGGGTTGCGCGGACATGGCAATTCTAGCTTGGGAGAAAAAGGAGGGCTAGGCCTTGTACGCCATTGTGGCAGCGCCGACATTACTCGCCTGTGCGGCGGTTGCTTGTGTCGTGCAACGAGAGGGCGGCGACCGCCGCTCTCGATCAAGCGGCGTGTGGCGCTATTGCTTGGAGATAGACGTCAGCGATCCCATATTCGCCCCATTTCCGTCGATGTAATTATCGCCATAGCTAGCTACGACGCTGCCGTTGCCCACGAGCCAACCACCGCCTGTGTTCCCCGTCACCGCCGAATTAGCGAGGCGAACGGTCGCGCCTGCACCGTTCGCTGCAACGCCATAGAGATTGTTGGCCGCAACGGAATGGACAACAGTAAGACTGGCCGGCGCCTGGCCACTTTGCGTAAAACTGGTGAACCCGGCGCCGCCAGGGGCATTATTGCCAGCGACGACGCTGTCGAAGACGGTGGCGTTGATTGTGTTCGTCGGGGCGCTCGACTGCCCACCCACAAAGATACCGTTTCCATTGTTGTTTACCTCGACGCGATTGAACACGGCTGTTGCGGAGCCAAACGGGCCAAAGAAAATACCTTCCCCGCTGTTATCAGCCACCACCGAGTTCGACACCGTGAGAGTGCTCGTCGCAGTCGTTGAAGCGAAGAAGATGCCGGTGCCGGGTGGAAAGGCCATGTGCCGGATCACGCAATTCTCGACAGTCAGGGAACCGCCGCTGATGAATTTAATTCCCGTATGGCCGACGCCAGCGCCGTCAATGGACAAGCCGCGTAGGCTGACCGCGTCGTTCGCACCAGCGTCAATTTCGATACCAATCCCACCCGAGGGTGGCGCAATTGCCGCTTCAAAGCCGCCAGGGTTCACGATGCTGACGGCTTGGGTGATGATTACGGTGGTGCCGCCGTTGTAGCCAGCGGTATCGAGAATGGCGATCTCGCCGCCTGCGATGGTGGCCGTGAGCGCAGCTTGAAGATGCCGGCACGGTGCGGCGAGCGTGCAGGCATTGGCGTCGTTGCCAAAGCTGGCCACAAATGAGTGTTGGTTCTGCGCCTGCGCGGGCGCAGCCGAAAGCAGGCTGGTAACCGCGAAACCGATGAAGAGGATAATGGTGCGGTGTTTCATAGAATGTCCGTTCGCAATCATCGGTGCTGGCGCTATTGCTGGGAGATAGGGCTCAGGCTTCCCGTATTGCTCCCGTTTCCGTCGATGTAGTTGTCGCCATAACTCGCCAAGACGCCGCCGAAGGTCACTTGCCAACCGTTTGTGTTCCCCGTGACCGTCGAATTGGCGAGGCGGAGCGTCGCGCCTGTATTTTGCGCTCCAAAGCCAATTCCATTGTTGGCCGCGACGGAATGAAAAACCATAATACTGGTTGGCGCGGCGCCCGGGGACGAAAAGCTATAGAATCCGGCGATCCCATTGCCGGCGGCGACGCTTTCGGACACGGTGGCATTGACCGACCCTGCGCTACGCGATCCGTCCACCGCGATACCGAGGCTAGTATTGTTGTTCACCTCGACGCGAGTGAACACGGCAATCATTGAACCCAACGGCGAGACATACATTCCGTCTGCGCTATTATCTGCCACCAGCGAATTTGACACCGTGAGAGTGCTCGTCGCGGTCGTCGAATAGAAGTCGATGCCGTCGGCGGCCATATGGCGGATGACGCAGTTCTCGACAGTCAGGGATGCACCACTGTTGAATTGAATCCCGGTCGCGCCAACGCCAGCGCCATCGATGCTCAAGCCGCGCAGGCCGACGGCATCGTTTGGCCCGGCGTTTATCACGATGCCCGTGCCGCCCGATGGTGGCGCAATTGCCGCCTCAAAGCCGCCGGGGTTCACGATGCTGACGGCCTGAGTGATGGTGACGGTGGTGCCGCCGTTGTAACCAGCCGTATCGAGGATGGCGATCTCGCCGCCTGAAATGGTGGCCGCAAGTGCCGCTTGAAGATGCCGGCACGGTGCGGTCAGTGTGCAGGCATTGGCATCGTTGCCTAAGCTGGACACAAATGAATGTTGGTTCTGCGCCTGTGCAGATACCACTGGCAGCGTGAAGCCCAGCACAAAGGCGGCTGCAATGGCAATCTTGCTGTGTTTCACGACCCCCCCGGATCGCCTGAACGCGTGGGCACGAGCTTACCGAAGATTATCGGTCGTCCGAAATAAAGGCCACGTAAATTTGTGAAAGGGATGTCCGCTATTGGACTAAAGCGGACAAAGGTTGATTTCGGCTAGCGGCGGCTTGTCCGCTAATGACCCAAAGCGGACATTGCTCCGCTGCGGGGCGGGGACTTGTCGTCGCGCAGTGAACGGCGTTAACCGCCCTTCGCGATTTGCTGGTGTCAGGCGCTATTTACGGGCGATGCTGGGCGGGGCTGCCTGGTTGCTTGTGTTGCCGTCGATGTAGTTATCGCCGTAGCTATCCACGATACCACTAATGAACACTTGCCAGCCGTTTGTATTCCCCGTCACCGTCGAATTTGCGAGGCGAAGTGTCGCGCCCGAACCTTGCGCCGACACGCCGTAAAAGTTGTTGGCCGCAACAGAATGAAAAACCATAACACTGATCGGTGCGGTGCTCGACGATGTTTCGCTAAAGAACCCAACTTGACCATTGCCGGCAGCGACACTGTCGGACACGGTGGCGTTGACGGCAATCGAGCTGGCTCCCCCATCTACAACAATACCATTGGATCCATTGTTGTTCGCCTCGACGCGATTGAACACGGCTGTGGCCGATCCGGTCGCGACGAGGACAATACCACTCCCGCCATTATCGGATATCAACGAGTTCGACACCATTAGAGCGCTCGTCGCAGTCGTCGACAAAAAGTCGATGCCGTCGAAGACCATGTGCCGGACGATGCAATTCTCGACGGTCAGGGATGCGCCGCTATTGAATTGAATCCCGACATGGCCGGCACCGGCGCCATCAATACTCAGGCCACGTAGGCTGACGGCATCGGTCGACCCGGCATTGATGATAATACCAATCCCACCCGAGGGCGGCGCGATTGCCGCTTCAAACCCGCCAGGGTTCACGATGCTGACGGCTTGGGTAATAGTTACGGTGGTGCCTCCGTTGTAGCCAGCGGTGTCGAGGATGGCGATCTCGCCGCCTGAAATGGTAGCAGTGAGTGCTGCCTGAAGATGCCGGCAGGGTGCGACCAACGTGCAGGCATTGGCATCGTTACCCTGACTGGACACAAAGGAATGCTGGTTCTGGGCCAGCGCCGGTGCAGCCGATGGCACGCCGGCGAGTGCAAGCCCGGTCGCTACGACAAAGGTGGTGCGGTTCATAAAGAATCCCATGTTGAGTTGATCGCGGCCCCTCCAATGGAGGCCTGATTCCTATGCACCTTAAGGGCGGTCGAACGCCTCGGCTTGGAATAGGCGATACCTCAACTAGGACTGCACGATACTAATTGAACCCGCTGTTGTGGTACGGCGACAAATCATCGAAACTGTATGCTAGCCGGGTGCGATCGCCGGGGGAGGCTCGTTTTATGATGCCCACTGCGGATAGGTTCGCACCGTTTCGGCTTTCACTTAGCGATTTACCTGAAAAGAATCGGGCCGAAGCACTCCGTGAACTTTACGGGCGCACGATGGTCAAGCACGACATTGAGCCATTAACAGATGGTGTGCCGCAGTTCGAAGCCACCCTCTGGGCATTGCCCGGCCTCGGGCTTTCTTCGGTTAATTGTTCTTCATTTCATGTTTGGCGCACCCGCGATCAGATCGACAGTGACGACCTCGTGCTTAACGTGACGTTGGCTGGTGGGCGCAGTCAGCGCCAGCACGGCCGCGAAGCCAATATTGCTGAAGGTGAGGCAGTGTTGTTGACGTGCGCCGCCACTGGCGACGCTATCGTTTCCCCGGAAACACGGTTCGTCAGCTTCCGCATGCCGCGCGACATGCTCACTCCGATGGTCACTGATCCCCATGCTGGTTTGTGCCAAACAATCCCGAGAAATACCGCTGCGTTGCATCTGCTCGTGAGTTACGCCAATTCGTTGCGGAATGCTCGAGCGCTCGCGACTCCGGAACTTCGGCGCCTCGTAACGACGCACATCTATGATCTCGCCGCGCTCGCGATCGGTGCAACGCGCGATACCGCAGAGACGGCGCGGGGCCGTGGCGTTCGTGCCGCGCGGCTCGCGGCGGTCAAGACCGATATCCTCGCCAACATGCTGCAACCCGGACTTTCGATCGATGCTATCGCTGTGCGGCAAGGCATCTCGCCAGTCTACGTGCGTAAATTATTCGAAGGCGACGGCACAACATTCACGGAATTTATTCTGACGCAGCGACTGACGCGAGCGCATCGTATGCTTGGCGACCCGCGTTTCGCCGGCAGCACCATCAGCGCCATTGCCTACGACGTGGGTTTCGCGGATCTGTCGTATTTCAACCGCGTCTTCCGCCGCTGCTATGGCATAACCCCGTCTGACGTTCGCGCGAATGCTCGACGCGAGAAGCGGAATTGAAGCTTAGTCGCGTTGCCGGAGCGAGATTACGCATCCAAGCACACCGCGTTTGTCCGCTAATGACCCAAAGCGAACATTCCCCACCTGCGAGGTGGTGACTTGTCCTCGCACAGCGAGTCGCAGCTGTGACGGCTTACTGGTGTTCGACGCTATTGCTTGGAGATAGAGGTCAGGCTTCCCGTGTTGCTGCCGTTGCCGTCGATGTAATTATCGCCATAACTCGCGATATTGCCCCCGTTCCCTATAATCCAACCATTTACGTTCCCCGTCACTGTCGACTGGGCGATACGCAGCGTCGCGTCTTCCGCTTGAAGGCCAGTACTATTGTTGGCCGCAACGGAATGAAACAGCGTAACACTGGTCGGAGCTTTGCCAGGATGCGTTATGCTTTGGAAACCGGCGCTGCCATTACCGGCGGCAACGCTGTCGAACACGGTGGCATTGACTGTGTTTGTCCCGGCGCTGTTCACCCCGAACACAATGATACCCTCGCTGAGGTTGTTGTTTACCTCGACGCGATTGAACACGGCCGTGGCCGAGCCAGTTGGTAAGACAAAAATCCCGTTTCCGGCATTATCAGCCACCAGTGAGTTCGACACCGTGAGGGCGCTGGTCGCAGTCGTCGACAGGAAGTCGATGCCATCGTCGATCATGTGCCGGACGATGCAGTTTTCGACGGTCAAAGATGCACCGCTGTTGAATTGAACCCCGGTGTTGCCAACGCCAGCGCCATCGATGCTCAAGCCGCGCAGGCTGACGGCATCGTTCGTCCCGGCGTTGATGACGATGCCAGCCCCACCCGAGGGCGGCGCGATTGCGGCTTCAAAGCCGCCGGGGTTCACGATACTGACGGCTTGGGTAATGGTTACGGTGGTACCCCCGTTGTATCCGGCCGTATCGAGGATCGCGATCTCGCCACCTGCGATGGTGGCAGCCAATGCTGCTTGAAGATGCCGGCATGGTGCAGCCAACGTGCAGGCATTGGCATCGTTGCCTAAGCTGGACACGAATGAGTGCTGGTTCTGCGCCTGCGCCCGCACCGCTGACAGCGCGAAGCCCAGCGCAAAGCCGACTGCAATGACAATGTTACTGTGTTTCACGACCCCCCCGGATCGCCTAAACTCGTGGGCGCAAGCTTACGAAGACTATCGGCGACCGGGAATAACGGATGCGTAAATTCGTCAAAGGCAAGTCCGCTATTGGACTAAAGCGGACAATCTTGCGAGGCGTCGCTCTGGTACTGGCCCTTTTTGAAGGACGGTACGCAAAAGTTTAACTTTTGGAGTTATGCTTTGCTCACCGTCGGACCGCTCTGGATTGTTGCGGTCGGCAACTAAAACTGGGTCAAGAAATGGCCTCGCAACAGACGACCAAGGCGCCCTGCCCAAAATGCCGCAGTGACATGATCTATGTCACGGCCATCCCGCACCAGAAAGCTCCGTGGATGCAGCGAACCACATTCGTCTGCCGTCCCTGCAATCAAACCAGAGCCTACATGTTGCCGGCTGCGATGGCCGAAACCTACACCACTGCTAACGCCTCACCTGCCACCGCCTCCTGATTTGGCCGCCTCAATTGGCGACTTGAGCAGCAAGTCCTCTGCTGTCACGACAATTTAGGATAAGCCCTCGCCCGCCCCCATCCCGCGAGAGCCTATCTTTGCGTGGTTCCAATAGTCAGTATCTTTATTCGATCATACTGTTTGTGAAATGCACCAAAAAGAAAGACCGCCAACGCGGCGGTCTCTCCGAAATCCGATCAGATGTATTGGCCCTTACGGGGACATCTAATTGAAGTGGTAGTTCGCTCCGAGCTTGAAGGTGCTTATGCCGTTAGTCTTCGTGTAGACGCAATCGATCGTACCGGGCGGGAACCCTCCGACCTGTGCGCAGCTGTTAACGGTGCTAGCGAGACCCAGATAGAGATATTCAGCCTTGACACTCCAGTTTCGGGTCCACGCGTATTCCACACCAGCACCCGCAGCCCAGCCGGTGAGTACCTTATTTGTTGTGGTGTCGATCGTCACACCGCCGCCATTATCAACTACACCGGAGGAATAGCCCGCCGAAACGCCGCCAACTTTGGCGTAAAGCAGGGCTTGATCCCAAGCGTAGCCTGCACGGACCGTGTAGGCATCGTACCAATTACCGATCCTCGTGCTCGCGACCGTATCGCCAGACCCGAGGGGATTCATCACGGCCGAGCCCTGCAGATGCATGTACCCGATTTCGTTTTCGAGGCCGAACACGAAATGAGATCCGGATGATTGCCAATTCCAACCGATTGTCCCGCCGCCGATGAAGCTGGTCTTGAGGCTATAGCCCACGGGAGCCACCCCGTTATAAGTACCAGCGCCCGCAGCTGCGCAGGCAGCAAGAGCAGTGGAGAGACATGGGTCGGAAGTGGTCGCGTTACCAGCCGTAGCCAAGCCAGCAAAACCGCCAATATAGAATCCGTTCCAATTATAGACCGGAGCCGGCGCTAGCATTGGCGCCTTGGCAGGCATAGGCATATCCGCGGCGTTCGCGGAACTCACAAAACCAAACGCGGCAAGTGCCGCAACTACTACGACCATTCTTTTCATCGGACGCCCCTTCAAAGCACTAATTGAGAACCTCAGTTATTGCATGGCTTCAGCCATAACCGCGTGCCATTTTTGCAACAATTAACATACATATGGCTCGATCGATTACACGAGACACTCCGAAACTAAGGGTTCAAAGGTTTTATTTGTGCCCGTATAACGCATTGAATCCGTGAAGTAATTTATCATTAAGGCTCAGCCAGTTATCGTTAAGGGGGGTGGGGATCCAGTGATGGAAGGTGATCTCCATGGATGCTTTCAATCGTGCTGAAAATACAGCGCCGAAACAGCGAGGACGCCCCTTCGAGCAAGGCAAAAGCGGTAATCCGCGAGGAAGACCAAAGGGTGCGCGCAACCAGGCCACGGTCGTAGCCGAGGCGCTGCTCGACGGCGAAGCGAATGCAATAACTCGCAAGCTGATCGAAAAAGCATTGGAGGGCGACACTACAGCTCTTCGGCTTTGTCTCGAACGTCTATTGCCACCAAGAAAGGGACGCACCGTGGCGTTCCGATTGCCGACCAAGATCGGGACAGCCGCGGAGGCGGTCCACGCTTCATCACTCGTGCTGAAGGCATGCGCCGAAGGCACCCTGTCGCCGAGTGAGGCGACGGAGATAACGGCTGTGATTTCTTCGCATATCCGACTACTCGAAACGCATGAGCTTGAGACGAGGTTGGCTGCGCTGGAAAAGGCGTCGCAAAAATGAGTACACGCTCACTTCTCAAACGTCTGGATCGTCTGATGCGCGCTAAAAGCGCGAGCAAGCTAGAAACGGCTCAAGCGCCTGATTTTACCGTAGACCCTGTATTAGCGAAGGGATACCGGGATGACTATGAACGTCAGCTGTTGCTACTGCGTAAGGGATGGATGCCACGTGAATACGGCGGTCCGGCCACTGCTGCCGAAGAAGAAGAAATAATTATGCTTCGCGCACGCATATCTGAGAGAGAAAAAGCACTTGTTTGCCCGCCTGGTTACGGAGAGATGGATTTCAGGGCCGATAGAACTCGACTTCGATATTTTGACAGAAAACGTATGTCGCCGCTCGGGTGCGGCGGTGGCCCGCTGACTGACGCTGAAGATGCTGAAGAAGCGCAGGTGAAGGCACGGGTTACTGCATATCCTAATGGCCCTGATGCCCGCGCAAGAATCCGAATTTCGGTGTTACGCGGCAAGAAGGAGCACGAGCGTAATACCGCTGAACAAACCGAACTTGATGGCTTAGTGTTGCTCCATCCTGATGTCCCCCGTGACCCAGAGGTTGCAAGGTGGGACGGTTTCCTTGCCGCCCTGGTTGAGGCGGCCAAGGAGTCAAAAGAAAGGCACCGTCGGTGGGTGGAGGAGCGAAAGGAAAGAAAGGGGAGTCTTACTCAAAAATCTGAACCATCGCCGCACCGACAATTGAACAAAACGGAAGACCGAGATCAAATTGAAAAAATTATTTTGGAATGCGGAGCTCTCGGCGACGGCGTCTGATCCAGCGTTTGTATCGGATCGGCCCAGCGTTTCTTCTGACTCACTGGAAACCACGACCGACAAGTGCGAACGCGAAGCTCACGAAGCTATGTTGGCACTTGCGGAACTTTTCTCGAATTCGCCGAATTCGAATAACACTAACAATTGCAAATACGTGCTTGAACTCAAAGACGGCCACCCGGTATTTCGCCGTGATGAAATTTGTTTGGCAGTTGATAAGGCCTTTGAGGAGGTGTTCGGACCCAGTCCTGACGGAAAAGACAAGGACATCGTCCCGCGGAAACTAGCAAAATTATTTCCCGGATCGTTCAAGACATTTCGTAGCTAGTAAGATTGCAGCGTGGATTATTTGGGCTGCTTTGGCCGTTGACGTTTACGCAGCCGCACACCTGGGCCACCGCCGTTCTCATCGATGAATTCGACGCCGGCCAATTCAAAAGCGCGCTTAATCACATCGAGCGTCGAGTGGCGCGGCTCACTCGTTCCCGCTTCAAGTTGATGGACGGTCACAATTCCGACTTGCGCCTTGCTTGCAAGCTGCTGCTGGCTCCAACCAATAAGACCTCGAGCTGCCCTGCACTGCGCGGATGTGATCATTACCACAATGTCGCAAAGACGCGCGATTCTTACAATTCCATAGATAATCTATTGACAGAGGCGATACATATATTATATATGCTTAGATATATTTCTTATGGAGCCATATGTCATGAATCTCGAATTTGCTTCCGCCGCCTACCGCGCTATCCGCGACCGGATCCGCGCCCAAGACCCCCAGATCGACGAGCAAACCCTCGCCGATACCGTCGAAGGCCTCACGGATGTGCACGAAATCCTCGCAGCCATACTTCGGGGTGCCCTGGCCGATGAGGCCATGGTGACTGGGCTCAAGTGCCGTGTCTCCGAGATGCAGGACCGGCTAGACCGGCTCCAAGAGCGGGCTACCAAACGCCGGCAGATAGCCAAGGACGTGATGGTCGAACTGGACCTCACAAAACTCACAGCACCTGATTTTACCGCGTCTATCAGGGCGGGAATGCCTGCCCTAGTGGTGCTCAATGAAGACGACGTCCCCAAAATCTATTGGCAGCCAGGCGAACCTCGTCTCAAGCGCCAGAAATTAGCTGAAGACCTTAAACAGGGCGACGAAATCGCCGGCGTTGCGCTCGCTGACCCAGAACCCGTTTTGAGCGTGAGGACACGGTGATGGGATTCTCAGCAAAACAGGTGCAAGCGCTGCGGCGCAATCTCGACCACCGCAATGTCCGTACCCGTGAAGCGCATGGTCGGGCGCTCTATTATATCGAAGGCTGGCTCGCGGTTTCAGAAGCAAACCGGATCTTTGGATTTGACGGCTGGAACCGGGAAACAGCCGAGTCCAAATGCGTCCTGGCCCGGGAGAACCGAGGCACCTTCCTCGCCGTCTATACTGCACGGGTGCGGATTACGGTCCACGCAGACGGCGCAACCATCATTCGCGAGGGACATGGTACCGGCGAAGGACGTGGGTCATCTCCAGGAGAAGTTCACGACATTGCGCTCAAGGCCGCAGAGACTGATGCGACCAAGCGCGCACTCGCAACATTCGGTCGTCCGTTCGGGTTGGCGCTTTATCGGAATGGCAAGACTGCGTTCTCGCCAAAAACATCAGCGCCTGAGTTAACATCTGCTGACCATGGCGAACACCAGGTCAGACTCCCGCCAGATAGCTCTACACCAATCCCGCGACCATCCCGGTACTACGGCCGACGCCAGGACTTAGTGACTAGAGATCGCGCTGAGGGTCTGCGTAAATTGGAAGCGCATCCGTCAGCCGATACCTCAATCATTCCGCCCTCCCCCGACTCTTTGCCGGGCAGAATCGACAAGAGTGTTTTGGCCATTGGCGAACCAAAACGTCTTCGCGATAAAGCCCATCTGGCGTTCGTTCGTTCACAGCCCTGCCTCGTGTGCGGGCATCAACCGTGCGATCCGCACCACTTGCAATTCGCACAACCCAGGGCGTTGGGTCTCAAAGTCAGCGACGAGTTCACCGTTCCGCTCTGTCGCAATCACCATCAGCAACTGCATCAGGCCGGCAACGAAGTAGCGTGGTGGCATGACCTCGATATCAAGCCGCTCGAGATCGCCAATAGGCTATGGGCCGAGAGCCACGCAAGTCCAACGTTAATGGTCGACCAGAACACTGATCAAGATCGCTTCATTCGCGAGGACAGCACGGGCGAACCGCCAGTTAAAACGTGAAGCTGTGACGAACAATTCAGATCCGGAGGCCGAGGTCGGTGGGATTCAAGACCACCGGCCTCCCCAGACATCTTTATGGCCGCGGATTTCTACTCTGCTTGCAGTTTATTTCGTTGTGCGCGGAATTTATTGGCTTCACACACGCCCTATCCCGATCGTGAAACCACCCACTCCTGGCTGGGATCAACTGGAGCCCTGCTCCTCATTGTCATCGCTCAGCGGCGGCAAGTACCTGAAACTTTTTGAGGACCAGCACGCCGAACTCGTACAATACGTCCCGGCTGAAAACGGCAAAGACTCTGCCGAGATCATCATCAATGGCCGCTGGTGCTACGAGCCATCCTCGGCGCAATATTCAATCACAATCGAGGGAAACACGACTTCTTACTCTTTGTTCGCACCAGAACATCTTGCCATCTGCATTTTGGCCAAGGGCGCGATGGATGAGGCCAATCTGTACGACAGTTGGTTTACATACGTCGATTATGATCGGAGCGATTAAAGCGTTACAGCCAGCCCAGCCAAAATGACAACAAATACGAACTGGAAGTGGCTGGCAGTTGTAGTCGATCCAGCATAGTCTGTGCCTTGTGCCGGCGTGCAGCCGGAACGATGAAAATACCTTATTTTGCAATGAATTACTGACGAGGCGCCCGATTTAGCCGCAACGATCAATCGAGTGCCGAATTGAAGCGAAATCAAAAAAATGATTGGCGTCGACCACCCCGTCAAACCGGGGCACGATCATTCATCGAGGATCTGCGTCAGGAATGGCGGTACACCTATCCTAAGGTCTCGTCGTTCGCTATCCGACTTTTTCATGAAATGGTTCGAGAGCTGACCGCACTGCCGCGTGTGGTCAAGATCTTTGTCGCTGTCGGCATTATCACGATCTTTGTCGTCATAACCCAGTGGGAACACTTTGGTTTCGGCGGTCAGGGAGCGCGAACCACCCTCACCCAACCCGCCATCTCCAAATTGCCGGCGCCAGCTCAACAGGTGCCCGCAGATCATTTAGCGTCGTCATCGCTCGAGGATACTGAGGCTGAGGACGCTGAAGTACTCCGTCTTAAACGCATGGGCCGCTTTATCATCAACGATACCAGGGTGAATGCTAACGGCTCCATCGTGAGTAAAGATCGCACGCTGTATCTCTATGGAATAAAGCCATTCAACTCCAAAAATATCTGCAGGCGCGCGTCAGGAGAACCGTGGGCGTGCGGGCTACAGGCCTACGCCGGTCTTCGAAATGCGATCGAACACAAGACGATAATTTGTGAACCAAGGAAAGCTCTGGCGGACGGATTCAGCGTAACATGCCGCATAGGCACAGCCGATATTGCAGCAACACTGGTCCGCAACGGCCTAGTAGAGCTCGAAGGTAATATCGGTGATACCGAATTGATGAATGCGCAAGCTTTCGCCAAGAGCCAAAAATTGGGAATATGGGATCGCTAAATTTCGCGGCCAACCCCGCAAACAAGTCGCCAAAACGAAAAGTAATTTAGACAGCTACGGCCGCAGAAAACTTCCGACCGCAATCAGTCTAACGGCGTATAACGCTTTGATTCATCACATACCCAAACCCGCTGCATGCGAGTCTTCCCATCCGTAGTCTCGACGGGAAGATATCTGGTGCACGCCCGTGCGCGGCTCCAGGCGTAGCCATAAGGGAATGACCAGCCGCCAAATGAAACCTGGTGAATACTGGAGAGACGCTGTGCCGAGATATTCGGCGCGGATGTGAATGCTAGCCCGGACCCGGAAGAACCGCACAGCAACATGGCTGCCGCGGCAGCTAAAGCCACCTTAGACATCATGGTCATTCCTCCAAGTGGGTTACATCGGCAGAAGCGCCCAAAGCGCTTACGACTCGACGGCTCATCTAAGGTTGCAAATATTGGTCCGCAAAACAAGGTCCGGATTGCCGCCGATTCCCTAGCAAAACGATATACTTAGACATTAGTCAGTCGCCGTCGGGTTATCGGAGAGACCCAACTCGTGACGCTCAATTGCCAAAATCAATCGGCTTTCGATATGCCTCCTTTAGAAACTCATAGGTTACCGCTCTCGATAGATTGAATGAATCGGAATCATGGATCAGCCGCTGGTCGATCAATATGTTGAGCAACATCTTCCATTGCGATTCATCAAATTCAGTGAAGCGCCTTCCAAGAGGCAAATCGTAGTCGCGCTGGTCCTTGAGTTCAAATCGAACCTGGTCGGATGTCAGCGCCTTCTCGTCAAATGATAAAATCATCGGAACGCTTTTTGCGTTATCGGCGTAGGCTAACTTCCACCCAGCTATAACGGCGCCCAAAAACTTCTGAACAAGTTCTGGATGCTCACGAATTGTTTTTTCTGACGTGAAATAGACCGTCCCAGGCACATGAATACCGAAATTCGTCGGACGAATTACATTATAAGCAACGCCTTTCTGCTGCAGCATTAAAGAGTCTTTGCCAACATGGCCCGGCCACACATCGACCTCGCCGTTTAAGAACGTAGTAATGTCGGTCCCAGTCGAGATCTCCCGCACCTGACCCCGAGAAATCTGAAGTCTTGCCAGCATTGCATCATAAATCATTGCCGTGTCTTGCTCGGCCTGGCGAGCAATCCGCTTCCCGATAAAATCTCGCGGCGTATGTATTCCAGATTTTTCGAGCACGTAGAATTCGACAGGGCTTTCAAGGTAACCGGCCGCAAACGCGACAATAGGCGCACCCTTGGCCCGGGCGACGAGGAAAATATCACCCCGCGTCACACCAAACGTGTCGATCCCATTCGAGACCAGAGTGATCGGGTCAACGTCGGATGTCGCCGACTTTAGATCGAGGTGCAAACCTAAACGCTCGAATAAGCCCGATTGATCTGCGACTAACTCGCCGGCGTAGGTTGAACCAAAAGGGCCATTTAGCCGGAGTGATATGTTATTTGAAAAAGGCAGAGATTCTGTCGAATGCCTGTCGGATCGCTGAAATGCCCATAGCGCACCGAAGCATACTGTAAGCGCGACGACGATCGAAACCAAGACTATTGGCGGTCTCATCGTCACAGCATCCGATCAAGATTAGGCGTAGCAATTACGGTGATAGCCGTAGCGGGTCGACTGCCGATCATCTTCCCCAAACCAGCAGCGTAGGCCCAGCGTGATTGACGGTCGATTATGACACGTTTTGCCGTCGTGCCGACATTATTCACGCGGCCGGCGCCTGACACGCTAGCACATACGGCGCCACTCAACTAAAGTTCTGCTTAGGCCGCATTCGATATCCGTCACCGTAATTAAACTCCCGCGCATAGCCCTCATCTGAGGCCATAATACCTAAGCCATAGTGGATGATTGGCAGATCTCCGGAACTAAACTCGGGTTACGAAGTCTCCAAAATCAGGCACACACTATATGCTAACTAAAAAATCCACTGCCTTGCTGATGGCTGTCGATCTCCCGTCAAAATCAAACTCCACCTCCGAACGTTCTTTGCTTTTCCTAAAGCAAGACCGGGTGCCGGCTCGCTTTGGCGAGGTTCCAAGTCTTAACGGGCTCAGGGCACTCAGTATTCTTGTTGTCATGCTAAGCCACTTCGTTAGTGCAAGAATTTTTCCGGGCGGGTTCGGCGTATTAGTGTTCTTTGTTGTATCCGGTTTCCTAATTACCCGACTCATGTTCGCCGAATATGGCGCATCAGGATCGGTCTCCATGCTACAATTTTATGCGCGGCGCGTTCTGAGGCTTTATCCAGTGATTCTTGTCTATACGGGTGTCGTGCTGGCGCTGTTCTTACTGATGGGGCGCAATTTCAATTTCATTGAACCGCTCTCAGCACTCTTTTACTTCGCAAATTACTTGTATTCTAATTATTCGATGTCGGACCACTATAACGGAAGCATGCCATTTGAAATTTTCTGGTCTCTATCTGTGGAGGAACACTTTTATATCGTCTTTCCGGCCCTCTTTCTAATCTTGCGGGGTGACCCACGTAGGCTCGTCTTTGCTATGCTAGTTGTCTGCGTGGTCTGCCTCGGGCTGCGCATCCTCCAGGCACATCTTCATCCGGCACGCCTTGATAGCTATTACTTCTATTTTCGAACGCAGTTCCGCATAGATTCTCTCGCGTTTGGCGTCCTGATCGCGGCGGCCTGTCAAACTGACCAGGGGCGCCGCATTATAAATCTGGCGACACTCCCGTTTTCCATCGTCCTTGCCCTCTTTGCAATTCTTGTGTGTTTCGCCGTCCGAGATCCATGGTTTCGAGAGACGCTACGGTATTCCATACAGTCGTTCAGCATAGCCGTCGTCATCGTGGCCATCGTGTTTTCGAAGCGATACCTCCTACTAAATCGCCTGCTGAATCTACCCCCCGTCGTGTGGGTCGGTATGCTTAGCTATTCGCTCTACGTATGGCACCTCCTCGCGCCGATGCTGCTAGAGCGAGCAATGCCGTATCTCGGCTACGCGGGCGAAAGCGCGGCGGCAAAATTCCTACTAAGTTTCGTACTTGCGGCAATCTCCTATTATGGCCTCGAGCGTCCATTTGTACGACTGCGCCATCGCTTTGGCTCCCGGGCTAATTGAGCGTTTCAATCTCTTCGTGTCACCAACTACCGCATAAAACATGATCTAAGAAACAAAATCAGTGCAATGCACACCAGACCAACTTGTGGGTCGAGATACTTGTTCGGCTACCTTTGTCTGGTGCCTACAACATAGACACACGGATAAATCCAACGAGTTATTCGCAGCTGAATGAGCTTTTGAACAAACCGCTTTCCATACAAAGCGGAATAGTAGCTGTGACTCACTGATGCGGGCTGAACTTGAAAAGCCGACGCGCACATTACAAGCAACTCGTTTTCGGTAAAGCCAGCGTGAGCGCCTGTTTCGTTGCGCCATTGTCCACGTAAACGACTGACCCAGTCGTTTACGTTCCACTTGATTTTATTGCTCAGTGGTGTCGCCGAGCCTATATAGCCCATCAATCGAGACTTATTAGGAGTACCGATAACAAAGGTACCCCCTTTCCGGAGAACGCGGGCCATTTCATTCAGCGCAAGTTGTGGGTTGGCCATGTGCTCAAGGGCGTGAAACGAATAAACAAAATCGAATGAATTGTCTGCAAAGCTCAACGAATGTGCATCCATAATTTGCAGTAAAGCCGGAGTCGCCCCCTCTCGATCGAAGGCAAACTCATTTCCAATATCGATACCAGTCGTATCAATATTAAAGTGTCGTGCTAGAAAGCCAGCTTCTTCCCCTGTCCCGCATCCGACAACCAACAATTTTTTTGGACTCTGGATCCAGTATGCCTGGACAATCTCAGCCAGAGCAAGCGTTTTACGATTCCTTGTGGCCTCTAATGCGGCGGGCATTGATCGTCTGTTCATCTGGCCTGATCTCCATGTGAGCGCGTGAAGTAAATGCGCGTTCAAGTCGGCGTTGTGGTTTGTTTAGTCGCGGGACGCGACTCCGGTAATTCGCTCGTCCCGCCGCATTTGCTTAATCTAGCAAAATTCCCGTTTTTTCACACCGCGCTATCTCCACGGCATAAAGAGACGTTCCCGTACTCTATCGATCATGCGGCGAAACTATTATCGTTGTCATCATGTGTTTTCGAAACGTTCTACACCCGCCAAACTTCTGCTCAATCTATCCCTCACCGCGGTGATGGGGACGCAAATTTATTTGGCCTACGTACGACGCGTCCAGACACTGATGCTGGTCTCTTGTGCGACAAACCAACATGAATCGCTGAATAAATCAGAATGGCGCAGATAAGTAATGCTGGTGTCTTGGTAGCGAGTGAATTGTTCGTAGATGCGACTAGTAAAAACGAAAGAGTGACCATCGGAGTGTGCGACTTTGACGGAAACAGGAAGTAAATAATCGATGCGGCAAGAGGAACCGCCCAAACCAATCCAAATTGGATTACGTAACCAACCCAGAAATTTTCGATGATCGGCAGGGTCTTGTCTCGCAACAGTATTAATTGGAGACGGTCGAATCCGATGCCGAACAGTACGTCACTGGTGGAGAGATAATCAAAAACGCGGAATAAATCGAACCGCGCCATCGCGCTCGTGTCCAAATATGCATTGTTAAAGATGCGAGCGCCAAGATCGGTAATGGCAATGATTAGAGACAGGATGGTCACAAATGCCATCGCGGTTATTAAGCCAACGATTAGCCATTCCGAACGGCCGCGCTTGAGCTGAGCCCAGACGCCCCGGACTGACATAATCAGGATCGCAACTAGCCCAGTAACAGTCGCAGCCCGCGCGCCGAATGCCAAAAGCGCACAAAGTAAAACAAACCCCTTCGCAGCCCGTTGGATGATTGTTCCGGCCGAAGCAATAGCAAAGGGAAGCACCGTCACGGTAATTAGAGCATTGTTGAGAGGATGGTCGAGAAAGGCCCGTGACCGAAAATCTGACGAATCGAAGTCAGCAAATCCCGGAATAAAAGACTCCGGCAAAAGATGCATTTGAAGGACATACTCTCCCACCGCCACAACGCTGTTCAGGATCACAAATCCGACGATAAGGCGGCATAATTGCTGCGACAGCCAGGGCGGACTGACAGATAGAACGGCTACTGCAAGGGCTGGAGCAATCAGCGTGTCGAGGAGATAGGCGAGACCAGAGAGTCCTTGAAAAATAGCACTGTGCAAAGTCAGGAGAGCAAGAACGACCAAAAAAATTAAAACTCGAGCGCTACGCGTGTACATTGCATGTACAAACTTCGACAGCCCGTTCGAGCGCAGAAGAGCTGCCACAGCGCTGAGGACGATCAGAAAGGTTCCTGGATGAATTTTTTCAAACCAGAACCCTCCTTCCGTGGCATAAGGCATTATCTGGTTCAGCACCGAGCTGCCAAGAACCAGGCGCAAGACAACGCCGCAGAAAAGCAATCCGGCCGCCAGCATGAAAGACTCCGAAGGGTATGTGCGCGACTCTGGTTTTAGTTTAGCCTAATGAGGCGCGAGGGATGAGGCATCCTCCGTGGCAGAACCGAGCATGAACGGAAGCTGGTCTATAATGATTTCGGTGAGGATTTCATATATTTTAGTCGACTAGAGAGATCGCCGGCAAATTGCCCAACTAGGACTTCCTCGATGCTTACCCCCAACATAGCACTGTACGCCGCCCAACATACTCTCACTACATCTATGCTCTCTAGGTTATCGAAGGCGTTTTTTTTATTGTTAATTCGCCTCATGCTATCCCTAGTGTTAGCCGGTGTGAGTTTAGACGCCACCTCCACAACCCGGGTTTTTTCTCGGGGCATTGGTATTCATAACGCTATGAATTGGGCAGCAATGGAGCCTAAGCCGAGCACGAACTACGTCTTCCCGCCATTCCAAGGAAAACAATACGAGTTAACATCACGCCAGCTTGAAATAATTCGCGACGCAGGTTTCGATTTTATCCGACTTACGTTGGATCCGGGCCCCTTCTTACAATTCAAAGGCGATCAACTCAAAGCTCTTGATAAGATTCTCATTTATCGAGTTCAGGAAATAGAGCGCGCTGGTCTCGGTGTGATTGTAGACCTCCATCCAAATACCCAAAACGAGAATTATCAGCCTATCAAACTCGTAAACGAAATGTTTCCAGATTACCGCACCACCGCAGCTCATATCGCCGGGTTACTCGCGGCCCTAAATTCAAATCATGTGGCAATAGAGCTAATGAACGAGCCGCAAATCGGATGGAACCCGGGCGCCAATGCGTTATGGCAGAGCGAACTGATCTCCCTCTACGATGCCTGCCGACAACGTGCGCCTAAGTTGAAAATAATCTTAAGTGGCGGGTCAGGTGGATCGGCCGACGGTCTGATGAAGGTGGACCCCGCTCATTTTTCACAAGATGACGCTGCCATTTTTTCGTTCCACTATTACCTTCCGTATGAATTTACTCACCAAGGATATCTGCCAGCGCACGTACTAGTTGGAGTGCCTTATCCTTCCCTGGCAGCGCCGGAGTTGGTTACATTGACAAAGACTCAAGCATTTATTGCTGAGCTAAAACTGTCCTCCGACGAAAAAATTGTTGGCTTTGAACAAGCAAAGAATATTTTGAAGGAATATCGCAGAAGCGCGTTTGGTCCTGACGATATTCGTAAGAAATTCGACGATGTTTCTGTCTGGGCGAGGAAAAGTGGCATTGACCCTTCCCGCATTTTTTTCGGTGAATTTGGCGTGATGCGAACTTATGGCTCGTATCAGGGCGCAAATGATTCCGACCGCGCGCATTGGCTTTCGGACGTGCGACAGGAAGCAGAGCGTCATGGCTTTCCCTGGAGCGTTTGGGTCTACAAGGGATACGGTGGCATGGCCCTCGTGGAAAATGATAAGTCGGATGAATTTGATTCCATTACGCTTAATGCTCTTGGCTTGAAATGAAATGATGCCACGCTGCTAGCGCCGTTCAATTAGATCCAGAAAATTGTTGCTGTCGTGCAGGCTGCTTCGACCCACAGCATCATTTGAGACAAAATGAACCTCGTGCCCGACAAGATGAATTGGTATTTCAATCGTCTGGCTGCAATGAGCCCGCCTGAAGTCGCCCATAGAATAGCTGAAGTGGTAAAACGGGTGGGTGGTCGCAGGTTTGGCGGGTGGGAGAAATTCTCACTACCACCCGGCCGTTTGCCTCACCTGCCCATCGATAACCTTCGCTTTGCCAAGGCCGCGCCTGCACTCGAGTCAGAATGGACTGCATTTTGGCATATAGCACAGCAAGGAAGGTGGCAATTTCTTGGACAAGCATGGCCCGCAATTGACACACATGAAGGCCTGCCAAAGATGGTCTGGCACTTGGATCCCGTGACGGGACGGCATTGGCCCACAGCGGATTATTGCTTTGACATACCTTTCCGTCACGCGCCCGGTTTTGGGGATGTCAAATATGTGTGGGAGTTGAATCGACTTCAGTTCCTACCTCCACTTGCCGCCCTCTCTCGCTACCGGAGCGACGAAATCATTCGCAACTGGTGCTTCTTATGCATTGAAAGCTGGATTGACGCGAACCCGCCATTTTCCGGCGTCAACTGGACATCCGGCATCGAACTCGCGATCCGCGTAGTGAGTCTCATTCTCACCGTCTCGCTTCTCGGCCCCGACACAATTCCAGTACCCCTTGCAGACAAGATACGTACTACGCTTAACGCCCATGCTATGTGGCTCGCTCGCTACCCGTCTCGTTTTTCATCCGCAAACAATCATCTTATCTCGGAAGCGGCGGCGCTTTACATCCTCGGCGCAATGATGCCGGACCTTCCCCACGCTGCCAGGTACCTCGAATATGGTTTTCGAACACTTACAAGCGAGGCGCTGAAACAAATACTTGCTGATGGGGTCGGGGCGGAACAGTCACCTACGTATACGGCCTTCGCTCTCGAATGGTATTTGATCGCACTAACCGTAGCGGACGTTCACAGGGACACATTCCCAACATCAGTTATGGATCGGCTTCATCAAGCAGCAATTCACTTGCGTTGGCTCACTGATGACGGGGGAGCACAACCTCGAATCGGCGACGACGATGAAGGCCGCGTCATCGGGTCTGGGCCAACGCTGGAGACAGGCTATGTAAGCGCAATCATGTCGAGTCTTTCCGCGGCAACACAAGATCCAACTGTAGCCCCTCCAATAACTAAAACCCATCTGCGCGAGGTCTTCTTAGGCGCTTCGACGGCTTGTCCAAAAAGCCCAATGGGCTGGCACACCTTCGATACCGGAGGCTATACGGTCCATCGGCAAACTATAGCCGGCCGCCAAACAATGCTGACGCTCGATCACGGCCAGTTGGGCTATCTTTCGCTTGCCGCCCACGGCCATGCAGACGCGCTCTCCATCTGGATCCATATAGACGATCAACCCGTGCTGATCGACGCCGGCACCTATCTTTATCACTCGGGTGGTACGGCACGAAATTATTTTCGCGGCACTAGCGCGCATAATACGCTAACCCTTGACGATCAGGACCAAAGCCGAATTTCCGGTCCTTTCAATTGGTCAAACAAGGCAAATGCCTGGCGTCTACCTACGAGGCAGATTGACGGCGGGGACGATGTCGTTGCGCGGCATGATGGGTATCAGAAGCGTTTTGGTGTTATTCATCAGCGCGGCATCTCGGTCCAAGCGAACAATTTTGCGATTACCGACACACTAGTCGGTACTCTAGTCAGGCCCGGCATCATGGCGCGGTTGCGGTACGTCCTCTCTCCAAATCTTGGAGCTACGCAGAGTGCAAACAATCGAATTGATCTAACACTGGGGGATTTACCACTTGCGTCGATCCAAATAATCCTCAGCCCCGGTCGAGTATCTCCAAGGGTCCAACTCGCAGGGATGGACATCTCACCACGATTTGGCGTTAGGTTTTCTGGTAAATGCATTCTTGCCGAATGCCCCGCGGCCGATCTCATCTCGATGCAGTTTCGCACATTGATCAAAATCATCGAGAAATAGTGGATCAGGTAAGACGGTAAACCCTCTTATACATTAAGGGAGTACAAATACTCAGATCTACTTCATACGTCTTGCTGGCACGCCGACAAAAACCTGACCATCTGGGACATCCGAAATAAGCACAGCCCCTGCCCCGATGACCGCGTGATTTCCAATTCGCAAATTGTTTCCGATAATTTGCGCGTGAGCAGAAATATAAACACCGTTACCGATTTCAATACCAAAATATGGCTTATCAGAAAGTTCGTTTTGTCCAATGGTAACAAACTGCATTATTTTAACGTCTGATCCTATTTTTGTTTTTGGAGTCATGATGATCCCAAACGGATGGGGCATAGAACAATTTTTTCCTATCTCAACTTCTTTCGGAATTACGCAACAAAATACCCATTGCAATATCAAATGATTCAAAATGGAAAACAATAATGAGAGTACTTTTTTAAAGAGAACATTTTCACTTCTATATACCCAATGCTCACCGCGGTGGATGGAGAGTACAATCCTACTCTCAATGGTGTTTTCAAGATTAAATTTGTACATACGACGCTAAACCTTATTATAGAAACCTAGATATTTCCCAATAGTCGCTTCAGCAGAATACTTATGCAGCACAAACTCTCTCGCGCGACGTCGCATCTCTTCTGTAGGCGGGCTTTTTATCATTTGAAGGATAGCCCGCTTGGCCCCATCAACATCATCTACGTCGACGTAGAGAACCCCGAATTCCGCGAATGCCTTTCTATCCCATTTCATAACGCCAACTGGCGTCGACACGAGCGGGAGACCCGATGCGAGCATTTCGACTGGCGCAAGTCCAAATGTCTCAGATGCTGATAAAAAGAGACCGCAATACGTAGATCTGTATATGCTGGCAATTTCCTCTGCCGATCTATTTCCCAAGAACCTCGTCTTTCTGAATCCTCCAACTTGCGACGCTCGACGTTCCAAATCTCCCATATACCTTGAGGGCTCAGTCGACCCTATCAAATCCAGTCGAATGCCCTTAACTCCACCGAATGCATTTTCGAATATATCAACAGCGGTAGAGACTCGTTTCCTTGGGATCAAAGACCCAGTCATAACAAACCTAAACACGTCAGGTCGCACCTGCTGCGGTCGCTCGACACCAAAATATATGTTGTTGACGTTATTTGGGACAAATTCGACCCGACAGTAGGGCCTTTTTGACAATTTCTTATGTACATCAAGGGACACAGTCGTGACAACAGCGGAGGTTATTAAGCCAAGCTCTGGAAGTAGTGTCTCAAAAATTAAACTGTTTAAAAACCCTGATGAGGAACGAGACTGCCATGCCTCAGAATGTAGCGTCGTAATTTTTTTACTAGAGCAAGATGGGAATATTTTCCAAGATGGAATATGAGTGTGAACGACATGCGGCCGAAATTTGCGGGCGTGCATTTCAATTTGAAGATTCTGCCAAACTACGTTTGGTATAAACTTAGCAAATGAATTTCTGTTCTTTACATTATAAGAAATGACTCTCACATGGGGTGCGAGACGATTCTCCTTTCCGTTGTCAGAGGTATCATTAGCGGGATTAAAGGAAACGATAAGATAGTCGTTGCCACTCGTATCATTTAGCAGAGCGTCAAGATGCATCTGACACACAGAGTCCACTCCGCCGAGACTACGGGACTTGTGTTCAAGATTTGACAGCACCATTGCCACCAATACTCGACGAGGCATTGTTATGTGTTCCCGTCGGTAGTCACAGTTTTCGTGCGGATGCGTATTTCCCGCCCTCTGGATTCGATAGCGGCCGGTGTGGTTGAAATAATGTTTGCCATCTAACTCACACTTGTCCCTTTCAGCGCCGCAACTATGGTTTGGCGAATGCTTGAGGGATTGAGAAAGCATAGCGCTACCCCGTAACATAATACGCCCAAAACAAGTTTTGTGCTTAGCGAGATCCAGACGGACCTTTCCGGTAGAACATAAAGAATTCCACCCATCATCCCCGCCGCTGCGCATATTTTTGCAATATCGGCCACAGGAAAGGGAAAGGGAACAGCCCAGCGTGACAGGATATAGGTCAGCACCAACGCGCAAAGCTGTGCCCCAAGCATTACATATGCCGCACCGAAGATGCCAAACCTAGGTATCAAAAGATAATTCGCTAAGACGCTTACCGCGGCAATGGGCACAAGGGCTGCTACCGGAAGCCACATTTTTTTGGCGAGATGAAAGCTATGCGCGATATAGTGATCCTTGATTCCTGAAATAAAAAGCGCAGCAACCAGCACAGGGATAAGTTCAATCGCTGAATTCCGGAACGATTCACCAAGCACAATCTTGCTCAGTTCCGACGCTATTGCGCAAAGCCCCACTGCGGCAGGCAAGGCAATTCCCACCATCAGAGTGATGTTCTTTTCAAGTTGAGCCCGGAATGCATCCACGCTTTTGTGTTCAAAGGCCGATATTGCAAGCGGGTGAGTGACAAGTGCCACCAAAAGAAACACCGACGAAATCGCCTGATCCGCAAGTGAGAATCCGGCGTTGTATTGTCCAACGGCTTCTGCGCCGACGAGGGCTGCTAGTATAAACCTATCAATTCGTCCAATCAGAGCAGCGAGACCAGACTGGGGAATTGTAGGCCAGGCAAACTTGAAAACGCGGTACATCTCTTTGAATTCGAAAGCGTATGGGTGAAGAAAATCCCGCGTATTCCGAATGTCTAAAACTGAAGCGCAAAGATAACCTAAAATCATCCCAACAATTGCGAATGTAGCCGTTGGAGCAATAATATAAGAAAATAGAATTGCGAACGATGCGCTTGCCATCGACTGGAAGACTGACATCAGAGAAAATCGCGCACTCCGAAAGCTCGAGACATGAACACGCTGTGAGATAGTGAATAAGCTAAACGCAAGATAGTAAAGAAAAGAGAGTAGTATGATGTGCCGGTCTTCGACCGCATCGAACGAAAAAAAAGCGACGACAACACAGATCAAAAGAACGGCTGGCGCTTCAATTACGAACAGCGCAGCAACAGATGCTATTATTCGACTCTTTTCTTGCTCCGTGTGCGCCGCCGCGTGAAAGCGAATAATTCCGAGCGTTAGCCACTGCGTAAAGGCCGCTTGCAGCATCGTCATCGAGGCTGTGCAGAGGGCAAAGCGGCCATATTCCTCAACAGGAAGCAATCTTGTTAGAACTGCAAGTGCTATTACTCCTGATAAAGCAGGAGCAATACGACTCGGCATGTAATGTATGATGTGTCTCAGCAACTGAGTGATCCGGTTGGATGATCCGGGATTGCTAATACCTGCAGTGTCGCATTGAGGAGTATGTGGAAAATCCGGGATTTCCCATCTGAGAATTCGTCACTATTTTCTATAAGGCTCACGCGCGCTCAGTCGCTGCAACGGCCTGCCAAAGAGCCACTAAGCGCCCAACATAAACATCGAGATTATGATATTTAGCGTGATAGTCCTGCCCAGCTTTGCCGAGGCGCTCTCTCAGAGACCGATCGGCTATAAGACGCTCAATGGCGTTCGTAAGGGCATTGACATCCCCTATCGGAATTAATAGCCCATTTTTTTCATTGGTAACGATCTCAGGGATTGCCCCAACAGGAGTACTAATAACCGGGATCCCCCAAGCGAACGCTTCTAGGATCGAAACCGGCAGGTTCTCAGCGAAAGTCGGGAGAACGAATATGTCGGTGCGGCGAAACAGGTCGCTGGTAGCGGCCGAGCCCAACCAGCCAGGAACATCCACGCGGTTCGCGATACCCAAATCCTGAATTCGCGCCTTACTGTGATCGACATCGCCATTTCCTGCTATGGTCGCAGACCAATCATTACGGCTTGCGAGCCTTCCGAGGGCTTCGATAAATTGCGGTGTGCCTTTGCGCCTGCCCACTTCTCCAACAAACGACAACCGGACGCAACTATCTTCGGCGGCGATCTTGTCTTGAACGATCTTTGGCGTGGCATTAGGGATGATAAGAATATTTTTCGTCACTTTCGGCAGGCGCTCGGACACGACACTTGCCCAGAAATTGCCCAGCACGACCACTTTTTCACTTTGCAAAAAGATATCGTCGATCAATCGGGCGACTCTCGGCGAAACATTCAGCCAAAATTGATCGAAGCCTCCCCCATGAAGGTGAACAATGTAAGGGATCCTTAGGTATCGTGCCCACACGGCAAGAAAATACTTGCGATAGGCACTCCCATAAACGGAAAGGCAGATGTGTAACAAATCTACCTTGCCGAAAAGCTTCGCGATCAACAGGCGGATTAGAGCGCCCGCGAATACAAAGGGCGCCAAATAAAGCGACCCGTGTCCTCTAGTCACAAGCCGCTTTGCGGCGATATTCGTTTCGTACGAGCGAGAAAGAACATCGAAAATCATATCGTTCAAACGATCAATACCGCCTCGCCCGCCGAAACCGTAGGGTGTGGCAATCAAAACCTTCAGCGGAACTCGCTTATGATCTATCATCGGCGCACTCAACAATTCTCATTTATGTTGCTTGCGTTGGTGGCGTAACGATCGACCCCGGTAGCAACAACGGAGCCTTTCCCGAAGAGGTTCGTACCGGGGCGAGGACCTTGCGGATGTGCAGGTCGATATTACTCGGAAACTTGGCATAGAAGTTCCTGCGAAGTACCAATTCTGCCTCAGGACCGAAACCATCCAGCGGCACCACATAAGCCTCCACAGTATTCGGCTCAGTGTGTCGCAACTGAACGCTGACAATCTTAGGCACACCGCGAGGAATGTGATTTAGACCGATGACGCGGCGTCCATCAGGAAGATCGATCCGCTCGCTCGTACGTCCGTCAATCCCACTGAACGCCCTCAGTCCGAGCTCCACTTCTCGGCGGTGCTTCATCCCCTCCCCATCAACAAGCGCGAGATCCCCGGTCTCGTAGCGAACGAAAATCTGACGCAAATTCCATAACGATGTTCCCCGTATTCGTGCATTATCCTCCGAATTCTGGACAAGCTCCGGAACCCCATAGATCGGTATGAACCGATACCCGCCATCGTCCATCGCGTAGGCAAAAGCCACCCGCTCGGCTTGCCCGTAGTAATCAATAACGCGCGAACCAAGAATACGTCGCGCCGCCGCAACAGTGTCGTTGGTGAGTCGCTCTGATGATGAAAGAATAAACGGGACCCGGATATGCTGCTCAGATTCTTGGATTAATCCGATAAGCTGCTGGAGCGACGACGGGTAACACCAAATTACATCCGGAGCGAATGTACGCAGTGCCGAAATGTAGGCCCCAATTGTCGACCGGGAAAGATGAAATGACGAGAACACCATCTTCCTGTTAGTAATCGATTTCCAGTGGGGCGGGCTCATATCAGAGGGCGGCTTGATAAAGTCGCCGCGAAGAACGGCCAGCTTAGCACGCGGGAGATCGAGCCCTGCCTTTGTACAAATATGGTCGATCGTTGCCTGCTCCATCACGACTGAAATCAATGAACGTCGCAATTTAAGAGGAACGCCGGTCGTTCCACCCGTACTTGCGCGATAGCTTGGCAACACGCCCTTGCGCACGAAGTCATTCTCATGGTTGGCAACATCTGATTTTACTAGCGCTGGCCACTGCGAGAATTTCTCTGCGGAAGCTCGATGAGTATACGCCGGGAGGCCTTGCGCAGCGGTCAGAACGACGTGCAGTCGCTTCTCCAGCCAACTCTCCAGCTGATCACAGCCCCATCTTTCGGAATCAGCAAGAAACTTCCGTAACCGTGGATATAAGATCCGCGGCCGGCGCAAAACCTCGTCAAAGGCCGCAATATTTTTAAGACTTTGAATCATTGCTATTTGGGGTTTTCTAAGTGTCGCATGGTAGCAATTCCACATCCATTCTCGGCGCGGTCCAGAGGACGAACCTCTCCGACCACCTAATAAATGAACGGAATGAACCTCTTCGTTCGCCGCATATAATCGCGGTATTGCTGACCATGAACATCGATAAGAGCGCATTCTTCGATGTGCACCCGATAAGCATAAGCAATGATCATCGTAACGGTCAGCAATAGAGTGCTTTCCCAGTTCGTTAAGGCCAAGCCGATGCCAACATTATACATCATGCCGCCCGTGTACGACGGGTGGCGTATCGATCGGTACGCTCCTTGTTCAACCAGTGTATCGGGGCCCGCCACTCTGACCGAAAATGTAAAATTCTCACCAAGAATCCGAAAGCAATGGCGACGGAGTTGCGTTCCAGTAATCATCAACCCCAGACCGACTCCATAAAGTCCAAGTCGTCCTACACCTTCCGTCCAAGGCGGAGTGACTAACGCAGCAAATACCGCCGCTAATCGCGCAGCTTTTATTCCATAATTAATGAGAACCCATGATCCTCTGTCGAAGTCGACAAAACCCTCATTGATCGGTCGTTGACGTACACCTCGCTCAATGCTGCGCGTCCATAAATAGATCGCCAAAAATGGAATACCGTATGGGATGGGCCAGAAAATTAAGGGCAGCGGCCAATAGAAGGTCGACACAAAATTTACAAGATGCTCAACAGCAGGAAACCCCGTTAAGAAATCCATCGGTAGTATCTTTCTCGTATTGCTGTTCAGCTTCGAGCTGAGATGTCATGCTCAAGAGACAACGTTCGCGTTCTTGAGAAATCCCCAGACGTCCACCACAGGCTTGCCCTTGAGATCGGCATCGGCATAGGCCGAATGCGGCGCGCACAGAATCAGGATGTCGCTGCGCGCCACCACCTGATCGAGCGGCAGAAGGGACGGATCGGTGGTCACGAACGCATCGGTGGTCAGCACGTCCTTGGCACAGGTTTTCAATGTGCGCTTGAGTTTGTAACTCAGCGACGCGCGCGTATCGTCGATCTCCGCCTTGAAAGCCATCCCCAACAGCCCAACGGTCATCGTCGAGATGTCATAGGCACGCCGCAGATCGTCAACCAGTTGCAGGACAAGACCCTCGTTCGCTTGCATCGCCGCATGGCCAAGACCGAATTGGGTACGTGCATAGGCGGCGAGCTGCATCGTATCCTTAAACAGGCAAGGGCCAGCGGAAAACCCTGGACCCGGAAAATTTTTGGCGCGCGGATAGTTGTGTTTCATCGCCTTCAAAATCGCCTGGTAATCGGCACCGGCGGATTTGGCAATCGAGTAAAACTGATTGGTCGCCGCAAATTCGATATAGCGATACGCATTGTTGAAGAGCTTGGCTAGCTCGGCCTCGATCGGCTTAAGAATGATAACCTCCGGCGAGATTTGGCTGAACAACGCGATGGCTTCCCGCTCCGCTTCCTGGCTGGTGCCGCTGATGATCTGCGGCATTTCGCCCAATTCCTTGATGCCGTTACCCTGCACGACACGCTCGGGGCAGAAAGCCACTTTGATTTTTCGGCCGAGCCGCTTGAGATAGCTGTCGAGCCATTCGGTGGTGCCGGGGTAGACGGTAGAGCGCAACACCAGCAGCTGATCGTCGGACATGTGCGGCAGTAAATCGTCGATGCATTTTTGGACCGCCGCCTGTACCGGATTGAGGAATTCGTCGACCGGCGTGCCAATGGTGACGATCACGGGACCGCTAGGACCAATCGCGTCCGGCGAGGAAGTGAACACGAGTTGATTGTTGGCCAGCGCCTTAGTCAGTAATGGCGCGGCACCGTGCTCGATAAACGGAAGCTTGCCTGACTGCAACAGCGATAAGACTTCCTTGTTGCGATCATGAACGTTGACGGTCAGCCCCGCCTGGGTAAAGGCAAGCACCAGCGGAATGCCAACATGACCGGCGCCGCCGACCACGGTCAAATCAGCCATATTCTGCGTACGTTCAGCTGCTGACTCGGTCTTTGTGATCGCGTAATTCATAAGCAGCCTTTCGTCATTTGGAAGGAACGATATTGGAACGGTCGAAACAGCATATGGTGTGATCTTGGGCGAGAATTGCTAATGAAGACTGCCCTGTTCCTCAAATTCACTCTCCAGGTGCGCTTCTGACCACTGATGGCGAATGATCTGCCGCCTGAGAGCTTTTCAACAGGCAACTGTATGCGGCAAGAAGTTTAGGCTCTTCATGCCTCCAAGCTAAATCGTCTTCCACGCGTTTTTTTCCAAATTCACCCATCGACGCGCGTAATTCTGGATTGCCAAGAAGCTCAATGATCTTGTCGCCAAAATCCGCTGTGTCCGTATTCCGCGCGTAGAGCGAGGCGCCTTGCGCCGAAAATCTGCCCTCTGTCAGATCAAATTGAACAATCGGCTTGCCCAGGGCCATATACTCCATGATCTTATTCATGGTGGACTTGTCGTTCATGACATTTGGCCTGTCCGGATTGACGCAGACATCTGCTGTTGAGAGGACAGAAAATAGTGTTGCGTCATCGACGCGACCCGCAAACGTCACGATGTCATCCAGACCCATCTCTTTGGCAAGAGCTTTCACCGCTTCCTGTTCCGGTCCGCCTCCCACAATCACAAACTGAACATCATTGCGTCCAAGAAGAGTGCGAATATGTCTCGCCGACTCCAGCAACAGATCAACCCCCTCCTGCTTGCCAATTACACCGACGTAGGCAACCAGAAATTGGCGACCATTTTTCCAGCTAGCGTCTGAGGGTAATGATCTGACACGCGCCAGATTCGGACCCGAACGAACAACAAATACACGATCGGCTGGCATCCGACCGCGCTCCAGGGCAATTGAACGATAGGACTCGTTCGTGGCGATAGAGATGTCAGCTAAGGAAAAGCTCCACCTCTCGAGCCGCAACATCATACGCCAAAGGAAGTCACGCTTACCGAATTTTGCTTCATATAGCTCGGGGTTGATGTCGTGGTGGTCAAAAACAAACCGTTTTCTAAACAAGAATTTATAGAATGCACCAATAATAAAAATGAGGTCGGGTGGATTGCATGCGTGGATGACATCAAAGCCGCGGCGGTAAAGCACCTTCAAGCTAAGCAAAAATTCCCAAAACAGGGCCGAGCCATATTCCAAAAGGTAACCAATCCCACCCCTCGCCTCTAGTGGCAGCGGGTGACGAAAGATATGAACACCATCAATGATCTCGAAGGATGCGGTCGCATCTTTCCCTTTGGGGCAAATGACCGACACATCATAGCCGGCGTTGACCAACGTTGTCGCTTCCGACCAAACGCGCCGGTCGAACGGAACTGGTAAGTTCTCGACGATAATCAAGACGCGAGGCCGTCTCACCAAATCGACGTTCAATGCCATTGGAGGAACGACGATCGCGTCGGGCCCCACGGCAGCCGGGCTTGCGGCCGAAACTGCGCCGGCGTCAGCCAACCCCATGATTTTAGTTCTCATACCCCAGCCCGCATTTACTCGGCGGCAAACATCCGCCGCAACGAAACAACTCGTCTTGTCAGCCCCTCAACGCCCGAAATTCTAATAGCCCCCATACGACAACGACGAGCGGCTAATCCCCACAAGCGAGAAGGCCCCTATCGCTCACACATCAAGCCAAAATATCTCAGCGCTAGCCGCGAAAACCTGATTTGCAGGGCGCTTACTCACGCGGTTAGTTTCAGCAACATACAACCATGGTGCATCGCAATATTCAAGTTCAGAGCAAAAATAGGCTTAATTCAACCAGCGATTCATACAGCTAAGATCTGATCAGCGGCGCTCACTTCAAAAGTGATGCCGGCGAATATTTTCTTTAGCTCGAAGCGATTGCTGCAAGGCTCTATTTTGCTCAGAACTTTTCCTGATAGCTGAATCGAAATTCTTTCATGTTCGGATAAATTCCAAGAACCTCATCTTTTCGTTGCGAGCCTAGAACTTTCACATCGATACAGTGCTCAGAATGATAGTAGCAGACACGAATGTCTATCGTCTTGAGACATTGATTGTAGATGCTTACGACGTGGTCATAAACATTTGGATTGACAATATGCTGGCGCGAAGCGGCTTCAATGTTCAAGCACGCCCTTCCAAGCGGATCGCGATGAACCATCAGAACGGCATTGTCGCCGGGGTTCTGGAGAGTAAGCCGGTTCTGAAATGGTGATGCCGTGTTAGGGTTTGGTACCAAGCCAGTTTGGCCGTGGACTACATTGGTGAAGGCGACAAACAAGAAAAAAGTAAAATGCACGTGTCGAATGATCAATCGATTATTGATAGGAACCCGACCGTGCCAGTTGTGCGACATGTTTAGTCCCATGGACGCTGGTCACGCCGATCAACGCCAGGTACCGCAACATCATAACCTAAACGATACACAGTCCTGGCAAATAACTGCCGATTGAGTTCGGTCGCATCCTTCAATCCCGCCAGCAATACTCCACGAAATACCCAACCTGGGCCCACCAGAATGTCTGCTGCTTCGTTATACAGTTGCGAATTAACAAGTCTCACGAATTCGCTTTTTGCATCTTCGGATAGATCAGGTGGCAGCTGGGGAAAAGTGGCTAAGGCAATGCGATTTCGTTTCACCGCAACCCAACCTTCATTCGGACCTAGATCATAAGACATCCGCAGATATTTGAGATGCTCTGGATTGTATCCGTTTTGCGTATTATCAAGCCAAAAAAGAACCAGCCACAAAAACGGATCAGCCGGCGTATTCGCCAAGGATTCATTGATTGTCTGGTGTAATTTGGTAATTTGGCCATCGATGGTTTTTTGATCTCCATCCGCAATTGCGTTTTCAAGAATTCGAAGGCGCGTCACCGCCGCATTTTTAATGGCGGAGGGATGAGCCCATTTATCAGGATATGCTGTGTCCAGCTGTAAGGCCAATGCTGCCAGAGCTTTGGCTTTGAACTGGTCGCCTGCGATAATGTGACCCGCAATTTGTTCAATGCTTGATTGCCGCCAGGCGATCGGAAGTCCGTAGGCCGCCCAGGCAAACGTCGCAATACCGAGGCCACATGCAAAGATTCGTGATGCGATACCAACTGCAGCTTTAAATCGATCGGGCAGCATCACTGTTATTCGGTGTAGCCATAGCGAGCGTAATATTTATTGTGATAATAATTTCCGTGATAACCCTCGTAACGCCCAAGAATATTCATATCGGCCTTATTCAGCACAACACCGAGCAGTCGGTCAAAGATCACCGCCGCTCCGGAAAGACTATGTTCGACAACGTCAATTTTCGTACGGCCCCATTCAACAACAAACACATAGGAATCGATAATGTTCGTCGTTGCCCGCGCGTCGACGACAGGGGCAAGCGGCGGCAGATCAACAATCACATAATCATAAGCCGAGCGCAGAGTTTCAAAGAGCTTTTTGATGATCGCGGACGAAAGGATCTCATTGGTGTGAAGCATTTTCGGCGTCGCACCACTCGGCAAAAACGACAGATTTGTTGAACGATCCGTCCAGATAACATCGTTAAGTGCGGCCTTACCGGCGATGACATCGATAAGCCCCCTTGAATCCGGGCTAAGCCCTCGCGTCAACGACGGATTGCGTAAATCAAGATCGACCAGCAAGACCCGACCGCCCGCGTGCGCTATGAGCTGCGCAAAATTGGCAGCAACCGTTGTCTTTCCCTCATTTGGCAGCGACGACGTAACAGCGATGACCTTATTCTCCTTGAGGACGCCGTTTAAGTCAGCTGCCACTTTGAGCGACCGGATTGCCTCGGTAAACCGCGAGAACGGCTGGTCGACGACGTACCAGAACAGCTTCTCAGTTCGAGCAATTACTCTCTGGCGTACTAATTCTGCTCGCGCTTTATCGTCCGGCAAAGATACTTTTATCGTCGTTGCCTTTAGGGCCGGCAGCATGGCGAGACAGTTGGTACGCAGAGTGCTTTCCACCTGGCCGCTGGTCCGGAAAACATTGTCAGTCATTTCGCGGAACATCGCGAAACCGAAACTCAACATCATGCCGCCGGCGAGCGTGACGGCAAGAACGATAAGAGTTTTCGGCTTGCTCTTTGTCAGCGGCCGAGATGCGGCGCTGATCACACGAGATTCAGTGATCGGGAACGATTGCTGCTGGGTCGCCTGCATATAGGCTTGCAGAAAGTTGTCATACATCGCCTGGAACGTCTGCGCATTGCTATCGAGCTCACGCAACTGGACTTGCGCCGTGTTCGTCAGCTGTGTTTCTGACACAACATTGGCCAAGCTATTTTTGATGCTTTGCTCGCGCGTTAAAGCGATGTCGTAATCGCTTTTGTATGCTTGCTGAATATGCGAGAGCTCATCCTTGATGTTACGGACAATTTCCGCCATCTGGTTGCGCAGATTGACTACAGCCAGATGGTTCTTTCCGTATTTGGCGGCCCAGTCCGCTTCTTTTGCGGCGATATCGACGTACTGACCACGGAGTTTAACAATAGTTTGGTTCTGGAGCGCATCTGCAACTGAAGCATCCGGTATGTCCTGCTTCATAATGTCGTTGATGCGGTCAAGTTTCGCCTTCGCTACTGCGGAATCGCCTCGGGAAAGTATCATTTGGCTATTGACCTCGGCGAGCTGCTGCTCGGTCATTAGCCTGCCACCCGTGTCGACAATGTTGTTCTTTTGTTTAAAGGCAACCACAGCTCCTTGAGCAGCCGTTGCCTGCGTGCGCAATTCCTTGATGCGATCTTGCAACCAGATGCTTGCGCGCCGCGTCGCCTGGTATTTGGCCTCGAGTTGATCGGTAATATAGGCGTCGGCAATGCCATTCGCGACGCGCGCGGCTTTCTCTGCGTCAACGGAGGTAAAATTAATGTCCATTACATATGTCAGCCCAACGCGCTTGATGTCGCGCAGCTTTTCAAATCGTTGCAGCGCTGCTCGGGTTTGTTCGAAATCAGACTTGGGTGCGTCAGAAGAAAATACGCTGGATACTAACCCGAATACGGCGCCGATCAGGCCACCGCCGCCGCCCGTAAATTCCGGATCATCGGCTAGATGAAGGTCTTTTATGACTGCCAGACTGATATTTTCTGATTTCAGGATCTCGACCTGCGTTTCGGTCATCGCCGGATCAATCGCGATGTCGCCTAGACCCGCCCCTTGCTGCTGAAACAGTTGGACCTTGTGCGTATCGATGACCATCCGCGCCGTCGCGGTATATTGGGGCGTTGCGGTGAAAAGATAAATGAGACCGAGCGCAGTGGTGCAAGCAATTACGAGAAGAATAGTGGGAAACTGACGTCGAACTGCGTTGACGTATGTCGCCAAGGCCTCGGCCGGAGACGAAAACTCCGAATCGATTTCCCGGTCAGGGACAATTGATTGTTTGTTGACGTCCAGCATTTTAAATTTTTCCGAAGGTTTCCCCGACCGCGCCTATAACCTCGCCGGGCTCCTCACCATTAATCAGCTAGGAGCGTGCTCGCGTTAAGATTTTCATGGTTCAGTGTGCGCTTACACTTCTACTAACAGTAGGTGCGGCGCCGCCGAAAGTGTGGCTGCTGCTCGTGAAGAAACTCTGCGACGAGGTCTGAGTGCTCGAGCTACCAAACGTCGAAGTCCCTGTGTTATTTCCACAGCAAGGGGCTGACCCGGTAAAGCTGCCGCCACCACCGCCGCCACCGCCACCACCGGCCGCGGTTTGCACGTTTCCAGTCACACCAGCGAATGCTATGATAGCGTTCTGATTACCTGAAGCGCCAAGAGCCTCTTGAATCTGAGTGGCATAAGCTTGGTTGGTGCGCTGCTCGAGCAGAGCAGCCTGACCGAGGCCGCTGCCAATAGCCATTTGCTGGTCCGGATTTGCATTGCCCAGTAGCGCAATAATTGCGTTCAACGCGGACGGGTCAAAAACAGCAGCGTCCCGTATCAACGAGATCAAGCGAGCACCCCCACCCGGAAACTGCGCTAGCACCTGGCTAGGATTAGCGAGGAACTGCTGGACTGTAGGTTGCGGGCCATTTTGCGCCATGGCCGACGGCATAAGAATAAAGACAGCGGCAACGATGCCAACGGCCATTCCGAACAGCTGACGCAAAGCCCACGACCGCATGGATACCTCCCAGAATTGTAATAGCAATATCATACCCTCGAACCCCTGCCAACGTACGCGGTGGCCCAGGCGCTGTATGCAGCAATTAACCTGAATCCACCGGTCCGGGCTCGTTTTGCTCACCTTCTAGGCGCTACTCAGGCAAAGTCCGCACAGTTGGCGACTTAGAGCCAAAAGACTGGGCAAGCCCTGCTCCGACCAGGGCAAATATGACAATCGCAAAACCGGGCATTTGCAGGGAAAAATCAATGCAGGAATGAAGGATCGCGATCGTCGACACCGAGAACGCAGCAAGCGGAATAATAGTGTCTTTGCGACGTATTCGGATCCCACGGATTAAGACACCCAACATAATGACCCAGCCCAAGCAGACGGCTCCGGCCAAGGGCAATCCAACCTCGGCCGCAAGCTCGAGCGGCGTGCTGTGCGCGATATCCCATACTCCCACCATTGAAACGTCCGGGCTTCGATAGGCCGGGAAGCTCCAGGCAAAGGTCCCGAGACCGGTCCCGAACCAGGGGTAATCGGCAATCATGCGGAGGGTCGATCGATAGGCTGCGAACCGCCCTTCATCAGAAAGACCTGTCACGTCGAAGCGGTTGCTGACGACGCCGCCCATGAATTGCAACAAAACCACAGCAACCGCCCCTCCCCCGGCCAACGCAATCCACACGCCCGTGCGACGCGGCAAATCGTTTCGGAAAAACACCGTGAAAGTAATAATGAGCGCAAGAAGCGAGAGCACGACGCCGGCGCGCGATCCCGTCAGGAACATGGCCATCAGGCAAACGAAAAGCATTGAGAACGAAATTATGATGGTGCGGGGTGTGTTCGTAAGAATGAGTCCTGGAAACTTCTTCCAGATGATCTTCTGGTTTCGCAAATGACGGCGAACCTGGCTCAAAAGCAGCGTGAACCACACGACAGCACATGAGCCAAAATAGGCAGCCGCAGTATTGCGGTTGATGAAGGTCCCAGTAACGCTTCCCAGATAGTCGCGCTTATCGCGCCATAAAATCATCGTGGGCTCGATCAGAAACGATAAGACTCCGTAAGCGGCGTAGGCCACTCCGGACCAGGCAATCACCTGGAGGATTTGATGCGCACGATCGCGATCCGTTCCAACGATGAGCCCACAAATCAGAGCAAGTATTGAAGCCAGTGGCGCGCCGAGTGCAAAAAACGGTTCGCCGCGGGTTATGGACGCTGACGGCGTCAGAGGAATTCCGAGCGCTTCCGACGCTTGTGCCCAAATCGGATGAGGAGACGCAATCCACGGATGATCCGCCAGCTGCTCATGCAAAACAAAAATATAAAATATGACGATGAATATGATGCCGCCCAGCAGCGCTAATTGTCCTGAGCGGAGCTCGTAATTTGATAGTGATGCAGCGATGACCGCAAGCCCGAGAACTATGCACCAGAATGCGATGGCGGTCGGATTATCCGACCCGAACGGAAATGGAGCGCCGGCAATCACCGCAAACAGTATATAAGAAGAAACAATGCTGAACTTTGACGCCAGGTGGCTTGTCGTGTCTGTCATTATTTCCGCAGTCTGCGAGGCAATGCCGGTCCGGATTCTGTTTCCGGCGTGAAACGGGGCGTACTCTTAAAGAATATCGCAAAACTTAGCATCCGCTTAGGGCTGATACTACATTGCGCTCGCCTGTGATTACCCCGCCCCTGCCCCAATTATTCCACTCAGCGGCTCGAAAACTTCCGGATCTGTCAATCGAAATCAAGGTTGATCCCCTGTCCAAACTGTGGCGCGCACTCATAAACGCACAGCCAGCGTCCGCTATTGGGCAACCGCGAACAATAAAAGATTTTTGGCCCGTGATGTTTTGTCCGCTGATGGACCAAAACAAACATTCGCTCGGCTCAACTTAGTGGAGGATTTGCTGAGCAAAAGGGGCCTAAACGGGGATCACCGCAGTGACGGGGTTAATATTAAAAAAATATTTACAATCTAGAATCGCGCTTTCTGAATCTCGAGATTTTGTGAACATGCTTCGGATTCTAGCTGGCCTTGCTGCCGAGCCCGCAGGTTGGGTTCTCCTCATCGCCGCCTGCCCAATCTGCGTTCTCGCAGTCTTTGGGATTACCGTCCTTTTTCGGCGAGCACGTGGCCGGCGAAGCACATTGTTTGCCACCGCTATCAACAACATGTCGCAAGGCCTGGTGATGTTCGACGGCTCGGAGCAGTTGGTGCTGTGCAACAGCCGCTACGTGGAAATGTATGGGTTGCCACCATCCGTCGTGAAACCCGGCAGCAAGCTCATTGATCTCGTTCGCCATCGCGCTGCGACCGGCAGCGTTGGCGGCGACCCGGAAAAATATCGAGCAGATACATTGGCTGCGATTGCAAATGGAAAAACTACCAACGCAATCCTCAGGACCCCTGATGGACGCTCCATTTTGGTGATCAATCGCCCGATTGCGGGGAGTAGTCACTGGATTGGCACTCATGAAGATATCACCGAGCGACTGACGGCCGAACAGCAACGCCAATCCTTGACTGAGCAAGAAGCGCGCCGCACTACGGTTGATGACGCGATCTTGTCGTTCCGCGAGAGCGTCGAGAGCGCGTTGCAGATGGTCAACGACAGTGCTGCGGCGATGAGGTCGACCGCTGCCAAACTCGCGGGGTCATCCGGCGAGAATGCCGAGCGGGCCAAAGGCGCTCTTCAAACCTCTAACGAAGCATCCGGAAACGTAGAAGTCGCGGCGGCCACTGCCGAAGAGCTGACGAGTTCGATCGCAGAGATTAGCCGGCAGCTCGGTCGCACGACCGAGTTGGTGCAGGTCGCGGTGAGCGAGTCTGATATGATGAATCAGGAGATCGACAAACTCACCGAAGCCACGCAAGAGATCGGCGATGTCGTTAGTCTCATTCGGCAAATCGCAGGGCAGACAAATCTACTTGCTTTAAACGCGACGATCGAAGCGGCGCGTGCGGGCGAAGCCGGTCGGGGCTTTGCCGTGGTAGCGGGGGAAGTAAAGTCGCTTGCCGTGCAGACGGCGATGGCAACTGAAAAGATTGTCGCACAGATTGCGGCGGTTCAGACCTCGACTAGCCTCACGGTCAATGCCATTCGATGCAATGCCGATCGCATGCAGGAAATCAACCGCTTCACGTCGACGGTTTCCGCTTCCTTGCAGGAACAGAATCTTGCCACCGGCGAAATCTCTCGAAACGTGGCAAGCGCTGCTGGAGGAGCCAAAGTGGTCGTCTCCGTGCTCGACCAAGTTGCCGGCACGGTGAGCCAGACGCAGAGCTACGCGGATACAGTGCTGAAGGCGTCAGAGACGGTCGCCACGGCCGCCGCCAAGCTGGAGGAGAACATCGACCACTTCCTCCATCGGGTCGCGATCTAACTCTGCACTTTTGAGCAGCGGTCTGGCGGAAATGAGATCCGCAGGCTCGACTTTGAGGCCACGAGGGCGCTTTCGAACAACAGCGGACACTGCTGGTTTTGAGCGCGGGTTGGCTTGTTCGCTAATGACCCAAAGCGGACATTTTCGCGAACAGCCAAGATTTTTCATGTTGATTGTTGCATAAAAGCCACTCTGGTTTAAGCTTAGCCCTGATATCAAACTACTAGTGCACTTTTCAATTCTGGGTAGGTTGGGGCATCAAATGAAAAAAACGGCTGTATTTGCGGCGGCTATTGCCGCTGCGGGTTTCGTTAATTTCGCGAGTGCGGCGGACATGCCAGTCAAGGCACCTGCGGTGGTCGCACCGGTCTACAACTGGACCGGCTTTTATGTCGGCGCCGATGCTGGCTATTTGTGGAGCACCGCGCAGTGGTTCATTCCGCCTGGTGGCGGATTTAGTGCGGACTCCGATCCGCGCGGGTTCAAGATCGGCGGCGACGTTGGTTATCGCTACCAATTTTCATCGGGCCTTGTGCTTGGCGTCGAAGGAGATTTTTCCTGGATAAACGCCGACAGAACGGCCCCTGTTATCAGCGTTGCGACAGGCTTACCGGACGGCAATGGCGGAAACATAAAATTGAAATGGGATGCGTCTGCGCGCGGTGTCGCGGGCTATGCGATGAATCGTTCACTCTTGTATGTCACTGGTGGTGTGTCTTTTATCAACTTCTCTGGCTGCAATACCAATGGAGTAGGTGGTCCCTGCTTTGCCACCACGACCTTCAGCGGCACTCACACCGGCTGGACCGCGGGATTGGGCTACGGCTATGCCGTTACCAATAATTTGATTGCGCGCATCGAATATCTGCATGCCGATTACGGCGCGCCCTCTTATCAGGTGAACTTCCTCGCATCGGTCAACAACTTCAAGACCGACACGGTTCGCGCTGGCGTGGAGTGGAAGTTCGGCCCATAAGGCGAGGCTTCCGTGCACTCAAATCAGAACCCCGGCCTCGCGCCGGGGTTTTTGTTTCGCCGTCACCAATGAGTAATCTCAAACGTCTTTGAGGTCACCGATCTTTCCCTCTATGTCCGCTATTGGCACTTAGCGGACAATGTAACCGCATCAGCCTTTGTCCGCTTTTGGACCAAAGCGGACAAAGCTGAATTTCGGCCTGTAATGGTTTGTCCGCTAATGACCCAAAGCGGACATCGCTCACCTGCGCCGCGATTTTGTTTTCAACGCAGCGCAAGGGACGACTGTCGTCGCCCCTCAAGATTTGCTGATGCAAGTTGCTATTGCTTGGAGATAGGCGTTAGCGATCCCGTATTGGTGCCATTGCCGTCGATGTAATTGTCTCCATAGCTGGCCACGACGCCGCTAGTGGACACTTGCCAACCGTGTCCATTCCCCGTCACCGTCGAATTTGCGAGGCGAAGGATCGCGCCTGATCCGACCGCCTCAACGCCAATGTCATTGTTGGCCACGACGGAATGAAACAGCATAAGACTGGTCGGCGCATTGCCCGATTGTGTAAGGCTATAGAACCCGGTTCCGTTTACAAAGCCATTGCCAGCAATGACGCTGTCAGACACGGTAGCATTTATTGTGTTTGTCCCAGCGCTGAACTCCCCGTCCACAACGATACCGTCGTCCGCATTGTTGTTCACCTCGACGCGGTTAAACATCGCCGTAACCGAGCCGGTCGGAGCGAGAAAAATACCGTTCTGGCTGTTATCGGCTACCAGCGAGTTCGATACCGTGAGAGCGCTCGTCGAAGTCGACGAGAGGAAGTCGATGCCGTCGCTGGTCATGTGTCGGATGACGCAGTTCTCGACAGTCAGGGATGCGCCACTGTCGAATTCAATTCCCGTTTGACCGACGCCAGCGCCGTCGATGCTCAGACCGCGCAAGCTGACGGCATCGTTGGTCCCTGCGCTGATGACAATGCCGGTGCCGCCCGAGGGCGGTGCGATTGCCGCCTCGAAGCCGCCCGGATTTACGATGCTGACAGCCCGGCTGATGGTTACGGTGGTACCGGCGTTGTAGCCGGCGGTATCGAGGATCGCGATCTCACCGCCTGAAATGGTGGCCGCGAGTGCAGCTTGCAGATGCCGGCACGGCGCGACCAGTGTGCAGTTATTGGCATCGTTGCCGAAGCTGGCCACGAACGAGTGCTGGTTCTGTGCCTGTGCCGATAGTGTTGGCAGCCCCACGGCGAGCGCCAGCCCCGTGGCGAACGTAGTAAGAATTTTCAATAAAGCTCCCCAGAGGGTTGTCCTAGCGAACGGACCGCGCGTGAGGCCAAATCTATCTCGGAGGGACCGAAGCTGCCTAGGGGTAGTGTGCGCCCAACTCGGAATTACCTCGGCCCGGCATCACGACCCATGTCCGCTATTGGAGCAACAGCGGACAAAGGTCGATTTTCGCCGGTGATGGATTGTCCGCTAATGACCCAAAGCGGACATTGCTCCCCTGCGAGGCGGTGACTTGTCGACGCGCAGCGAGAGAGGCAGCAACCGTCTCTCCTAGCCCTTCGGCGTTCGGCGCTATTGTTTGGAGATAGGCGTTAACGACCCAGAATTGCTCACATTGCCGTCGATGTAATTGTCGCCGTAGCTCGCCAAGACGCCGCCAAATTCCGTTGTCCAACCGACTTGGTTCCCCGTCACCGCCGAATTGGCGAGGCGAAGGGTCGCGCCTGCGCCACTCGCGAAAACGCCATAGTGATTGTTGGCCGCGACGGAATGGAAAACCATAAGGCTGGTCGGCGCGTTACTCGAGGTCGTATAACTATAGAACCCGACGCTGCCATTGCCGGCAGCGACGCTGTCGGACACCGTGGCATTGATCGTGTTTGTATTGGCGCTGTTCAACCCGAACACAAAGATACCGATAACTGCAT
>Ga0206855_10017_pt1 | contig 55385 bp, 47 predicted proteins | sample Alteio_BWOrgCont_51_FD_152637 | JGI IMG/M metagenome (GOLD analysis project Ga0206855, IMG submission 152637) | Enriched cells from forest soil in Barre Woods Harvard Forest LTER site, Petersham, Massachusetts, United States -... | ecosystem: Environmental > Terrestrial > Soil > Temperate forest >...
AGGCGATGAGGCTAAACCGATAAAATGGACATTCTCACAAAAACAGCTTAACGATTCTGAGTATACCATTTCCTGCAATGTAACCATTGATAAGGGCTGGCACGTTTATTCACAATTTACCGGCCCCGGCCCTGTGCCACTTCAATTTACGTATGATTCGTCGAAAAACTACGTACTTGATGGAAAGACAGCTGAAGTAGGCAATGCGGAACATAAGTATGAAAAGGCTTTTGGCGATACCGTTATATACTTTGAAGGCAGTGCCTTATTCAACCAGAAAATAATTGTGCGCAATTATGCGGGATTCACCCTAAAGGGCAATCTCTATTACCAGACATGCAACGATTCTATGTGCTTGCGCCCCACACAGGTCGATTTTTCCTTTACCATACCCAAAGTGGAAAAACCTTCGCACGGTGGCTTCTGGGCTATTTTCTTTGCGGGTTTTGGCGGAGGGCTTCTTGCATTAATTACCCCCTGCGTGTTTCCTATGCTACCGCTTACCGTAAGTTTTTTTACCAAACGCAGCACCAATAAAAAGAAGGGCAAGCGGAACGCCTTTATATATGCCAGTTGCATAATACTGATATATGTGCTGTTGGGTTTAATTATAACCGCTGTTTTTGGCCGCGATGCGCTAAAGAACATAGCCAGCAATGAATGGGTAAACCTGGTATTCTTTTCCATATTCGTAATTTTTGGTTTTTCACTACTGGGGGCTTTTGAATTGGTTCTGCCTTCGTCGTGGGTTAATAAAACCGATAGCGCCTCTGACAGGGGCGGACTGGTTGGAATATTCTTTATGGCGCTTACCCTTTGTATAGTTTCTTTTTCATGTACTGCGCCGATTGTAGGCTCATTACTGGTGGGCGCTTCGCAATCGGGTAATTACTGGAGCCTAACTATTGGCATGCTCGGATTTTCTTTAGCGCTGGCCTTGCCTTTTGCCCTTTTTGCGGCATTTCCCGGGTGGCTTAATTCGCTGCCCCAGTCCGGCGGATGGTTAAATAGCGTAAAAGTTGTAATGGGGTTACTGGAATTGGCTTTTTCGTTAAAATTCCTGTCGAACGCTGACTTAATAGGGTTCCATATAAAGTGGTTGCATTGGAGCACAAACGCTCCCGTAGGTATTTTAAAACGCGAAGTATTTATTGCTTTGTGGATAGTGCTGTTTGCTGTAATGGGTTTCTACCTGCTGGGCAAGCTCAAATTTCATCACGATTCGGATATTAAGCATGTTAGCGTGGCAAGGTTAATGTTTGCTGTAATAGCATTTGGCTTTGTTATGTATTTAATTCCTGGTTTATTTGGTGCTCCTTTAAAACTTATTGGGGGTTTTCCTCCCCCTGATTCCAATAGCGAGCATTGGTCGCTTGGTATGGCAAACAGTGGTGGGGCAGGCAATAGCTCAAACACGAATGGTGTTGCCAATACTAGTACCGAGCAGAAAATGGATTGCCCCCTGGGTATTAATTGCTTTCACGATTACGATTCAGCAATGGCGTACGCGCGCACGGTAAATAAACCCGTAATGATTGATTTTACAGGCTTTAATTGCGTTAATTGCCGTAATGAAGAGCAGGATGTATGGCCCGATGCCGAGGTGCTTAAAATATTGAAAAACGATGTGGTGCTGGTATCTCTATATGCCGATGACAGGCATGAATTGCCTGCCAGTTTGAAATACACATCGAAGGGTGGAGACAAAGTAGAAACATGGGGCGATAAATGGAGCGATTTTGAAGCCAATAGGTTTGGTACCGTTGCTATGCCTTTTTACGCAGTTGTGGACCAGGATGGAAAAGACCTTGTTGCGCCCAGGGGATATACCCCCGATAAAGATGTGTACCTGCAATTCCTTAAAGAGGGTGTTGGTAACTATCATCCGGCAAGTGGCAAGGCCCCTGTTACAATTACCCACTGATTTAAGCCATTGACATCACATTTTTCCTGAACAGACGGAAGGCTGCTGTAGAAAGCACCAGTCCGAATAAAATCAGTACACCAACTTTTTCAAGAAATACAGGGTCCGTTATAGGGAGTTGTCTCTGGAAAATATCGAAGAACCCTTGTATTGACCAGTAATTGATAGATACATGCCCTACGCTTTGCATCCAGCTGGGCATAAGGAAACTGGGCACCATACTGCCGCCTATTACCGACATACTGAGTATAGCTAATGTGCTAAGGCTTTGAAGCTGGTCCCTGCTTTTTACTATTGCCGCCAGGAACATGCCAAAACTTGAGCAGGCAAATGCGGTAGCGATAATGAGTAGAAGTACTGCGGCCAGTTTTGGTACTAATACAAGGCCAAAGACAGTTGATGAAAATGAAAACATTATCAGCAATTGTATTACCGCAAAACTTATCGATGCCATCATTTTTCCTGATAGTATTCCGCCCGTTGTGAGGGGCGAGCAAAGTAATCTCTTTAATGTCCCATTTTCTTTTTCCTCCAGCAACCGGCCACCCATAGCAGTAAGGCTAAACATAAGCATCATAACGGCAGTACCCGCAACAGCCTGAACAATTCCTGCATTATCCTGTTGCTTTTCAACCGGTGAGCTTTGAATCTTCATGACATTCTTTTGCATGTCATCTATAGCGCCTGAATTTGATTCCATGCTCTTCTTCACCTGTGCCATGGCAATCAGTTGTGTCATGCTGTCCATTCCGGCAAATTGTGATTGAGTTCGTTTCATTACCATGCGTTCGGTCATAGTTTTACCAACATTGCCAAATAGGCTACTGGCAATATACTGCATCATCATTTGCATTTGAATAGATTGGGCGGCATCGTACTTTAGCTCCCAGGGCAGGTGCCGTAAATTCTTAACGGAATCGCTGAACCCTTTATGCAGAATAAGTACGGCTGAAAACTTACCTTTTTTTACAAAATCAATGGCTGAATCCGAGGGCATGCGCGTAATGGCTAACGCTTTAACAGAGTCAAGCCCTTGTAGTACATTTTTTGAAGTTGTGCTATTGTCTTCATCACTAACAAGCAAGTCAGTCTTATTATCCGATTCTTTACCCATACCTCCAAATGCAAGCGAGAAGACAGATATAAGGATGATGGGCATTAATAACCCCAGCATCATGGCGCGCCTGTCTTTAACCAGGGCTTTAAGTTCTTTCCGTAATATTTGAAACATAGTTGTAATTTTTTTTAGTCGCGTAATTGTTTACCGGTCATTTTCAGAAATACACTTTCCAGGTTGGCTTTCTGTATATCTATACGGTTTATTTCATAACCGGCTTCAGTGCATGTGTTCACAATTTTTGAAAGGTCTTTTTTTGAGTCAGATGATAGTATGGTGGCTGTATTTTCATGCACCGATACATCAATGCCTAATTTACCGGCAAGGAACTTTTCATCGGGTGTATGGGCGCAGTCAATCACTATCATGTCATTAACCTTGCTTTGCAATTTTAATTCATCTAATGTGCCCTGCGCTATAATAAGGCCACTGTCAATAATACCTACCCGCCTGCAAAGCTTTTCAGCCTCTTCCATGTAATGGGTGGTATATATAATGGTCATACCGTCTTTATTAAGCTGGTGTATAAGCTCAAAAATAAGGTTGCGGCTTTGCGGGTCTACGCCAACGGTTGGTTCATCTAATAAAAGCACTTTAGGCGAATGGAGGAGGGAGCAGGCCATGTTCACGCGTCTTTTCATTCCACCTGAATAATCCTTTACAGCGTCTTTCCGTCGGTCGAACAGCCCGACCCATTTCAGTAATTCTTCTGCCTTGGTGTGAAGTTCTTTTCCGCTTACGCCATATATTCCTCCCCAGAAAAGGAGATTATCCCAGGCTGTAAATTTTTCATACAAGGCTATTTCCTGGGGCACCACACCCAATATTCTTTTAATATCGGCTGTAGATGTCCTGATGTCCATGCCATTAATAGTTATCTGTCCCGAATCGGGCTGAAATAACATACTAAGCATATTGATGGTAGTGCTTTTACCGGCTCCGTTCGGGCCAAGCAAGCCATAGCATTCACCGGTCGGTATTGAGAAACTGATTCCCTTTACAGCCTGTGTTTTGCCATAGCTTTTGGTAATGTTTTCAACTTTTATCATGGTTTGTATACTACTATATCTTCATTAAAAGGTTCTTTTCCTTTAAGGCATAAATATACGTTAGCTAAGGTTACCACATCGGCACGGCAATATTTAGCAATGGCCTCTATATCGCGTTTCTGCCAATAGGTGACGCCCACTTTGCTGCCGTCAAGTTCCTGCTTAGGGCTGGGAAGTCCGAATATGTTTGCTAACAGGTTGAGAGACGTAAAAGCTTTGTAATCGCCAAATTTCCATAGCTCTAATGTGTCTATAAGCGATACCTCCCATGGCTTTTTACCTGAATTATCGAGTATAGAAGGGATAGCAACCTTCTTTATAAGCATGCGGCGGGCTATGTAAGGATAGTCGAACTCTTTGCCATTATGGGCGCAAAGCTGTACTATACCCTTTCGGAATTGAGTAAACTGTTCAAGGAATTTCGAGAAATCAATTAAAAGTTTCTGTTCATCATCACCGTAAAAAGCGCGTAATTGAAAAGTATCTTTTTCAAAAAAGCCCGTCACAATGCAGATTATTTTACCGAATTCAGCAAACAGCCCTGCTTTGCCATACGATTCAGGGATTGTTTCTCCTTCCTTTATTATTCGTTGGCGGGTAACTTTTTCTTCCCAAAGGTGTTGGACTGCCTGCGGCACTTCTTCAAATGAGGCAAACTGTGGCGCAGTTTCAATATCAATAAAAAGAATGCTCTCGCTGCCGGGATTTGTCATAGGATAAAGCTATGGTTACAAATGTAATATTTTAGATACACTGGCGTTTCTGTGGCCGCATTACTCTATATTTGAACGACCTCGTCAAGTATGTCATATAAAATTACAGGGCTTTATTTTCCTTTCTGGTTCTTGGCATTTATATTGCTGATAGGCCTTACGCTTCCCATATTATTGCAGGATGGTATGTTTATGGACGCTGAGCAATATACCTGTGTTTCACATAATCTCAGCCAGGGTATAGGCTCTTTCTGGTTTCCCCAATTCAGCTTGAAGAATATGTACAATATGTCTTCATTCCACGAGCAACCCCCATTGGTGTTCGGCCTACAGGCTTTATTCTTTAAAGTATTAGGCGATAGTATGTATACTGAAAGGTTTTATACTTTCCTTACAATGTGCTTGACTACGTATCTTATTAATCTATTATGGAAAGAGTCATGTAAAGATGAAACTAAAAAGATGGGCTGGCTACCGATTATTTTATGGATTACTGTACCTGTTTGCTTCTGGTCATATTCCAATAATATGCATGAAAATACCATGGGGTTTTTTACACTTGCCTCTGGGTTATTTGCATTCAAGGCCCTGCGTTCAGAGAAATTCAAACTATATCAATTTGTACTTTCTGGGTTGTTTGTTTTTTTAGCTTCGTTCAGCAAGGGTATGCCGGGTTTGTTTACACTTTCCATGCCATTTATTTACTGGCTTGTAACCCAAAAAATATCTGCAGGTAAAATGATTGCCGCGACAGTAGCCATGGTGGCAGCACCTTTAATACTTTATGGGTTTTTATTGATGATGCAGGACAGCAGGGAAAGCCTTTTAATGTATTTTAAAAGATTGACTGACCGTGTAAATGATGACCCTACAGTCACGTCAAGATTTCATATTATCGGCGATTTGTTTTCTGAATTGCTACCTGTATTGATTTTTCTTGCGGTAGTAGTATTGATTACAGGAATTAAAAAAGCCAAAGCAGTGTGGAAAGAAAATGATAATTCAATTGCTTTATTTTTTATTCTGACAGGCTTGGCAGGCGCGATACCATTAATGTTAACTATGGTGCAAAGAGGATTTTATCTTGTTCCTGCCTTCCCTTTCCTTAGTGTGGGTATAGGCCTTATTATTGCACCGTTACTTGCAAAGCCAATTTCTGCTATTAATATTACCGGTAATGGATTCAAAGTTTTCAGGCTGATAACTATAACGGCATTTATTTTTGCCTTTGTGTTCAGCATTTTGCAAGTTGGAAAAGTAAGCCGTGATAAAGATGAATTGCATGATATTTATACCATAGGTAAAATTGTGCCTAAATATTCAGCGATGACCGTGGCCCGCAATACATGGAACGAATGGAGCCTGCAATGCTATTTAATGAGGTATTTTAATATCAGCCTCGACTCTGATGTGGACTATAAATATTTTCTTGTCGACACCAAAATACCCGCGACTGCTCCACCCGGTTATAATAAGTTAAGCGTTGGACTAATAAGATATGAGTTATATGAAAAGCAATAACGGAGATAATATATCGGGCTTTTCATCATTAACCAAATCGGCGGCAGGGCCTTTTTGGCTATTCACTTTATCAGCCATTGTTATTCTCATTATTTCCCAGCTTATACAGGATGGCATGTTTATGGACGGAATGATTTATGTTTCCGTAGGTAAAAACCTTGCCAACGGAATAGGTACCTTCTGGGATCCTCATTTTAGTGATATTGCTATGGCATCGTATCATGAACAACCACCGCTCTATTTTGGCTTGTTAGCGGTTTTCTTCAAGGTTTTTGGCTTCAGCATGTATGTTGAAAGATTGTTTTGTTTGCTTTGTTTCATATTGGTCACCGTCTATATTTATAAGCTTTGGGTAAAACTGTTTCCTGTAAAGGAAGGGGTAAACAATACTGCATGGTTGCCCGTTTTGTTCTGGGCAATTACTCCCTGTATTTTCTGGGCTTATATTAACCATGTTGAAGAAACATTAATGACAGTTTTTGTTGTTGCATCGGTATATTATATCTATCGTGCGCTATTTCTTAAAGAGAAGCCCATACTATATATGATTGTAAGCGGGGGACTGATTTTTCTTGCCAGCCTTACTAAAGGTGCACAGGGAATGTTTCCGCTGGCTGCGGTGGGGTTATACTGGTTTGTTTTCAGAAGCATTTCATTTAAAAAAGCTGTTGGATATACATTGGTTTTAATATCTGTTCCCGTAACTATTTACGCCTGCCTTCTTGGTTTTAGCTCATCTGCATATTTAAGCTTTGAGAAGTATTACAGGGACAGGTACGTGCCTACATTCTCAAATATTATGAATACTACCAATCACAGGTTTGCGTTAATGGGAGAGTTGTTTATGCAGCTGTTGCCAATAATAGCATTGAGTGCAGTAGTTTTACTTTTTACAAGAAGGTACATAAAGAAGGAAAATGAGAATAAGGCGAATTATAGAGCCATTACATGGTTTTTGCTCATTGGGTTATCGGGCTCACTGCCATTATTAGTTACACTTGAACAACGGGGTTTTTATTTGGTTACCGTAATACCATTTTTTGCTTTGGCAATAGCCCTGTGGGTAGCACCCGCTATCAGCACATTGTTTGACAGAATAAATATTAAGTCAATTGGGTTCAACGTTTTTAAAATATTCAGCATGGTATTATTTGTGGCCTCAATAATTTTTGCTTTTTCACAGGTGGGTAATACTAAAAGAGATGGAGAAGTATTATCAGACGTATATAAGATTAATAAGGTTATAAAGGAAGGTGATGTTATTTCTATGCCCCCTCAAATGCACGACGAATGGGGAACAAGAGCATATTTTATAAGATACGGTAGTATTAACCTAGACCCTCTAAGGAATCATAAATATTATCTCATTGATACTGAAATTCCATCAACCGTGCCTCAAGGATATAAAAAACTAAGCCTGGGGTTAACCAGGCTTGAGTTGTATGAGAGTGAGTAGAAATGATTCGCTATATTTTCAGTACTTTTTTAGTAACCACTTGTCCGTTCGATTCTATTTTCAGCATATATACACCCTGTGGCAGGCCTGATATGTCCAGTTTCTTTACTTCACCCGAATTACCCGTAATTGTTGTGCTAAATACATCCTGTCCGAGTACATTGGTTAATGTAACTGTACCATCCATGCTTCGATGAAGTACAATGTTAATTTCAGTGCTTGCAGGGTTAGGATAGAATGAAAAGTAATTAGTATTCTCGTTTATATAAGCCGTTGAATTAACAATTGCACAAGTATCGCACCATCTGGCTATATTATTAACGGCAATATTTCCGGCCCCTGTAAATGTTCCTCCTGCATAAACTTCTCCATTATATACGGCCAACGCATTAACATCAAAGCCTGAAGTAATACCTGCTCCCAGCGAATCCCATTTAGTTCCGTCCCATTGCTCAATTTGATTAAATCCGCCTGCTCCTGCAGCTATAAGATTTCCTTTAAAAGTCGTCATGGCATATACATAAGGATATATTGAGGTTCCAACCGAATCCCAATTGCTGCCATCCCAACTTGCTATACCATAGGAATTAATACCTCCTGCCGTAGTAAACTCTCCTCCAACATATAATTTCCCGTTCCAGGTGAGAAAGGAATATACATACCCATCAGGTTCATTCATTCCGCTGCCAACCTGGGTCCAATTACTACCATTCCATTGGGAAATATAATTTACAACTATAGAACTGACACTTGTTTCATCAAAAATACCCCCGGCAAAAACCGTCGAATTATATCCTCCTAATGAGTTAACGAAATCGTTAAAGCCATTACCAAGAACATTCCAATTAGTACCGTTTAATACAGCTACGTTCGTATTCCCGCCTACATAAAGGCTTCCATTATATACCATTAACGCAGAAGGGTAGGCAATAAGTGTATTTCTTGTAGCGGCTGAATCCCATTTAGCCCCATCCCAGCAAGCTATTCCGCATGTTAAAACACCGCCGGTAGAATCAAATACCCCCGCAGCATACAATTTGCCATTATAAACAGTTAAGGCATATACCCAACTATTTGCACCAGTTCCAACATTTAACCATTTTGTTCCATCCCACCTGGCAATATTTGATGCTGGCTTGCCGCCGGCGCTATCAAACCGGCCACCTGCATATAGTTCTCCGTTATACGTTGCCAAGGCCAGAACTGAAGGGCTGCTGCTGCCTCCGGTTATTCCGTTCCCGACTGAGTCCCATTTCTGGGCATTGGTTATATGTATGGTTAAAATGGCCAGGAAAAATATAAGTGGTGTTTTCATGCAAATGTATTTATGTCACAAATTGAAGTATAATAATTTATATTTCAAAGCGAGAATGAGTGAACTGCGATATTCACTGAGTGAAGAGGATTGAAAACGAATCATAATGCCCCTGACACCTACAATAAACTACCAGCAAATAATGAAAGAAGAAGGGGCTGATTATATCTTCAGCACCTTCTTGGTTAATATCTGGCCGTTCGATTCTATTTTAAGGAAATAAACTCCCTGAGTCAAATTACTGATATCAATTTTTTGGATGCTTCCATTATTGCCAGATAGCCTTGTGCTATATACATCTTGTCCAAGCACGTTAGTCAATGTAACAGTACCATCAATGCTTTGATGAAGTGCAATGTTAATCTCGGTGCTTACAGGATTAGGGTACACATCAAAATCAGCAGAACTAAGCACAGGTGCAATACCTGTTACGGCAATATTGGTAATGTTAGAATAAGCCTCATTTTTATTAAATGTAAAGCGATGGTTGTTCAAGTTGCTGCCGCCATCTCCCTTCTTTTCTATGATAGGTAAGTAAGGAGTGCATGAAAGCGACCATCCAAAATTCAACATATAACGTAAATTGGGCGAAGTAGGAGGAGTACGGTCTGTATAGGCATTAACAGTTCCCGGAACAGAATCAATAATATGCCAGTTGCCCAAGCCTGAATCATCGCGCAGTATGCGATAATCATTTACAGTAGCGCCTACGTAGAAGTTCCACGATAAATCAACCACATTGCCCAATCCAAGGTAGGATTGTAACAAAACAGTTTCATTCGGGGACGAAAGGCTTGAGTTACCGCAAGTATCTTTTAATGCTATCTCATAGAAATAACTCTCGCTTTCCGGGTTAGAAGTTGCATCAGTATACTCAGTATAACCATGAATAGATGCAGAGCCAATAGGTAGGTAGAGACTTGTGGTTACTTGTCTGTAAACAGTTACGCTATCTACAGCACCAGTATCTATACCTGCTTTCGACCACACTATAATATTATGATTTGAAGCAGTATCTGAAGTGACATAGCAAATTGAGGGGGTTATAAGCGGAGCACCACTAACATTAATGGTAATGAACGCACTATCAAGGCACCCTTTGTTATCAGTTACATAAACAGTATATGTGGTTGTTGCTGAAGGAAGAACATTATATGAGGTTGAAGAAGAGTTTCCCGGCATCCATGTGATGCCTGTAATAGTGCCTGTACTGTCAGTAAAGCCTGCATAAAGTGTTACAGAATCAAGGCTGCAGGCGCTTATTGAAGTGCTGCTTGCAGACGCATATACTGAAAGATTACATGGTAGTTTTGAAGAACAGTTAGTGTCAATGGCAATAGTGGTAGTGTCTTTACAGCCTTTTGAATCGGTAACAACCGCGGTATATGTTATATCTGCTGTAGGGTGTATAATATAATTAGTTCCAACATAGCCACCCGGATTCCACACTACAGTATAAGAAGAAGTTGTTGAGTCAGTTACATTAGCAATAAGTATTGCGCTGTCACCGTGGCATACGGTAGTGGCGGTTGCCCATATTGAAACGTGTAGCGAGCATGAAGAAGGTGAACAGTTTATTGTATCAATTGTAATGGTAGAACTATCTTTGCAGCCACTTGAGTCAGTAACTAAAACAGTATAGGTTATATCAGCGGTAGGAGCTACAGTATAATTTAACCCGGCATAATTACCTGGCATCCACTTCACCTTGTAAGGTGAATGGTCGGTAACACTGGCTGATAATGTAACACTACCACCACCACATACTGAAGTGCTGGTTGCGCTTGCACTAACAGATAAGGTGCAGGTCGTTTTTGTGCAGGCAGCAGTATCAAAAGGAGTAAAGAATAATAACCCCAGGCTTGTTTTATCGTACCCATCATAAATGGTATTTCTTATACTTGCAGAGTCAGGCAAGCACCAGTAATTATTTTTAACCGATTCATTGCTTGCATCAGTTGTTACTATATTATAAGGGGTGTTGTTACAAATACTATTGCAAGTTACGGTATTATTATATGTAATGATTCCATCGTTAGTATTGTTTGAAATAGTATTAAGATAAAAAACCGATGAAACAATATCTGTCCCTGTACCATTGTAACTAATATCGCAATAAGATATTGAATCACCCGATCCACTCATTAAGCCATAATCTCTATTCGAATCAATAACGCAATTTCTTATAGTGCTTTGATGTGGGTTAATGATCCCGGAATTATTATGTGTGACTATACAATTCGTAATTGAACCTTGCCTGGCCACTTCTATTCCTTTACCATTGAATTTAAATATACAATTTGAAATTGGTACTAAAGTTGGCTGAAATATAGCTGTTGTATCATACATAAAAATACAACTATCAACAGCTGCGCTTGAAATAGTGTTGATGCCAAAATTATTTGAGGTAAACCTGCAGTGTTTAATGGTAAGCGGGAAATTATAGGGGGAATAAAGGGCACTGCCCGCATAATAAAAACTGCAATATTTGAATGAATTGGTGTCCGGAGCCCCATTATTCATATAGATACCTGAATAAATACCGGCTGCAGGTGAACTTGAATTACTAGTGAAAATTATTGAGTCTGCAACAGTACCATTCGCGTATATATTGCCCCGGTCCGTTATTAGTGCATTTGAATCGAATTTTACTATTACTCCCGGCTGAATAGTGAGTGTTACATTTGAAAATATAACAACAGTATCACTGGTAATTATATAAGGGCTTCCAGCCGTGGTCCACGTTGTGTTTGAATATATACCACTGCTAACATAAGTTTGTGCGGTTGCAAATGATATGCTAAGCAAAAAAGCTGAGCATATAAGAAGTAGTTTTTTCATCTTTTATTTGAATAAAATATTTTGGTCTTAGGTTTCTTTATCCACTGTTACGCACAAATGTCTGCAATGGTTGGGTGGTTAAAGTATTTCTTTATTTAAAGTTACAATGAATTTCCATGCAAATTTAAAGCAGTTGGTTATCACGCTCTTTTGATTTCAGGGTCAGGATACCTGCCCAACAATCTTTTGTAGTCCACGGCAACCAAAATGAAATTCGCTAACAAATACAGCGCACAAATCAGTAATGCCCAGACAACATTGTCATCTTGCGAAAAGAAGCTCAATGAGAATAGCATGGCAAGGCCAATCCTGCATAGGGTGCCCATCATAAATAATACACTGTTTACACGTCCTATAAGGTTATTTGGTACGTGATGGAAAAGATATGTTATGCGCAATATGCGGGTACCGGCATTGGTTAACCCGAGTATAAATGTAAAAGCGAAGTAAATTAACACACTGGTTGAAAGGGCGCAAATGGTTAGGGTTACCCATGTAATGCATGTAAGTATTAATATGGCCATAACGGTATTTACTCCTTTAAATAGCCTTCTTATTCCTACTCCTGCCAGCAATGCGCCGGAAGCATAATATACATCGGTGAATGTGTAGACTATTACCGTTTTGTGCAGGTGGTTCACCACAAATATGGGCACAAGGGTATTAAAGTGAAGCAGCAGAAATACGAATACAGAAAGTGATGCAACCCCAAAAAGCATTATAGGTTTATGTGTACGCAGGAAACCATATCCTGTATTAAATCTTTCCCACACGCTGCCGGCTTCATTATGTTTTTCTGTATGCGGGGTATATTTTATGAGGCTTATCAGGGCTATTGCAATAAAGTAGGTTATACCATCAATAAGGAATATGCGGCTAAGGCTCCAGGGCTTAATATGCACAGCAATAGGTATAGTAAGGCTGCCAATATGAATAGCGTCAGCATCTATTCCCTGAATGAGCAGGGCGGCAACTCCACCCGATACAATAGTTATGGCCTGCGATTGTATTTCCAGTAAAGAGTTCACCTTGCCATAACGACTTGAATCGCTTACTTCCTGTGCAAATGCATATAAAGCGGGATAATATATGCCATTATAGTAGCAGGTGCCTAAAAACACTATAACTACCATATAGGTAGGCACACCGGTAGGGTAGAAAAGGCCGGAGGCTGCTCCCGAACATAATATAAGCCCACCAATAAATGTAAAAAGCAGGAATATCTTCTTCCGCGGGTATTTATCTATAAGAGTGCCACCATATATTCCCCATGGAATGCTGCCTACCAGCATAAGCATGTACATAAGAGTGAGTTGTTCGGGTGCCTTTAATATGCTTACAAAGTACCATGGCACAGCCAGCATGCTTATGCCCTGGGCAAAGCCCGAAATAATATTACTTAGTATTAATAGGTTTAAAGGCCGTGAACCTCTCATAAAACGGTTACATATATGCACAAAAAAATCAGACTCCCTCATTTTACCGAGGAAGTCTGACTAAATATCAGTTAGTAAGAAAAAGTTTATCCTCTTGAATGATACTGTTGGATAGTAGTATTGGGGTTAGCTCTTGAATCTCTGTATGCTTCGCACCTTTCAGTTGATTTGCATGCAGCAAGAAACGATAAGGCAAGTATTGCCAGTACTACAATGGGAGATAATGTCTTTTTCATCAGCCTTTATGTTAAATGATTGAAATTCGATGATTATTGTTGCAAATGTATAAGAATATTTCGAATTTCCATAAAAAAACTTACCGATTGTTATTCACAATCACCACAAAGTGCGATAAGGCTTGTTAATTAAGCCTCAGCAGGGTGGTACATATCATTGTTTACTATACCCTTAACCTTCCCCTTAAGTTTTTTGCCCATGAAAGGGCTATTTTTAGAAACTGAAACGATATGCTTTTCTTCAAATACCCATTCTTCACCGGGGCAAAAGAGTGTCAGGTTGGCTTCTTCCCCTTCTTTTATTACCGGTATAGCGAGCCCGAGAATTTTGCGGGGGTTGAGTGATATCTTTTCAACAATCTGTTCGGCTGTCAGTTCGCTACTCATATTTACAATGGGGTAGAGGGTTTGTATACCCAGCATGCCTGGTGAAGCAAGATCGAACTCTACTTTTTTGCTTTCTTCATCTTCCGGCCTGTGATCCGAGCAAATTACAGCTATTATGCCCTCTGCCAGCGCTTTTTTCAATGCTTTTATGTCTTCTTTGCCTCTCAGTGGTGGAGCTACTTTATAGTTGGTATCGAACCCCATTACAGCAGAATCATCAAGCATCAGGTTATACCCATTTACTGAAGCCGTTGCCAGAACTCCTCTTTTCTGTGCATTTTTTATTAGTGCTATGCTCCCAGAAGTAGATATGGAGTTAATATGTATACGCGATTCGGTATGTTGGGCAAGGAATAAATCTCTCGTCACCATTATCTCTTCAGCTATTGAAGGTTCGCCTTTTACACCAATCGATACGCTTGTTTTACCTTCGTTCACATCGCTGCCTGTAGCCAGTGTTTTATCATTGCAGCGGCTCATAATTAGTCCGTTGAAGCTTTTTGCATAAAGCAGCGCCCTGTGCATCAATCCCGCATTCATAACAGGGTGAACATCGTCGGTAAAGGCTATGGCGCCTGATTCTTTCATATCGAACATTTCAGCAAGGTCGTTGCCTTCAAGTTTGTATGATATTGCCCCGTATGGATGCACATCAACTATTTGCCCCGCTGTTTTGCTTACTATATATTCAACCTGGCTTTTAGAGTAGATGGCCGGATTGGTTGAAGGAACAACAGCTACGCCTGTGAATCCGCCTTTAGCAGCGGCTTTAATACCTGATGTAAGGTTTTCTTTGTATTCATAACCGGGGTCGCAGAAATTGGCTTGCATGTCAAACCATCCGGGTGATACATGTAGCTCATTGGCATTTATAACCTTTTTTATTCCCGCCGGCGGAATGCTTTTCTTTATCTCAGTAATCTTGCCGTTTTCAATCAGTATGTCCATTACCTTGCCATTGTAGGGCGAGGCAGGGTCGATAATTTTTGCAGATTGTATAAGCAGGTTCATATCAGGTAGGTTATATAGTTATTCTTTCCATAATCGTAACAGAGCCTCTTCAGCAGCCAAAAATAATAAAGCAAGAAGAATGCAGTATTTCCAAAAGTATTTTCCTCGGTTAACCTCGGCAAGCAGGTTTGGTATTGAACTACTGGTTGAAGGTATTACCGAGAAATTCTTTAATCCCGCTTTGGAATAGGTTGCCTCCATATCGGTAGCGGCAATGCAGCGCATATCCGATTCTCTGCGGTTGTAGTTGAACGATATTCCTGATACGAGGCTGTCGCCAGCCATTAGTTTAAAGTTACCTGACTGTGTTAACTGGCTGTGCAGGAATAAGAATGTATTATCATTTACCGTCCTTCTCTCAGGCAGGATAGATAATGTGTCCTTATCGCCCTGTATTTTGAAGAATACATTTTGCGGCAGGTTAATATTTGGCGCTTCTATGGGTTGTATATCGCCAAGGGTATAGTAGAGCGGAGCATTCGGGCTGCTATACAAGCCTATGTTGTACATAGTGGGCACATATATGGCATGTCTCTGAAAATTGCTGTAGTCGTCATTCAATGCTACCGACAGCAGGTATATGTTGCCTTTATTGTAGTGAAATAAATCCAGGAAGTCATCTCCATTCTCAAGTTTCATTATGTTTTCAGAAAGCGCCCTTGTGGTATGTGAAATAACATAGTGTTTGTTTACAATTGGCAAGTCCATGTTGGGGTGCTGCTTTCTTTCAAATACCTCTGAGTATATGTGGCTCTCATAATTCAGCTTATCTACTTTCTGATGGGCAGTGTCGAGTTTTTCGTAGTAAGAGCTATTTACCAAGATTAAGAAGTCTCTGTAAGAATTAATGTCTATTCCTGAAACTGGTGGTATCACAATCAAATTACCTCCATTAGAAACATATTTTGCCAATTCGTTACCCATGCCGGATGTTACTGATGCAATATTGTCGAGTATAATTAACCGGTAGCGGGGCAGGGTGGAATAATCTAAATGACTTGCGGTGACATCGCTGAAAGTGAACAGGGAGTCTTTACCGAAGAGCGAATGCAGGTATGGATTTGCTTTATCATTTTCAGCATGCAACCAGAGCACGGGTATGCTGGCTGAAAGCCTGATGGAGAAGTAAAGCTCATCATCGAATGTTATAGGATAGTCATTGATTTTTAGTTCTCCCTGCTCAATTTTTTCTTTACCCGGTATGAATGACATAGTTATAGTTGTAGAACCCATAGGTTCAATATTAAAACTCGATAAAGCTTTTTCTTCCCCGTTTAATACCAGTTTTATAGGGCCGTTATTTACAGCAATGGTAGAATAGTTGGTAAGTTTTACCATAAGTTCTTCTGCTTTGCCGGGAATATGAACGGGTGAAGTAAACCAACAGCTATCTATAGAAACGTTGTTTTTGGTTTCAGCTACTTCAGGTATGAAATCAGTTGATATATCAGTATTGGCGTGAAAGTTAGCAACATCCGATACCGATTTCTGGAAGTCAGATATTACAAAGGCCTCTTTTACCGGCGTTCCGCTATGTTCAAGGTTTTCCTGCTGGCGCTGCAACACTTCAGGCAGCAGGCGGGAGAAAGGCGAAGTTTTAAGTCCTTTTAGTTCTTCAAGGAATTCATCTTTATTCAGCCAGCGTTCTTGTGCCTCGTCAAAATCCTGTGATATTAGCTGAACCTTATCGGCCGCATTGAGCGATTGGGCTATCTGTGAAGCTTTGCTCTTGGCATCTTCCAGCAGTGTGCCATTCTGGTTCACTGCGTTCATGCTAAAGGAATTGTCTATAAATATACTTACAGATTTAGTGCCTGCCGTCGTTGCACCCTGTTTATTGGGTATGTATGGCTGGGCAAAAGCAAATACCAGGAAAGCTACAGCCAGTATTCGGCAGAGTAGTACCAGCCAGTGCTTAAGCCTTGAACGTGAGCGCGACTCCTGCACCACTTCCTGTAAAAAGCGCACATTAGAGAAATAGAGCTTTTTATACCTGCGGAAATTAAAAAGATGAATCAGTATGGGAATACTTATAGCTGAGAGTGCGTAAAGGAATGATGGGAAGAGAAAATTCATCAAAGCCCAAAGATAACATTTTGTAGTCAATACGAGGTTGACAGATTTTACTTCCTTTTAACTTTGGTATCTTTGACGGGGTTATGCAAAGCAGTAAAAATATAGGTATCCGAATACTTATTCCCCTGGTGTTAGTGGCATTTTTCTACGTTTCCACCAATAGGGTTTATCACCTTCCTTTTTCTGATGATGATGACCAACGCGCCCTTGCCATGGCTCACCCCGAAAAGTCGTCGTTGGCTTATAAAACTGCCATGTATGGGCAAAATACGGGGTGGCTAGGCAGTCTCGCTATTGACTGGCACATGGGGCGCTTTAGGCCTGTTTGCTGGACATGGTATAAGCTACTTTCTATCTTATATGGTGATAACGCCACTCTCTATCGTTTCAATAACCTTATTGTCCTCTTTTTGTCCTGTTTCTTCCTTTTAAGCATTCTACTATTCTTTGAGGTCGATATCCTGTCTTCATTCCTGGTAATGGCTATTTATGTATTTGGCCGTAACAATGAAATATTCTGGACTCTTTTACCTCCCTCGCAGAATATTGGTGAGTGCTTTCTATTGGCTGGGATATATGTTTGGCTGAAATACAGACAAAGTAATAAAACGGGTTACTTCTTATTGCCTGCCTTGTTGTTCTTCCTTTCGGCAATGGATAAAGAGTGCTTTATTCTATGTATACCTGTTCTATTACTTACCGACTATTATTTCTACAACCCTAAGCCTCGTTTATTCTCCAAAGAATATTGGTTTTCTGCACTTGCCTTCTTAATCCCTATAGTTGGGTTGATTATTACCATTTTAACTGTGGGTAAAGTCTATTCATACGATTATCCCGATTCTAAAACGTATATACTGGCTTACAATGTTTTCCAGTTTTTGTGGGGAGCGGTTTTCTTGGTTGGGCCTATAATGGTATGGCTGGCCGGGCGAAAATTGGTAGAACCAAAGAAATTAACCCACGTATTTATAGTGTTTATTTTATGGGGAGTATTACAATTGATTCTACTGAGGGGAATCAAGTTAGATATAGGCCATCATTACCTTATCCCGTGGCTTATTTATCCATTAATAATTACAGCTCTTTCATTCAAATTACTTAAAAATTCATTCCCTAATTTTTTCCGAGTTATGATAGTACTGTATGGCGCAGTGGGGTTGTTGTTTATTAAGAATACTTATATAAACTCATCATCCTATGCCGCATCTGTTGACGCATATTATAAAATGATTGATACTATTAAGCAAAATCCGGGGCCGAAGATTATTTATCTTACCGAAGGCGCTTGTGTTGAAGGGTGGATGTCGGGGACAAGAGTAATTTTAGATAATATGGGAATTAATGCCGAAATGGATTTTTGTTCGATTACCAATACTATACCCGAATGGGAGAATGGGTATGCTCATAACCCATCTCAGAATGCATTTAAGCACATTCAGTTTAATGCAGATATGTTTTTGCCCGATGGTAAATGGATTTTAATCCTGGGTGATGCATTATCGAAGAACGGGATGATAAATCATAGCTTTTCTTTGTATAAAAGCGGGAATGAAAGCTACCTGAAGGCGAAAGACACGGTAATAGATATACCGGGTAAGTATTATTATTTTTCCATGCCATACCGCGATGTTTCCTTAAGTGATATACTGCATGGCGACTTTAGCCATGTGAATTATGAAGGGTTTTATGCCATTAAGCTCAATAACAAATAGAATGCATTTGCAATATTGTTTCTATGTTTGCATAACAAACCTGTACGTAATTGGATAACATTCTATCAGCTCAGCGGCGCTCTCCTAAAAGCCTATATGTTTTAATTCCGTTGTTGCTTACGGTATTGTTTTTCTTTACTACACATAGGGCGTATCATTTGCCCTTTTCTTATGGTGATGACCACCGTGCATTAGGCTTGCTTCACCCTGAAAAAGTTTCGGATACATATAAAGCAGCCATGTACGGGCAGGTACCCGATTTAAAGGGAAGCCTTGCAGTCGACCTATATTTCGGCCGTTTCAGGCCATTAAGCTGGAGTTGGTATGCAATGCTATGCAAGTTATTTGGCGACAATGTTTTCCTTTATCGCATTAATAACTTACTGATTCTTTTTCTTTCCTGCTTCTTCCTTTACCGCATATTCTCCTGTTTCGGGGTAGATGATTTTTCAGCTTTCATTGTTCTTGCAGTATATGTATTTGGCCGTAACAGCGAGGCCTGGTGGACGCTCGACCCTCCTTCACAAAATCCGGGTGAGTGCGTTTTACTTGCGGGGATGTATACATGGTTGCTTTATCGTAAAAAACAAAAAACAGGTTGGTACATTCTACCGTCCTTTTTATTCCTTTTGGCTACATTGGATAAAGAGAGCTACATAGTATGTATTCCTGTAATTCTACTTACCGATTATTTTTTCTTCAATCCTAAGCCTCGCCTTTTTGCTAAAGAATACTGGCTGCCAATGCTAACGGTAATTATTCCGTTGGCAGGTTTGGTGTTCACTGTTCTTTATGTAAAGAAGGTTTATGCTTATGCGTATACCGACACCGTTTTGGGAATATTTATTTATAATGTAGGGCAATTTATAATGTCGGCCGGGTTGTTGGCTGCACCGATTGTATTGCTGTTTAAGGATAGCAGGAACATAAGTAGAAGCATTGTTTTAAGAATTGTGGTTGTGTTATTCCTATGGGCTATTTTACAGCTCGTGTTATTGAAAGGTATAAAGCTCGATAGTCAGCATCATTACCTTATTCCATGGCTTATTTACCCGTTTATACTAACTGCAATTGCTTTAACAAAGTTAAGGGCCATTTCTACGAAATGGTATCGATTGAATGCCATTTTCTATCTGTTAGTTGTGATGCTATTTGCTAAGAATACTTACGCCAATTCGCAATCATACTCAGCTTCGCTGGAGGGTTATTATAAAATGATTGACGCTATAAAGAAAGACCCCGGCCCTGAGATTATTTACCTGACTAGCGACGCCTGCACCGATGACTGGATTGCCGGTACCCGTGTAATACTCGATAATGAGGGCATAAACCAGGAAATGTATTTCTGCTCTACTGCCGACTCTGTTCCCTCATGGGAAAAGGAGTATGCGGCTAACTCAACTCAGAACGCCTATAAGCACATACCATTTAATGCTAGCATATTTAAACCCGATGGCAGGTGGATAATATTGGTTGACGATATGGCGAAAAATGGGGTGGTAAGTGAGGACATTTCCTTTTATAAGGATGGACAAAACGAATATATTAAAGTAAAAGGCAAGTCAATATTGATACCGGGGCACTATTATTACTTTTCTGAATCTTACCCCGGCAGGTCGATTGGGGATATACTTAGAGGCGATTTCCGGCCTGTTAATTATAAAGGCTTTTATGCTATTAAGCTTAATGATTTGTTGAAAGTACCACCCTTAAATAATAATCCACCGCCGCCAGGTTTCAGAAATCTTCCAAAAGATTATGAGTAAGATTTTATGTGACTTTAAATACTATGGGGTGACTTATATTTTGAGTAAATTTGCGTGAAATAGGTATAACTCTTTCCCTCAAAGTGAATATTATAAAGAAATATTGGGGTGTATTACACAGAGTGCGTGCATTACATGTTTCGTATAATATTCTGCATCTCAAGCGGCTTTCTAAAAATAAGAAGCTATACGAGGAGTATGGGGTAAGTAGCAGCGTAGTGGGTAGTATTTCACATAAGAAAATAAGTAAGCCCTCAAAGGAAAAGCCCTGGCTCGACAGGGATAATGGCATGGAGACTATGCAGAAGGATAGCCGCTTTAATGGCTTTTCCACTGAAATGCGCAATCAGTTGCTTAATTGGCACGAGAAGGGATATATTATTCTGAAAGGCTTTGTACCTTCTGATTTGTGTGATAAAATCAACGCGGACTTCGATGCTAAAGTTCAGTCGGGTGAGGTGAGTTATGATTATACAGCCTCGCGTGTTATGAACCTTTACAGGAATTCCGACGCGGTGCGCAAAGTGATTAATAACCCCGAACTAATTGCACTGCTTAGTTTTATTCTGAATAAAAGAGTAGTACCATTCCAGACCATCGACTTTAAATATGGTAGTCAGCAGAATACACATTCTGATTCTATTCACATGACAACTGAGCCGCTTGGCTACCTCCTTGCTATTTGGGTGGCACTGGAAGATTTAACTCCCGGTTGCGGCCTGCTGCATTATTACCCCGGAAGCAACAAGCTGCCTTATGTTATGGGTGAAGACTTTGAAAACGACAATGGCGTTTTTACCGTAGGCGATAATTTTTATGAGAACTACGAGAAAAAAATAAGCGAAGTAATTCGTGAGAAAGGGCTAAAGAAAGAAATATTTGCCGCTAAAAAAGGCGATTTGCTTATCTGGCACGCTAACCTTTTACACGGTGGGGAAAAACGTAGCGATGAAGCTACCCGCAAGTCGTTGGTTTGCCATTATTACACTAATGAGGGCGATGTTATTAATTACCATGAAATAACGCAGCGCCCCACGGTATTCCACAAGCCTGTGCCTATTGAAGATTAAGCCCTGAGGCCCTCGGCATATTCTTGCAGTAAGGGGAAGAAAGCTTCGAAATCGTTTTTGTACAATTCAAAATCTTTAGCCAATTCATTTAGCGCTTCATCCATAGGGGAGTAGTACTTCATTCTTTCAGAAAGCCCTTTTAATGCACGGCCCAATCCTTCTTTTTTTGCATACGACAATAACCAATTATACTTGCTCATGTAGGTAAGTATAATGCGGCTCTTTTCAGGCATTTCAAGGTTATGCGCCCAAAGTATGTCGTACGTTTTTTGCGAAAAGACATCAAGTGGGATGGTGCAGTAGTTCTTCCAATACATAGCCAGGAAATGGTCGTAAAACATATCGGTTATTACCCCAGAGAATTTGTGATAGGTAGGAGCGAGGCGGTGCACAGTCTGCAGGTAAATGGGGTGGGTATCGGAAAAAAAATCAATAGAACGGTGCATTAAAATACCTTTGGAAATAAGCTCAGGGTAATTGTTAAAGTCGCTGCCCTTTACCGAGTCGGCTATAAAGTTTCCGGTAATAAGTTCTTCGTCTTCTCCTGCCAGGAATAGGTGTGCAAGGAAGTTCATGGGGGTCAGTTTAAGGTTGGGTCCTCAGGGAAATCGGCTACTACAGAGTATTTGCCGCCCAGCCCTTTCAATATCTCTTTCCACAGGTTGGTAGTGGTTCTCGCTTTAAAATGATCGACTGTAGCAGGCAATACAATCCATGAATTGTCCTTTATCTCTTTTTTCAGTTGCCCTGATGACCAACCCGAATAGCCCACAAAAAAACGTATGTCTTCCGATGTAATTTTCTTAACGTCAATAAGGTGCTTAAGGGTATCATAATCGCCGCCCATATAAACGCCGGGCATTACTTCAATACTGCCTTCAAGCAGTTTGGGTTTGGTATGCAGGTAAAATAGCTGGTCGGAACTTACTGGGCCGCCAAAATAAAGCTCATCTTCAAAATCGGGAAAGTCTTCAATAGCCTGAGTAGGGGTAATGTTCAGCTTACGGTTAATGATAAATCCCATAGTGCCTTTATCGCCATGTTCGGTAAGTAATATTACCGAGCGTTTGAATTCAGGGCTATCCATAAAGGGTTCTGCCAGTAACAGCATACCTTTGGCAGGTTTCTGCTGCTTAACGAATATGGTTGAAAAATCGGTCATGTCCTTTGGCATCGTATCCTCCTCAATGCTTTTTCGCTTCTAACATCTCTAGGGCTGCTACCGCGGCATCGGCACCTTTGTTGCCATGCTTGCCTCCGCTGCGTTCCCTGGCCTGTTGTACGGTGTTAGTTGTTAAAACGCCAAATATAACGGGAATATTATATTCTAAACCGACTTTCATCACACCCCCTGCCACGGCCTGTGAAATATAATCGAAATGAGGGGTTTCGCCCTTTATTATACAGCCGAGGCACAAAACAGCATCAGCCTTAGAATCTTTTATCAGCCACTGGGCCGTAAGGGGTAACTCAAAACTGCCGGGAGCCTGCATTATAATAATATCGGAAGGCTGTATACCACCCTTTTGTAGTACATCAATAGCGCCCTTAAGCAGCTTTTCAGTAATGTCGTTATGCCACTGGGCTACAGCTATGCCAATCCGTTTATTGCTTACAGAAAATTTGCGTGAGGCAGGCTTATAGGCTTTAGCTCGTGAAGCCAAGAGTGTTTATGTTTATATTATTGAGCGCTGCTACCCGACTTAGCCTGTGCCCTGGCAATATATTTATCTATATCACCGGCTTCTTGGCTGTTATGGTATTGCGTTTTAATACTCTGGTAAAGGCTAAGGGCCTGTGCATAATCGCCTTTAAGTTCACAAGCCATCGCTGCTTTCTTCATGTAAAGTGGCGTGGTAAGGTCGTTGGCGCTTCTTTTTACTGCTTTCAAATAATCTTCAAGAGCAAGGTCGTTATGGCCCAATTGCATTTCTGCGTCGCCCATAATGCCTGCCGCCATAGGGGTAACCATTACATCGCCTGCATCAAATTTTTCAAGGCACTCAATAGCTTTATCGTAGTTATGTGTCCTGTAGTAGCAAATGCCAAGGTAGTAGTTAGCGGTGTGCCCGGCCTTGGTCATGCCATATTCATCGGCAATCTGTTCAAACATTGCTGTTGCCTGGCGGATAGAATCGATGCTAAACATGCGTTGTGCAGGGTAAATAGCCAATTCGGCTTCTTCTTCCTGGCCGGGTAAATACCAGAACTTAAATCCGGCGTATCCTGCTATAGCAATAAGTATAACGGTAACTACTGTGGTAACCCGTTTTTGATTTGCGCGGAAGTAGTCCTGGATGTTGCTCCATCTCTCTTCTACACCAAGAAGCACGTCTTTATTTTCGTCAGCCATTGTTTCTAATACATTTTAAAGGGTGCAAAAATAACTTTTTATTGGAAACGGAGGGAAATTAGGAATTAGAAATTAGGAATTAGTAATAAAACCTGATTTTCAGTGGACTACAAGCCCTAGTCCATAATTCTTAATTCTTATTTCTTAATTCTTAATTAGAAACAGGCTTATAGCGCTCATCGCTATCATTAATCCGTCTTCTATAATGGTAACGGTACTCATAGGTAGGTTAAATACGGCACCAAGGCAGGCACATTGTATTTTACGCTTGCTTAAAACGCTTTGCAATACCCCTATAATGCTTACACCCATTACTATCAAGGTAGCCAGGTTGCTCCATTTCCCTAAAGCCGGAATAAGGAACGAAATACCCAGTACAAGCTCTATAAAAGGGTATATATACCCATAGCCTTGCCAGCGCTTGGCAATAATGTCGTAACTGCTGTAGCTCATAGCAAAAGCAGGCACATCGAGCAGCTTAAAGAAGGAGAAAACCAGGAAGAAACCTGCCATAAAATGGCTCATCCATTGCATAAGGTTAAAACTGCCATTTACAAACTGAATAAGCAGGGTAGTGGCTGTTATATAGAAGAAAATAAGGAAAATGGGCAGGTATGTCTTAAAAACGGAGGTTTCTTCAGTTGTATTAGCTGTTGCCGGGGCGTGTTTCTGCTCTGTTATAGTGTATTTGGTTCCGCTTAAAGCTGCTGCAAAATCGGTTGTATTTATATGAGGCCCCATAGTAATTTCGGCCGACTGCTTCTCTAAATCAACTTTTACTGCTGTAACACCCTTAACTTTCGAAAGCAGGTGCTCGACTTTTGCCGCGCAACCGTTGCAGGTCATGCCGGTTATTGAATATGTGTGCGTCATAATAAGGGCGAAGTTACATAAAAGAGAGAGGTACCATAAGAGAACATATTTTACCACTAAGTACACTAAGATGCTTCGACAGGCTCAGCATGACAATGCACACTAAGGTTCACTCAGGTCAGCCTGAGCTTGTCGAAGGCCGAAGTTCATAGTTTATAGTTATTTCATACCTTTACTCATCATAACTAAACCCATTACCTTCTCATGAGAAAAATAGCAGCAATATTCACCGGTGTTCTTTTAGTTGTTTCAAATTATTCATTTGCTCCCGGCGCTGACTGGAAAGGCACTGCCGATAAATTAGTAAGCGAATTCAGTAGCTGCAGCGGTGCGGAATGTAAAAGCTATGTAGCCAAGGCCCTTAAGGCAATTTATGGTATTAGTGATTTCGATGCTGCCAACAAACCAGGCGGCATGTTGGATGTTAACTCGGTTGCCAACTATATTAAAAAATCAAGCAATTGGAAACTGTTGGGCGATGCATCGAGCCAGGATATTTTAAAACAGGCGCAGGATGCCGCTAACAACAACAAAGCTGTAGTAGCCATGATGGTAAGCGATAACGGCGCCGACCATATTGCTATAATAGCGCCCGGTAGCCTTACAGCCTGCGGTGGCATGAAATACCCTAACAGCATTAGTTTCTTTATTAATAGCCCAAGCAAATCATATTCCGGCAAGCCGCTGGCTTATTCGTTCAGGAGTATGGATGGCATTAAAGTTTACGTGCGAAGCTAGGCTGAGCTAATTAGTAATTATGTATTAGTGCCTTAAGCCCCCATAGTACCTGTCTTCACTTTTCCGGCCCGCCTGTAATTGGCAACAATCACCCCGGTTGGTGTAACCGTACTTTCTATTAATTTTAATCCTGCCGGAACAGCGCCGTGGTCAAACAGCTTTTTGCCTTTACCAAGAATTACCGGGTAAATCTTGAGCCAAAGTTCGTCAACCAGGTCATTCTTAAGCAGTAACTGGGTCAATTCACCGCTGCCCCATACTTTAATTTCAGAACCTTTAGAGTTTCTGAGTTTTTTAATATCAGCAAGGTTTTTTAGAAAAACGGAATTTTCCCAACCTGATTTTTTCACGGTTTTAGACAAGACATATTTTGTAACATCATTAATACCGGGCCAGTAGTCTGCATGTTCGGGCCAGTAGTTGGCAAAAATCTCAAATGTCTTTCTGCCCAACAAAAGATCTGCAGCTTTCATTTGTTTCTGCATAACCTTACCACCAACCTCGTCACTAAACGGCGCGCTCCAGCCGCCATATTTGAAACCGCCTGATGTATCTTCCTTAGGCCCGCCGGGTGCCTGCATTACTCCATCTAATGTAATGAATTCCAAGACAATTATTTTTCTCATGATAATATAGCTTTATCGTGTTTAATGAACTACTATACAAATATACTAAGTGTTTTTTTTTGTGATACCCAATTGCGGCTTCGAAATGAGTAATCAATAATCGTTAGACTACTTAGTTAAAGGCTTCACGTCCCAAAGGGATCCATTTGGACAGAGGGCGCAAAGATGCTTCGACAGGCTCAGCATGACAATACCCGCAAAGAACGCAACGCTATTTCACCGATTCCTAATTGCTAATTATTAATTACTCGTTGCACCATCTATTATTAATGGAACTCGTGAGGGCTTCGCCGTTCCTAATTCTTAATTCTTCTTCATTCCTGTAAACGTCTTGGGCAAATCATTTATTACATCGGGCGATACACTAGCTGAATCAATCATCTCGGCATAGCTTTCTTTAAAATCGGGTGGAATATCGGGGTCGACTTTATACTTTGAAAGACTGTCCTCGGGCGATACCATGCTGACATGCTCGAGGAAATACCTGTAATGCACAGGGCCGCCAATGGTGCCCTTGGTTTTTACTTCAAGCCTGTAATCGCGGTTCGATACACGGTCGTTGCCATGGCCATCTTTATACGATGCCACAGCTTTGCCGTTTAGGGTGTAGGTTTGAATATAGACATCTATCACCGCTACTTTTTGCTTGTTGGCTTGTTGCATAAAAGCAAACGAAAATACTATGCAGAGTGCAAGAGTATGTATGGTATGTTTTTTGTTTTTCATAGTGCTTAAGCAAAGATAGGGAAAAGCAATTTGATAAAGGCTTCACGTCCCAAAGGGATCCATTCGGACAAAGGCCGCAGAGATGCTTCGACAGGCTCAGCATGACAGCCACGCAGAGTGAGCAAAGGTCAGCCTGAGCTTGTCGAAGGCCTAAGATTTAACACAACCCTTAACCCCTAATTCTCACCATTCAATAACTGATGTATGTTGTACGCTAAATGCCACCTTTTTATTCGGAGGCGATGAAATAGTTTTGCAATAAATAATAAAGTTCTCAGTTATACATGCAACACTAACTTAAACAAGTTTATGAAAACCATCTCGACCAAGGTCCGCAAATTTTTATTTACCCTAAGACTCTTAGCTTTCGCTGCTACTGTTTCAGCGCAGTATGTAAATATACCCGATGCCAAATTCGTGTCGTACTTAAATACTGTTGTACCTTCGGCTATGAGCGGCAGCCAGATGGATACCACCAATGCAGCTGTATTGTCGCTTAAGCGCATAGCTGTCGAGAACCAGGGCATTACAGATTTAACGGGTGTGCAGTATTTTAAATCGCTGATTACGCTCGATTGTTCAAATGTATACCCCGAACCCGACACCAACAGGTTGACAAGCCTGCCATTGTTGCCATCTACCCTCGATAGCTTAATTTGCGGAAACACTATCCTCGACAGCCTTCCAGCATTGCCGCCCGCAATGGTTTATATTTCATGCAATAACAATAACTTAAGAGGGCTGCCTGCTTTGCTTTCAGGTATCAACTATATAGACTGTTCAGGTAATAGCTCACTCGATAGTTTGCCAACACTACCTGCAGCGCTTACCATTTTAAATTGCTCTGACGACGGATTGAAACAACTGCCTGCACTACCCGCCGCGCTTAGTAACTTAGATTGTGATGTGAACCAGCTGGACAGCCTTCCGGCTTTACCTGCATCGCTTACCACTTTAACCTGCCAGCAGAATACCCTTGATACCTTGCCCACATTACCCGCAGCATTGACTTATTTATCGTGCTATGACAACCAGATAAAGAACCTGCCTGCCTTGCCTGCTGCGCTTGTTACATTAATCTGCGGCAATAACCTGTTAACTACCTTACCAACACTCGATGCATCGCTGCAAATGCTGAAGTGCTATTATAACGGGATAACCGTATTGCCTTCATTGCCGGCATCACTTACTTACCTTGATTGCTCCGACAATAAATTACCTGTACTGCCTGCGTTACCTTCTTCACTTGGCACCTTAACATGCTCGTATAACCTTTTACCAAGCCTGCCTGCTTTGCCTGCTTTGCCCGCTTCGCTTGTTTATTTAGATTGTACCGCCAACCTGTTGCCATCTCTGCCTGCTTTGCCGGCCAGCCTTGCAACATTGTATTGCGGCTTAAACCAGCTGCCTGTGCTACCTGCGTTGCCGGCCAGTCTCACTTATTTAGATTGCAGCAGTAACCATTTACCTGTTTTGCCAGCTTTATCTGCTTCGCTTAATACATTGGAATGTTCCGGGAATAAGTTGCCATCGTTGCCTGCATTACCTTCAGCGCTTCAGTTACTAGATTGCTCTGCTAACCCATTATCAGCAGGGCTTCCCGCTTTACCTGCCTCGCTTACCTCTTTAACATGTACTTCCGATAGTTTAACAAGTTTGCCAACCTTACCTGTATCTCTCAATAACCTTACGTGCGATTACAATCAACTAAACACACTTCCCACCCTTCCTGCTTTTCTCCAGGCACTATCATGCACAAATAATAACATCTCATGTTTCCCGGTATTCCCCATTTCTTTAACCGACACCACGGCTTTCAGTATCTGGAGTAACCCTTTCCACTGCCTGCCCAATTATGTGCGTGCCATGGTTATAAGCATACTGTCATACCCGTTGTGCGGTGTTGGTAATGTGTGCGGATGCCCTACCGCTAATGGTATTGTAGGGTTTACCTACAAAGACATGAACGCCGACTGCAGTAAAGATTCAGGCGATATTAACCTTATAAATATTCCTATGGACCTGTATTAGAAGAATAGGTGCAGAGGATTTTACTAAATTATTTATTGCCAAAGGTATAGAAATGGGTATACTTGAAGAAGAAGAGGATAATACAGGATTTCAGATTATTGTTGGGTACAAAATTAAAGGCGCAAGTAAAACTGTTTAAATATGCGAACACCAATTGATTGGAATGAATGGTTAACCGTGATTGCTGCATTAGCACTGATAGTTGCAATTGTTATTCCATTTGCACAGAAGAAATATGAAGCATGGAAATCAAAGATTAGCTTTAATTTATACCTTAAGAAATATTTCGGTATTCTGTTCAATGCTCTGACATATGATAGGATTGAATACACAAAACCTTCGATAAAAGATAGTCCTGAAAAAGTAGAGCTTTTTCTTTTAGACTATTTGTTAGAATTTGAAAAGGATTTTAAAGAATATCAAAATGTGGCGCAATACCGGATAGCGTTCACAATAGTATTTAATCTTCAAAATCTATTTTTTGTAATTCACAGGATACAAAATATAATTGGTGCGGTGGATACGAATAGATTATATGAACAAACGCTGGCTTACGGTAATAGTTTAAGCAAAAAAGAGCTCAATAGAATATATGCCGTCTTATTGCTTATGGAGCATTTTACATCAATAACATCTTTCCACGACAGATTTATAAACATGAAGTCTATAAAGAGAGAAGTTAAGGATGGAAATTGGGTTGGGCTAAGAGTTGAGCAATCCTTATTAAAGGAGCAGCACCTAGTTTTCGAAGATGTTAAACAGATTTGTAATGAAGAGGCAAGTCTTCAGGAAGTTATAAAAGTAACTAAGCTTCTAATACAAGAATTAAAGGGATTCTACCAGTTTGAAAAGCTGATGAATAAAAGGCGTATTCGAGTTAATTAAATAGACAATAGTTAACGATATCTCGGGTTCAGTAAAAGAGATTTTAGTTTGCTGAAATGCCTCACTTATCCCTTACACCTAACTACTGCCTTTTTTCATTACTTTTGCATCCCTATTTTTCAGAAGATTATGGCTCACGTAAAATTCCCCGATGGGAAAGTAAGAGAATACCCCGATGGCACCACCGCCCTTGATGTTGCCAAAAGCATAAGCAATTCGCTAGCCGCTAAGGTGCTGGCTGCACGTGTAAACGGACAGGTATGGGATGCCACACGCCCTTTAACAGGCGATGTGGAGCTTAACCTGCTTACATGGGATGATACAGATGGTAAATCAACCTTCTGGCATTCATCAGCCCACCTTATGGCCGAGGCGTTGGAGGAGTTTTTCCCCGGAATGAAATTTGGTATCGGCCCTCCAATAGAAAATGGTTTTTACTACGACGTAGACCCCGGAGACAGGGTGGTATCGTCGGAAGATTTTGCGAAGATAGAAGCTAAGATACTCGAGTTGGCCAAGAAGAAGGAAGTATATGTGCGCTCGGAGGTTTCGAAAAAAGAGGCATTAGACTACTTCACCAAGAAAGATGATTTCTATAAGCTCGACCTGATAAAGGACCTTGCCGACGGAAGCATTACCTTTTACAAGCAAGGCAACTTTACCGATTTGTGCCGTGGGCCTCATTTGCCCAATACGGGTTTTATAAAGGCTGTAAAGCTGCTTAACGTTGCCGGTGCATACTGGCGCGGTAATGAGAAGATGAAGCAACTCACCCGTATTTATGCTATTACCTTCCCCGACCAGAAGCAATTAACCGACTACATTACCTTAATAGAAGAGGCCAAAAAACGTGACCATCGCAAACTGGGCAAAGAATTAGAGTTATTTACTTTCTCGGAAAAAGTAGGCTTAGGTTTGCCCTTGTGGTTACCCAAAGGCACCGCTTTGCGCGAGCGCCTGGAGAACTTTATGCGCAAAAACCAGCGCGAGGCCGGTTATGTGCAGGTAGTTACTCCGCATATAGGCCATAAGAACTTATATATAACATCGGGCCACTACGAAAAGTATGGCAAAGACTCTTTCCAGCCCATTCACACTCCGCAAGAGGGCGAGGAGTTCTTTTTAAAACCGATGAACTGTCCGCACCACTGCGAAATATACCGCAGCAGCCCCCGCAGTTACCGCGACCTGCCTTTGCGTATCGCTGAATTTGGTACCGTTTACCGTTACGAACAAAGTGGGGAGTTGCATGGCTTAACCCGTGTGCGTGGCTTTACACAAGATGATGCCCACCTGTTTTGCGAACCCGACCAGGTAAAGGGTGAGTTTATAAAGGTTATCGACCTTGTACAAAAGGTGCTCGATACCTTGGATTTCCAGAGTTTTACGGCACAAATCTCGTTGCGCGATAAAGTAGACCGTAGCAAATACATTGGCTCGGAAGAGAACTGGGAAAAAGCGGAAAATGCCATTATTGAGGCCGCCGCTGAAAAAGGATTGAAAACCGTAACCGAATATGGCGAGGCTGCCTTTTATGGCCCCAAGCTCGACTTTATGGTGAAAGATGCCCTTGGCCGCACATGGCAGTTGGGTACCATTCAGGTAGATTATAACCTGCCTGAGCGTTTTGAGCTTGAATATGTTGGGGCTGATAACCACAAGCATAGGCCGGTAATGATTCACCGTGCGCCTTTTGGCTCGCTGGAAAGATTCATAGGTGTTTTGCTGGAACATTGCGCCGGAAACCTTCCCGTTTGGTTAGCGCCCGAGCAAGTCTCTATTTTGCCAATTAGCGATAAACATGTAGAATATGCAGAAAATGTTTTGAAATTGCTGAAAAAATGCGAAATTCGCGCCCTCATTGATTTAAGGCCTGAGAAAATTGGTAAGAAAATAAGGGACGCGGAGCTGCAGAAAATACCCTATATGTTAGTGATTGGGGATAAGGAAATGCAGGACAACAAAGTAGCTGTAAGGCGCCATGGAGAAGGAGATAAAGGACAAATGGACACCAATGAATTTGTGGCAAAAATCAACGAAGAGATAAACAAAGTAATAGCATAAAAGAGTAAAAAGTTCTTAACGTTCATAAAGTAGAAAGTCAACGGACTTTAGAAACTTTACAAACTTTATAACTTTACAAACTGAAAAGTAAGTATTAACTAATTAAAAAGGGAGGACCGTATAGCAACACCGTTCGGAACAAACAGGCCATACAATAGGGATAACAGGTATCAACGTAGAAACATTGAACCTCAGCACAACATTAACGAAAGAATCCGCGCACGCACCGTTAGGGTAGTGGGCCAAGGAATAGAAGAAGGAGTGTTCCCGATTGAAAAAGCGTTGCAGATAGCGCGCCAGGCAGGCCTCGATTTGGTAGAAATTTCGGCGACTGTTGACCCTCCTGTTTGCAGGGTTATTGATTATAAAAAGTTTTTATACGAGCAAAAAAGGAAGCAGAAAGAGATAAAGCAGAAAACGGCTAAGGTTGTAGTAAAAGAGATACGTTTCGGGCCGCATACTGAAGAACATGATTTTAAGTTCAAAACCAATCACGCGTTGAGCTTTTTAAAGCAGGGCGCCAAAGTAAGGGCTTATGTGTTTTTCAGGGGCAGAACGATTCTCTTTAAAGAGCAAGGTGAAATGTTACTGTTAAAGTTCGCGCAGGAACTGGAAGAATACGGAAAGGTAGAGCAACTGCCGACAATGGATGGAAAGAAAATGACAATGGTTTTAGGTCCTAAGAAAAAATAAATTAAATACACAGAGCAAATGCCCAAGATGAAAACAAATTCCTCTGCCAAGAAAAGGTTCCATTTTACCGGCACAGGAAAAATTAAAAGAAAACAGGCTTTCAAAAATCATATCCTGACCAAGAAAAGCAAAAAGAGGAAACGCAATTTAACCGGTACTACACTGGTTGATGAAACCCAGGTACACAGGATTAAAGCCATGTTGGTTAAGTAATTTTTTTAACATTTAATACATTTAAGTCATGCCACGTTCAGTCAATGCAGTTGCATCCAGAGCAAGAAAAAAGAAGATATTAAAGCGCACACGCGGTTATTACGGCGCTAAAAAGAACGTATTCACTATAGCCAAGAATACATACGAGAAAGGTTTAAAGTATGCGTATCGCGACCGTAAAACCAAAAAACGCAACTTCCGCGCACTGTGGATACAGCGTATCAATGCCGGTGTAAGGCAATACGGCATATCTTATTCAGAATTTATGAATAAGATGGATTTGAAAGGAATTCAGCTTAACAGGAAAGTTCTTGCCGATTTGGCTATGAACCATCCTGAAGCTTTCAAAAAGGTTGTTGAAACCGTAAAGTAAGCTTTCCAAAGCATTTTATATTAAAAGGATTCCGGCAAGGGAGTCCTTTTTTTGTTGTATATTCGGTAGTAATTTTTGATTGTATGATAGAAAAGATAGCGCAGATAAGACATACTGACTCAGGTAACTTCTTTCTTATTGCCGGCCCTTGTGTGGTAGAAAGCGAAAAGCTTTGTTTCGAGGTGGCTGAAAGCGTAATGGCCATAACCGACAGGCTTCGTATCCCTTTTATATTCAAGGCATCGTATAAAAAGGCTAACCGCTCAAGGCTCGATTCCTTTACCGGGATAGGAGATAAGGAAGGGCTTGAGATATTGGCGAAGATTCGTAATACCCTGAAAATCCCTACAGTAACCGATATTCACACCGAGCAGGAAGCCGAAATGGCGGCCAATTACGTAGATATATTACAAATACCTGCCTTTTTATGCCGCCAAACCGATCTATTGGTTGCTGCCGCAAAAACAGGTAAATTTGTAAATGTAAAGAAGGGCCAGTTTTTATCTGCCGAATCAATGAAGTTTGCCGTAGAGAAAATACAAATGAGTGGCAACAACAATGTAATACTTACCGAAAGGGGTAGTATGTTTGGCTACCAGGACCTTGTGGTTGATTACCGCAGCATACCCGAAATGCAAAAGAACAATGTGCCGGTAGTACTCGATATAACACATTCATTACAGCAACCTAACCAGCCCGGCGGTGTTACAGGCGGCAACCCTGCCATGATTGCTACAATAGCCAAGGCGGGCATAGCTGTGGGTGTTGATGGTATTTTTGTGGAAACGCATCCCAGCCCTGCTCGTGCATTGTCAGACGGGGCTAATATGCTGCACCTCGATAAATTAAACGGGTTACTTGAGCAATTAATAAAAATAAGGAAAGCAGTAGTTTGAAGAAACTAGTTATCATATTATCACTATTGTTAAGCGGGTTATCGCTTTCTGCCCAGAAGGACACCATTTTTCAGCGTACCTATGGCGGTATTCAGAATGATGTATGTAACCAGATTAAGTCTACTTACGACGGCGGCTATATAATGATTGGAACTACCAACAGTTGCGGTGCAGGTGCAAACGATTTTTATGCAGTAAAGATTGACTCATTAGGCAATCCGCAATGGACACACACCTATGGCGGCCCTTTAAATGATGAAGGCTACGCTGTTGCCCCAACCTTCGACCATGGTTATGCTTTTTTGGGCTGGAGCGATAATAATATTTCAAATGGTTATGATGTAGAGCTTGTGCGGACAGACGCAGCCGGTAATGTTTTATGGCAAAAATACTACGGCGGAAGCGATTGGGATTTTGGTTATGGAATACAGCAAACGGCAGATAGTGGGTTTGTATTAGTAGGGCAGACTTACAGCTACGGGGCAGGCAATGGAGATGTATATGTAATTCGTACTGATAAAAACGGAGATACTATATGGACAAGAGTAATAGGCGGAACAGGCTACGATATTGCCAATTCAGTTTGTATAACCAGGGATTCTTTATACGCCATTGCAGGCGCCACAACAAGTTTTGGTAAAGGCGATACGAATCTATATTTCCTTGTACTTGATGACAAGGGTAATATTGTGAAGGATACAACATACGGTTGTACAAATAACCACGTAGCATATTCTATTGAACCATATGTAAACAAAGGGTACGTGGTTACAGGATATACCGATAGTATTATACCCGGCAAACCCGATATCTACCTTCTTTTTTTTGACAGCAACGCAGTTCCTTTCTACCAGCATATTGATTCATGGCCGAAAGGGTATGATATAGGCCATGACGCGGCAGAATGTGTTGACGGAGATATGATATGTGCTGCCAGCAGCAATACAGATGGCAATGGCACCAGCGCCTTATTGGCTATGCGCGCGGCTTATGGCGGATGGTGGCTCAGCTCGGAATTTGAAGGCGGGACCTTGGATCAACAAGGCAATTCATGCGCAGTTGGTTTGAATAATAATGTGGTTTTTGCAGGGGCAACAGATAGCCCCGGTTATACGTTTGGGGACTGGGATTTTTATTTTATCCGCTATAAAGATGATGCTGATATAATACCCGACGATACCGCGCACGTTTACCATATGTTTAACCAGTTTCTGGATACCTGTAAGCTAACCGGGATAGATGAACAGCAGGCTGATGAACCCATGGTGAAAGTATTTCCCAACCCGGTAACAAGCATTGCGACAGTTATTGTGCAGGGTGGTGTTGATAATAAATATTGGTTCAACCTTTATGATGTAACAGGTAAGCGAGTGATAGATAATATTGAGTTTAAGTCTTCGGGGCATAACCAGGCAACGGTTCATTTTTCAAAAGGAACATTGCAGCCGGGCGAATACCTGTATAAGGTTATAGATAGAAATGAGAAAACAGCTACCGGTAAAATAATAGTTCAATAAAGTATATGCAGAATAGTAAGAAAGAAGCAGAAAAAGAAGGCACAAGGCTTAATAAGTTTATTGCTGATACCGGTTATTGTTCGCGCAGAAAAGCCGATGAAATAATATTTTCAGGTGGGGTAACCATTAACACTAAGATGGTACTTGAGCCGGGGTACAGGGTTCAGTCGAGTGATAATGTTGTGATTGAGGGAAAGCGTTTAAGAGGAACCCAGAAATGCTATATACTGCTGAATAAGACAAAAGACGCTATTACCACCGTTTCTGACGAGCGTGACCGTAAAACGGTTATGGACCTGATAGAGGGCGCCACCAAAGAAAGGGTTTACCCGGTTGGCCGTTTAGATAGAAATACTACAGGAATACTATTAATGACCAACGATGGTGAATTGGCTAACCGTTTATCGCATCCTTCAGGTAAAATACGTAAGGTATACAAGGCAAGGCTCGACCGCCAGTTGGCTTTCGAAGATTTAAAGAAGATACGTAAAGGGGTAATGCTCGAAGATGGTTTTGTGAAAGTTGATGAGGCAAGTTATGATGAGAATGGCGACCCTACCTGTGTTGTACTTACATTGCATATAGGCTGGAACCGTGTGGTGAGGCGTATTTTTGAAACACTGGGGTACAAGATTAAAGCGCTCGACAGGGTTGCTTACGCAGGCCTTACGCTCCATGGTGTTCCCCGTGGTGCATGGCGCTTGCTTAACCCCGATGAAGTAAAGAAACTTTATAGTTTGAATAAGTAACTATTATTCCACCACTTCCATAAGCGTACGGAAGGCAGTAAATTTTTCTCCGAATCTTTTTAATCCTTCGCCCTGCATTTTGGGTGCGTATTCTTCCTTGTACATTGTATAGTCTTGCAGGTTTTTGCATGAGTACTGTACGGAGTAGGTTGTTCCTTCATCAATTACATCTAACAGGCGGCACATGCGGTAGCCTGTAAAAAGGCCGGTGCTCAGCATTTCAGGAATATGTTCTTTCTGCATCCACTCAAGCCAATTGAGGTGCACATCGTCGTCAACATTTATAGTTACATTGTAAATAATCATAGGCTAAAAATATTTGCTAATATACTGTTCAATTAAACGCGGAACGGCATAAGTATCAATGTTTTTTCGCTCAACCCATAAACAGTTTTCAGGAAGTTTTTTTAATGCTTTATTTACCTCTGTTTTAATAAACACGGCATTAAGTCTCTGGTGGCTCAATATGTGTGTATACGGCTCCGACACTGATTTAATAATTGGTTTGTTGCTATGAAAAATATCTTTCCATTCTTTACTCAACATAACCTTCTCAGGTGACGTTCTCTTTACTGTTTCAATACATGGAAAGTCGTGCAGGCCTTTCCAAATATCTTTTTTCTGCCTGTTGTGAAGTAATATTTTATTGCCATGAACAATTACAATGTAATTCAGAAACCGTTCCTTTACCTTGGTCTTACCCTCTTTAATGGGCAGTATAGCAGTTTGCTTATGTGCATAAGCATAGCATGATGCCTGTACAGGGCATTCAGCACAATTGAGGTTTTTAGGTGTGCAGCAAAGGGCGCCAAGCTCCATCACTGCCTGGTTGTAAGTGCCGGGGTTTTTCTTGTCAAGCAATTCTTCAGCGGCTTCCCAAATTTTTTTCTTACCCTCGGTTGAATCAATTGGGGTAGATATTCCTAAAAGCCTGGAATAAACCCTCAGCACGTTTCCATCAACAACGGGGTAGGGCAGGTTATAAGCTATTGATGTTATTGCCGCAGCCGTGTAGTCTCCCACGCCCTTAAGTGCACGTATAGCTTCATAATCTTTGGGGAATTTGCTTTTATGCTGCTGCATAATTTGTTTTGCTGCATGGTGCATATTCCTGGCACGGGAGTAATATCCAAGCCCTTGCCATAGCTTTAATACCTCATGTTCCGATGCAGAAGCTAATTTGGAAACGGTGGGATATTTTTCAACGAACCTGTTATAGTAGTCCCACCCCTGGTTAACCCTTGTTTGCTGAAGTATTATCTCCGATAACCATATTTTATAAGGGTCTTTAACGCCTCTCCATGGCAATTCCCGCTTATTTACTTCATACCACTTTAAAAGCTTATGGCTCCAGTTGCTCATGTCCGTCAAATATATTGATTCTTATTAGTTTACTTCCCCTATCTTAATACCTAATACGTAATACTTAGTACTAACATTTAAACCCTTAACGTTCTTTAACAGTCTTAGATACAAGGGATTTATTAATTTTGGACATATTATAACTCAGGATAGTGAGAAAGATAGCGATAGTAATATTTTTATGTGTTTGTGCGGCCAGACTTATGGCGCAACCTGAAGAGACGGTTGATGCTAAGGCTAATTCCATATTGCAGGAACTGAGCAAAAAAACAAAGGCATTTAAATTAATCAAGGCCCAGTTCAGTGTGGTTATTTATGGAAAAGACAAAAAGCCAACCGATAACCAGAAAGGAAGCTTAGTTGTAAAGGGCGGCAAGTATAAACTGGAGCTTAAGACACAGACTGTTATATCAGACAGTACTACCATGTGGACGTACCTGAAAGATGCCAACGAGGTACAGATAAATAATGTTGACCATAACAGCGATAAAGGAACTATATCGCCAACCAATATATTTACCATTTACGAAAAAGGGTTTAAGAGCCACTTTGATAAGGAAGAGACCGATAAAGGAATTACTGTTGAGGTGATAGACCTTTATCCTAAACATCCTGAAAAGGAAAAATATCACACTCTTATCCTCGTTATTGATAAGAACAAGAACCAGATTATATCGGTAACTGCCCTTATGAAAGATGGCACTATGGTTACCTATACAGTAGATTCTTTAGATACCGATTCAGCTATTCCGGCTGGATTCTTCTCGTTTAATCCTAAGGATTACCCGGGGATTGATGTGGAAGACCTTAGGGAATAATTAGAAATTAAGAATTAATAATTAAAAATGGCAATGCCTTGATATTAGGCAACTTGTGCATAATGCATGCCTATGGCATCTAAAATTTCCAGCAATTCAGCGTAAGAGTCGGTAGTAACAAGCTTCATCCTGAAATCTTTAAAGTTATCCATACCTTTGAAATAGCTTGCATAATGCCTGCGCATTTCAAGTATGCCAAGTCTTTCGCCTTTCCATTGAATAGATTTATCGAGGTGGGTACGGCATACGCTTATTCGTTCTTCCAGGGTAGGGGTAGAGAGCAATTCCCCGGTTTTTAAATAATGCTTTATCTCACGGAATATCCATGGGTAACCAATGCTTGCCCTGCCAATCATAACTCCGTCAACTCCATACCGGGCTTTCATTTCTGTAGCAACTATAGGTGAAGTTACGTCTCCGTTACCAAATATGGGTATGTGTATGCGTGCATTATTCTTTACTTCCCTTATAAGTGTCCAATCTGCGGGGCCCTTATACATTTGTTTGCGTGTGCGCCCGTGTATGGTCAGTGCCTGTATGCCTATATCCTGCAAACGTTCGGCCACTTCAATAATATTTTTAGTGCTGTCGTCCCAACCCAGGCGGGTTTTAACTGTTACAGGTAATTTGACTGCTTTTACAATCTCTTCAGTCATTTTTACCATCTTGGGTATATCCTGCAACAGGGCGGCTCCGGCACCTTTACAGGCTACCTGTTTAACAGGGCAGCCATAATTAATATCTATCAGGTTCGGGTTAACCCTTTCCGCAATAATGGCTGCTTCGCGCATAGAGCCAATACTACCGCCGAATAACTGTACGCCTATAGGCCGCTCATGCTCAAAAATATCAAGCTTTTTAAGGCTTTTAGCCGCATCGCGTATCAACCCTTCCGATGAAACAAACTCGGTATAAAGCATATCGGCCCCTTGTTCCTTGCACACATGGCGGAAAGGAGGGTCGCTCACATCTTCCATAGGGGCAAGCAATAAAGGGAAATCACCGAGTTCTATATTGCCGATTTTTACCATTAGTGTAAATAGTTACCTTTGCAAATATACCGCAAAGCATTAATATGGACGAAATTCAACGCCCGGCGCCACTTGAAAACTTAAGACCAGCAGGCCAGTTTTTTATTCTTTTAGGCATTGCGCTGATATTAATGGTAGTGTTTTCCTTCCTTGGCGTGGCGGTGGCAACAGCATACACTCACTTAAGCGTATTTGACTTGCAGGGAACGGCCAAAATAAATAACCCGGAAGTAATAAGGGCGCTCAAAATAATACAGGCAATTAGCGTTGTAGGTAGTTTTATAATACCAACATTTATAATGGCTTTGTTATGCTCCCGCAAATGGCTCGAGTTTTTAAATATTAAAGGGAAGTTTAAGGTGTCAACTTTTCTTTTAGGTGGTATATTAATCCTGGTGGCGGTGCCTGTCATTAACTACCTTTCTGAAGTAAACAGCCATTTGCAGTTGCCTGCCTCTATGCAATCGGCTCAAGACTGGATAAAAAATATGGATGATGAGAATAACATTATCTCAAATGCATTCATAGCCCATCAAAGCTTGAGAGGGCTTATTGTCAATATTTTTATCATGGGGTTTCTCGCGGCCGTTTCTGAAGAGTTGTTTTTCAGGGCCGGCATGCAGAATATTATTATCAGGGGAAGCGGTAATATACATGTGGGAGTGTGGCTGACAGCCATAATTTTCAGCGCTATTCACCTTGAGTTTTTTGGCTTCCTTCCCCGCATGCTTATGGGCGCCTATCTTGGCTACTTGTTTGTATGGTCAAAGTCGATATGGCCTTCAATATTTGCACACTTTTTGAATAATAGCGTAATAGTCTACATTTCTTACCTTGAGGACAGGAATATGCTACCTAAGAAAATAGAAGATATAGGCAATCAAAGTTCACAAATAAGCTATGTAATAGGTAGTACAATACTGGTAGCTGTACTGATGTTTGCTATTTATAAAATTGAACACAGGAAGACGGATACATTGCAAGCTTAAATTATTTCTTGCCGCTGCCGAATTCCATCAGGTAACTCTTAATAAAGTCGTCTAATTCGCCGTTCATCACCGCCTGCACGTCCGATGTTTCGTAATCGGTACGCAGGTCTTTAACCAGCTTATAAGGATGCATTACATAGTTACGTATCTGCGAGCCCCATTCAATTTTCTTTTTGGTGCTTTCAATGGCTGCAACAGTTTCAAGCTTCCTGCGCATTTCTCTCTCATATAGCTGAGACTTTAACATGTGCAAAGCCTTGTCCTTATTCTGCAATTGCGAACGCGATTCCTGGTTTTTTATAATGATGCCGGAGGGCTTGTGATAGAGTCGGACTGCCGTTTCCACCTTGTTTACATTTTGTCCGCCTTTTCCACCCGAACGGAATGTTTCCCATTCTATGTCCGCAGGACTTATCTGTATGTCGATAGTCTCGTCAATTAAGGGGTACACATATACCGAAGCAAAAGAAGTATGCCTGCGTGCATTTGCATCGAAAGGTGATATGCGCACAAGCCTGTGCACCCCATTTTCTCCTTTCAAATACCCGAAAGCATACTCGCCCTGTATTTCAAGTGTAACAGATTTTATTCCAGCAGCCTCGCCCTGTGTAATTTCAACTTCTTTCACTGCAAACCCCTTTTTCTCGGCCCACATAAGGTACATGCGCATAAGCATATAGGCCCAATCCTGGCTTTCAGTGCCACCCGCGCCAGAGTTTATTTCCAATACAGCATTCAGGTGGTCTTCTTCCGAGCCCAGCATGTTCTTAAATTCAAGATCCTGCAATAACCTTAAGGTCAGCGCGTACTGGTCGTCTAATTCTTTTTCAGTGGCAGCTTCCTGCTTGAAAAAATCGAACGTAAGCATAAGGTCTTCCACGCTCTTTTCAAGCTTGCTGTAAGCCTCAGTCCAGTTCTTCTGATTTTTTATCTGTTTCAGAACAACCTCAGCTTTCTTGGGGTCATTCCAGAAATCGGCTGCCAGTGTAACAGCCTCTTCTTCTTCAATTCTTTTTAACCGTTTTTCGATGTCAAAGATGCCCCCTCAACGCATCAAAGCGCTCCTTCACTTCCTTAACCTGCTCTTGTGTAATCATATACAATGTTATATAAGCATCAGTGCTTTATTCCGTTAATAATTCTATAAATAATCTCAGTAAATATCAGGGTACTTAGCCGGGTCAACCTCATTCATAATTCCATACACAGCATCGAAAATATCTTCAACGCTAGGTTTAGAGAAATAGTCGCCGTCAGTTCCGTAGGCCGGGCGATGGTCCTTTGCTGTAAGTGTTCTCGGGGCTGAATCAAGAAATTTATATCCTCCCTGTACTTCCAGTAACTGTTCCATCATGTAAGCACTTGCTCCGCCTTTAACATCCTCGTCAAGGAATAATACTCTATTGGTTTTTTGTAAAGATGAAGCAATAATATGGTTAATGTCGAAAGGCAATAAAGTCTGCACGTCGATAATTTCAACGGAAATACCCGATGTCTCCAGTTGCTGTGCAGCTTCCATGGACATCCTGCAAAGAGGGCCGTAGGTAACAATAGTTACATCCGTTCCCTCGCGTATTATTTCCGGTACGCCCAACGGAACTTTAAACTCACCAAAATTTGAAGGCCTTTTTTCTTTTAGCCTATAGCTATTCAAAGGCTCTATTATAATACCGGGCTCGTGTGCGCTTAACAGTGTATTGTAAAACCCTGCAGCCTGTGTCATGTTGCGTGGAACACATACATAAATGCCACGAAGTGAATGTAAAATCATTCCCATTGGCGAACCGCTGTGCCATATACCTTCAAGCCTGTGGCCACGGGTGCGGATAATTACGGGGGCGCGTTGGGTGCCTTTTGTACGGTATGCTAATGTGGCAAGGTCGTCGCTAAGTATCTGCAATGCATAAAGCAGGTAATCTAAATACTGTATTTCTGCAATGGGGCGTAATCCGCGCAAAGCAAGGCCTATAGCCTGGCCAATAATAGTAGCCTCACGAATACCTGTATCAAAAACACGTTCTTCACCATACTTCTTCTGCATGTTTTCAAGCCCCTGGTTCACGCCTCCTAATTTGCCTGAATCCTCACCAAAAACTACAACCTCAGGATACTTGCCTAGAATAGCATCAAAGTTATCTCTCAGTATTTCGTGGCCATTCGAACTATCTTCGGTGTCATACACTGGTTTCACCTCATTTACAGAGAGGGTTTCGTTGGTATAGAGTAATGAATCGTAGCGCTCCTCATTTTTAAGGGCAAAATCTTTCTGGTAATCGAGTAAGGCTTGCCTTGCAGGCAAATGTTCATCGCGGGTAAAGCGCAATGTCTTTTTCACCATTACAGTTATATCCTTGCGCAAAGGGTCTTTAGCTGACCTAAGTTCAGTGATAAGCTGAGCAATTTCTGCCTGTTTCGATGTGCCTTCTACAGTTGCCTGTACCAATGCAACAGCTTCTTCAATATCTTTCTTAATAGCCTCAAGATAGGCTGCCCATGCCTTGTTCTTAGCTTCTTTTACAGCTTCCCTTGCTTTTTCTTCTATATCGTTCAGTTCATTCTCATTGGCAATGGCAAACTTCAATATCCATTCGCGCATTTTTTTAAGGCCATCAAAATCTTTCTCCCATTGCAGGCGTTCCGGAGTCTTATAACGTTCATGCGAGCCAGAGGTAGAATGCCCTTGTGGCTGAGTAACTTCTTCTACATGAAGCAGAACCGGTACATGTTCGGTGCGGCATAATTCAGCAGCTTTCTCGTAGGTTTCGCAAAGGGCAGGGTAATCCCAGGCCTTTACTTTGTATAATTCATAGCCGGGTGCCTTTTTGTCGCGCTGCATACCGCTTAAAGCTGCATGGATATCACCCTTGGTGGTTTGGTATTTTTTAGGTACCGATATTCCGTAACCATCATCCCAAACCGACATGAGCATGGGTATCTGCATAACGCCTGCAGCGTTAATAGCTTCCCAGAACAGCCCTTCCGATGTGCTGGCATCGCCAATGGTGCCAAAGGCTATTTCGTTACCTTTTTTGCTGAATTTTTCGAATTCAGGTGCCTGCAGATGAGGGTTGATTTTGAAAAGTTTCGATGCAAGGGCCAGGCCTAATAGCCTGGGCATCTGGCTACCGGTTGGTGATATATCAGAGGATGAATTGTATATGGTTGTAAGTTCTTTCCATGAACCATCAGGATTTACCATTTGGGTAGAGTAGTGGCCACCCATCTGCCTTCCGGCCGATGAAGGTTCGGCTGCAAGGTCGGCATGGGCATATAAACCGGCAAACCATTCCTGCAATGTAAGTTCACCAAGAGCAAACATAAATGTCTGGTCGCGGTAGTAGCCCGACCTGAAATCGCCATGTTTAAAAGCCTTAGCCATGGCAACCTGGGCTATTTCCTTACCATCGCCGAAAATGCCAAACTTTGCTTTACCTTGTAATACTTCCTTCCGGCCCAAAAGACTTGCCTCACGGCTTTCATTGGCAATACGGTAGTCTTTCAGCACAGTAGTGCGAAACTCTTCAAATGATATTTCTTTCTTCTGTGCCAAATTCTTTAATTCCTCGGTATTAGCCATGTATATGTATTTGTAAAATAGTACACTGCAATGAAGTAGCAAATTTAGGAAGTTGTTTTGATGATAGAAGGGTATTGTCCATTATTTTTCAGAATAACAGTATTTAACGCCTTTGTTTTATATTTTTGAGTTTTTAATAGCTTAATGGAAGTATTTCGCCAGTACAGGAGTTTTTTTTACATGATAATGTCATGGGCTGTTGTTGGCGCTGTTGCGGGTCCTGCTGCGCTCCTTTATATACCCCTCTGTTTATTTGTCCTTAAATCGAAGGGTCAGTACATGGAGTTAATGATAGGCTTCTTTTTTATTTTAATTCTTTCCGATAACAGGTCACACTACTTCGAGTTTGCTTACAATGCCAAAGAAATTTACATTTCCTTTCTTGCCTTATTCCTTTTCATGGACAGGAAAAAATTTACTCCTTTCGACAGGCTTTCAGCGGCATTTGTTCCCTTTTTTATTGTGGCTTTTATTTGTCTGACGTATGCCCCGGTGGATAATTTCCTGAATTCACTGGAAAAGACGGTTTCCTATATTTTGCTCTTGATTGTTGTTCCAAATTATGTAAAGAGGGCATACGTAGATAAACAGGCAGATTTTTTCAGAGTAATAATATTTTTCGGTGTATTTATTCTACTTTTAAGCCTGGTGCTTAATTATATATTACCTGATATAACACACCTTGAAGGACGTTATAGGGGGGTTTTTGGTAATCCTAACGGCCTTGGGGTGTTTTGCCTGCTATTCTTGCTGCTTTTTTCGCTTATCATAGAGCTAAAACCTGAACTTTTCCAGCGAAGGGAAAAAACTCTAATCTATGCATTGATTTTATTGTCAATTATATTATGTGGTTCAAGAAGCACTCTTTTCGCCATCCTGATTTATTTCTTTCTTAGTTACTCCTACAAAATATCGCCGATAGTAGGTTTTTTTGTGTTTGTACTTATTGCAGGAAGTTATGGTTATGTGTCAACTAACATAATAAGCATAGCCACCAGCCTGGGGCTTGAAAAGTACCTTAGGGTTGAAACATTAACTGAAGCATCGGGCCGTTTTGTAGCATGGAATTTTGCATGGATAAACATAAAACAGAACCTTTATATAGGGCGGGGTTTTGACTATACAAACTATATTTTCCAGTTATATAGTCAGTATTTATCTAACATGGGGCACCAGGGCAATGCCCATAATTCATACATTACATTATGGCTAGATACAGGCTTATTGGGTCTAGTAACCTTTGTATTTGCATTTATAAGGACATTTGTAAAGGCCACCAGGAAAACAAGGCTTGCCATGCCTATTTTATATGCTGTAATATTTTCTACTTTTTTTGAATCGTGGCTAACGGCTTCACTCAATCCATTTACCATTATTGTTTTTATTATTCTTTCAATTTTAACAAGCGATGTCATTATCCGGGCGCAAGACAAAATTGCTATTCCTGTACAGTGAACTGGCAGATTATTTCCTGGCTTGCATCAGGGAACTGGGGCGGGAGTATCCTGTTGAAATAAGTGTGATTCACTGGCCTGTAAACAAAGAAGCGCCTTTTCAGTTTACATTTCCTGACGGGGTAAGTTTTTACGACCGGAAACAATTCAATTTAACTAGCCTGAGGCAAAAAGTAAAGGATATTTCTCCTGACTTTATTTATTGTAGCGGTTGGATGGACAAGGATTATCTTTCAGTGGCTAAAGAATATAAAAAGAAAATACCTGTAGTAATCGGGCTAGATACTAAGTGGGAAGGAAGTTTCAGGCAATATGTGGCCTGTGTATTAAGTAGAATAACAATACGTAAAACATTTACCCACTGCTGGGTTCCGGGGCAAAAGCAAAAACAATATGCATTAAAGCTTGGTTTTAAAGAAGCTGAAATACTGACAGGCTATTATACTGCGGACGTAGAGTATTTTAAAACATTGGGTGAGAAAGTGTGGGCAGAAAAAAGCAAAAAGTATCCGCACAGGTTTATATATGCCGGAAGATATTATGAATTTAAGGGTATTAAAGATTTATGGAATGCATTCATTAAAGGGCAATTGGAAAATCCAAATGATTGGGAGTTGTGGTGCCTGGGTACAGGAGATATAGAACCTGTGCAACACCCGAAAATAAAGCACTTTGGTTTTGTACAGCCCAAAGATATGGAGCAATACCTGGCCAGAACAGGCGTGTTTGTTATGCCAAGCCGCTTCGAACCATGGGGTGTGGTATTACATGAGTTTGCCGCAGCCGGCTTTCCTTTAATCTGTTCCGATGAGGTAGGGGCAGCTGAGGCCTTATTGCGAAATGGCGAGAATGGCTATATTTATCGGGCTGGAGATGTAAACGGATTGATGGGAAAGATGAAAGATATGGCAATGCTCAGTGATGAGAAATTAATGAAAATGGGAGAGATAAGTAAAGAGCTTGCCGGCCAGAATAGCCCGCGCATTTGGGCAGATAAACTAATGAAACTTATACGCGTAAATAATTAATATGAGTAGGTTAAGTAAAGATTCAGTAATTGGTGTTATAGGAGCCGGTACCATGGGTAGTGGAATTGCCCAGCTTGCCGCTACTTCAGGGCATAATGTTGTTTTGTACGATTCGTTTACAGGCGCTTCAGCAAAAGCTGTTGAACGAATTAGGACAACCCTGGAAGGACTGGTTAAAAAAGGAAAAATTAACGAGGCAGGTTTAAATACTATACTTTCTAAAATTAAAGTAGCCAATTCATTAAATGATTTTGCTCCTTGCGGACTTGTGATAGAGGCCGTAATTGAAGAGTTGGAAATAAAAAAGGACCTTTTCAGGAAATTAGAAGCTGTGTGTGAACCTTCAGCAATATTGGCTACAAATACTTCTTCTATTTCGGTTACTTCTATTGCTGCGGCCTGCAAGGGCTCCGGCAGAGTAATGGGTGTTCACTTTTTTAACCCTGCACCGGTAATGCCTTTAGTTGAAATTATTCCCGGTTTGGCAACTGATAATGCAATGCTGAAAGAAGTAACTGAACTAATACAATCGTGGGGGAAAACAACTGTACAGGCAAAAGATACACCAGGATTTATTGTAAACAGGGTGGCACGGCCGTTTTACGGCGAAGCCATAAGAATATATGAGGAAGGTATAGCCCATTATGCCGACATTGACTGGGCAATTAAAGAAATAGGCGGTTTTAGAATGGGGCCTTTTGAATTGATGGATTTTATTGGTAACGATGTAAACTACATGGTTACTGAAACCGTGTGGAAACAAATGTTTTTCGACCCCAGGTATAAACCTTCTATTACCCAGAAGCGGTTATCTGAAGCCGGTTATTTTGGTAGAAAAACAGGAAAAGGATATTACGATTATAGTGAAAATGCTGCACAGCCAGAGTTAAGCAAGGATATGGAATCAGGCAAACAAGTATTTATGCGCATTATATCAATGCTCATCAACGAAGCCTATGAAGCATTGTACTATAAAATAGCCACTCGTGAAGATTTAGAAACAGCCATGACCAAAGGAGTTAATTACCCGAAAGGGCTACTCGCTTGGGGAAATGAGCTGGGATTGAAAAATGTTCTGAATACATTGGAGAACCTATATGAAACCTATAAAGAAGAAAGGTATAGGCCGGGTTTATTGTTAAAACAAAGCGCGAAATAATTTTGAAGTCTACCAGAGAGTTAACCATACGCAGGTAAAATGTTATTCAATTCCATACCCTTCCTGTTTTTCTTTGTGGTGGTCACTACACTTTATTTTCTCATTCCATTTAAATTCAGGTGGAGCTGGTTGCTTGCGGCATCCTGCTTCTTTTACATGTTCTTTAAGCCTGAATATATACTCATTTTAATATTCACCATCGTAATTGATTATATAGCGGGTATTTATCTTGAGAAGATTGAAGATAGGGCTAAAAAGAGAAGGTTCCTTATCATGAGCATTATTGCCAACATAGGTGTATTGGCAGTTTTTAAGTACTACAACTTCATTAACGATAATATTACAGGGGTGGCCCATTTATTCGGCTTTTCCAATCATATGCCTTCTTTAAAAATGATATTACCCATTGGGCTTTCATTTCATACTTTCCAGGCTATGAGCTATACTATAGAAGTATATAGGGGAAACCAGAAAGCGGAAAAGCATTTCGGCATATATGCGCTTTATGTAATGTTTTACCCTCAGTTGGTGGCAGGCCCTATAGAGCGGCCACAGAATATGATTCACCAGTTTCATGAGAAGAAACTATTTACGTATGATAATGCCGCATTGGGTTTAAATCTCATCGGTTACGGGCTTTTTAAAAAACTGGTTGTAGCCGACAGGCTGGGGGTTTATGTTGACCAGGTATTCGGTAATGTCGATGCAGCCAACACTTCATCATCGGTTATTGCACTTTTATTTTACTACTTCCAGATATATTGCGATTTCTCTGCATACTCTGATATTGCCCGCGGCACAGCTAAGTTTATGGGTTTCGACCTTATGGAGAATTTCAACAGGCCTTACCTGTCAAAAAATATATCAGAATATTGGAGAAGATGGCACATCTCGCTTTCTTCGTGGTTCAGCGATTATTTATACACTCCTCTTGCTACAGCTAAAAGAGATTGGGGCAAATGGGGCATAATATTTGCATTGGTAATAACCTTTTTAATAGCGGGTTTATGGCATGGCGCAGGCTGGAACTTCGTTATTTTCGGTTTCCTGCAAGGCATCGCCCTGTCGTATGAGTTCCTTACTAAAAAACTAAGGAAAAGAATATCGGCAAAAATGCCTAAAGCCATATATAATGGTGGGAGCTTACTGCTGGCTTTTTCATATTGGACCTTCAGTCTTATTTTCTTTCGTTCACCTACATTCACCATTGCAGGTAAGCTAATTCATAAAATTGCACAGATGAATTTTCACTTTAACCTGCCACAGCTTTGCGGGGAAAAGGGCCCGCTTAATTTAGTGTTGAGCTTTATGGTTATACTGGCATTAACATTAAGGTTTTTATTGCCCAGGGATATGAGACTGAAGTACCCGGCAGTTTTTTTAACGGTTATTACGTTGGCAATTATAATATTAGGCAAAGATGTCGCAGCAGAATTCATCTATTTCCAGTTTTAAATTATTCCTTACAAGGATAATTGTGCCTGTTATACTGGCTGCAGCAATAGCGGGCTGGCTGTTCCAGCGTGTGTTCGAGAAGAAAGTTATTTTAAGCAGTGAAATTTGCGGGGCATATAAAGTGAACAGGATAATAAATGAGAATGACTCAAACGAGGTCCCCATTTTCGGGGCTTCTATGGCGCAAGGTGGTTGCATACCTCATATACTGGGCAGCGATTATTTTAATTATGGGTTAGATGGTACCGGAGCTGATGTATGGTTGTTCTTTTTAAAGGAAGAATGTAAAAAGGAAAAACACACCCCGCTTATAATAATGAATTTCAGCCTCGACGGGTTAGCAAACTCCATTGGCGATATTTCAAACTATATATACAATGCAGATTGCCCTGAAGTACGTGAGCTTTTGGGCAAGCATTACAAGGCATATTTTTCTATGCCCATTATAAAATATTTCGGTCAGTATGAAACATATTTCAGGTATTTTCTGAATGATAAAATGAATCTGACTAAATACACAGACAGGGGAGCGGCTATAGAGAAAAACAAAATGACCAAAGAGCGATTTGCCCAGTTAGTTGCCGAGCGAATTAAAAATAAGGCAGTATTTGAAAATGATGCTCACCTTGAAAGCGAATACACCGAGCTTTTTAAAAACAACCCCGACAGGATGTTTGTTATTATTATAACGCCCTATCATAGTTCGTACTTCACAAATTTTAAGAACTACCCCGATGCCCAGGATTTTCTGCACAGGCTTGGCGAAATGAAGAATGTCAGGGTTTTTAATTTCGGCAAAGTGAATTACCCCGATAGTATGTTTGTTAATACCACCCACCTTAATTACGACGGGGCTGTAAGGTTCAGTAAAGAGTTAAAAGATAGCCTTGCTACTTTGAATTATTAGCAGACACGGCTGCAAGATTCGATATCTTATAAAGTAGCCTTGCGCCTACATTAGCATCCCACTCATCTTCTCCCGGGGCGACCTCGTTAATGTCAAATGAAACAATTTGCCTGCCCGATTCCACCACCATTTCTATAAGGTGAATGGCTTCCCAGAATTCCAGTCCACCGGGAACGGGTGTGCCGGTATTAGGGCATAGTTTAGGGTCAAGGCCATCAATATCGAAGCTTATGTAAACATGTTTCGGCAAGTGCGATACTATATTTTGCTTTATATCGTACCAGGAAGCGCCATGAAACATTTTTTCCTTCATCGCCTTATCAGAGAAAAGCTTTATCCGTCCATTTGAGTTTTCTATTAATGCATTTTCGCCTTCTGAGAAATCGCGGATGGCAACCTGCACAAGTTTTTCCATGTTCTTTATCTTAAGCGCGTTGAACATGATAGATGCATGTGAATAGGTGAAGCCTTCGTAGGTGTCGCGTAAATCGCAGTGGGCATCAATATGCAAAATGCCAAATGACTTGTAACGTTCACTTACGGCCTGCATTAGTCCCAAGGGAGTACTATGGTCGCCACCAATAAGCGCTACTATTTTGTTTTTCTTTAAATGAGAGAGTGATTTTTCCTTTACCCATTTCATCAGCTCTTTGCATTCGGCATTTATCTCATTCAATGTTGCCTTCATTTTTTTCGGATTACCCTTACCCGAAGTGAACATATCAATATACTCTTCAGCTTTAGGGCGCAGCTTCTTGCTTCTCTTAATCCATTTATCCGGCATATCTTCCATGGCAATGCCAATCTTCCATGCCTCAGGCACTTTTTCATCAAATAAATCTACCTGTACCGAAGCCTTTAAAATAGCCTCCGGTCCTTTGGCTGCACCACTCTGGTATGATACTGTTACGTCCCAGGGAACGGGAAGGGCAACTACTTTGGCGTTCTCTACGGTGTAGGGTAACCCGAATAATGTGTCGGATGATGCAGGGCCGTCAGGGTCGAATGTTGATGTTTTTTTTGCCATGAATATTGAATATAGAAGTCCAAAAATAAAAAAGCCCCTCAATTACGAGGGGCTTTTTATAGAATAACTTGCTAAATTATTTCACTTTAGCCGCGAGTTCTGCGCCAGCCTTGAATTTAACAACTTTCTTTGCAGCAATCTTAATGGCTGCGCCGGTCTGAGGATTCCTGCCTGTACGAGCTGCCCTTTTAGATACTGAGAAAGAACCAAATCCAACTAAGGTGATCCTGTCGCCTTTCTTGAGTGCTTTGGTTGTAGCATCTACAAGTCCGTCAACGGCTCTTTGTGCATCAGCTTTTGTGATTTTTGCCTCTCCTGAAATAGCATCGATTAATTCTGCCTTGTTCATAATGTGTAAAGTTTAATTTGTTAATACTGCCGCAAATATATTGCAGGAAATCAATAGGTGCGCAGGTTTGCCGCCCTGAAAGCCGTAAATTGTTGATAAATAGGGGTGTTTGTTAATAACTCGGCGTGAAAAGGCTATTTATAAAGCCTTACAGGGTAGGTGCGTAGGTTAGGAAATGGCTTTCCATTTTGATGGATCTAATGGAAATCCCCTGAGAAAATCACTTGTACTCATACGTTTACGGCCTTCCGCCTGCAATTCTAATATCTCAATGCATCCGTTTCGGCAGTTTACAAATAGCTGGTTTTTGTCATTTACAAATAGCATTCCCGCGCTAATAGTACCGGGGTGCTTAACTGCTTTAAATACTTTTACAACAAGTTTTTCTCCTTTTTCATTTTCCAATTCTGTCCATGCACCGGGGTATGGATTCAGTCCGCGGATAAAGTTATAGACGTCTTCATTGGGTTTATACCAGTCTATCTTACAGTTCTCCCTGAAAATCTTTGGGGCAGGCTTTAATTTAGTTGTATCGGGTTGCGATTGCTTTTCAATATCGTGGCCTTTATCGGCGAGGGCATCAACAGTTTTAATAACTAGTTCTGCCCCAAGCGCCATTAGTTTATCATGCACCGTTCCGGCATCATCATCTTCTGTAATGACAATTTTTTCGCTCATTAATATGTCTCCTGTATCAATCTGGTGCGATAGTAAGAATGTAGTTATGCCTGTTTCTTTCTCACCATTAATAATGGCCCAGTTAATTGGGGCAGCACCACGGTATTGTGGTAATAGTGAAGCATGCAGGTTAATGGTGCCATATTCAGGTAATGCCCATACAACCTCAGGCAACATACGAAAGGCAACAACAACCTGTAAGTCGGGTTGCAGTTTCTTTAATTCGTTTATAAATTCCTCGTTCTTAAGTTTTTCCGGTTGCAGAATGGGTAGACCATGTTTCAGTGCAAACTCTTTTACAGCAGAAGCTTGCAACTTTAATCCACGGTTTGCGGGTTTATCGGGTACAGTTACTACGCCAACTACTTTGTGCCTGCTTTTCAATAATGCATCTAATGTTGCTACTGCAAATTCAGGCGTTCCCATAAATACTATTCTAAGGCTCTTACTCATATCTAATCTATTGGTGTCGGCGTGTTGGTTCCCAAATGCTTGAATTAACGCCGCTTATTGCTTTTACCATTCCTAAGTATATGGCAAGGTTCATAAAGAAGAAATGGCGTATTAGGCGAAGCAAGCGCAAATGTAAGCCTGCTTTTTGCAAAATATAATCGATAGGCACCAGAACGATCAAAGCGCTTTCGGTGTAAAATGCTATGTTATAAAATTCATTTGTATTCGATAATAAAAAACTGCAAACATAAATAAGGAAGAAGAAAACCGGCCCGAACCAGCGTAACACCTTATGCGAGAAGAAACAAAAGCTTACCGCATTGAACCTGAAAAGCATATTGGGGAATGCATATAGGTTTTGAAAACTCCCGGTAGCAATACGGATTTTTCTTCTGAACTCTTCCATTAAATCGTTCGATACATCTTCATAAACAACAGCTTTCACCTCGTTAATGGCTTTATAGCCTTTCTCCAGCACCTTCATATTAATGTAAAAATCATCGACCAGGAAATGTTCGGGAACGGGTGTGAAGTAATCTTTCTTAATGGCATAACAACCACCGAAAGGACCCATCATTGCTCCCCACAACACGCCTTCATTGTATTTGCTCGACACTTCTCCGCGTATGTAAAAACTTTCTTCGTATGATATACCTTCTTTCTTAAAACCCTTATGCAGCATGTTTGAATCGACTAAGGCTATTTGGTCATTTTTAAAATGTTTCGCAAGGTTAAATATGGTTTCTTTATCAAATAGCACATTAGCATCGGTAATTATTAAAATGGGATTCGCTGCAATAGATGCCAGCTTGTTTATAATGCGCACTTTGCCATTGCGTTCTTTAAAGCTGTTGAGTTTTATATTGGGGTATTTGGTTGACAGATTTGTAACTATCTCATCCGTTTTATCATTGCTGTTATCTGACCCAACCAGTATTTCTAATTTGTCTAGGGGATAATTACTCTCCAGTATGCTTTGCAATTTCTCTGCAATCACTTTTTCTTCGTTATGGGCGGCAATAAGTATAGAGACTGATGGGAGGGAAGAAGCATCGTATATTATAGTGTTGTTTTTTTTGCCAATTGCTAAAATTCTTAGAATAACAGGATATAGGGCATAGGAAAAAACCACTCCGAAAAGAGCAAGCCAGAATATATATTGACAGGCTGTAATCATTAATCTATTTGGCTTTTATTCTTTCACTGTAAAAGGCAACCAGCTTTTCCACAATCTTTTGTATGTCGTGATTTGTCAACGCAAATGTCCGTGCATTAGCTGAAAGATGCCTGGTAAAGTTCGGATTTTGAATGAGTTGTTTTATGGCATTGCAAAACTCATCGGGTGTATCGGCTACCATAACATCTTTGCCATAATTGCATTCAATACCTTCTATACCTACAGTTGAAGTTACAATGGGCTTACCTAATGCCATGCCTTCTATAATCTTAACCCTAACGCCACTGCCTGCTAGTAAAGGAGAGAGCATAATATTGTAAGTATTCATAAATGTCAGTGCATTCTCCACTTCTCCATGAAATATCACATTACTGTATTCCCCTGCTTTTATATTTTCCGGCATATTTCGCCCTGCAATGTGCAACTTTACGTCAGGCAATACACTGTTAACTTTATTCCATACTTCTTTTAAAAACCATTCTAACGCCTGTAAATTGGGCAGCCAATCGAGTGCACCGATGTATAATAATGTGTTGGGTTCCGGGCTTTGAACAGGCGAATATCTTGAAACATTTATTCCGAATGGTATATGCGCAATGGGTGTTTTGCAGCCCATTACTTTTAGAAGATTCATATCGTTCACCGTGGTGGTTGTAATACCATCGCATAGGTTAACGGCATTCTCTTCGTATTTTCTTAACTGGCGCCTGAGTATTTTAAGGTAAGATTTCTTTAACGGATTCTTTTCCTCATCGGCCAAGCGCTCCCATATTTTCCACTCTACATTATGCGCCCGCATTATTATCGGAGCTTTTGATAGCTTGCGGATATTAGGTATGTATGAGGCCACATAAAGCCCTTCAACCTGCACAACATCATATGTTTCTTTATTTAAGATGGCTTCAAGCTTTTCTTCATATTCTTTACTGTAGAAACGAGATATATTGTAGGATTCCCCTTTAAGCAATGCCATTAAAGCCTTTGCAGGTTTTACTGAGTTATCAACCGTTACTGTTTCTAATCCAATACCATTACGGAACTCTGCCGGGATAGACTGTATGTCAACAAAATGCTTGGTGGTATTCATGGCCAGCATTTTTACCTTATGTCCCGCCCGCAAAAACTCCCGCGAAAAAACATTAATGCCAATGGCTCCTCCGTCTTTTTCAGGGTAAGGCACTTTATTGCACAGTTGCAGCACTTTCATGAACCCAAAAATAGAAATTCCACGGGAAGCACAGATTTGAAGATAGTAACAACTGTTAGTAATTTTCCCCTGAACCATAAGCAACTATTACATAATTTTGAAATGTGAAACAATATCACGATTTATTACAGCACATACTTGATAAAGGCGCTCGTAAGGACGACCGCACGGGAACAGGCACTTTAAGCGTATTTGGATACCAGATGCGTTTCGATTTGCAAGAGGGTTTTCCCCTGCTTACGACTAAAAAACTACACTTGCGTTCTATTATATATGAGCTATTGTGGTTTTTGAAAGGTGAAACTAATATTAAGTACCTGAAGGATAATGGCGTATCTATATGG
>Ga0206855_10019_pt1 | contig 52588 bp, 36 predicted proteins | sample Alteio_BWOrgCont_51_FD_152637 | JGI IMG/M metagenome (GOLD analysis project Ga0206855, IMG submission 152637) | Enriched cells from forest soil in Barre Woods Harvard Forest LTER site, Petersham, Massachusetts, United States -... | ecosystem: Environmental > Terrestrial > Soil > Temperate forest >...
GTAGGGGAAGTGACAGGAGAATCGGAAGTTACATACACGGTTTTGGGCTGGTTAAATATTGTATTGGGGATAGAACCATTTGGTTGACTTGCTAAATTAGCTTCACCTTGACTGACATATCTAAAGACTACATTATCATAACCAAGTGGAACATTGGCAGAAGGCACTGCGGAAAAGCCCGCTGCAGCAGTGCCAAAGGCCGTGGAAATGTCTTGAAAAACTCCGGCAGAATTTGCCAAAGTAGGGTCGCCCCACCAAGTTCCCGTTCCCGTTCCAAGATTTGCCAGTGGTTGTAAAAGAGGTTCATCGCCAACACAGCCTGTTGTTCCGGTTGCTTCGCCCAAATGCCCGATTCCCGAAGGCAGTGCTAACAAATCTGTGCCAATATCATCTGCCGTTCCAAGAATCGTCGCCAACCACGGTGGCAGATTATTATCAATGGCATTCTGCGATAGTGCTTCACTGCCCAGCGCCCATTGTTTCAATTCATCATACCACGGACACAATCCCAAAAGATCATATAGCAAAAGCGGATCATTGTTGCAAAAACCATAAAGGTTCAATCCACCTATTTCCTGAATCGGGTCATGGTTGTAGAATCTCTGTAAAATCGGGTCGTAATATCTGCGCCCAAAATAGTAGAACCCACCCTTGATGTCATATTCCTTCGAGGCGAAACGATACACATTTACATCAGCCATTGTTCCCCACTTTCCAATCGGCCTGCCGAATGGGTCGTAAAGATAACGCCCCACGATATATTGATTGGTATCCATGAGCGCGGTGATATTGCCGTTGCCGTCGGCATGGTAAAATATCGGGCCATTTGTGTCTGACCGCGCCAACAAACCATTGATGCCTCTCGTATAAGTCACTTGCGCCACATTGTTGCTATCCCGCTCTTGAATGACGGCCATTCCATCGTAAATAAATCTGATTTCGTTGGTCAGTGACCATGCGCTGGATTGCCAGACGTATTGCCGCGTGATGCGTCGGCGGTTCAGTCCATCGTAAAGAAAATCCTCGCGCCACTGTCCTGCCACCATGACATTTGTAAGCTGGTTTTCAGTATCGTAATAGAGCGATTTTGTTCCGTCGTTGGTTAAATTGCCATTCGCGTCAAATTGCAGCGCAACATTTGTCGGCAGGTTCGCGGTGACTGTGTTCGTCACCGACACCGTTTCATAATAATTCTTCGCGATGTTCGTGAACGAGTTGTTGCCATTGGCCAGCGTGAATCCGTTGCTGCTGGCAAACGTGAAGTCGGCGTAAGTGATGGCTGGTTGTCCGTTCACCGTCACGCTGCTTGCGGGCGCGGGCGTGTTGCCGCTCACCGTCAATGTTCCAGTTCTCGTGATGTTCGTCAGCGCATTGGCGGCATCCATGCTGAACATTTGAACGAGAGCATTGTTTGTCCGCTGTTTCAGGTTTCCCGCCGCGTCATAAGCATAGCCAAGCTGTTCGTTCAACCTTGTCGCTCCATTCGCATCTTTGGCCGTCCACGAAGTCAGTTCTCCAATTGCGTCATAGCTCGCATTGGCCGTCGAACTCATCAACCCATAATCCCGCGCAATGTTCGTCCGCTGTCCAAGCTGGTTGTAACCGTAAGTGTAACCGTCCACCACATTCGCGGCCGTGTTGGTCACGCCCGAAAAAGTCAGCGTATTAGCGAGCGCCGTCATTTGCAGACGCCCGACGCTGTCGTAGGCGTTGGTGATGTAGGCGGAATTAGACAGCAGAAGCTTGGCAACTTCCAAATGCCGCACCGCATCGTAGCGGTAGCCAAAACTTCCAACGGACGATGTAAGATTGGTCAGCCGCTTCGCCGCGTCATACGCATAAGTGTTCGTCCACGTCGAAAGCGTCAGGCCCGCCCTCATGCGATTGGCGTAAGTGTAATTCACCGTGTCGCCGCTCCATAATCCGCCGACATTCGTCAATTCACCGACCGAATCGTAGGCGAAATGATTTGTCCCCACGCCATCCACCATGTTCGTCATCCGGTTTAAGGCATCAAAAACGTAAGAAATTGAACTCGCGCCGTAATTGATGGCCGTCCGGTTGCCCACTGCGTCGTAGGCATAACCCGTGTTGCCCTTGGCCGGAGTCCAGCGGTTCGTCACCTGATCGTCCGCGTTATATTGATACACAAAATCCACCACCCCCGCCGCGTCCACCTTGTTCGTCACCCGCCCGAAGGAATCGTAATGCCACGTCGTCGCCTGATTTTTTCCGTCCGTCAGTGCCAGCAAATCCCCCGCGCCGTCGTAGGCAAACTGGTTCGTCGTCACCCCCGGCGATGCCTCGCTCGTCTTGCGTCCCAGCGTATCGTAACCGCACAACGTCACGCTCCCGATCTGGTTCGTGTGGCTCGTGTAGCCGGACACATTGGCCGTGTAACCGAATTTCTCCACCCCGCCGTCGGGATAACTCCGCGTCAACGGACGATCCAGATTGTCGTAGGTCGTGTTGATGCTCACGCCGTTGGCATCCACGCTGTTCGTCACGCGGTCAAGGACGTCGTAAGCGTAACTTGCCACCGTTCCGGCGGCATTCTTGACGGACACAACCAACCCCTGATTGTTGTAGGCATTCGTCACGCTGCTGCCCGAGCTGTCGCTGGCCGTCACCACCTGCCGCAAAAGACTATAGGTTTTGAATGTCTGGTAGCCGTCCGCATAAACCGTGTTCGTCGGATTCCCCTGATTGTCGTAATTGAACGAAGTCACATGGCCCGCCGCGTCCTGAATGGATTCGAGCGCACCGCAGGTGCAATAGGTGTTGATGGTGACATTGCCCAGCGCATTGGTGATGGTTGTATTGCGCTGCATATTGTCGTAGCCGAAATAAGTCCAGTTGCCCAAACGGTCTTTCGTCGCCGTCAAATCCAGCTTCGCGTAAATATTGGAAATGGAACTGCCATCAGGAAACGTCGTGCTGGTAAGACGATTCAAATTCTCCCAAGTGTTAGTCGTCGTCAACCCGCGCGCATCCGTATGAGTGAGAATCAGATCATTCGTGTAAGTGAAACTGTTTGTCGCAAAGCCAATGACAATTTGTTGTGACAGGAGATTGCTGATTCCATAAATGTTCGTTGTAACAAGCCCATCGGGAGCCGTGATGCTGGTGACCTGCTGGTTGGTGTTGTAAGTGTAACTGGTCAACTCGCCCAGAGCGTCATAATGCGTAAGAACTTCGTGATTGGTGTTGTAAGAATTGCTCGACACCAACACGCCCAGCGCATTCGTCACCGTGAGCAGATCAATTCCATTCGTGCCATAACCAAACAAATTGGTGCGGAAGCCTCCCGAATAAGTGCTGATGTTAGTGACAACATTGCCCAATAAATTGCGGTCGGTGCGCGTGAAAGCCGTCGCCCCACCCGGCAGGACGCGGGCAACAAGCAGTGGGTCAACTTGCGTGCCTTCATATTCTGCGTTGGTCTGGCCTGCATAATCATACCAAATCTTCTGTCCCTCGACAGTTCCTCCGCTATCCTGGCTGGGGTCTCGTTCCATTGACAATGTTCCACCAACAGAGTTGTCCGCGGACTGGAATAGCCAGTGCTTCATGCTGGCCTTTAAGAAGTCGGCGCTGGTGAACGAGGAGATGTTTCCCGTGGATAAGTTCGCACACTGGCGCGGTCCCCAATGATAGCTGTTGCAATAATCCAAACCGGAGTTATTCAAAGTGTTGGAGAAAGGACTCGTATTTGGAATCGTCCCGTATGAGCCGGAGGCTCCGGTGGCATAATCTTCATATAGATAAAGCTCATAACTGCCATCAGGTCTTTCCGCCGATACGGATCGGCCATTGGGATAGGCACTATTTGTCCCGTTGTTAATTGCAAAGGATGTGGTGCCATAGGGTGTGGTCAGATTTGTCACCCAATCATTGCCATCATAAATCAACGAACTGGAATTTCCGGCAACGTCCGTGATATTCGTCAGATCGCCGTTGCTGTTGTAAGCGAGCGAATTGGTGTGGCCAAAGGCATCCACCACCTGACTGATGAGATTGGTGCTGTAGCTGTTGACGGTGTTGTAATAAATCCAATTGGTCCGGCCATCTCCATCAACCACCGATTGGAGGCGAATGATTGACGAAGAACCGGGCGTATAACTAGCGTAATTAAAAGTTATCATTTGACCTTGCGCGTTCACGCGCTGGGTCAGAAACGCCTCTTGAAAAGCGCCGCTGCTGTTGGTGACAATAAAGCCATAAACATCCTGACTGCCGTCCGCATAAGACAATATAAAGCCGCTGTTGGTGTTTCCAGTCAGCCGCGTGTTGGTAAGGTAGTTGCTGGTTGTGTTGAAGGTTTGATGACCCCCACTCGAAAAAAAGACCACATTGCTTCCATTGACATCCTGCGTCACATAGGATTGCCACGAACAATTCCATCGTTTCCCGACGCTGAACAAGTTGGCGTTAAATCCGTCAGTGGACTCCCGTTGTTTGAAAGTCAGTTCAAATGAAACCCGCGGGCCAATGGCTGGTTGATAACCAAGCGGCTCATCGCGCAACCATAACGAAATAAAGGGTTCCGAAACATTCCAGACCGGCATTCCGCAAGGATCATCAGAATTGGCGGAATCAGAATTGTTCCAAAGCAAGTTAAATAAATCGTTGTAATCGTCTATAGTTGGCGGAGGAGGTGGCGGGGGTGGCAATGTAGAAGGACAACTGGGATTTCCAAAATCCGACAGATACATTGTATAAGTGTTGTTAACAGTAAATGACTCACCCGGACCACTGACATGCACAGAAAAATAATCATACGAAGACGGTTGGGTAATATTCTGAGAATATTCGTCGCCGCCCAGTAGCGTTGGAACACTGCCGTTTCCGTCTTGATAGACAATTTGACCGTTCTTATAGTAATTAACACCGAAACCAATTCCTGCTTCTGTGCAAGCTGTGTCGTTATCAATTGTAAATGTAACAGCATAAGCGATCTGTGGGAAAAATTGGAATCCAATCAAAGCGCTGAATAAAAACCAACGAACCAAACCAAAGGTTGAATTTTTTATAGCACAAGAAAAGTCTAAAGACAGAGGGTTAAGCCTCCTGCGATTTATTAATTTTACAATGTTCATCATTTGTCTTTTTTATGGAAAGCCGGAAAGGTTGTTTGGCGTGCTTACCCATATCCAAAACCCATTCGTTATGCTTGGGTCAGTGCCGTAAAGATATTCCTGATAATCACTCGATCCGTCTCCGTCGGAATCGATGTCGACAATCCCATGAATGACTGACGAAGTTGTGGAAAGGCCGTCATTGCCTGTCGCCACGGCCGTGAAGGGATAAATCCCGACCGGTGCATTGCTCCAAATGATGCTGTAAGGTGCATTGGTGACAATACCCAGACTATTGGTTCCCGCAAAATACTGAACCTGCATGACACCTGTGACATCACTGACCGCGACACTGATGGGAACATTGATGGGGGCGATACCCAAAGCCGCGTAATCAGGCGGATTGGTGATTGAAATCACCGGAGACGGATCGACCCAGATGGTCACCACGCTGGAAGTGGACACCAACCCGTCAGAGCCAGTTACACGGGCGGTCAAGGCAATGATGTTGGTCGTCGAGGATCCAGCAAGCGCATTATTCCAAGTCACGCTGTAAGGCGCATTTGTGCTGACACCCAGACTGGTGGAACCTTGAAAATATTCAACTTGCTTGATGGTGCCGCCATTGGGCTGCGAGGCGGTCGCCGCCAAACCGATGTTGGAACCTGTGGCAAACACGGCGTTATTAGTCGGAGCGGTGATCGAAACCGTTGGCACCATTCCATACTTGTTGTTTAAGTATTGGTTGATGGTCGTCCGTTCACCGTCCGTCAGTCCACGGTTGAACACCAACACCTCCGCCATATCCCCAGCGAAAGGATAAGTGTCGGCACCTAAAGAGACTGGATGGCTGAACCCCACTGCATTGATGTTCGTCTGATACAGCAATTGTCCGTTAATCCACGCCCTCCAATCGTTGGTTTGCGACGTCACCTCATACACATGGTATTGATTTATCGGTGGTGCCGGGATGCCAATGGCGTAAGCGCCGTTGTTGGCGCGGCCAAAATCTTCGTTGATGTTCCCGCCTGTGTCTGGATACGTCTCGTTGTCATAGACGCCGTAGCCACCCATATACCACAATCCGTGTGAACTGCTCGGATGACTGGTTGTCACTTTTAACACCACAAACGCTTCTCCTCCGGTCGCGGCATTCATAAAATACGGCAGACCAAAACTGTCATTTGCCCCGTCAAAGTGAATCACAGGGCGATTTAACAAAGCTCCCGGCGTCCATGTCGGCTGATTTGCCGCGGAAGGTTGGGTTGCGTGGTTAGCGTTGCCACTTTGATCAGCCCACAAACTCACGGGCGTATTTGTGCTGTTTTGCGCCAATCCCGTGTCGGCTCTTAACCACAACTTCAAATTCCCAAACGGAAAATCCGAGCCGCTGCTCAACGTAGTTGCATTGGTCTCATTTGAGTATGCCGACCATATTGCGATGTTGAGCGCCCTGACCCGATAGTAATAGGTCGTTCCCGCTGTCAAATTGGTATCCATATAAGAATCCGCATTGGCGATCAAAGCCACAGGTGTATAAGCGTTGGTTCCGGTTTTTCGCTCAATGCTGATCTGCGTGGCTCCTTGATTAAGGATTTCGTTCCAGGTCAAACTGATCTGGGTTTGTGAAACTGGAAGCGCCATCAGATTTGTCGGTGTGGCCGGCACCGGCGGCACCAGTCCATACTTTCCGTTCAAATATGCCTTGGCTGTCATCCGTTCACCGTCCGTCAGTCCCCGGTTGAACACCAGCACTTCCGCAATATCTCCACCGAAATGATACGATCCATCGGAACCCAAACTCGGGCCAGAGTCAAATCCCACGGCACCGTTGGTTGCTTGATACAACAACTGTCCATTGATCCACGCCCTCCAATCGTTGGTTTGTGACACGACTTCATACATATGATATTGATCAAGCGGTTGCGCTGGTTTGCCCAAGTCATAACCGCCGCCGTAACTGATTCCAAAATCCTCATTGATATTCCCGCCTGTGTCTGGATACGTTTCAGTATTATAAGTGCCGTTGCCTGCCATGTGCCATAACCCGCGCGGGCTGCCCGGATAATTGGTCGCTACTTTTAACACGACAAACGCTTCTCCTCCGGTCGCTTGATTCATGAAAAATGGCAGGCCAAAGCTGTCATTGGCTCCGTCAAACTGCACTGCCGGATAACCATTTATAGAATTGGTTGTGTAAACAGGCTGGTTGTTAGTAGTGGTTTGGGTTGCATTGTTGCCCCAGCCGCTGCTATCAGACCATGTTGCAATTGGCGCATTGTTGGTCAGGCCGGAGATTGAATCTCCTTTCAACCACAGATACAAATTATTGGTGGAAAACAATGGTGCAATCGTGATATTCACAATTGAGGAAGTGCCCATCAACCCATTGTCAATTGCTACGGCAGCGAGGGCAAAATTTCCAGCAGGCGCATTGCTCCAAACCAGAGTGTAGGGTGAATTGGTGACGATACCCAAATTGGTTGTTCCTTGAAAGAATTGAACCTGACTGATGGTTCCCGCAATGTCACTGGCGATTGCCGTCAGGGTTATGTTGGTGGTGCTGGCAATGAAAATCGTGTTGTTAGGCGGATTTGTGATTGCAACAATCGGCGGAACAACAACTACCAATGTTGCTGTAGAACTGGTGACCGAACCAAAAGCGTTTGTGACAATAACGTAATAGTTGCCTGCATTGTTGGTCTGGACATTGTTAATAGTCAGCGTTGCGTTGGTTGCACTTCCAAACGCTACCGAGTTGGAATACCATTGGTAATGAAAAGGGGCGATGCCACCAGCCGTCACGCTGAATGTCGGGCTGGTTCCCACGTTCGCCAGCAGACTGGTCGGTTGCACCAGAATGGCCAAAGCCCAATTCGTTTCTCCTCCATCCACCACGCCGTTCCCGTTTGCATCCTCCAGATAGTCAGGAATTCCATCTCCATTGCTATCCAGTGGATTACCGTAGGCATCGGTTGCGACATAATGGTAGGCGATGTCCACGATTGAATTCGTTTCCGGCACCTGATTGGTCTGCGTGGTGAAGTGATAAAGCCCTACTTGATCAGCCGTCGTGCTGCCCGCGTTGATTAGCGGGGAATTAGTCGGCAGGTAAAAATTTCCAAACTGGCTGGATTGCCAGTTGTAATTGGTCACAGTGAGATCGTGCGCCCCAATGGTTTCCAGCCTGTTAGTGGTATCACTTCCGAAATATCCCGGCCAATTCGTGTTTGCGGAATTGTAAGCGTTATAGTCAAAAGCCGTGTAGTTGGTATCACCAGCAAAATTATCATCCATCATTGTTATGAAGGCCGTGCCGTCAAAGGCTGTGTTTTTGACCGTCCAGAACGAGGGGGATTGCCCGGAGTAGCGGGCCAAAGCAAGGCCTCCACCATTGAAGGTGCAGTTCTGAAAGGTGTTGCTGGCCGCATCCCAAAACGCCGTGTTAACCCGGAACAGGAGAGTATTGGTAAAATAATAGGGAGACCCATAGGAGCCGATATTGCCGCCGTAAAATTCACAGTCTGAAAACCCGCCCAAGCCGTAACCACCGGCATCTCGGAATTGATTGGGGCCGCCAGCGGGAATCTCCCATTTGGTGAAACTGGCCGTCATGGTCGGTGGATTCGCCGGATTATCACCGTTGAAAACAACTCCACCCAGGTAGCCCTTGTCCGTCCAATTGCCATTGCCCCCTTCCTGAACCATGCAATAGCGAGCAAAATTACAGGGGGTGGTTACCGTGCCCTTAAAGTTAAGGCCTCCCTCGTCGTTGAGAAAGATGCCAGTCATATTTCCGTCGGCCTCAAACCAGCCCACCGATGTTCCAGCGGTGAAGGTCAAATTGGATGAGACATTGACATCGCCAAAGACATAGTCCAGCGGATCGTAATGATAGCCCAAATCCGGCGAGGCATTGGTGTCGCGTGGAACTTGTGGCGAAAAAGTGGTGGCAACTGAAATGGTCGTGTTGGAATAAATGATCGGCGGATAGGTGGTCTTGGTGGCGATGTTGGCAAGGTCTGCCGGGTCAATGTTGGTTGTGCCGTAGTTGCGATAAGGGCTGCCGTTGGTCAGATAGTAACTGCCTGCGCCAACAACCTGATAGACCGCACCGGTCGGTCTTGCCGTGTGATCCGTCACCAGCGGCACCGGCCCGTCATCAGCCACGCCAGTCAGCAGGCTGTTGGTCAATGCGAGGCTGTTGTCAGACGGGTCCTCCCAGGTCATCGTCAGTTCACTGCAATTGTCCACGGTCACATGGGAGGCCGTGACGACGTAGGCCGAGCCGCCGAAGGCCGCATTCGAATCCGCCATCAGAATGTTGTTCAACTCGCAGGTCATCTGCCCGCTGCCGCCAAACTCCCAATAGGCGTCCGGGTAAAACGGATACTGGCAATTCATAAATTGCGCGTTGCTTAACTTGAAGTCAACGCAGGTGGGATGCAGCGCGTTCCGGCAGTAGGAAAAGCGCATGTTTTGAAGCGTCATGTTCGACCAGGAGGCGTCCACGGACAGCGCCGTGTCGTAATTCATGGGCGTGCCGGAAACACTCAAGCCTTCGCCCACCGAATCATCATTTTGCGAGGTAAAAATGGCGGGGCGATAGGAGGATCCCGTGCACACGGCATTGCCCCAGACCTGGATTCCAGAAGACTGTCCCGTGTCGTATTTGACCACCGTCCCGCCTTCAAACGTGCCGATTCCTGAAATGTTGATCCACCCCGAAATCAGATAAGTCGTGTCTCCTTGAAAAGTGTAATCATTGGTGTCCGTGTCCAGCTCCACATAATCCAGCACATAGCCCTTGTTGGATGGCTTCGCCGTCGCCAGCTTGATTGGTTTGTTGTTGGCCTGCGCCAGCGGTGTTTGGGGCAACTGCCGGGTTTTGGATGCCAGTGTCGGCAGTTTGATATCGAGGCTGGATTGCAATGGCAGGCTTGCCAGTTCCGCATTGATGTCAGCCATCTTCACAGCTTCAATCAGAATGTTACGCCCCGCTATCGTCCCATATTGTTTGCGCACCACGGTCGGGTCGGTTAAATCCTGCGCTTGACCCAGTTCAAACGCCTTGCCACGGCCAATGCGCATCGTCCCCCATGAAACGGTTTGATCGTATGAAGCCTCGATGGCCTGCCCCTGACGATTGACCGTTTCAATGGCTGGCGGGTTGATGAATTCGGTCAGCACTTGAATCTCCGTGGTTCCGGAATTCAATCCCAAGGATTCCGGTGTCGGAGGCTGTTCCCGCAAAATCACATCCTGTTCAAAACTTCCTTTCTTGTAGGTATAGCGGACATCCGCCTTCACCCCGCTGAAGGCGTTGGGATACAGCACCTGATTGGCCGAAATGAATTCCCCCTGCGAATCCTGAATCTGTGCAATCAAAACACTCTGGCCGGTGGAACTATCGTAATAGGACAGACCAAGGATGTTGCTGCGCAGCTGCTTTCCGTCCGGCGTCTGCATATCAATAGACCCGGTCGTGTTCAGATTGTTGGCAAAGACAACCTGATATTGCCCTTGCTGTGCTATCGCTCCGCCGGAATAGGTTTCAATTACTTCCTTGGATTCCACCCATTGGCCGTTCTGCAAATAGTTCAATCCCGTCGCCAGTTCGGTGTAGCGATGTTTTTTTGGAACCACACTGCCATCCGGGGCGCGCTCATAAACAGTCCGTTCCCAAACATTATTGTTGGCTCCTTGATCAACGACTTGATACGGCGTGGGTGGTGGCAGTGTCTGGCCAGTCGTGCCGGATGGCGGCGATGTCGGGCTGTTTTGTGCGCTAACAGGAAGGGTGGCCAGACAACACAGAACCATGCACCCCAGAACTACAAGGTGTCGAAAAGTTCTCATCCGATTCATAGCCAGTTTGTTAAAACGGCGGGTTCGTTCGTGATGTTGTCCTGACTCGAAGAAAATTCCCCAAACCCTGTGCTAGCAGTTTTTCGTTATTCTTGTTGACGTGATGTTTGTCTCACATCACCGGATTGACCGTCAAGGGGTTTCACTCAAAAGTTCTTAACAATTGGATTACAAACTAAATGCAATCAGGAATGTCCCGCTTGGCCAACACAAGGGTTTTGCGCGGAATCCGAACGATGCGTTCATCCGGGCCGCAACCGGCTGTTGGCGGCAGATGCCTTGCGGACGTTTCCGTGATGTCTATGCCGATGATCGCGAAATCGCCGGATTCGAGTTCAAAAATGTCTGGGCAGCCACGAAGCGCGATGGTCATCACGCCATTGGCGTGCGGATCAGGGCCGAGTCTGCGCACAAACATGATTACTTCTAACTATGGTGAGATGCCGTGTCAAGACAAATAGCGATACTTTCTTGGCGTGGCATCAGATAAAAAGTCGCAACAAGCCGTTTGCTCCCGCGTCGCAAAGATTTTGCGCCAAGAGCGCGAAAAGCGGGGGCTTTCCATGAACGCGGTGGCCGAACGCGCCGGACTGTCGCAACAGATGATCAGTTACGTCGAGCGTGAGATGCGCAATCCGACGCTCGAAACGCTGCTCCGCATCTCCGCCGCCATTGAGATTGATTTTGCCCGTGTCATGCGCCAAGCAATACAAACGGCTGGAAAGGCAAAATAGGCGGTTCGTCAGTCGGTCGGTTGTGCATAATGCCATTGTTCCGGTATAATATCGGACAATGGGGGCTTGGAGTGCTAAAAACTGGCTCGATCTGTTTCAAACTGCCGGCATTGTCGGTAGTCTTTTGCTCGCCGCATACGCGATTCGTAAGGAAGAATGGGCGCGAAGAATCGGCAACTCAATCGCAATCACCGAACAAAACCGGCAAATTTGGAGAGAGCTTTATGAATATCCCAAGCTGGGGCGGGTTCTGGACAAAGAAGCCGATTTGGAGAATGAGCCGATTTCCAACCAGGAAGAATTGTTCGTCACAATGTTGATTTTGCATTTAAGCACCGTGCATCGTGCAATGAGGCATGGCGAGTTTGTAGAATTGGAGGGACTGCAAAGAGACGTGAAAGAATTTTTCTCACTGCCGATTCCAAAAGCAGTTTGGATTAAAACCAAACTGCTGCAAAATCAAGATTTTGCAGCATTCATTGAATCCTCTTTGAAGTAGTGGCTATTTCGTCCGCTTCCACAAAATCCCGCTCATGCTGTCCCATAACGGCAGCAAATCAGGGTCATCAACGGCTGCTTGTTTGACGGTTTTTTCGTCAATCGCCATCGCTTTCTTGAACCACTTTTGAGCCTCATCAAGTCGCTGCAATTGCGAACAGTAGCAGGCCAAGTTGTAGGGGATTGTCCATACATCGGAAAATCGTTCGGCGACCGGCAGTAAATTATCAAACGCCTCCTCTGTCCGTTTCAATTCATGCAAGGCGAAGGAACGCTGAATCCAGCCACTCTGTTTTTCAGGCGCAAATTTGACAATCGTCGCCGCAATATCTACGCACGCTTCCCACTTTTTTTCTTTGGCATAAATCTGCCAGCGGATTTCCAGCGCGTCGGGATGAACGCGCAATTGCGGCATGATTTTCTCCAGCTCTTCGTTTGCTTGAAGAGGGTCGCCGAGTTCCAACCAGCCTTCGGCGGCTTTCAAATGATGCGAATCAGGCGGTGATAATCTTTTCATGACGATCAAGGCGCAGCAACGGCGCGATAAAACCGCTGCGGAAACATATTGGATTCAGTGAACGGGAAAGGCGCTGCATTCGTCTGGAGTGAAATCCAGTTTGACGCGACTAAATTGGTGGTCGCTTGCACGATGTAATTCGAGCCAGTCGCGCCGTTGATCATGAACTGAAATTGATTGTTGCTGAAAACGAGCGATGAAAATGAAGGCGCATTGGTTGCAGGCAACACCTGCGTCACCGTGCCCTGAACCGCAAAATCCAACGCCGTGCTGGCTGCCACGTCGTAGATATACCAAGTGCCAGCCGAGCCACCGCTGTAATTGACGATGCGGAAGGTGACGTTAGTTCCGGCACCGACATTTTGAAGCGCGGCGATGCCAGAGAGGTTGATCGGATTCAAAGAGGCTCCGCCACTGGTGTTTGTCGGATAGGACAATGAAACGATGTCGGTGAACGCTCCCGACCCGATCTGATACTGCAACGCCCCGTTGGTCGGGCCTGTTCCTGAATGCCGATAATCAAACCTGCTGATCGAGGTGTAGGACACTGTGTAACCGCTATTAGCCTTTGCACTAAAGGTGATGAATTGGTTTGCCGTGATGGCTGCCGCCTCCGAGGAACCCGTGAAGGCAACGCCTCCCCATGCACGGCCGGCACCGGTGCCGCTCGTGCCAACGCCCGAACCACGGGTCAACCCTGCGACCACCGTGACATTGGGTGCATTGGTGGTGGGCGGCAGGGGTGACGCACCAAAATTATTTGCGCCGCCCGAAAGACCGCTCACATCCCAGCCGAACAAAGTCGCACCGTTGCTGCTGCCAATTGTTGCAAGAATGGTCGTGAGGTCACTGGCCGCATTGTTCGCCGTGTTGGTGTCGCCACCACCGGACACCGTGGCGATATTGGTGACGCTCGCAGGAGCGTTGGTCGCGACGGCAACGGTGAGGGTGATGAACGGATAGCTTGCGCCGGCAGACAGGGCATCCGAGCGGGTGCAGGTGAGCGAATTGAGATCAGCCGTCCAGCCGTCCCCGCTCATGTCACTGGCGGTGAGGCCGGCGGGCAACGTATCAGTGACAGTGACCGCCCCGCTTGATGGCAATGAACCGACATTGGCAACGGAGATGATGTAAGAGTCGGCGGCATCGCCTTGGGTGAAATTTCCGGTGTGGGTTTTGGTGATGGCCAGATCGGCAGGCAAGCCGGTGACGATGAAGTTGCCGGAACTGATGGCGGTGCCGCTTGCGGTGACACTGATGAGGCCGGAGGAGGCGTTGGCCGGAACCGTGGCGGTGATCTGCGTGTTTGAATTCACAGTGAAGGTGGCGCTCACACCGTTGAAGGCGACCGCCGAAGCGGAAGTGAAATTCGTGCCGGTGATGATGACGGTGTCGCCGACTGCGCCGTTCGTCGGCGAAAAGGCGGTGATGACCGGCGGCGGATTGGTCTGTCCGTCCACTTCGTTGCGCAGCACGGAGGCGACGTTGGTTGGCAGGGTGGTGAAGAACGTGAAGCCGGTGTCGATCTCAATCTGGCTGGCCGAGGTGATGTAATTCTGCCAGGTGCTGCTCACGGAATTGTTGTTGGGGATTTTGATCGCGATCACACGGTTTGTGCTGGTGATCCGGCTCAACGCCGTGCCGCTGCCCAGAGGGACAACCACGGCGATCTTCCATGTGTAATTGGGAATGACCGCCTTCCCGCTCGGGATGCGATTCGTTCCAAAGCCGCTCGGCCCGCACATGATGAGCAGTTCATTGCCCGATTGGGCGAGCGTGCGGCAGTAGCCCTCGAAGTTCGCCCACACTCCCTCGTTGTTGTTGGACGCCTGCGGAATGATGTTGGACATGAAGAAAACCATGTCGTTGTCCGTCACGTTGTCGGTGCGGTCTTCCGACGGGCACATATGGCCGCGGTCAAAGCTGATATTCCCGACCCCGTTGTAATCGGTGGGTGTCACATGATAAAAATCCGGGGGCAAATTCGTGTCAGTAAAGAAATTGGGGGAACGTCCGCTTGAACCGATGTCGCCCGCCGTCAAATCCCACGAAGCCCAGTTCGGTTCGCCCAGATTGTCGCTGTAATCAATGGCCTCGACGGTGCGTTGGATTAAGTAATGGTCGTGGTTGTTGGTGTCCACGATGGCACCGCTTGGATTTCCAAGTTGCATTTGGAGCGAAGCGTCAATCGTGGCATCGGCTTGCAGGATGGCGATGAACAGGACTGATGCGCTGGCAAAAATTGAAAATGCAATTCTCATGGACCTCCGAAACCAGAGAACAGTAGCCCATTTTCAATTTTGTCTCAAAAGGATTCTCACATTCAATCCGTAAAACTCAAAAATCGCCGATGGCTTGATTCCATTGGCGATTTTTAAATTGGAGCGGGCGAGGGGAATCGAATCCCAAATAAGAATCAGCTAACCCGAATCAATCGGTGAATTTTTGCCCAAAAGCGACGAATCGGCTTTGTTCGGCCTCGCTCCCAATTTTTCAAAGTTCCAATGCTCACACCAAGTTTTGCGGCCAATGTTCCTTTGGAAAGGCTTGTGTTTATGCGGTATTTCGTCAGTAATTCAGCAAGCGAATTGGTGCTGTTTTGGCAGGGGTTCGAATCCACCCTTACGGCCTTGATCACCAGATGGCAAAAGGGGTTCAGATGCCACCCCTTCCGCCAATCTAATAGTTAAGATTAAATATTAGAATAGTCTGCCGGGCGGGTAGCACGACGACCTTTCCATCTCGGTTCATGCTCGTCGCCGCGATGAACCCGACACGTTTCGTTGCCTTTTTGTGAGTTCTTCAGAAGATGGTAAATACGACCATGTTATATCAATTGTGTCCTCTGAAAGCGTTATCTTCTCAACGATGCTTTCGATGATTCTGCGCTTTTCCTCTTGGCCGAAATGAGGCCACTTTCGGTGTAGGCCGGTTGCTTCCGCGAACACTTCTTCGGCGGAAATCTGGCGCATTTCGATGGCGTCAATCTCGGCCTGTAGTTTGGGGAGTTCGGCGGTCAGTGCGCGGTCTTGGTCTTCAAGCGGACGATATACCTTTCCAAAGCCTTCGGGGGTAATCTGGTCTGCTTGGTAAAGCTGATATGTTTTGCGCATTTCGGTGTGAACTTTTTCGATCTGGTGGTTGTGCGCTTCAAGCCGGTTTTTCTTGTCGGCAAGGTTTTGGTTCGCGTTCGCAAGATGCCCTTTGATTTTTTCTTGGGAGACGAAGAAATCATGCAACTCGTCGTGGAAAACTCCATCAATGTCCTCGACGGTGATTTTGTTCCGGCACTTCGGGCAGACATATTTGGGCGAGCGGGAAAAGACATACATTCTTTGGCCGCAACCGCAGAAAAGAAGTCCGGCGAACAAATGGACGGGCTTCGGGCCAAGCGGCCTGTTTGCCTTCCGCGCATCCATGGCGTCGTTGCACTCTTTCCACAAAACTTCGGACACAATCGGCACGACGGGGCTGAAAACCCATTCGGCTTCCGGTTTAGGAAGGAGTTTGCCTTTGCCATTCCGGTAGGTGTGATTGGAGCGATACAACCCCTTTGCCGTCGTGTCTTGAAGCAGTCTCAAAACTGTCGTGTCACTGAACTTGCTGCCGTTTCGGGTGCGGTAGCCAGCGTCATTGAGTTGCCGCGCCACGCCCTTCATGCGCTTATTCTTGGCAAAAAACTCATACATGAGCTTGCGGACGGGTGCTTCGACGGGATGCACGATCAATTTATTGTCTTTCCACTGATAGCCGAAAGGGGCTGCGCCCCCCAAACTCTTGCCAAGTTTCGCCCTGATTTTTATCGAAGCCTTAACGCGGTCGGCGATTTCCTCCCGTTCCCACTGCGCCATTGCCGCAATCATGGTGTAGAAAAGGCGTCCGGCGGGCGATGAGGTGTCAATTTTCTCCTGCAAGGAGATCATGTCCACGCTGTGCTGGCGGAACAAATCGGCGAATTCCAAAAGCTCCTTGGTGTTACGGGCAAGGCGGGCAAGCTTGGAAAAGATGAGGCCGGTGATGTGGCCGCGCTTGATGTCGGAAATCATCCGTTTGGCCTCGGCATTTTCCATGACGGTCTTGCCGGACACTCCGGCCAAGTCATACACTTCAACCACTGACCATTCGTTGAACTTGGCGTATTCGCGGGCGCGTTGCTCGTGATGCTGCGGGCTTTCTCCCTTGGCTTGGTCTTCGGTGGAAACCCGAATCCAGATGCCGACGCGTTTTTTCAAGGCACTATTTTCCTTCATATACTACTTCATACCCGAAAACGTAACGGCATGGCAAGAAAAAAGTGTATTCAAATTGAATATATCTGCTAGGGTTTCTTCATGTCGCGCAAAACAACTCTGAATGAAAATGATTTGGCCGCGCTTGCCAAAACTTTTCGCAAACAGGCGGGCAAAACTCGCGCTCAAGCCGCGCGGGAAATGGGCGTAAAGCAGACTTCAATTTTTAATGCAGAAGAAACGCCCGGTCAAAGTCTGCTCAAATTGCGGATGCGGATGATAAAAGTGTATTCAAAATTCAAAGTCAGAGGCCCGGTATATTTGCTGGAAGAAAAATAATCACTGAATCTTTTTACTTTGCATGGATTCCGCGATGGCTCGAATGGCGGCTTCTTCTTTTGCCATCTGTTCTTCCGTTGAACCTGATGATTGCGAGTGTTTGACTTTGTAGCCTCTGCGGATTTTCTCTGATTTTTTCGGCGGTTCAACCGGCAGGGTTTTCAGAAATTCAATGAATGGTTCGGGCTGAAAATACTCAACCCGCGCCGCCAATTCAGAATCAAGACTGCCGGAAATCGCCGCCGCGATCTTCCGCAACTTTTTCTCGTCCGTGCAAATCATTACGAACTTCGGAATTCCGCCCTTCAAACATTTTATGATTTTGCTGGATTCATTATCTTCCGTGTTGGTGAAGGAAATTTCGCACGCAATGACAACGCTGTTTCGTTCCAGCCATACGTCTATGCTGGCTTGGCCTTCTAAAACGGGCTTTTCAATGATGCTGCGGAAACCAAGCTTTTCCGCTTCGGCTTTGATTCGCTTCTGGATCGCCTGATGTTCCGGCCCGCCTCGGCCTTGGCCTTGCTCGCGCGGCGGCTCGTGGATTTCAACAACTGGTGCCGGTGCCGCTTTAAGAATTTCGGAAAATGGCGGTGGCATTTCAACTTGCGGAGCTTGCACAGATGCCGGTGGCGATTTGGCAACTGGTTCTGGGGTTTTGGAAATTGGTGGCGGCTCGCTGGTGGGTGGCGTTGCGCGTGATTTCGCCAGCATTGCCTCCACATCCGCTCGTGTCGTCCCATACTTTTCTCTCGAAACCGTAATCACTTCCTGCCGCCGCGCGGCTGCTGCGCTTTTGTCCTGTCCTGCGGGCAACGGCACGCTCAAATTAAAATCGTAGTCGCTGCGTTCCACACGGCAAACGGCTTGCCCGGTTTCCAAGTTCCGCAAATCGTTCGCCTCGAAATATGAAAATCCCTCGGCCAATTTCTTGGCATCGTCATCACCAACGCGGAACACGATGCGCGTGAACGGATGCGACATGACGGCACTGGCGACTTCGGGATCACGCTGCAACTGGCGCAACTCATGGTGCGCCAGTGTCAGGCCGACACGATACTTACGAACTCCTGCCAGAATCTCCGCCATGCTCGGCGTGATGAAGTTGGCAAATTCGTCTATGTGGAGCCAAAAATCGCGGCGGACGGCGATCTGCTGCGCCTGTCGGCTCATGGCAATCTGCTGGAATTTTGAAATCAGCAGACTGCCTAAAAGATACGAATTTTCCCGGCCTAACAATCCCTCCGGCAGTTTCGCCAGAAAGATTTTGCCGCTATCCATGATGTGCGCGAAATCCAATTTATTCTCCGGCTGCGATACCATGTGACGGATCGGTTTTTGGGCAAGGAACGTGTCAAGCCGCGTCAGAATCGAGCCGATGGACTTGTTGCCGGACAAATGCGGAAAACTTTTCTGCCAGTAATATACCACCTCTGAATCTTTGACGGATTTCAGGAAGTCATTCCGAAATGCGGGTTCAATCAGAAACCGGCGCAAGTCGGCAATCGTCCCGCGCCGGTCACTTTCCAAGAAAGCGAGAATTGCGTTTTGAAGAACGCTATTCATCTGGTCGCCCCATGAGGATGAAAGTCGTTGAAACACGGAAACCAAGTCAGAGGCCAAAAGATTTTTCTCAAGGTCGCTGTGTGCTGACAGAATGTTAAAGCCAATGGAATACTCGCTGTCGGATGGGTCAACCAAAACCACGTCATTGATTCTGGATTCGGGAATGATTCCCAAAATGCGGTCAATCAAATCGCCGTGCGGGTCAAGGACGGCAACGCCCTCGCCGTTTTCAATGTCCTGACGGATGAGATTGAAAAGCAAAGTGGATTTGCCAGTGCCAGATGCGCCGATGATGTGGCAATGACGTGTGCGCTGCTCTGGCGACAACCTGACTTCAACCGTTTCGCCGGCGTGCTCGTTATTTCCGAGTAACAAGCCATTGCCTTGACGGGCAATCATCGGAGCGGCCTTTGTCTTGGTCGTTTGCCGTTGGAACACTGGCGAACGGACGGCGCTCGACGGCAGATGAACAAAGCCGATCAATTCGTCGCTGTTCAAAATCATTCCGCTTCGGCGGGATTGCCGCCGCAAAACATCTTCGATGTGATTTTCAGAAGGATAATCGGTGTTAGTGAGCGGGATGAGTTTATTGCCGTTGGGATGGGCGAATACGCGTAGCGAACCGGAAATGTCGCGAGCCAATTGCAACAACCTGTCCTCGTTGCCAGCGCGAATCAGGATGCGAACCACGGCGGCAAACAACGGGCGGGCGACTTTGTTTTCGGCTGCGCCCGCCAGTTCCGGTGAATCAACAAAAAATGGTTTGCCGTCCGCATGGGTGACGGAGCGCAGGATGCTCTCCGGCCACTGATTGTGTGCGGACTGGAACAAAACTTGAAAAAGCCCTAGTTCGCCCTGCTGCAATTCGGAAAGTGCGCCCACAATGCCGATGAAGGGATCAATTTTGCCGCTGGCGAGCGGCAACATGAACTCCCGCGCCAAGCCGAATTCAACCGCCAGCACTTCATCGCCCTTGGATGTATTCCATGCCTGCTCCAATGCGCCTTCGCGCGGGACAAAAACGGCTTCGGGGAAATACGCCTGCAACTGGCGGCGAAGCAACGGAGCATCGTTGGCAGCGGCGGCAAAATGTGCGGTGACTTTTTTGTGAATGCCAAGCAATTCAAAGGCGATGGGTTCGCGGCACATTGAAAGATTCAAAAGGAACTGCTCGAACGCTTCTTTTGAGATGTCGAGTTTGTCCGGCAACGATGCCTGAAATTCAACCAGTGAATCACGAATGAGAATTTGCGGCTCTGGCTCTTCCTCCGGTTCGGGTTCAACTGACGCTGGCGGCGGCGTGGTGCTTAATTTGTTGCCCAACTTTTCAAGCAGTGAATTGAAAAATGTCTGCTTGCATCCATCGTTAACGGGTGGAGCATCGGGTAAATAGTGTCCGTGGAATGGTCTAAACGGCGGTTCGGGGGAAACGGGTTCGTCAAACACCTGCCAGCCACGCCCGCGCAATTCCCATTGGTGAAATTGCTCCGTCAGTTGTTCTTCGAGCCGCGACATGGCACGTCACACAGCGGGCGGCGGTTGCACAGGCATTGGTTTATACAACTCGCCGAGAATCGGGCTGTATTGGTTGAGCTTGATCAATTTGATTCCTTTCGCGCCCGTGGTTTCCTCCACCTTCGCTTTGACAACATCGTTCACCGTGTCGCGATACATGAGCCGCGTATCCTGCCGGTAATATGTTTCCTTGCGGAAGAATCGTTCGTATATCGGGCCGACCACTGGCGATTTGATGAGCGCGGCGTCGAGGTCTTTCAATCCGAGCGACACGGCGTTGCGGAGCAGATAAATCGCTGCAATGAATCCGACAATCAAGATGCCGATACCAAGAATTATTCCGGCGAATTTGAAGATCAGTCCTGCAATCATCATCGCCCCGACCAGCACGATGAGCAATTGCCAGAACTGAATCACGGCGGGAATCTCGGCAAAACGGCAACTGAAAAAGAAGGCCGTGCCGAATGGCGCGGCGCAAATGTCGAACACCAGCCGTTCGCGGGTCATGCGGAGATATTCGCGCTTGTTGGACATGATGCCGCCTTCGGCGAAATCAACGTGGAAGATTTCCAGACCGGGGACTTTGCGATCCTTCAACTCTTTCTCGACGGCTTCATAGAATTCTTTGGTGGACGTATTGAAGCCCGGAACGAGCGAATACCAGTGGTCAATTACGTCACCCTTTTTCTTTTCAAAAACCCCAAACATATTTCCCCTTTTTGTTGATGGTTATTTTCGCGGCAGGACAAACAGTGCTGCCCCAAAGATCAATGAAAGATACGCGCCGTAGGTGAGCATGTGGAACAGGTCGCTTCCGATTCTGTGATACCAGTAAATGCCGACAATGAATGGAAGCGCGCCGGTGAGTTGTCCGGCGATTTGTTGATTGCGTTTAGTGATGCCGGCGAAAATGGTGATGGCGCAAAATATCGGGATGAGCCAAAGCAGCCGTTGCCCGCCGCCGTCTTTTTGCAGGTCAAAGCCGGAAAGAGTGCTAAAAAGAAAGTTCGCCCACGGCAGAAAGAAACTGACGCCCAAACCAGCGGCGCACAAGTTGACCAACTGTGTCCGGCCCAAACTGGCAATTTGATTTTCCGGCCCAGAATTGGCGGGGCTGGATTCCGATTTTGGTTTGATGGTGATTTCGTCGGGCATAATAAATTCCCTTATTTTGAAGCGGTCTTTTTTGCGGCGCGTTCCGCGCGGCTCAACACCTTGGACAGATCAATTTCGAGCGCGATGCAGATTCGCAGCAACGTGTCGAGTGATGGATTCCGATGCTCGTGTTCGACAAGGCTGATCATTCCTTGCGACAGGCCGGACATTTCCGCCAAGCGGGTCATGGAAACGCCCCGCCGTTCCCGTTCCTGCCGCAATAAACCGGCGGTGTGGGAACTCACAGATTCGCGGTATTTGTTTTTCGCCACGCTTCACTTTTATCAAACGAAGTGTTGACAAGGCAGATTACTATAGTAATAGTCGGTCATGTTTTTGAAACAACCCGGCCTTGATCCTCATGCCAACGGCGCGAAAAACGGCGGCGGCGATGGATGTCCTGACAAGGCATGATTTTCCACCCGCTTTCAGTGCCAATAAGTAAATACGAAGCCAGCAGGATCAAAAAACAATCAAGAAAGAATCGAACAATGAAAACAAAATGTTTGCGAGCGTGCATCCTGCCGATGGCGGCAGGGGGATTGATGTTGGTGTCAGGCTGTGTCGTTGACCAAAATGGGCGGGTTGTGTGGCCGGTGGTTCAGATTGCGCCACCAGTATATGTGCAACCGCCGATAGTCGAAGTTGCGCCGCCGGAGCCGGTGATGATCCCTGAAACTTACGTCTGGGATGGCGTCGAATTCGTCGGTGTCGTCGGTGACCAGTATTTTTATTTGGGAGCTGGCGATGTCTGGCTGGTCGCCGACCCATTCCGGCTGGAGCGTTTCCATGGCTGGGAAAGAGACCATCCTGATTGGCGCGACCACGCCATCCGCAATGATCGTTTCAGAAAAGATGCCCATGGACGTGAGCAGCCAGTGCGTGACGAGCACGGAAAGGCTGCACCAGTGAAGAAGGACGAAAAGAAGAAGGATGAACACTGATGGCCATAATCAAACCCTAAAAAAACTATGGCCGATTCAATCCTTAACAAACAAACGAACCTTTCCGGCGACGAAGTGATCACGCGGGCGGTGCAATTCTTCTCGACCGAGAAATGGCGGGCAACTACGCAATCGGGACGCTCCGCAACATTCGAGGGCAGACCGCCCATTCCGTGGTTCATGCTCCTTTTCACCTTCATCGGCTACCTCTGCTGCATCATCCCCGGCATCATTTTGTATATCATGGTCATCAAAAAATTGCGGCGTTTCCAAAATCTCGTCGTCACCGCGACGCCCATGAGCAAAGGGACGGAAGTCGTCGTGACGTATCCAAGCCACGCCAAGAAACTGGCCGAGCGCTTTCTTGCCGCCCTGCCCGAATTGTCCTGACGCTATGAGCGACGGCATGGAAAGAAGCCAATGGCTTCATTCGCTCAAACAGAACGCCGGACGAAGTGAGGCGAACTGGTGGACGGCCTTTTTTCTGTCGCTCTTTCTCGGCTTCTTTGGCGCGGACAGATTTTATTTAGGCTCACCGATTCTCGGCCTCCTTAAATTGTTCACGATGGGAGGATTTGGCCTGTGGTGGCTCTGCGATCTGTTTTTGCTTTTCGCCAACAAAATGCGGGACGACAACGGATGCGTTGTCCGAAGGCCGTTCTAAATTTCAATGCAGGAAAAATTAACTGTTTGCAATGTTGGGGAAAAAGTTTAGAACAACACAATTGTTTTAGCCGTTGAGGAATTTCAGAAGGTTGCTGCTTATGAAAATGTTCGGTTGGATGAAATCGGGTCGCCAAGCGCGAAGGCAGGAGCCATCCCACCGTCCGACACGGCAACGCGCCCGCCACATTTTCCTGATAATCTCTTTGGCTCTGTCATTCCTTTTAGCCGATGTTGGTCATGCTTATGTGCCTAGTCCCGGCGGCACAAATTCATCCCCATCTTACACGCCGCTCGATTATTGGCCGTTCAACGACACCACCAACTGGACGAGCGGCCTTGGTTACGCGCCAGTCTCATTTACCAACATCGCCTCAACGTGGCTTGGCAATGGCACATCGCTGTTTATTGACAGCACGAATCCCGCATGGCTGCAATACAACGTCTTTGAAAATGACGGCACGACAAATTTGACGGTGGATCAAGGCAGCGTCACTTTTTGGTTCGCGCCTTACTGGTCGAGCACCAATGACGCGGGCGGCGGGCTTGGCCCGCAGGAATGGGGGCGGCTGCTTGAAGTCGGCGGCTACACGCCCGATTCAAGCTACGGCTGGTGGAGCATCTACGTTGACCCTGCCGGAGCGAACATTTATTTCTCGGCGCAAACCAACGACAATTCAGGAAACGCCTACACGATTTCCATGCCGATTGATTTCACCACGAACTACTGGCATTTCATCACGCTCACCTATTCAAGCACGAATGTCTCGCTTTACTTGGACGGCCAATTGGAAACAAACGACACGGGCGGCTTGAATGTTTGGCCGGGCACGGACGTTCTTTCCAACGGCTTTTTTGTCGGCAGCGACAGCAACGGGATTTATCAGGCGCAGGGAATGATTGACGACCTTTACACCTACAATGTCCCGCTGGATGCCGGCACCATCGGCGGCTATTTCATCTTTGATGGATTTGATTATTGGATGAACCCGAGGAACGCGGCTGCCATGTTCAAGATTTCGTCGGGACAGACGCAGACCACTCAATACACGCCGTTTAACGACGTGATTACCGGGCCGGGCAATCTGCAACTCGTTGGTTCGGCATCCACTTGTTCAAACGGCACCAACGCCTACAACGTGTGGATCACCAACGTGGTGACGGCGACGGCGGGCAACGGGACGATGAACTTGGAATTCACCATCGAAGGCGGTTCCAACGGCGTTCCCTTTGATGTCTTTGCCAATTCCGTCCTGTCCTTTGGCACAAACGGCATCCCGTGGGCGTGGGAAGGGCAAGGGTATCAATGCAACACTTATATGCTCACCAATTTGCCGAACGGAACGTGCTTCCTGATTTTGGGGACGCCTCAAGACACGGACGGCGACGGTTTGACGGATGCCTACGAACTACTGGTCTCAAAGTCCAGTCCCACCAATTATTCCACGGACGGAACCGGCATGGCGGACGGCTGGGAAGTCTTGTATTTCGGACACACGGGCATTGACCCCAACGGCGACCCCGACAAAGACGGGCTGAGCAATTATCAGGAATATCAGATGTATTCGGAGGGTTACAATCCCGTCAAATGGGATTCAGACACCAACAGCGTCGTCGGCGACGGTTATCAAGACTACAGCGGGGACGGACTGGCCAATCTCTTGGAGGCGTCCTTTGGCGGAAACATGCTGACAAACAATTCGACTTGGAAAGTGAACACATCCGGCGACGGCTTGCCGGACGAATACAAGACAATGGTGGGGTTGAGCACCAATTCGGTTGCGCCTGCGCCGGGTCTGCCTGCCTACAGCAAGAATCCGATTCCGTGATCTAAAAAACCTCATAAATATTTTATGGAATCTGTGAAAAACGTGAAGTGGTTTTCGGTCGCGTTAATTATCCTGTGGGCGGCCTTGGAGAGTTGTCCGGCTCAAATTGGAAGTTCTGCCGCCAGTGGCGGGCCGGTTTCCGCCTCTGACCAGCAAATTCAGGCCGCCGACCTGCTGGGCAAGCGGGGGCAACAAAAAGTGGACCTGTTCACCGGCAGCTTCGGTTATTCAATTCCCGTCGCTTGCGCCCCGGCGCGGAATGATTCGGAACCGAACCTGGCTTTGACGTATTCTTCGGCGGAAGCAAACGGCTGGTGTGGCATGGGTTGGAATCTGGACATCGGCTCCATCGAGCGCAACACGCGGGACGGCATTCCCATCGCCTATTCGACCGCCACGCCACCGGCTCCGTTGGCTCAATACGACGACACCAAAGGATTCATGTTGAGCCTGTCGGGCAAGGGATACAAATTGTTTTCGGTGGCGACCAACGGAACGGTCGTCGAATATCGGGCCGAAGTGGACACCGATTTCCTTCGTTGCTTCCTCGACACCGCCAACAACAACTGGACGGTCTATGACAAGGGCGGCAATGCGTATTACTTCGGTGAGATCGCCGGTTCCCGCGTGGCCAACCCCAAGAGCGGCTGGAGCGGTTACAGCGGCACATTCCATTGGGCGCTGGACCAGATCGTCACTGCCTCCGGGGACTGGACCACGGTTGCCTATACCAACTATACCAGCCCCAACACCGGCCTGCCGGAGCGAACCCTTTATCCTACCCAAATCGCCTACAACGGCCACACCAATTCTGGCGGTTATTCCGCCAATTTTGCGGGGCCGGACAAAATCATTTTTCAAACCGGGCTTCGGACCAACGACTGGAATTTTTCCTACCGCAGTGGCTTCCGCACCGATCTAAACCGGCAATTGACCAACATCTTGTGCCAGGTTGGATCACAGGATGTCGTGAGCTACAGCCTGAAGTATGGAATCTCTCCGGCGACCTCCCGCTCCCTGCTGACCAATGTGGTGCTTTACGGTTACGATGTGAATAATAACGCCACCACATTTTTGACCAATTCGTTCACCTATCAGGCAAACCCGAACGCCGTCTCGTTTGGCCCTACCATCCTGTGGAGCAACATGGTTTTGAACACGCCCGGCACCAGTTCCGGTTCTTATGAGCCGGCGGTGTCGGAAATCGGAACATCTGGTTACACGATTGCCGATCTGGTGGACATGGACGGGGATGGATTGCCGGATCGAGTGAGTTATGACAACTCAACTTCACCAAACCGGTATCTGGTGCAAAAAAATCTGGGGATGCAGGGCAACAACGGCTCTTTCGGCTCGCGCTATACCTTTAGCCCCACCTCCACCGGAAGCGGTTCGGTGGCCACTAATTCCAATCCCTTTCCCGACAGCTCCGGTTATGCCCAATTGAATACGCCTTATGGACGCATCCGGGACATCAACGGGGATGGATTGCCCGACCGTGTGATGGATTATTGGTGGGCGCTCAATTCTGTGGATGGAACCACGCCTTATGTGCCCTATACCAATTATGAAGTTCAATTGAACATCGGGCAGGGATTTTCAGGTGTGACCAACTGGCCGGTGTCCACCGGGCCGCTGGGGCCGAATACCAACGTCAATTCATCATATTATTATTGTGTGGAATCCGGCGGGGTCAACGTGGGTTTGTTTGACATCAATGGTGACGGATTGCCCGACCGGGTGATGTCGGGCTGGTATCAAAATGGGCCGATGACCAATTTCATGGTGCAGTTGAACACCGGAACCAATTTTACCCAGCCCAAGACATTTGGTCCCTACCACAGTCAGAACTGGAACAACGCCGGTGCAAATCAGGGAAACGTGTATTACTGGGCGGGCATCGAAGTGCCGCAGACGGGCAGCGGATTGGCAGAGGCTCACATGATAGACATTAACGGTGACGGTTTGCCGGATCGGATCATGTCTCCGATGGATCCCAACAATTCGGGTTTTGTATTACGCCCCACCACCTATTACGCCGTGGAATATAACGACGGTTATTCCTTTGAATCCACCAACACGTCCACCAGCGTTCCCGGCGCTTACGACCAGTGGCCGGGAGGAGCAGGTTTGGAGGCCACTAACGGCGGCTCGCCGGCGGACGCCATCATCAATCTGCCCTATGAGGGTCTGTTCGATGTCAATGGCGACGGATTGCCGGATCGTGTCATGGTGGATTGGACTGACACGGATTCTGCAAACACAAAATGGCTGGTTTATTTGAACAATGGCCACGGCTTTAGCAGCACGCCCATTGTTGTTACCAACATCCAAAACCAAGGCCTATACCTTCGTTCTGCCAGTCCTGACTGGTGGAGTATGCAGGGTTCCTCCTCTGGCTACGGCATCATAAGCACTTTGATGGATATAAATGGCGACGGGCTGTTGGATCGGGTAATGACCGTCCATGACACTGGAAATGGCGTTGCCAACTCCACGTCTAATTATTTTTTAGTCCAGTTGAACACCGGCCCCTTCCCGGATTTGCTGACCAACATCAACAACGGCATCGGGGGCAATCTCGGCGTCTCGTATAACTCGTCCAGCGCCTACGATAATCGCGTGGACACCACCAATCCCAATTCCGTCAGCCACATGCCGTTCCCGCGACAGGTGACGGCAACAGTGACCGCTTCCGACGGCATCAATCCGCCGCAAACAACGACTTACGGCTACGGGGGCGGTTTCTATGACGGTGTTCGGCGCGAGTTCCATGGTTTTGCCGTGGTCACCAACACCGATCCCACCCTGCGCACGACGGTGACTTATTTCCATACGGGAGGCGGCAGAAACTATTCGGCTTTGGGCGAATATCAGGACACAAATTCAACGACCGGCGCGGGCAATTTTGCCAAGGCGGGAATGGCCTACCGGATTGAGACCCATGGCAATGACAACGAGCTTTACCATGTTCAGGTCAATCAGATTGACCAGACCAGTTTGGGGAACGCCCGTTATTTTCCGTTCACGACGTTGACCTTTGACAGCGATTATCCCGGAAACGGCACGCCCAAAGTCATGGCAACGGACTTCGCCTATGACACGACCGGCAATGTGACGAATAAAATCGAATACGGTCTGGTAACAGGCTTTAACCCCACCAACGTCGGCAGTTTTTCCTTCACGGATGCCGACACCACCGACACCCGATACTACAATACTCACTTCACGACCATCGGCAGTTACATCGTTGACCATCCCGACAAGGCCACCCTCGCGGATATAAACAATAACACCGTTCAGGAGACGGATTATTCCTACAATTCCCCCGGCGGCACGCTGGCCACCAAGCTGACCCTGATTGCCACTGGCTACTATGCCACGAACAGTTACGGCAGCTACACTTCGTATGGACTGGTCGGCACAACCACCGACCCGGTCGGCGTCCAGACGACAATTACTTACGATACAACCTATAACACCTATCCGGCGACGACCACCATCGGAAGCCTGGCCACCACGACCAGTTACGACGCGCGTTCAGGTCTGCTTGCATCATCTGAAGACCCGACGGGTGTTACTGTGACTAATACTTTCGATGCTTTCTGTCGCCCGACCGAAAGCGACAAAATTCCTATTGGCGGCGGCTCGGCCGTCTGGATGAAAAAGTTTGATTATCCCGCCACCCTGAAAACGATCACCTCCGGCACTGCGGTCAATTACGCCGACACGGTGATAAATGACGGCGTTGGCGGTTTCACCAACCGAACCTACATTGACGGCTTTGGACGGCCAATCCAGACGCTCACCCAGGGCGAGAATGGAAATTACCGGATGACCTCAACGGCCTATGACGGGCGCGGCGAAGCATTCCTGACGACCTGGCCGACTTTTGCAACTTCCATCACATTTAGCAAACCTTCTTCCGGCATGACTGCTTCATGGACTGGTTTTGATGCTGCCGGTCGCGTTGCCACCAATCGCCCGATGAATATCTCGTTCACTGCCAATGGCGCGTTTAGCAGTGCTGCCATTCTCGCGGGCGACACCGGCTCTCCTTTGGCGGCGAAGACATGGAGCTACGTCAATGGCACCGACCCGTGGTGGATTATTTGCACCGATGAAGACGGCCAAATCCGCCGCTATCAACTGGATGCTTTTGGACGCACCAACCAGATTCAGGAAGTGGACGGCAGTAGCACTTACACCAACACATTAAAATATGACCTTGCCGACGACCTGACCAACATCGTCAACGCCAATGGAGAAAATATCTATTGGGCTTTTGACGATGCGGGAAGCATCGTGGCGATGGCCGATCCTTATCTCGGCCAGTGGACGTATCAGCGGGATTACGCGGGCAGGCTGCGCGTGCAAACCGACGCGCGCGGGGATGTCATTCAACTGTCCTATCTGAATCCGTCCACCGGCCAGCAAGACCCGCTGGGCCGGGTGCAGACAAAACTGATTTACAACACCAATTATACTGCCCATACCCTCACGCTCTATTCCGCCGTCACCAACATTTACGACAGCAGCGACGACGGCAATTACACGGTTTATCCGGGACTGCTCTACAAGGTATTTGACGGCCAGGGCTGGGAGAAAAACGGTTACGATACGCGCGCACGGACGATCAAGACCTCGCGTTATCTCAATATCAACAGCAACACTTACACGACAAGCCTGACTTTGGACGACGGCAACAATGTCACGTCAACAACTTATCCAAACTCCGGCCCGACGATCACCAATTCCTATTTCCACGGCGGGAGCATCAATCAAGTGTCCCTAGGCGGCGGCAGTTACAATTACTATACGGCGACCGCTGCCGCTTTTGATGAATTCGAGCACGTTACCAATTTTGTGTATGGCAGCACATTGGCGACGACCCGCAGTTATTATCCCGCTTCCAAACGTCTGCAAAGCATCTCCGCCGGTTCGAGCGGTTCGGTTTTCAGCCGGACGTATCAATACACGGCAGGCGACGACATTACTTCCATCAACGGCACCGGAATTACCAACGTGAGCGTGACGTATTACAATTTGCACCGCATCAAGACTTACACCGGATTGAGCGGCAATTACGGTTACGATCCAACCGGAAATATCACCAACAACGTTGAGGGGGGCGGTTCCAGTTACAGTTACGCAAACCCTCGCAAACAAGAAGTCAGAACCGCCTTTGGTTACACCAATCTTTACGATTTGTGCGGCAACATGATGGTGCGGCACGGTGGTCTCACCAACTCGCAGGCGCTGGTCTATGACCCGGAGAACCAGTTGTCGGCGATTGCACAAGCCGGAGTGATGTCGGATGAATTTGGCTACGCTTATGATGGAGCGCGGTTGTGGAAGCGCATTGACCAGAATCCGACGAACATTCAGGTGTGGATTGGAAATATCTACGAGGAGAAAGGCGGCAAGGTTTTATTCCATGTATTTGCCGGAGGCGAGCAGGTCTGCACGTTTGAAACGAATTCGGTTTTGGCCGGTGGCACTGATACGAATAGAGTGAGTGATTACTACCATCAGGACAGCCTGACATCTTCCAGTGCATTGAGCGGCTCGGCGGGCGGTCAAACGGAAGTGAATGTGTGGTATCCTTTCGGCAGAGTTCAAACGGCCAGCCCGCAAGCCAGCTTCCAAGTCTCACGCCGGTTCACGGGACAGGTTTTTGATGCGGAGAGCGGGCTTTACTATTACAACGCCCGGTATTATGACCCGGAACTTGGAAGATTTATCCAGCCGGATACGGAAATTCCAGATTTAAGCAATCCGCAGAGTTATAATCGGTATAGCTATGTCCTCAATGATCCGTTGCGGTATAATGATCCAAGTGGACATGATGAAACATATACCGGAGCATCTGGACGCGAACTTTTACAAGACGAAGACCCTGATGCTCATGCTGTCGTTCAGTCAGCAAGACATTCTGCAGGAACGATAGCTGCTGTTGGCACAGCGGTAGCCGAAGCGAATCCGATTGTTGGAGGATTTAATGGTGGCTATGGTGCAATCGCGGGTAAAGACGCTATTACTGGCAATAAATTAAACGGCGGCCAAAGATTGCTTTCCGGCGTTGGCGCAGCAGCATCCATTGTTCCGATTGGTATGGCAGCTAAAGAAGGAGCGTCAGTCTTAAAAGCCGCTAAAGATGTGGAAAAGGTAAAGGGTTCGTATGTGCATGAATTTGAGAGCGGAGCGGAATATGTTGGCAAGGGATCAAAAGAGCGCATGGCACAATCGGGAAAACAACTAGAAAACGCCAACAAAGACAGATTGGTCAAATCAACATTTGAGCCGTCGCAACCGAATACAGATAAACAAGCGTTCATTGATGAAGCGACAAAAATTCAGAACAAAGGTGGAATTCCAAACCAAAATCTGTATAATAAAATAAATTCACCTGGCAAAAAAGACCTGCCATCTTCATCTAATTAAGATAACTACCATGACTGTATCATCACAATTTCCAAACGATGAAAATGGAAACATACTTCGGCGTATGTATGAGAAAGGCGATGACCTCACACAGGCAAGAACGATAGATTTTTCTTTTGCCTTTTCCCAAAGGAGACAAGCATTGGCTTTTGCTGAAATAGTTGACGATAGAAATCTTGAAGTTTGCATTTCCTATTATGGGGAACGGGAAATGTGGCAAGCCATTGTGAAACGGCAAATGATTCCAACGCACAAGGAAATTACGACATTAGAGTCAGCGCTGATTGCCCAAGCTGAACAAGTTGGCGGCGAAGGCGATGGCTGGGGATGTATGTTGGTAAAGAAAAAATAAGTTTTTGTGCAATCTTGGAATAGCCCATTATAGTCGAAAATATGAAAGTAAAAATCCTTATAGCGGCGCTGTTTTGCGTCTTTGCCCTTTCTGCATTTGCCGACGTGTTGGTTGATTCCGTAAATCAGAATAAGCATCCTGAAGAGGACACATGGTATGCCACTGATGTCGGATGGGAATATACGCCCACCATCGGCTACACTTTAACAGGTGTGTTCACAAAATTTGGCTATGTTGAGAATCATCGGACTGTAACTGTCGAAGTCTATGAAGGGCTACCAAGCAATGGAGGAAGACTGCTTCGTTCCGCTAGATTTACTCCTGCGAGCCTAGCGTATTCTGGCGCATCCTTCGCACCAATAAACCTTGTTGCCGGACACTCCTATTTTATAGGATTCAGAAATGTTTCCGGTTTAGCGGTCAATATGACTTACAATCCCGACCTAACAAACTTTCTTCTGTATTATTCTGATGTTGATAACGGTAGCTATTCAATCGTTTCGCCTGACGATTCTCCAATTCTTGAATTTTATGGACAAGAAAATCCATCGGAAGCGGTGGATCAACTGATTTCGATAGTAAGGGCGACACGCATGAACAGCATAAAGGAATGGCTCCTTACATCAATTTTGTTTCAGGCGAGAGACGCATTCGATTACAACAATACGGCCTTGGGAACGAAACTGCTCAATAGTTTTCAAAAGCAGGTTAATCTGCAAATCGCGCGAACGGATAGCACAGATGCGAATTTATTCATTGGGGTTGCTCAAGAAATTATTGATGTGGTTGAGCAACAACAGAATCGCCATTTTAATTTTGGACGATAAAATTTTAACTGCACACACCAACCGGAGGCATGCGGTTCTTTCACTCGTCTCTTTCGCTTTCGGTCACGGCAGCGAACTGCCGAAACTGGAAGCGGACTTGGCGCGGATGAAGATAGACCAAGTTTCGGTCGAGGAAGTGATCTTTGAAGCCCGGAATTTAGAGCCGAAATAAAAGCCCCGGCCAAAAATGGACGGGGTTGTTTTTTACCTTTCGATTTGAAACATTGCGATTTGTGCCGCGTCCGCAAACTCGCGCTCTTTCTCGACTTGTTCACGCTCGCGTGCAATGCGCTCACCATCACTGGTGCAATCTTGAAACAGATTGAATGTGTTTGGTGTGAAGCCGAATTCATTTTGCGGAATCGGCAGGGGTTTGCGCCGTTTCATAACACTTTATGAATAGAAGTGTCCCAACTCGCGCAAACTAGAGTGATTGGGATTTCCGATGATGACATGATCAATAACTTCGATTTTAAGGAGTTGACCCGCGCGGATTAAATCGCGGGTCACTTTGATGTCAGCGTCGGACGGTTGAGGCTCACCACTCGGATGATTGTGAATCAGTGCGACGGCTGCCGCCGCCGCGACGATGGCGCAACGGAACACTTCACGCGGATGCACCAGAACAGTGTCCATCGTGCCGATGGAAATGAACTGATGCCCCTTCACCCGTCGGCGGGTGTTCAACATCAACACGACCATGCACTCGCATTCGGGATTGAAGTGCGGTGTGGTGGCAATGTGCAACCGCCAGTAATCAACCACCTGTTGCGGCGTCTCGCATACCAGCATATCACTCGGCACCATACATTCGCGCAGCGACGTCACTTTGAACTCATGGGGATGGATGACTTTCATGCACACACCTCCGCAAGCTGCGGCGGCGTGATTTTTTGTGCAGCGCTTGCCACAGATTCATCAGTGTCATTTCCAAGAATGAAGTCGGCCGCCTTTTGTGCCTGCGCTGCCGCCTGAATAATCAGCATCTTGTCGTGGCGCAACTGTTCAAGCCAGCCTTTGAGATACGCGGCGGAATTGTCAATCGTCCGCTCGGCGATCTCGGCCCGCCCGCACAGAAACGCCGCCCCCATTTCAGCGATCAATTCCTCTTTGCAGTAGGGATTGGAGCCGAAACCGGCTGACTCCGTGAGCGTGGATCGTTTCAACCGCTTCTCGTGGCCGGTCGAATGAACAAGCTCGTGAAAGACGGTGGCGTAATATCCCTCCGCCCGCTCGAACCGCTCCCTTGGCGGCAAGCCGACGCAATCTTCACTTGGGGAATAGTAGGCGTGGGTCATGCCGTGCTTCATCAAGGGTGGCTGCGGCATACCCGCCACAATTTCCTCCGGCTTCACGATGCCGTTGACGGATTCCTGCACCGGCTCGGTTGCGATTTTCAGTCCGTCGCATTGCGCCACATTGAAGACGTGGTAAAAGCGAAGCAGATATTTTTTCTTTTCTTCACCTGTTTTTTTGTCTTCAACGGTCGTCTGTTTCCAGAAAACGACCGGACACGCCTTCTCGCCCTTGCGGACGCTTCCGCCAAGCTGCGACACCTGGCGGAACGTGAGCCAGAACGGTGACTCATACCGCATGGCGATCAACAAAAAGACATTGACGCCCCGATATGGGTTTTTACTGACGAAGTTCCGGGGTAACCCGGTTCGGGCTGTCCACGGCTTCTGCCATGGGACTGTGCCTTGCTCCAGCAAGGCGATGATTCGGTCGGTGATACGGTCATACGTTGGATTTTTCATGTGATGCTCCTGTGGTTATTTGTTTGTGATGAACTGCCACTTTGAAGCGTATGACGCGGCTGAAAATTGAAGTAGGTGGGCAAACGTGCCAGAACTGGCATGTATAAAAAAGGGCGACCCGATGGATCGCCCTTGTGTTTATTTACGATTGAGGATTTGAACTTCGGAGTTCGATCCGATGCGGAATACCACGGGCGGCGGATGGAAACGAACGGGTTTGTCGAAACGGGTCTTAAAGTCCCTGACTGGCCTGTTCATCATGACAACCGCCGCGCACTCGCTGACGTGGATGATGCGGCACAGCCGCCCATCGTAACGAATGACATCTCCGGCCTGAAGTCGGAACGGAGGTTTCCATTGCCGCCAGATGATTCCGAACTCAATCTGGTTGGGGTCAACAAGCCCGCGCTTCTTGCGCGCGCTCATGCAACGCCTCCCACGAGCAGTTCCACTTCCTGCAAGTTTTGAAGCACCCGCTCAATCTCCGAGCCGGTCAGCGTCCAGCCGCGCCCCGGCAATTCGGCGACGACCGCCCACTTGAAACGATGATGGAAGTTGAATGCCCGTTCATCATCGCCGCAATGGTCGGCCAGTATCGCCAAAGCCAGTTGTGCCGGGCCGCTGCCGCCATAGCCCCACTCGAATCCGGTCGGACTGTGATTCCACAGGTCACGACGTGGATTGAGCCTCCGACCGTCCACCGTGACAATGACGGCACGGCCTTGCCGGACTCCTTCGTAGCGTTTCATCGGACGCCCTCCAGGATTTCCACCAGGTCTTCGGGGAACAGATGTTCCGGCTCATCGTCGGGCGTATCGAACGTATGCACCTTGACGAAACAGAACTTCGACAGGCGGCACGCGATGTCCTCGCGTCCGGCTTTGCCCGCCTCGTTCTCGTCAAGCATGACGACGATGTGGCTGTGGCCGTTCGTGTGCTTGCGGATCAATTCCTCCTGCGTAGCGGACATGGTGCTGCCCATGAGGGCGACCACCTTGCGCCAGCCGTTCTGGTGAACCTTCATGCAATCGAAGAAGCCTTCAACGATGACCAATGGCCCCGGTTCTTTGACGGCACGGTCGAGGTTGAATATCTCCTGTGATTTTCTGAAACCCGGCGGCAGTTTGTATTTCGGTATGTTCTCGTCCGGTGGTTCGCCGGGGAAACGTCCTGCATAGGCGACGACTTTGCCTTCCGCGTTGTTGATGGGAATGGCAATCCGATCCGTCATCATGCCTTTGGCACAATAGCCAATACCGAAATCAACGATGGTTTCGAGGGTCAGGCCGCGCTCTTTGATGAGATACGGATGCTGCCGCTCCAGTTTATCCAAGCGAAACTGCAACGGCTTGTTGGGCGCGCCGTTTTCCTGCACTGGTGCCGGCCTTGCGGCTGGCCTCGGTTGGGAAACTTCACCATTCCTCGCCGGTTCACTTGTTTCTTCGGCCTCCTGATTGGAGTCCGCCGACATTTCCTTGGGGTCGAGATGAAACCATTCGATGGCTTTGTTAGCTGCCGCAAGAATGCTCACGTCCTCCATTTTTTGGATGAAGTCCAAGACATTGCCGCCGTGTTTGCATTCCGAAAAACAATTCCAGACGTTTTTTTCGATACTGACGCTGAATTGCGTCGGGTTGCTGCCTTTGTGGATGGGACAGGGACCGCTCAAGCGGTCGCCGCTGCGTTTGAACTTGGAAAGCAGGCCGTAGCGTTCAAGAACCTGCTCCATGGTGATGGCCGCCTTGACGGCCTTGAAGTCAACGAACTTTGATTTGGGCATAATAATCCTGTGGTTATTTGGTTGTGAAGAACTGGTGCGGCTCGCGAAGTCGAGCTGCATCCGAATGAAATCCTATCTTCCGGCAGAAAAATCAGTAGGTGGGCAAACGTGCCAATTCTGGCAGGTCAAAAATCTTTCCGTTCTGTGCTTTGCGGCAAGGTTTAACGCTGTGCCGTTCGCTTATTCAGTGTTTGGCACCGCGCACAGGACCGCTCTAATCATCCTTACGAAAACATTTTCGCTCGGCTCAAAATTTCAGCGTCCCAATTGTCACCAACAACTTCTCCGTCGCAATGTTCTGGCCCAAGTTCGCCATGAAGCGCAAGAAGCAACCCAAAGTGGTGGTTGGCGTCGCGCATTACGCTTAGGAAAAGTCGAAAGTCGTTATGCGGCTGGACTGCTTGAGCAACCCGAAGATCATTCTGAAGGCTATACTGGTTATATGCTCATGCCTCCAGACTTACAAACGCCGGTCACAGGAGCAGAGTTGTCTGACCGCCTCGCAGCCGTCAAAAAGCTTTTGGATGCATTTGATTTTGCAGCAAGAACTCAGCTTAATAGTTCGGAAACGCTGCTGTTTCATCTGTTGTATCGAAAGCGCCTAACCGGAGATAAAGCAGCTGATCAGCTTGGCATTTCACCTGAAGCTTTGCGAAAGCAGTGGTCTCGCCTGCTAAACAAAGTTCTCAGTTCGGTTCGACTGCAACTACAACGAGATCCGCTATGCAATGAGTTGCTTGGGGAAATATTGAGCAATGAAAAGACGTTTAGACGAACATTGCTTCAATTTCTGCGGCTTGTCATGCAGAAGGGTGTTGAAGAACTGGAAAAATTTGTTGGAACTACCTTAAAAAACTGAATTGGCGAATTGCCAGGATTCCAACCCGGCAGCACATTTTGTGCTGCCGGGCATAACATTAAGCACATGAAAAGAGTGCTAGTAGAGATTATGCCGACAAAAACTTCGCAATCTGCTTCTGGCCTCTGGTGGTCGGTTGCCAACGGTCTGTTTCCCAGCCCCAAAGAGTTTTTTGGCTGATACCTAATTCCGCCGCTAATTGCTTCCGCGATTTCCGCAATTTTAGCCGGTGTTGTTTAATCTTTTGACCCAATGTTAAAGAGGCATCAGGTGAAAAAAAGGCAACACACGATGATTCGTTGCCTTTGGGGCTTCCGAGCGTTGGATTGGTGAACGGGTCATAGCCTAAATACGCGATTAAAACCGGCTGGGAAGCCCAAGACGGGTAAATCCGGTCACATTCCCACAGACTCAAGGTTCGTGCGCTTACCCCTAATTTTACAGCAGCTTCCCGCTGTCGGATGCCTGCAAGAAATCGTTTCTTCTTGAGATGCTGACCCAAGGTCGTAGGCTCTTTGGTGATTGGAAAACTCCGTGTCCAAACTGGTGCAATATCATTGCGAGCGACGGTTACTCTGCGGTCGCAAAAAGGCAACATCGCGCACTCCAGACGGGAAAATGGCGCACGAGTCGAAGAGTTCGCCGCGTGAAATTCAATAGTGAATGCCATTGGGAAAAAAGCCAAACTGCGAAAATACAAGCGGCGGATTGACTGCTTCACACCCGGCTTTGCAATCAACCCGCCGTCCGTTCACTCGAACAGAATTTTGATTTAATGCGGAGGCGGCCCGGGCGGCTGGTCGTCCGGAGGATTTTGTCCGCCGTTGGACGAATTGTCCGCGCGCTGCGGCAGTGGCGGGCAAACCTCTTCGCGCGTCAAAACGCCGTCACCGTTTTTGTCCAGTGTTTTCAATTCCGCGCTTGCATTGGCGATTTCATCCGCGTCAATCACGCCGTCGTGATTCACGTCCAGCGCCTCGAACAGCGGCGACGGCGGCGGACGATGACCGCGCGGGCCGTTTTGATTGTCGCCGCCCTGCGGGCCGTTCGCGTCCTGCGCGTTGACCGCGAGCGCCGATGCGCCGAGTGCCAGCACCGCCAGCATGGTTTTCATTGTTGTTCTCATTTTGTGCTCTCTTTCTTGTTGTTGTTTACCCGAGTGTGAATTGTCATGTCGCGACTGGCACAAAGGCATTTTTGGAAATTTTCCCGACTCCCATTTTTTCCAGCACGCGTTGCAGCACGGCGAATGGAAACGGCTTGTGCAGCAATCCGCAAAATCCCTCGTTCGCTGCGGCTTCCTCGCTGACAAGACCGCTGCCCGTCGCGAGCAAAATTTTCACCGCCGGCGAGATCGCGAGCAGGCGATGGCAAAATTTCACGCCATTCATCCCCGGCATTTCAAAATCCGTGATGACCAGTTCAAAATTTTCCGGCGCGGCTTCAAACGCGGCGAGCGCGGCTTGCGGGGAATTGAAACACGCAATCTCCCCGTCGCTGAACCGCGCGATGATTTCGCGCATCAGCGATAATATTTCCTCATTGTCGTCCACAATCATCCAGCGCGGTGTGGTTTGCTGATTGAGTCTGGCTTCATTTTTCATGCCGCCAATCTACGCGAACGAACCTTAAGCGAAGATGAAGCCGGAAAGATTTTTGAAATTATTTTGTGGCCAGAACCGCAGGCGCGGCGGTCGGCAAAAACTTTTCGTCCGTGAGCGTTTTCAGAAATGCGACCAGTGCGCGCTTGTCGTCCGCGCCCAACGGCAATCCGCCGTCGGGATGCTTGGCGAGATTTGGGTCGAGCGTCGCGCTGCGCTTCATGGCGGTGCAATAATGTTCGACAACTTCATCCAGCGTGCGAAAACGGCCGTCGTGCATATAAGGCGCGGTGAGAGCGACGTTGCGCAGCGACGGCACGGCAAATTTCCCCTCGTCGCCCGCGCGATGAGTCGTTTTGTAAAGCCCCAAATCCGAAAATGCCGAATCCAATCCGTTGTTCGCAAAATTCTGGCTCTGGAACAGCGGCCCGCCGTGGCAATGAAAACAATCCGCGCCGTATTGCCCGTGATATGGATCATATTCCGTGTTGAACAAAATATAACCGCGCGCTTCTTCGTCCGTGAATTTTTCCTGCCCATTCAAAACGTGGTCGAATTTTGAATCGAACGAAACTTGCACAAGCAGAAATTGCTCCAGCGCGCGCGCCATTTTATCAATCGTGATTTCCGGCGAGCCGAACGCGGCGTTGAACATTTTCGGATAATCCGGCGCGCCCGGCGGCGCGGGACGTCCGTCCGGCGGAACTGGCTGTTTAATTTTTGCGAGCGCCTCCGAAAGTGTTTCGTGCATCTCAATCGGATTTTGGATCGGCTGCAAAACCTGCCCGCGCAATGTTTTTGCGCGGCCATCCCAGAAAAATGAATCTTTCCATGCGAGGTTTTCCAGCGGCATCGCGTTGCGCGTTCCGATGTCACCGTCAACGCCGCGACTGAAACGGCGCGGCTGCGAAAATGCCAGATGCGGATTGTGGCACGTCGCGCAGGATTCCGAATTGTCTGCGGAAAGCCGGCGGTCAAAAAACAATTTTCCGCCGAGCGCGACGCCTTCGATGGTGATAGGATTGTCGCGCGGCAAATCCGGCTGCGGCGCCAGCGCGGAAATCGTCAGCCGATACGGTGTGGCGCTTGGCCCAATCTCAATTTGATTTGTGCCGCGGATCAATTCGGCGATTCGCGAAAATTCTTTTACGTTTTCAATCGCAAACGCATCCTCGACATTTGCGCGCAATTGCGCCGCGAGCAAATCATTTGTGCGCGAATGAGTTGAATCCGTCGCGGCACTTAATTGAATTGTGTTCGGCGCGGAAAAAATTTTGCCGATGTCCAAACCAACCTGGATTTCGCGGCTGGAATTCAAATCAAGCGCGACGGGCAATTCGACCGTCATCAGTTTGGAATCTGTCGCGAGGTGAAATGAAAAACCGCTTTGCTCGCCGGAATTTTGCCAGCCGCCTTCGAGCGCGAGGAAAACGTATTCGCGCGACCAGCCCCAATACAAATGGTTCATGTCGGGATTAAGCGGATGGTTTGCTGGCCATTGCGCGGCGTCGCCGTGGTTGATTTCCGGCGGCAGTCCGATTTGAAAACGGATGGCGTCGTAATTTCCCGCCGGAATGTTTTCGAGCAGGAAATTGGTTTTGCCGTCGCGCGCGCCGATGAATGCGAACCAATTCGTTTGTCCGATCCAAACGCCATCCGTTCGGCGCAACGCAATTTCCGACGCGAGAAAATCCAATCTTGTGACGGAAATTTTTTGTCCAGCTGCGGTTTTATTTTTGAGCGCGTCAAAAACGAGCGGCGAGCCGTTGAATTGCGGGGCAAAATCCACGCGCAAATCGGCGGCAACGGCGGAAATGGAAATCGCAGCGGCGAGCAGGGTTAAATTTGTTTTCGCGCAGTTCATTTTAGTTAACTGTGAAACTGCTGATCGTGTAAGTTGGCGCGGGACTTTGAAAAGTGACGACGACATTTTGCGCGCCGGTGGAGGCGTTCGACGGGATCGTGAACGTGGAGACGACTGTGCCTTGTGTCGAGTCCGTGTTGCTCGTGCTGGTAATGCTGCCTGCGAGCACGACGCTGGTGATGGGCGCGTTGGCGGGCGGATTCGGCGGCGAACTCGGCAGCGTGATGGTCACGGTGACGGTCTGGCCGCGACTGGCGCTGCCGCCGGGCGCGACGGAACTTGTCGAAAATGTCGTCGTGCCCGCGCTGTCGAAACTGGCGACGGAAGTTCGCCCGACGCGGTAAAATCTTTTGTCGAGCGAGGTCGTGTTCGTGTAGCCGCCTGTGATTTGGTTTGGAGAAACTCCGCTTTGCAAAATTGTCCACGATGTCAGATTTGTCGTGGCCTCGACTTGATAACTGCCGCCTTCAATCGCGCTCCAGGTCAAAGTGACGCTGCCATTTTTTACGGCTGGCGAATTCATCGTCGAAATTAAATTTGTGTTGCCGAGAAAATTTGTCACGACGGTTTCCGCAATTATCGAAACTGTGCCGCCCGCCGGGTTTCCGTAATAGCCGAAGCCGATGTTGTAGGGATAAACCGGCGTGCCGTTGGAATTGATGGCGACGAAGTAGGCATAAGTGCCGCCGGGAAATTCCGGCGTGACGCAGTATCGTCCGTTGTATTCGTCGAGGTCAAAGTCCACGCCCTGTTTGTAGCCGTGGTCGCCGAGATAGTCGTTGTCTTCCATATAACGGCCAAATGGATAACTGCTGCTCACCGTCGGCCCGGCGAGAATATTCGTGGCCACGCCATAAAGCCGCGATGCCCATTGCGGGATGTATTTTCGCTGTGTGCCGGTGACGGAATAATTGTCCGTGCCGTATTGTCCGTTGCGCAGGACGAAACCTGAAACCATCCTGCGAATTCCGCTGCTCGCGTTGTTTGAAATTGCGTAACCATACGGGCCGTAAATCGGAAATCCGTCCGCAGCCCAGCCGAGGATCGGCGAATGTTTCGTCGGCGTGTTCGTGGACTCGGTGTAAATCTTCGTCGCGGAATTGAAATCCACATGATCGCCGAGTTCATAGCGCAACGCAATCGGGTCTGCGTGATAATGATATTGCCCGCTGCCGGGCTGATGCGCGTAAGCCGGATCAAAAGTCGCGCCTTCGTTGACATACGCATCGCGATTCCAAAAGCCGTTCGTGCCTGTGCTGGAAACATCCGCCGAGCCGTTCCAGTAATTCGCGTCCCAATTGTTGAACATCGCCACGCCGTCCGCGAACATTCCCGCTGCGCCGCCGCCGCTCAAGGTTTTTGCCGCCGGCACGGATGTCGTGCGCGGAATTCGGAATAAAGTTTTTTGATTCGTCGGCCACGCGGGGAAATTCTGCGTGTGGTTCGTGTTGAGATACCACGCGCCCATAACGTGGCTGCCGAGGCCGGTGCTGCGGATATAAACCCAGTTGCTCGACGAATAAACTTCCTGCACGCCGCAATACGCCGGCAGCGCCTGCGCCGTTCCGCCGTTCGTCCACGTCGTGATGGCCTTGCCGTTGGTGCGCGACAGATCGTTCGTGTAAATTCGCGCGTATTGGCCGGCATAAGTCGTGAACCACGAATTTGTGCGCGGGTCGTCCGCACGCACGTTTGTTGCGATAAAAAAAATTCCGGCGAGGCCGGCAACGATGGGTGTGAGAATCGTTTTCATGCCGCCACTTTACGCGAACGAACCTTAAGGAAGCGTGAAGCGCGGAAAAATTATTTCTTCATCTCCGCTTAAGGTTGCGCCTGCGACAATTCCCGCGCTGGCAAAAAGAATTTTTTCTGTTAAAAATTCCGCCAGTCCGAATGAGAATCCTGATTGTCGAAGACGAACCCGACCTGCTCCGCAGCATCGCGCAGGCGTTGCGCGAGGAAGGCTACGCCGTGGACACCGCACCCGATGGCGAGGACGGATTTTACAAGGCCGAAAATTACGACTACGACGCCATCGTCCTCGACGTGATGCTGCCGAAAATGGACGGCTGGGAAATTCTGAAACGCCTGCGCAAAATAAAAAAGACGCCCGTGCTCATGCTCACCGCGCGCGACCAGACTCGCGACCGCGTAAAAGGTTTGGATTCCGGCGCGGACGATTATCTCGTCAAGCCATTTGACTTGGACGAATTGTTTGCGCGATTGCGTTCAATCATCCGCCGCAGCGCGAATAAGACGACGAATGTCATCGAAGTCGGCGAAATCAAAATTGACACCGCGTTGCGAAATGTTTCGCTGAAAGAAAAACCAATTGAACTCACCGCGCGCGAATATGCGCTCGTGGAATTTCTCGCGCTGCATCGGGGCGAAGTCGTCACGCGCACGCAGCTTTACGAACATCTGTTCGACGAAAACGAAAGTTCGCTTTCCAACCTGCTCGACGTCCACGTCTCCAACGTCCGCAAAAAACTCGGTGTGGAATTCATCGTCACGCGGCGCGGCCACGGCTATTGCATCGAATGAAAATTTTCAAATCCATCAAATGGCGATTGCAAATCTGGTATGGCCTGATTCTCGTCGTCGTGCTCGCGGGATTCGGCTTCACGGCATATCTACTTGAAAGCAATCGGCAATTCCACCGGATTGACGACGAATTGCAAATGCGTTTTGGATTGATTGCCAATGCGCTCCATCGGCCGCCATCGCGCGGATCAAATGCGGACGGACAGCCTTTTGACCGTCCGCCACCGGATCAACTTCCAGATGACGGGCCGCCCGGACAAAATTCACGTCCGGCTACTGAATTCCATTTGCCGCCCGAAGCCGCTGGTTCGTTCGATACAGATGACCCGCACCATTTTTATTTTATTATCCAGTCACGTGACGGCAAGGAGATTGCACGTTCAGCCAATGCACCCAATCCACCTCCAGATATGTATTCCGTCAATCCTTTGTTGCGTGTGAATGAACGACCCAATTTAGTTGGAATTCAAGGAGTCTACGCTGGTGGCGGCGTGTTTTTTCGTCGCTTGCCTTCGGGTGAACTCGTTCAAGTCGGCTGTTCCGTCGCGCCCGAATTAAAGGAGCTTCATTTGATTGCTTTGAAACTCGCAGGCTTTGGCAGCATTATTTTAATTTTCGGACTCGCGGGCGGCTGGTGGTTTGTTTCGCGCGCAATTCGCCCAATCAATTCCATCAGCGATGCCGCCGCAAAAATTTCCGCCGGCGACTTGTCGCAGCGCATCAACGTCGCCGAAACGGAAAGCGAACTCGGCAAGCTCGCCGCTGTCCTGAATTCCACCTTCGCGCGCCTCGAATCCGCGTTCGCGCAACAGAAACAATTCGCCTCCGACGCCGCGCATGAATTGCGCACGCCTGTCGCCGTGATTTTGACGCAAACGCAAACCGCCTTGAACCGCGATCGCGACGCCGCGAATTACAAGGAAACCGTCGAAGCCTGCCAGCGCGCGGCGCAGCGGATGCGAAAATTGATCAAGTCATTGCTCGAACTCGCGCGACTCGACGCCGGACAGGAACAAATGAAACGGCTGCAATTTGATTTTTCAAAAACGATTGCTGATTGCGTCGAACTAATCCGTCCGATTGCCGATGAGCGCGGCGTGAAAATTATTTCCGAACTGCCGCCACTGGAAATTTCCGGCGATTCCGAACGGCTCGCGCAAGTCGTTACCAATCTTTTGACCAATGCGATCCAATACAACCACGAAGGCGGCGAGGCGCGCGTGAAGTTGGAATCGCAAAACGGTCTGGCGATTTTGACTGTGAGCGACACGGGTGCGGGAATTTCCGCCGAAGATTTGCCGCGCATTTTTGAAAGGTTTTATCGCGCCGATAAATCACGTTCGTCCGGCAATACCGGACTTGGTCTCGCCATTTGTAAGGCAATTGTGGAAGCCCACGGCGGGACGCTTGAAGTTTCCAGCGAAGAAAATGTCGGAACAATTTTCAGGGTTCGTCTATGCACTTAAAAATAGCTGGCGTCCTTACTTTAGGTTAGCGCTCGAATGCCTGACCAGTAGCGGCGGTTTGGCTGTGTCCTGTCTCGTTCCCAATTTTTCAAAGTTCCAATGCTCACACCAAGTTTTGCGGCCAATGCTCCTTTGGAAAGGCTTGTGTTTATGCGGTATTTCGTCAGTAATTCAGCAAGCGAATTGATGTTGTTTTGGCAGGGGTTCGAATCCACCCTTACGGCCTTGATCACCAGATGGCAAAAGGGGTTCAGATGCCACCCCTTCCGGGCTCAATCGTGATGTCGTTGAACTGGCAACTCGATTTTACTACGATGGCTGAAAATCAAAGCGCCGCCGCATTTCTGCGACGGCGCTGTTGTCAGTTTTAATTTATTGTTTCAATAAAACCCATTTCTGGTTGCTGCCACCATTGGACGCCCACTGATCCATTTGCGTCGTCCTGTTTGTGCTCGAACCGGGATCTTCCAGCACCAGACTGCTATGCAGATTGATGATGATGGAATTGGGATTGGAGCTGCGGGCATTGTTGATCGAAGTCTGGAGCGTTGAAATGGACCCTGATGTGTCGTTAATAGTCACCACGCCGCTGTCGCCGGCCGGATTTTCGATGAACGTGCTGTTGGGCACCGTATAAAGCATGCGGACAACGCCTTGTTGCGCAAACGCAGTGCTCATTGTCAAAGCGAACATGCCAAGACAAAAAAGAAATGCAGATGTTTTCAGGGGAAGATTTTTTTTGAGTGATTTGTTCATATTCTCGTTGATGGTTTTACAATTCAGGTTTGCAGGTATGAAGGGGACTTGCTCTAGTCTGAACGAACTGACGAATGTTGTTAAGTCGGCCAAATGAGTTACAAAATCGCACGGGCTTATGACATATATATGCCATATCCCGGTGAACCAGCTTCTGCTTTAATGGTGCGAACACAATGAACGTCTGTTGCTCCATTTTATTTCTTAATCGTCTTGTTGCTACGTACATTCAGCTATCGCCAGATAAATCTTGATTATTTAATAAATAAACCACTCCAACCTATGAAAATCCTGAATACGCATCGTCTTCGTTACATTATCGCAGGTCTTCTGGCCGCATCGTTTTGTTTAACTCAACATGTTTCAGCTGCCAGTGATACATGGACTGGCAGCGGTTCTGAAGACACTTGGACGAATGCTCTGAATTGGGGCGTAGTTGCGCCATCTTCTGGCGATTTTCTTGCCTGGGGCAGTGGAGCAACAACGTCGAGCAATAATTTTCCTGCCGGGACGATCTTTGGAAACATAGCGTTCAACAAAGGAGCCGCTTCGTTTACATTGGTTGGCAACCGGATTCTACTCACGAATCTTTACGACATTGCCGGCGGCTTGGTATTGTCGCCCGGCACGGCCTACGGAAGCATCTCGAACAACTCAGCCAGCGCCCAGTTCGTCAATCTGCCGGTCGAATTCATGAATGGCTATCACTACATTGTCACGACCAACGGCAACCTCAACATTGGTGGGACGATGACCCGGGATACCGGCGCCGTGATCACCTTTTACACCAATGGCAGTGGTAATATCAATCTGACCGGTGCCGGATTGGCGACCAACAATTTCAACAATTTGTTAGGCGGCTGGGCGGTTTTGAACAACACGAGGTGGGCTACTCTTGACGTGAATAGCAATGTGGTCGCCTTCTCAAATTTTACGACAAATTATAATACTGGCACGGGAATCGATACCATTACGAATGGTCCGTCTCTGAACTACCAAACGTGGGGTGGTTCTCCTGCCGTGGCATCGGGTGGAGCCACCATTAACAGCTTGCAAATCTTTTCCACGAATCGGCCTACGGGAAATGTGACGGCGGGAACGATTAGCTTTGCCAACGGGACTGACATTTTGAGACTGAGTCAAAACGGGGGTATTATGCTGGCCAACAGCTACAACAGCGCCAATAACAACGGCGGGAATTGGATCATTGGCGCCTCCGCCGGCAGCGGTATCATCACGGCGGGCACCAACGGTAACAGTGAATTATTCTTTTGCGAAGCAAATGACGTCAGCAGTGCCGGCGGCTCGCTGACCGTGAATTCCGTCATCACCGACAATGGAAGCGGCAAAGTGACAGTCGTTAAAAACGGCGGACAGAACCTTTCGTTTGGGGCCGCCAATAATACGTATAGCGGCGGCACCTATATCAATCAAAGCCGTATTGCTCCCACCACCGTAGGTGCGATGGGCTACGGGCCGATTTTCGTCAACAATGGCGCCCAGCTCTGGGCGCGCGCGAACATTACATTCACCAACGATGTTTATCTGTCAGGCTCAGGAAACGGCGAGTCCCAACAATTCGGAGCGCTTCGTTTGAATGGTTCCGCTTCTTGTGTTCTCAGCGGCACAATCCATGTGAACGTCGCCACGCCCAAAATCTCCAATTCAGGAACCCTCAGCGGCAAAATCACCGGCGGTGCGGGCATGAGATTCTCCAGTGCACACGCCAGCGGCACCAGCCCGACCGTCATCTCCATCGGCAACACCGGTAATAATTATGCCGGTGACACGTTTATCTGGGCGGACGGTTTCAATACATTTCTCCGTATGAGCAATTCTCTGGTAATTCCTAACGGCCCGGGCACCGGCAATCTCATTTTGACCAATAATTCTGGACACAACGCCTATCTTGACCTGAATGGTTTTAATGAAGCGGTTAACGGACTGATTTCAGCGCCGGGAACCGGTGGGAATGACTTTGTCACGAACAACAATGGCTCCATAGTCTCCATGCTGACTATTGGCGGCAACAATGCTACCGCGACGTTCGCCGGCTGCATCGGCGTCGGGAATGGACAAGTGGCGTTAACCAAAATCGGCGCGGGCACGGAAACCTTGACGGGGACAAACAAATATTCCGGTGCAACATACATTAATGGCGGCACGCTCACGTTGAGCGGATCGGGATACATCAGCAACAGCGCGAACGTGTATCTGAACGGCGGCACCCTTGATATTTCAGGTCTTGCGGGTTCCAGCACGACGCTTCAGCCGCTCTCCATGACCAATGCGGCGCTCACAGTAGTGCTCAATCCGTCCGTCACTAACATTACTACGACCACCCTGACGACGGGCGGCACAAATAATTTTATCAACATCACTGGTGTCACGGGCTTGAGCGGCGCAGCGTATCCGACGAACTTCACGCTCATCAAATATTCCCAGTTTGTCAGTAACAGCTTTTTCACTTTTGGCACGCTGGTGGCTTCGACCATTCAAGGTTACATCACCAATACCGGCTCAGCAATCGTGGTAGTGCTGACCAACGGACCGAAACCGATATTGTGGAAAGGCTTAGATTCCATCAATCCAACCTTCTGGGACATTGCTACGACGACGAACTGGCAGTTCAACGGTTTGTCTGCCGTTCCTTTCAATACGGCTGACTCAGTGACATTTGACGACACGGCCGTCACATTCAACGTCAACGTAACTACATCGGTATCGCCGGGTTCAGTCACAGTCAACAATACTGCGAACAATTATACTTTTGGCGGCGCGGGCAATATTGGCGGAAATGGCGCGTTGACTAAACAAGGCAGCGGCTCTTTGACGCTACAGGAGAGTGGCGACAGCTTTAGTGGCGGCGTCAACGTCGCCGGCGGTTCGATAAAGTTTATCGGTAATAACGCCGTTTCCGGCGGAACAACTATTGCCGGCGGAACAACGGTGCAGGTTGGAAATAACACAGGCACGGGCATGTTGCCATCCGGCAACGTAATCAACAATGGCAGTCTGCTTTTTGATGTGGGGACAAATCTTTCGGTTCCCGGTTCCATTTCCGGTTCCGGCAGCATTACAAACGAGGCGGCGGGCATTTTGAATCTAGGCGGTGTCAACACCTTTACCGGCAGATTAGCTGTGCAACAAGGCACGTTGCAAATGGGCGACCCTGCGGCGCTTGGCGCACCGACCAATGGCGCGTTGTTTTCCAGCGGCGCGACGCTGGACGTGAACGGCTTCAGCGCGGGTTCTGTCAACGTGTATATTGGAGGATCGGGCGTCGGCAACAACGGCGCGATTATCAACAGCGGTTCGGCTATCCAAACCGCCCTTCAATATGTGATTTTGACCGGCGACACTACGTTCGGCGGCACAGCGCGTTGGGACATTCGCAGCGCCAACATTTCAGATCCCTCGCAAGGCAGTCTATCAACCGGAGGATTTGCTTACAATCTAACCAAGTCAGGAATAAATCAGGTTTCTTTAGTTGGTATTACCATTGACCCCGCATTGGCCAATATAGATGTCCAGCAGGGCACACTGAGCATAGAATCTGCTACAAGTGGTTTGGGATCTCCTTCTGGAACCCTCACGGTGGAATCGGGCGCCACGCTTCAATTAAATCAGCTGACAAGCTACCTGGACAAAAATTTTACGTTCAACGGCAATGGCGTGGCGGATACGATATATGCCCTGGGCAGCACCAGTTCCAGTCAAAATACCATTCAACCTTCGAGCGGCAGTGTGACGCTTAACGGCGCTTGCATCTTTGACTGCGCACCGGGCATTGTCCTGAACATTGGCGCCAACAACCCTATTATTGGATCGGGTAGCCTGACGGAGGTTGGCGCTGGCACATTCACTCTGACAGCCAATAGTTCCTATTCCGGAAATACTGCCATCAACGGCGGAACATTTGTCCTCGACGGCAATAATTCTGGAGGTGGCACTTTGAACGTAGCCTCTGGAACAATACTTGCCGGAACCGGCGGGAACACAGGACCGGCAATTGTGGCTGGAAATCTCGTGCCGGGTTATTCGATACCGCCGGGCGGAGACAATCAAGTCGGCACATTCTCGACTGGGCCTTTGACTCTGACTAATGCGACCTTGACCGTCGATTTGCAAAACGGCGGCGGTGACCTCATCGCTGTGAACGGAAATCTTACCTTGAGCGGCACAAACAGCATACAACCGATGCCTGTGATCGGCAATATCTCTTCCGGCCAGCAACTCACGATTATTACCTATACCGGCTCGTTAAACGGCACGACAAATAATTTTGTATTACTTCCTGCCGCCCAACCGGGATATGCGTTCTCGCTGGTCGATCCAGCGACGACGCCAGGTGCCATTGAGATTAACGTCGATCACGTTCCTGCCAACAAGCTCTGGCAGGGTGGCGCGTCATCGGCTCCCAATGTATGGGACATTAATATCACAACCAATTGGTATAATGAAGATAACAGCAGCAACGGAACAGTGTTTACTGCAGGAGACACTGCATATTTTGATGATACGGCCACGACGAATCTGGTTAATCTGGTTGGCTCAATTGATACTATCAATGTCATTATGAACAACTCTTCGCTTAATTATACATTCACTGGAAACGGTAATCTTACAGGAATTGGCGGTTTGACTCTTAACGGCGGTGGCACCCTGTTTTTAGCTAACAGCGGCACCAACAATCTTGCTGGTCCAATTTATATTTATGCAGGATCTCTCGTCGTTGGGAACGGAAGCACTAACGGGACTGTTGGCTCCGGAGCGATTACCAATTATTCCAACCTCAGCTTCGACCGGAGCGATGCTTTTACTGTCCCGAACAATATTGCCGGTTCCGGTTCCATCAGCAATCTTGGTCCTGGAGTTGTGACTTTAAGCGGCAACAATAATAGTTTCAATGGGGCTGATTATCTCATCCAAGGCACTTTGCGTGCCGCAAACAGCACGGCTCTGGGCAATATCAATGGCACAACAGTTACCATTTTCAGCAACGCCACGCTCGACGTGACGGGTAACTCGGTCAACCTAGGCAACCTAGCGATTAATGTTATAGGCACCGGCGTTAGCAACAATGGCGCCATCGTTAACAACGGTCTCAACACCATCACGGGAACGAATCTCGCCAATGTGACCATGCAAGGCGACACCACCTTTGGCGGCACTGGCCGGCTGGATTTGCGCTCACCGGTAGTCGGGGTTAATACGGCCAATCTCTACACCAGCGGTCAGCCTTACAATCTCACTAAGACAGGGACTAATCAATTTTGGATTTCAGGAGTTAATGTGGATGGCGCTCTGGGAAATATAATTATTACCAATGGTTTGTTGGGTATTGAAGCTGGAACAACTTTGGGGGATCCGAGCTATACGTTGACAGTCTGCACCAATGCAACGCTTAATTTTTACAATCTCTCGAACGTGCTATCCAAGAATTTGGTGCTAAACGATGGTTCAACAGTTGCCAGCACCAGCGGCAGCAATGTCTTTGGCGGAGCAATTGCTTTGACCGGCACCGACACCTTCAACGTCTCTTCGGGTGCCTTGGCGCTGGGATCGGATGGTTTCAGCGGCAGTGCCGGCACTTTCGTTAAGAGTGGCAGTGCCATATTGTTCCTCTATTCCATTCCAACCGGCAGTGTCTTTGATTTAACGGGCGGCACCCTGGATGTCGGCAACGCTGGCGGAGCTTTAAATCTCGGCACTGGACAGACAATTCGAGGCAGCGCCACGCTTTCGGGCAATTTAACTGTCGGCTCCGGTTCGACGGTATCACCCAGCGAAACATCTTCGATCGGGACACTAACGGTTACCAACGGAACCGTAATGCTCGGCGGAACTGCGTTGTTCAAATTGAACCACACAGCCAATGACGTTTTAAGTTGCGCAGGCGGCATCCAGTTGGGCGGCACGCTGATGGTCACAAATATAAACAACGGTATTTTACAAAACGGCGATAGCTTTAGCCTGTTTCAAGGGCCATTGAGTGGAACGATAACTCCATCACTGCCGCCGCTTTGGCCCGGGCTTAGTTGGAGCACAACCAACTTGAACAGCCAGGGAGTTATCGGTGTGGTCGGCTCGATTATTCCGCCGAAATTTACCACAACACGGTTTTCCGCAGGAGGTTTTGTGGTGAGCGGTTCGGGCGGCCTCACCGGCGCGAACTGCTCCATATTAACTTCCACAAATGTCGCTCTTCCATTAAGCCAATGGACAACCTATACGAACAGCGTCTTCGACGGCAGCGGCAACTGCAGCTTCACCAACAGCGTTTCTGGGTCGGGGCAACAGTTCTATGTGATTAGCGTGCCGGTTGATTAAGCCTGTTGGCAATAAACCAGATTCAACAGCGTTTGAATATTACAATGTCGCGTCGGGTTGGACACAGTGGGTTCACACTGATAGAATTGTTGGTAGTTATTGCCATCATTGCAATTTTGGCAGCAATGTTGTTGCCGGCTTTGTCGAGCGCCAAAAGAAGGGGACAGTCGGCTGTATGCATTAGCAACACCAAACAACTGACGCTCGCGGCCAAAATGTATATGGACGATAACAATGGAAATGGCGTGCTTTACAATAATGCCGGGGGTTATGTCTGGATGGGAGCCTTGAGCAATTATTATGGCAACGCGCAATCGGTGAAAGTTTGTCCGTCAACCCAATTGCCCAATACTAATGGAGCGACAAAAAATCTTGCCGGTTACTGCGACACATCGTGGTGGCAAATAACTCCGAATTTATTTGGAAGCTATGCCTTTAACGGCTGGCTCTACGGAGACAATGGCAGCGGCGCATTGCAATCGGGGGTAAATCAATATGTGACCGACATTCCCAATCCCGTCCAATGTCTCTATCTCAAAGATTCGGCAATTCGCAATACGAGTTTGACTCCGGTTTTGGGAGACGCCGTCTATGTGGATGCATTTCCTTCAGAAAATGAGCAGCCCAATCCCAATCTTTATGCATCCATTGGTTATGGTAATCCGCCGTCAATCGCGCGATATGTCATTCCTCGTCACGGTTGGCAGGCGCCGGCTGGTGCGCCGAAAAATTTTAACATCAGCCAGCGGTTGCCCGGCGGCATCAATATCGGTTTGTTTGACGGTCACGCGGAATTTTCGCCGTTGGAAAATCTTTGGGGATATTATTGGCATTTGAATTACGAACCACCCGCCATGCGGCCGGGTTCGTGATCACCGAACCAAGACAATTCCGAATTCATTGTCCAACCCGATAAAAACGCTGTGAATTTGTGGCGTGGTCATCAGAATACATGAAAAGGCCATTTGTAGGCGTGTTGGTTAAGATGGAAATCCAATTTACAAGATTGGTGGAGGTTTCGACGGTGTAATTCTGATTGGCCGGAGCTAAAAATTGCAGACTAAACTGCC
>Ga0206855_10020_pt1 | contig 51304 bp, 40 predicted proteins | sample Alteio_BWOrgCont_51_FD_152637 | JGI IMG/M metagenome (GOLD analysis project Ga0206855, IMG submission 152637) | Enriched cells from forest soil in Barre Woods Harvard Forest LTER site, Petersham, Massachusetts, United States -... | ecosystem: Environmental > Terrestrial > Soil > Temperate forest >...
CCGACGATGTACTTGCCCCACTTGTCGGAATTTTTGTCCACGGCGAAGTCGATGTATTTCTTGTCGATGCCGCAATATTGCAGCACCACGAGGCCGCGCGTGGAGGCGCCGTAGATGTAAATCTTCTTGCCGGCCTTTTTCTCGCGCTTGAGGATCGTCATCAATTCTTTTTTCAGCCGGGCGATCTCCTTGGCGTAGCTGGCATACACTTTCTTGCCGTTGTAACCGCGCTTGATTTCCTTCGCGCGCAAACTTGCAACCCGTTGGGCACCGCCGGCCAACGGCTTGAGCTTCGCGCCGGGGCGGCGGATGTAGAGGCGATAGCTGCCGCCGTTCACGTCGTTCAGTTCCACGTCGAAAATTTCCAGGCCGTGGCGCTTCATCAGGTTTTCGACGGAGATCAGCGAGTAATATTCGAGATGCTCGTGGCTGATGTTGTCGTAGGTATGGTCGTCCATCATCAGGCCCAGGTAATTCATCTGGCAGACCCAGAGACCGTCGGGGTCGAGGCTCTTCACGATGTCGGCCACGAAGGAATTCGGCTCTTCCAAGTCGTAGAACATCGAGATGCTGGTGATGATCTTCGCTTTTTTGCCGGGCAAATTTTTGGCGAACGCGGCCTCGTTGAAATAATCGTGGATGATCTTCGCGTTGCCGTTGTCCTTGGTCGCGAGTTCCCACAAGTTCGACGGCTCGAAGCCGACCTTCTGGATGTCGGTGCGCTTGTACTGGCGGAGCAACGTGCCGTCGTTCGCGCCGATGTCGATGACGAGATCGCCCTTTTTCAGCGGCACGACTTTTTGCGCGCAATTCACGATGTCGCCGAGCGCGGCAACCATGGTGGTGCTGATGCCGGACTTGTACCAATACTTGCGGTACAGCAGGTCGTGATCGTAGGTGTGCTTGAGTTGGAGGAGGCCGCAGCCGCCGTCCTTGATGTTGCACAGGATGAGGTCGAGCGGACCGCTGCCGGCGGTTTCCTTGGCGCTGTCGAGAAAGCCGACGGCGTATTGGTTGCCGAGCGAAAGGATGGGTTCGAGCTTGCGGGAACCGCAGACGCGGCAGGTTTTACGCAACGTGATGGGAGATTTTTTACTCATGCGATTGAAAAATTAGGTTTTTTTGACTCCGAAAAAACGTGTCCACAAAAACCGGTAGGCGCTCGGCTGGAACAATGCGCGCCAGTATTTTTTGAAATACTGAACGGGATGCGAGCGCATGTTTTGCAACATCGCACGGCGGGCGGCGCGGCTGGCGGCGGTCGGGTCGAGGTCCGGCATCTGCATCTCGTCGCGCAACCAGGTGAGATACGTCTTCCAGCATTCGTCGAGGTTCGCCCATTTGCCGTCGCTCGGCGTGCTGCGTTCCTCTTCGCGGGTGCTGACCACGGGAAAATCCGGAATCAGCACGGTCAGGCGATCACGCAGCAGCGGACGCAGGAACCCGAACATGTGCGGGAACCAGGTGTCCATGTACTTCTCACCAAACCGCGCGTCAAAATGATCCGAGCGATAGATATTGCTGGAGAGCAGCGTGTGCTCGGCTAGGGCGTGGACATTGTCGAGCTTGATGCACTCGCGCGCGAAGGTCTGGTAATCCGCGTAGATCCCCGGCTTGGGCAGCGGCCAGGCGTAGCGCGTGTCGTACATCAGCACGAAGCCCGGGTCTTTTTCGCGCAAAACCTTCAGGAGATTGCCGACGGAATTGTCCGCAATGATCTCGTCATCGCCAAGCGGCCAGACGAACTTGCCCTTGCCCATCTCCATCACCTTCAGCAGATTTATGCTGATGCCCAGGTTTTTTTCGTTGCGCGAATAGACGACGCGTATGCCGGAAGTTTTCTGGAATTCCTCGACCACCTGACGCGTGTTGTCGGGCGAGCAGTTTTCGGAGATATAAATCACCACGTCATCCAACGCGTTCGCGGATTTGATCTGCCCGGCGAGCGTGTTCAGCATGAGGCCGAGCAGCCGCTGCCGGTTGTACGTCGGGATGCTGATGGAGAGCAGTTCTTGCGGCATCGGGGCGGGAGTTCAGTTCAAAGTCACAGAATCTTTAGCGCGCGTTTTGGGCCGGCCGATTTTTTCAACTCGAGCAGTTGCGGGTTTTCCTCCACTTCGCGGACGTTCTTGATGTCGTTCACGGAAAGCCATTGCTCGTCCGGCGTGAGGTGATAGGCCGCGATCTTTTTCTTTTTGGAAAGCGGCGTGAAGACGGCGTGCTCGATGGAGCCGGTATCGGGAATGTGCTTCAGGATTTCGCGGCTGAAACAATAGATGCCGATGCTCACCGGCACATCCGGCAGCATGTGGCCGTATTTGAAACCGTGGACGATGCCGTCCTTGCGCGCATCCACCACGCTGAAGCGGCAGTAAAACGGCGCGAGCGCCATGGTGACGAGCGGCTGCTTCTTTTGATGAACCTTGACGACGTTCGGCAGGTGCAGATTCGTCATTTCGTCGCAGTTCATCGCGATAAAATTCTCGTCGGTGACAAACCGGCTGATGGCCAATTTAAAACCTTGGGCCGTGCCGCCGTCGAGGGTATGGACGCTAATATGGACGTTCAGGCCGAAATTCTTGTTCGCCTTGAGATAATTGATGATCTTCTCTTTTTTGTAGGCGACGCCGAGCACGACATTCTTGACGCCATGATGCTTGAGCCAGCGCAAGGTCCAATAAAGCATCGGCTGGCCGTTGACGACGACCATCGCTTTCGGCTTGTTGTTCGACAGCGGCTTGAGGCGCGACCCCTGGCCACCGGCAATGATCACAGCGGTTTGGAACATGAGCCGCAGATTATCGGGGAAAAACGGCGGTCTTGGCAAGGCACAATCAGAAAAGTAGCGGTTATGTTGTTCACAAGCAGGGAAACGGGGAATCGGCGGCCAAATTTTAACCACAGAGGCACGGAGGCGCGGAGAATTTTAACAGAAGGAAACGGAGGGAACGAAGAAGTCGACGGGCGAAGGCAGGAGGACAGGATGAACAGGATTTACACGAGTCCCCAAATTTCTTTGCTCCTTTCCGATCAAGTTTGGGACGCGCTCGTCCCTCCGAAGTGACACGATGCGCCGTTCGCAGGGGTGACCCGGGAAGAAAAAATCAGGCCAGATGACTTTTAGCTATTGGCGCCCGTTTTGTCAGCGCGCCTGGTCGGGAACGATGGGGGTTTCGGAATGTTCTCCCCAGTAGATGCCCAATTCCTTGACGCGCTCTTGAAATTTGGTCCAGCCAAAGGGTTTGACGACGTAGGAATTCGCACCCAGTTTGTAACAGTTGTTGATGTCCGATTCGTCCGAGGACGTGGACATGACAATCACGGGGATAAGACGCATTTTCTCCGGTGCCTTGTGGCGCAGCCATTTTAGAAAATTATATCCGTCGAACCGGGGCATTTTCAAATCGAGCAGGATGACATCCGGCACCGGATATTTGCGGCGGTCGGCATAGAGTCCGTTGCCCTCCATATACTCCAAGGCTTCCCCACCGTCATGCACACGGCGGAGTTGCAGGTGGTTGGGCGCGTTTTTAAACTCCGACTCGATGGATTCCGCATCGTGCGGATCGTCTTCCGCCACCAGGAACAATGTTACATGTGATTTCATACATTTTCCTCCTATCTTAAAATATATTCAGTTGGTGATTCTGTAAAATTCGAGTTATTCACCTCGCAGCATTTATGATTCACACGGCTAAACGCAGAGTCCGAGCCGGAGGGGCGAGTTACACGAGTCCCCAAATTTCTTTATGCCTTTCCGATCAAGTTTGGGACTCGCAGCGCTCGTCCCTCCGAAGTGACACCAGCCTGGTGCCGGGCGATGGGCGCGGGGGCGACGGCAGGGAACGAAAAAACCGATGCCAAATCAGCGCTTGACGAAAACCCGGGAATCCCTTCTGCTTTGCGCGAGAAGGCGCAACACGTTTCAACCGCCATTCGCACCGCGCCATCCATCAGATTGACGACGTCCGCGCGGGTGATGGGCACGATTTTGACAAGTCTGAACCGCTCCAAAACGAAGGTTCAAAATGAAACTGGCCGCATTTTTCCTTGCCCTGCAACTGATGACGATGGCGTTGCTGGCGCAGCCGGTCATTACGCAGCAACCGACAAATCTGACGGTGGCCGTCGGCGGCAACGCCGGTTTGAGCGTGGCGGTTTCCGGCCCGGGGCCGTTCACCTACCAATGGCAATTCAACGGCACCAACCTGCCCATCATCACCACCGTGGCCGGGAATGGCACGGGTGGTTATTTCGGCAACGGTGTGATCGCCACCAATGCGCGTTTGGATTCCACGGGCGTGGGCGTGGACAGCACCGGCAATCTTTACCTTGCGGATGCCGGCAACAATCTCATTCGCATGGTCGGGACGAACGGCATCATCAATAATGTGGCGGGGACCGGTTTTTTTGGCTCCGGCGGCGACAGCGGCCCGGCCACCAGTGCGGGTTTGGATGATCCCGCGGGCGTGGCCGTGGCCGGCACGGGCAAGTATTACATCGCGGATGAGGGCAACAATCGCATACGCCTGGTGGGAACCAACGGCATCATCAACACCGTGGCCGGGACTGGCAGTCCGGGCTATTCCGGCGACACTGGAGCCGCCATCAGTGCGACTTTAAATAGTCCCGCGGGCGTGGCCGTGGACAGCACGGGCAACCTTTACATCGCGGACAAGGGCAACAATTGCGTACGCATGGTCGGAATCAATGGCATCATCAACACCGTGGCGGGGACTGGCAGTGCGGGCTATCTCGGCGACAATGGACCGGCCACCAGCGCCACTTTAGATGGTCCCGCTGGCGTGGCCGTGGACGGCACCGGTAATCTTTACATCGCGGATTATAACAACCGCTGCATCCGCATGGTGGGCACGAACGGCATCATCACCACCCTGGCGGGGTCCGGTCTTTTTAGCTATTCCGGTGACGGCGGCGCGGCCACCAATGCGAGTTTTAGAAATCCCGCGGGCGTGACCGTGGACAGCGCCGGCAATGTTTACATCGCGGATGAAGGCAACAATCGCATCCGCGTGGTCGGAACGAACGGCATCATCAACACCATTGTGGGGACTGGAAATGCGGGCTTTTCCGGCGACGGCGGAGCCGCCACCGGCGAGAATGTCTATGAACCCGCCGGCATGGCCATCGACAGTGCCGGCAATTTTTACATCGCGGATTATGGCGACGACCGCATCCGCAAGGTCTGGAACAATGGTTCTCCGTTTCCCGCCCTGCTGTTCAATGATTTTACGCCGACCAACAGCGGCAATTATCAAGTGGTCATCACCGGCAATGGCGGCAGCGTCACCAGCAGCGTGGCCAGCCTCACCGTGCTGCCGTTGCTGATCACCCAGCAGCCGCAATCCCAGGCCGTGCCCGTCTCCAGCAATGTGGTTTTCACGGTTTCCGCCAGCGGCTTTACGCCCATGAATTATCAATGGTATTTCAGCAGTTCCAACCTGCAAGCCACCGCCGGCGGCGTGGCGCAAGCTCTTTCAGGATTTGTCTATGGTGTCACCCTGACCAATGGCGGTGCGGGCTATATCATGGTGCCACAGGTGCGGTTTATCGGCGGTGGCGGCGGCGGAGCCGGCGGCACCGTCACCCTGAGCAATGGCATGGTGACCGCTGTCACCGTGACCAATGCCGGCTCCGGCTACACCAGCCTGCCCGCCGTGGTGATTGATCCGCCCGGCGGCTTGTTGATCGGCCAGACCAACGCGTCCCTCCCGTTGAATGCCATCACCTCGAACAACGCCGGGAATTATTTTGTGGTCGTCACCAATGGTGCCACCAACGTCACCAGCAGCATGGCCGCCTTGACCATTGAATATCCGCCCGGCATCAGCCAGCCGCCGCAGAATCAAACCGTGCTGGCCGGTTCGGGCGCCGGGTTCAGCGTGGTTGCCGCCGGCACGCCGCCCTTCTACTATCAATGGTGGATGACTCAGGGCAACAACGCCACGGCCGTCCCGGTCGTCACCAATGGTTTTGTGCTGGCGGCCAGCCTGACCAGCCACGGTTCGGGTTATCTGACGGTGCCCAACGTGCAGATCACCGGTGGCAGCGGCAGCGGCGCGGGCGGTTATGCCATGGTGAGCAATCAAATGGTGTCGGCCATCACCATCACCAATGCCGGTTCCGGCTATGCGACGCCGCCGGTCATCCAGATCGGCGCGCCACCCACCATCAGCTTGACCGGCCAGACCAACACCACGCTGACCCTGCCGGCCGTCACCAACGGCAATGCGGGAAATTATTTCGTGGTGGTGACGAATAATTTTGGCAGCGTCACCAGCAGCGCGGCCAGCCTCATCATTGTGCCGCCAGGCTACAATCTGATTTCCGCCCCCGTGTGGAGCCATGGCCAGATCAGCCTGTCCTTTGCGGGCATCGCCGATGGAAATTACGCCTTGGACCGTTCGTTCAGCCTGTCCCCGGCCAATTGGATTCCGCAAGTCACCAATCCCGCCGATGCCAACGGAAATGTGATCTTCACCAACACGCCAAACCCGGCGACGAACAACTTCTGGCGCATCCGCTCCGTGCCGTAGCCACATTATTTCACCGCCTCGTGCCCTGATAGCTGGGAGATGGGCAAATTTTAACCACAGAGGCAGACACCATTTATGATTTAAAAATTTAAACGCAAAGGCGCAGAGAACGCAAAGGTGCGAGCCGCACGGGCCAATGTCTTTAACCACGGATGGGCACAGATGAACACGGAGTCCGAGCCGGACGGGGTCAGAGCCTGACTGGCTACCACCGGATTTTAACCGCCAAGACGCCAAGGCGCGGAGAATTTTAACAGAAGGCAACGGAGGGAACGAAGCACCAACCTGGTGCGGGGGTCCGAGCCGGAGGGGCGAGTTACACGAGTCCCCAAATTTCTTTGTGCCTTTCCGATCAAGTTTGGGACTCACGGAGCTCGTCCCTCCGGTCCCTCCGAAGTGACACCAACCTGGTGCCGGGCGATGGGCGCGAGGGGATCCGGGGCGTTGATAGTTGATGGATGATGGTTGATTGGCGAAGGGGCGCGGGGGCGACGGCAGGGAACGAAAAAACCGCATCCCCGAGCATTTTGAAGACACGCCCTCAGCACTCAGTGGTTCAATACTACAATGCTTGGACCTCTTTTCGCGTTAAGACCGGCCGCGCCGGCTATTTCCGCTGGCCGCGCAGCCAGAGCGAAACTTCGTCGTGGCTCATCACGTCGTAAGCCACCAGGACTTTCCCGTCATGAATAAACACCACGCGCCATTGCAGATGCACGCGGATCTCGTAGGAACGGCGCGCTAATTTACGAAGTCCCAAACCGCGATGCTGATGCGGGTCACCGAAGGCGCGGCCAACGTTGGCAATGGCCCGGGAGGCTTTTTCCCGCACATCCGCCGGCAGCTTGCCGGCCGTCTTTTGGATTCGTTCCGAGAGGAGAACCCGGATCATAATTTGCCGGTGAAGGGAGCCAGCTTGCCGGCCTTGCGCGAAACGGCAATTTCCGCCAGTGCGGCCTCTTCCGCCGCGGTGGCCTGGGACAGGGTAACGCCATATTCTTCCAACGCCGGAAAATCGCTGGGGCGAAACGGCAGACCACGCAGTTTGACCATTTGCGCAAAAAACATGGACACCGCCGCCGTCGGCGTGATGCCGATCTCGCGGCAGACCTCATCCGCCTCTTCCACGAGGTCGCTATCGATCCGAAGCCTGATTTGCTCAGTCATGCCTCAATTGTGCCACGGGATTGAAAACTGTCAAGTTGGCGGTCCGAGCCCGGAGGGGCGAGTTACACGAGTCCCCAAATTTCTTTGTGCCTTTCCGATCAAGTTTGGGACGCGCTGCGGCGTTCGCAGGGCTGACCCGGGAAGAAAAAATCGGGCCAGATAACTTTTAGCTGTTGACCGCGAGGCCTAAGAGGCGACCCGTTCACAAAATACTACAATACTAGGAACCGACCCGTTTTAGATAACTTTTATCTATTGACCAAGAGCCCTAATGGGCGACCCGTTTTCGTTTTCCGACCCGTTTTTGTGAAGTGCGGAAAGGCCGATGACCGCACCGCCGATGATCGGTGCCACTCGCCAAAAGTCAAAAATCCTCGCTCCGGGCTACAGTTTTTTTAAACGCGCGCTTGACCGCGAGGCCTGGTGGGTGACCCGTTTTTGTTTTGATCAACCCTTTTGCCTGCGGGCCTGGTCGCGGGCAAGCGCGGCGTGGATGAGTTCAGGGTCAAGACGGGCGTTGGTTTGCTGCAAGCGTGCCAGGGTGAGCGGTAGTTCAATCAGGCCGCGTACGGCCGATAGCTCCAAAATTCCGATGGTGCCGACCACTGCCAGCCCGCATTGCACCGCCGCGCTGCGTCCGGCACGGTCGTCCATCAGAACCGCATCGGCATGGATTTCCCGGGCGAGACAGATTGCTTCCAGTTCGCCGGCGTCCACGTCCAGCGCCAGGTTCATCGTTTTGGGCGATTGTACGGTAACCCATTCGGGCAATGCCGTTGCCCAGGCACGGACTGGCACCGGGGTGTTGGGCTGCTGTAATTCGCGGAAAACCATTGGCGGAATGATTACCTGCCGAAACAAGCGGGGCAGGATGCCTTCCGCGCCGCACAAAATGAGGTAGTGCAACGGCGAAGTATCGGAAACAACAACGCTCACGGACGGGTGAGAATTTTATCCAGCGTAACGGTGTCAGCGGCAAGGTCAGCGGCCGAATAATTCAACTTGACGTTCCGCCGGTTCAAAAATGTTTCCGTCTCCCAGTAATCCAAACCCAGCATGGCACCGACCTGGCGTTGCGTGAGGCGTCCGGCGCGATAACCTTCAATCGCCGCGTCTTCCATGACGTGACGGCCCACCGCATCCGGGGTTTCTCCCCATTGGCGGGCGACTTGATCGGGCATTTCTACCGTGACTTGCATGACGCTTTGAATCTAGCACGTCCCGGGTGGTCTTGGCAATTGGCTTCCAGCCCCGGCAAACTTTAACCGCCAAGGTCCTTGCGGACGGCCACCACCGGTCGCGGAGAGTTTTAACAGAAGGCAACGGAGGGAACAAAGAAGCCGAGGGGTGACGGCGTCGGGACAGGATAAACGGGATTTACGGATGGGTTCACCAAGGCGAGTGATATGTGCTGGGTATGAGTGATGAGCCGGAGGGGCGAGTTACACGAGTCCCCAAATTTCTTTGCGCCTTTCCGATCAAGTTTGGGACGCGCTGCGGCGTTCGCAGGGCTGACCCGGGAAGAAAAAATCGGGCTAGATAACTTTTAGCTGTTGACCGCGAGGCCTAAGAGGCGACCCGTTCACAAAATACTACAGTACTAGGAACCGACCCGTTTTCGGCTATTTTGGACAGCAGTGTTTTCGTTTTCGACCCGTTTTCGAGCATTTTGAAGACACGCCCTCAGCACTCAGTGGTTCATTACTACAATACTTGGAACCTGTTTTGAGGTCAGATTGGAGGACTGATTGAAAAAGACTTGCAAACCCGTGAAGCAAGAAGAAAATCACTAACAAGGCCCACGCCGGTCAAGGGCATAAATCAAACGGGAAATGTAAAATGAAAAGTCCAATCCCTTTCTTTGTCTGTCGTATTATCATATTAACCGTCATTGGATTGGTGTGGACATCATGGGCTGATACCGTGCATTTCAATGGATTTCAGGCCGACGACGTAACAATTGACGAATATGATTCCAAGAATGTTACTAATATTGATGCAGAAATTCATGCTGGCCGGCTTTTCATTGATTACGAACGACACGGATTTTTTCGCATTGGCCTCCTGCCGATCCCAGTTGCAGAGAATATTCAAATCAAAATTCGGTCAGCAGGATGTCTGACCAACGCCTTGTTGAGCATCCATGTTGGAAATAAGCCAACACCGGGTGTGAGGCGAATTGAATTTAGAAATCTAGAAATCACGTCTTTGGACGAACAACAACCGCGCTTATCCGCGCGCCTTGCACGTTTCGGGCGAGATGGAAACCTCGAGTTATTTGATGTTTCCATAACGAGCGGGACAAGCGAGACACGGATTTCAAAAGCCAATCTACAAATTTCCAACCCGTCCGCCGGCCTGGTCAATTGGAATTCTGAAGGCCGGCTGCAGAGTTTATTTTTGTTCAAACCGATGGCCGTGAAATAATCCCAATCACATTAAAATAATGAAACCCTGTATTCTTGTTTGCCTAATTGTTAGTTTCTTTGGCCAAAAAGCCTTATCTCAAAGTGCTGACGACTATTTTAATCAGGGTTTAGCCGATCTTGGAACACACAATATCGTCGGGGCAAATGCGAGTTTTGCGCAAGCATTGACACTTAGTCCAAACGATGAGAATGCCAACGCGCTTTACGCCATTACACGTTTGCTTGTTTTGCCCTATCAGCCGGCGGGAAGCAATTTTCTCACGCACATCGGAGTTCCAACTGCCGGACGAGACATTTATGCGTGGAGTGCATTGCCGCCCGAAGACACAAATGGACTTGTACTGGCTCCAGACGGAGTGAACGCCAATGAGTTTGTGACGCAGTTACGAACGAACGTTTTGCTCTCCGTTTCCGCCGCGATCAACAACCTGTCCCTGATTACAGACACGAACTTCACCATCAGCCTGACGAGTTCCGAAACAGCCATCTCCGATGTGACGGTGGATTACGGCGACTTAAAAATGATCCAGGCCGGTCTCTATGCCTCGGAATATTTCATTTACACCATAAACGAGCAAAATCTCGACGCCCAACTGAGCGACCTCCGTGCGCTTCTTACCAACGGGACTTCGTCCGCCAGCCAAGTGCTGGCTGATTATCCTCAACTGTTCACCTATGCGACGACCAATGATCTGCAATCCGCCCGCACCGCCTTTACCAACGCCGTGGGTTGCTACATGACGGCCTCGGCATTTATCCGAAACCGGCCGCCAAGCGTGGTGCGACTGTTCAATTACGAGCCAGGGGATGCGAAGGAAGAAGGAGATTTTCGTTTAACACTTCAGGATTTGGAAAACTCGCTCGTGCTGGGCCCGCAAATCCTGGCGGTGGATTATAATTTAGCCGCTGATATGACGCCTTTATTTAGCGGAAGCACAACCTTGCGCAGTCTGCTGCCCACATTTGACGGTAATGCGATTGAACTCGGCAGCCTGTCGGACGAAACCTTCGGGGGAGCGGTGTTTGGCCTGTCACGGGGAGATGTGGAAGGGTTTATGGGCAATTATTTCACGATGTTGCCAGTCGGTCGGGCCCCCGGTTTTCTTTCAGGCAACGCACTGGGAATCACTTTCAGCACCTTGAGCGGTCATCGTTATGTGTTGGAAGCTTCCACGAATCTGCTGGGCTGGCAGATAACCACAAATTTTATCGCAACGGATACGGAGAGCACGTTGATTGATTCGTCCAATTTAGGAACTTCAAAACGCTTTTACCGGCTGCGCGATGATACGGAAGTATTGGCATTTTCCGGCGTGGTGCTGAACCAAACCACCGGCCTGCCCATCAGTGGTGCGGAGATTTATAGTGATGGAGACGGTGCCAGCACCTATACCGATGCCAATGGAAATTTTTACCTGGGAACTTCCCTGCTGTCGTCCACCAACGCAGACCAACTCGTCATCAGCAAAGCGGGCTTTGGCACGGAGAATGTCTATTATTACCGCAATGGTCCGGAATCAGGCTTGCAAATTTATTTGTCAGTACCGCCGCCGAACGACAATTTTGTTAATCGGACTGTTCTGACGGGTTCAAGTGTCTCCACCAACGGCAGTAATGCAGGCGCATCGCGGGAAAATGGAGAACCCTATGACATTGGTGGTTACACGTATGGCAACAAATCCGTTTGGTTTAGCTGGACGGCACCTTCCACCGGTACGTATGTGATTTCTGTTTCAACCACGTCGGTTTATTATCCAATTCTGGCAATTTACACCGGTTCACAGCTATCCAGCCTTTCAAACGTGATAAATATTATGGGTTATGGTAATGCCAATTGCGAATTCAGCGCAGTCGCTGGAAAAGCCTATCAAATTGAAGTTGATGATTTTTATGGGAATGGTGGAACCTACACTTTAAGCATTGGACAATGATCTCGATTTGCCACTTGGAAACGGAGGGAACGAAGCACCAACCTGGTGCCGGGGTCCGAGCCGGACGGGCGCACCAAGGGCAAAATGAAGAAGTGAGAATGCAGAATGCAGAAGTTAAGGGCGCGGGGGCGACGGCAGGGAACGAAAAAACCGCATCGCCGAGCATTTTGAAGACACACCCTCAGCAGTCAGTGGTTCAATACTACAATACTGGGAATCGACCGTTTTCGACAATCCAAAGACCAAAAACACGTCATTAGTCAGGCCTGACCCCTTTCCGTTCAAATTTTCGCTGGGCGGTTTCCAATCTCGTGGCCTTGCTGCGCTGGAATCTATTCAGCTATCGCGACCTTTGGGAGTGGCTCAACCGACCTTTCGATACACCGCCCGAACCCTTGGCCGATTGGCAGCTGACCTTGGACAGCATCTTGCCGCCAACCAACCGACCTCATTTTCAAAGTTGAAAATACCATGCAAAATCCCCAACAAATTCCAATGGTCTAACTCCCAAAAAAACCTAATTTGGACAGCAGTGCTAGAACCAGATGGGTGACTGAACGAATCCCTGATTCGAAATCAGCCAGGAAAAAACAGGATCGGATTAATCGTTGGAGCCATGCGCCGTGCGCAGAGCTGACCCGAAAAGAAAAAATCGGGGACCGGCAACTTTTATCTATTGACCACGAGCCCTAATGGGCGACCCCTTTTTGATTCCGTCCTACCACCAGATGGAAAAGTGTCAATAGTTGGGACCCCTTTCCGTTTTCAAGATTCTCGCTGTTGCGCGCGCGTACCGCCTTCTAGTGCCACCAAAAGGTGAGCGCAATATCGTCTTAATGCTAAATCCTTGGTGTTTCCGATTTGGCACGCCCATTGCGATACAGCGAAATGCCATGAACTCGAAACCAACATATAAACACCGCCCGTTGAAGGCTCTCTCAGGAACGCAGATTGGTGCTAAGCGGTCGGCACGTAGGCGCACCCCGGCAAGGGCTAGCGCCACAAACAGAAGAATAAGTGCATCAAAAAGATTGCGGCAGACTGGCCGGGTTCAAATACCCAGCCGCAATCATGTCGGCATCACAATCACAACCTTTGTCAGCGCCATGCTGTTGACAACAGTTGTCACTTGGGCGCTGGTAGATCCCATCGGTTTCGTGTCAGCGTGCAGCACGGCACAGCACACGGTAAGAGACTGCCTACAGCAGCATTTTGAGAGCGCTGTAGAAACCATCGTGATTAGCCTTCTTGCGGTGGTCAAGTGGCTGATGGAGCATTTCGGCCGCTGAGGCAAGCGGCGCTGCGCGCGTTAGACGTTAAAGCAATTGCCTTTTCGGCCAATCGAACGAGGCGTGCTGCGGCGAATGAATGGCGGTGGAAAACTACATTGCGCTCTTCGAGTCTTCGATTATCGCGGTTAGCCGGTCGCGCAACTGGCAGATAAAGAGAGCGTTGCTCCCACCTCGCCTGCTTGAAAGACCAACTCGGGACAGCACATCGCTGGAGTTTAGATTTCGAAGGAACTTTTGGCCTCGGTCTGTTTCGAGGAATTGTTTAAAGCCTGTCTCGAATCCCTTGATCAAGCATTCAGCCACTGCCCCGATGGCTTGACTGCGATTCTTGATGCCGTCCAGAGGTATGCGTTCATTGCTCAGATCGTCGAAAACCAAACTCGCGATCACGTCAGCAGATTCCGTTGCGATGTCCACGCTGGCTTGGCCCAGATTCGTAAAGACGACGGATTCCTTTTTGAACGCCCGCTCGATTGTCTGTTCATCAATGCTGACTCCGTCCGAAACAACGTCACTCATGGCTCGCTCGATCAGGTTCTGCATCTGCCGAACATTGCCCGGCCAAACCTGCCGAGCTAAAAAAGCGATGGCATCATCAGTTAGTCCGTTGATGCTTTTCCCGTCCCGATCAGCAACCTGCTTCACAAACAGTCGTGCCAGTTCGGGTATATCTTCGGCATGTTTTCGCAGAGGCGGAGCTTCGATGATGCCAACCGCAAGACGGTAAAATAAATCTTGTCGGAACTGCTTTATGCGAACGGCTTCTTGTAGATTCTCATTCGTCGCAGCCAGCACTCGAATGTTTAGAGTAATAGGTTGTGGGGTTGAACTTCCCACCCGTTCAATTACGTGATCTTGGAGGACGCGCAGCAACTTAACTTGTGTCGCGGCCGATAGCGTGTGGACCTCATCAAGGAACACAGTGCCATTTTTCGCCTGCTCAAACCTGCCGATGCGTTGGCTCACGGCGCCAGTGAATGCGCCCTTCTCGTGACCAAAAAGCTCACTTTCCAAGAGTGTCTCGGATAATGCACCGCAATGGACGGCGACGAAAGGCGCACTCTTTCGACTGCTCTTGTGGTGAATCGCCTTGGCGATAAGTTCCTTGCCGGTTCCGGTTTCGCCTACGATCAACACGGTGCCGACACCTGCAGCCGCGTTCTCGATCTCCCTGACGACCTGCTTTACAGCCTCGGAAGAGCCGACCAAACCCGAACTATCTTGAAGATGATCTTCGATTGGCATCAATGGTTCCTCGTTAGCAAAATTCGTTTTCTATCTTGACTCAGGTTCTGCGAACGGTCCCGCAGGATTCAACCGGATGTAGCATGACGTGACCGTCCCCGGTGCGACGCCTTTGCCACGGCTTTGAAAGGCGCGTGCGGAAAACGGAACAGGATCACGAAAATGCACTGGCTGTTCAACGCGGCCAGAACCTCTTTCGCCTTCGGCCCCAGGAACGACGATTCTGAACGTAACGCGCATTGGCCTCAAAGACGCCGGCGACTCGGTTAATAAATGACTTCTCTCCTTCGGCACTTCAAAAAACCTCCCATTCTTACGCAACCACGCAAAACTCTCCGTTCCGTCGGGATAGCGTCCAACTTGAAACGCCAGCATAGCGTGATCGAATCGCCAAATAGGCTGCTCCAAATAGCGTGTGTCCCGAAGCGGTTCCAGCAACTTGAATCGCTGGTCGAAAGCCGGCTTCTGTAGCCGCTCAGGGTCAGCACTGAACAGCGCGTAGCGCAACAAATCGGCCAATGGGCATTTCTTTGTAGTCGCCCGTGCCTTCGCTTCCGATAGGATGTGGTTGGCGTCACGGAATGCCCGCACTCTGTCATTATCCTCGGTTGGCTCAGTTGGGATTACACCTATCAAAACTTTCATACAATCAAGCGCAAAGCCCAATTCATCACCTGAGTTCTTCAAGCTATCAATAATGCGTTTAGCTTCAGAATCAGAAAGAAATTCGGTGGCGATCCTCCAAAGTTCATTCCACTCGGCGGCGAAATATGCTTCCGGCTCAATCTGTAAAAGTTCCAACGCTTCGCTCAGATCTTGAGCGTATGCCGCGTGTTGAGTCGGTGCAGGCCCTCCATCAGAACGCAATACCCGTTTGCAACGGTCAAGCAAGTAACTTGCGAGACCGCACGCAGCATAGGTGTTGTCCCGTCGTTCACGTAGTCCATCACGAAGAGTCTTCTCCACTCGTGAATCAAGATTCTTCCATTCCTCGTCGCTACCACCCGGCCGCAGTCCTTCCTGTCGGGCCCTTTCCGCCCAACCAAGGTAAAGCAACCCAAGTGAAGTTACGATGTTGCCTGGGTGTTCCGTTGAATCATGTCGCCTAGCCAATTCAACTCCCATCTCCAAGTCCGTCACTGCTTGTGAATATCGTCTACGGCATTCCTCCATTGGCACGCCTGCGGAACACGTCTTGTATAGCATACCCCGGCTGTGAAGCGTCACAGCACTCTGTCGAACCACCGATTCATTGAGCCAAGAAAAGGCTTCACGAACCAAGTCTTTGTGGTTCCACAGGAAGTTGTTCATCTCAACCTGTGTGTCACGCTTCTGCAAACGCAAGAAGCGAATGGACATGTCCGCGGCGAACTTTGCTTGTGGAGCGTTCGGTAATAGGGACTTGAGAATTGGATTGAGCAATCGGAATCGACGCTCGACATCGGTAGTAACAGCTTCCGAACACTGCAAAAAAGCAGCTGCCTGCCCCTTGTCTGCCAAGAGTTGCCGGTCTAACGATCCCTCGGGGCTACGGAGCCAATCCAACACGAGACGACCGTAGGCAGGATGACGCAAGCCAACCGTCTCTTTTTTCGTGTAGAATGCGAGCGGCGCCAGCCGGTCATCGCTGCGCTTTTGAAATTTGCCAGCATCGTGAATTTCTCCATCGACAGGCAAATCTGTCAGGGCTAAGTCGTTTTTTTCAAGAATAGTAATACAAGAGTGAATTCGGTCTCGCTGAACGCCAGCGATTGCGTCTAAAACATCGCGTGAGGCACCAAGTCGAAGCGATCCTAGTGCTGCCAACGTAATAAAAATAGCGGCGACATCATCGCGGTCAGCTTCGGCATGATCGGAGAAACGCGGGCCAAGCACTCCTGGTTTGCCAAAGGCCGCCAACAATTCCTCGCGAGTTGCGGGCCTCGTTTCCGCTTCAAGACTATTCACTCGGACAGGAATCGCAGCTGGCAACGCCTTCTTGAGGCGATCCGTAAGATGTTTCCCAAGCCCGGCTTTTGCGCGGAATTCATCCGTCAAAATGAAATACAGGCAGATTAGTAGCGGGACTTGCTGTTCCGCTAAATTCCAGTTGCGAATCGTTTCCAAACTAGCAACTGGTAGTGAATGGCCGGCCTGCTCAAAATGCTTAATTGCCCAATCGGCCAACTCATTCTGCTCTTTGCCTGTCAGACTGGCTGAGATCGGCGATAACCACTCCTGTGCGATATTTCCACGTGTGCGCACGGCGAAGGTTCGCCTGAAGACGGCATCGCTGGCATCTGAAACGCGTTTTACTGGAACGCCTCTAATTACAAGCGCACGGCGCCCGTCCCGTGCGAGTCGTGGTGGGAGATCCTGAAGCAGGCTCTTCGAATCGCCTTCGACAGACGGTGTATCGAACACCAACACTGATATCGGCGGATGCAAACCTTTTGCCGCTCCTCCTTCATGTTGAAGGTCAGTGAGAAATCGCCGTAACAAATCGTAATTGAGTTCACTGCCGAATGGCCGATGCATGAGGCATGGGTGTCCGCGCCGCGCGATTTCAAACGCGATTTGCTGCAAGAGTACTGTGGCTCCGGCACCGGGCTCGACAGGAATGTTAAGGCAATGAACGGCCAAGTCTTCCTTCCGCATTCGATCCAATCCATCGAAAACGCTCTTCAAGTACACTGAACGTCCCTTCCACGGCAAGTTATGGGCAAAAGCCCGCCAAGGCGGTTGTCGGCCAGCGAGTAGATCGGCCAGCATCTGTGCCTTGTCTTCTTGAGCTTCTGGCCTACGAACATCCTGTTCGGTCACGATAATGAAGTCTTGGTCAATCGGTGGTTGCGTTCTCAGCAGCGCCCTAAGCCGAATTGAAGAGTTGCCTACGAGGATTGTCGGTTCGGCAGGTAACGTTGTTTTGTGATCCTCGATTTCTTTCAGCAGGTCATTGATTGAGACATCTATGGCAAGAATCTTGGTCGACAAATCAGCACGGTGCGCCGACAAACCTAACTTCAACTGCGCCATTTCTTCTTCCAGACAGTCGACAACAACTATCAACCGGAGTCGTGCTCCGTATTCACCAACTTCTCGATCAAGCAACCGTCCGAGTTCAGTGGTATTTGGACAACCGCAAATCAATAACACGCTGGCTCCGAGGCTTTCCAGATACCTGGCTTTCTCACGCTTGCTATCTTCTCGTCTGAGAGGACTCAACCTATCTGCCTCCGCCCCCTTTCCATTCAGGTAAAAGTATGGGCAGAAATCCGAAAACTTGAAATGCTCCCCAAGCGCATCTTCAACTAAATCTGGAACCTCAATCACCATGCGTGCCGACGAGCGTTCGCGCCAACTACTTTCTAGTGCTTGCGCGAACTCTATCTCACGCGATTCCGCCCACACGCCAAGCCATTCTTGATTGGTGAGAAGCTGTTTGCTTACGCCGGTGGCTTGCAAGCCCTCTGGCCCAATCCACATCGCCACATCGCCACGCGCAAGTGCAAGCCCAAGCTCGGAATAAAGATTTTCGTTTTTCATTTGTCAATTCCAGTTCGCTGACAGTTGCTTCGCAACTATGGTGCCAATACATAGTAGCTGTGGAATCCCCAATATAATGCGATCGCGGAGCCGTAAGGCACCGCCGAAAAGCGCATCAGACGCGTTTTGGCGTCCAAGCATGGCGACGAGCATCTGCACGACGCATTGCGGGGTGTAGAACTCGCCGCCGCCCTTGCCTTCCCCGCTGGCGAACTTGCCGAGAAAGTATTCATAGACGTGTCCGAGCACGTCCTGGGATTTCGCCGCCGATTTATTGATTTTACAATTGAGTGCAGGCACTGCCTGCCCAGCAGCGGCCCAAAGTTGGGCTTCAAAATCTAGGGCTAATACGTCCGCCCCCTTTTGTGTATTTCCCGTTCCCATGCAGTTAAGGGCAATCGTAAGGCGAAGCCGATTTTAGGCAATCAGAAATTGAGCCTAAAATTTTAACCACGGATAGACACGAATGGACACGGAGCGAGGGGGGCGCGGGGGATTGGGGCGATGATAGAGGATGGATGATGGCAGAAGGCCACAGGGTGGCGGTCAGAAACCGCGAAATACGCGAAACACGCGAAAGGGTCTGAGCCGGAGGGGCAATTGGATTTGGGACGGCGACACGCCATCCCTCCCATTACGGAGGGCGGATTTCGGATCTTGGGATAAGGCGTGGGGCGAGGACGACCCGCCTTCGTTAAAACTTCCGCCGCTGTTAAAACTATGGCGGGACAAGTCGGCGCGGCAAGGGACGAGAAGGAGGAGGATTCCCTGTTGCCCCTTCTGCCGTCCCGGTGGAGGGTGTTACGAATTGAAAAGTGGTCATCCTTGATTTTATTGAGTGAAACGGGTGCGGGCTATTTTTTCAATGGGTCGAGGTTTTCCCATGACCAAGCCATTTGCGTGGGAATGAGTTCCTGCAAAAGGTTGTTTTTCAACGGTGAGTTCATCAGCGCCAAGGCTCGCAGCAAGCCGACCGCATCGGCCAGCAAACTCACAGTCCAAGTCAGCCGCAGGCTGTTTAAAAATATCTGGTCGAGGCCCAGAATGTTTTTTTCAAAGGACTGGCAGGGTTCTATCCAGGATCGCGATTGATGGATCAGTCGCCGGGCCACCAACGTGTTCAAAGGCAGCAACCCCAAGAGCGTTTCGCTCCGTTCGGGCGGATAGCCAAATTCCCTGGCACAGGTACCGGCCTCCCAACAGTAACGGCAAAGACTTTCACCTGCGGGCACGCCAAACCAATGCAGCGCGTCCGCCGCGTCGTAGCCCAGCCACTGTAACGTCTGGCCTTGGTGGCAGCTCATCTGATCCCACGCATCAAACGGTTCAACAATAGTCATGTCGCGCTTTAATCTGGTGATCACGGCCACTTGCCATTGCTGGCGTATCTCGCGCTTGGTTTGCTGGTGAATGTAGCCCAGATCGCCCACCACAATATCCGGCCGCCAGCCCAACCGCTGCTGGCATTGGCGGATGCTGGGCTTGAGGAGATAGCCCTCGGGCACATGTGCTGGCGTGGCCCAACTCACCAGCGGGACCAACAATACCGCCGGTTCGTAACTGCGCAGCCACAACCGCAACGTGTGTTTTTTATAACCGACAAAGAACCGCGTATGACCAGCCTTGAGGGAGCGTGCGCCCAGCGTAGCCAGCCGGGCCGACCATGGCCGGCCGTCTTTTTTTTATCGGCGGTGGCGGCGGGTAGATCCGTGGCATCGATGATCGCCACGCTCTGTCCGCCAGCGGGCAGAAACCGTAAAAGTCTTCGGACCAACTGCTCGTTAATCCGGCGCAAGCCCGCCACGCCCGCGTCCGCACGAAACTCTGCGAGCATGCGGACATCCGGGGTGCGGTGCCGGTGATCCAGCAGCGCAAACCGCCGCCAGGCAGGCTGCTCCGGCAACAGACGCGTCAAGGCATTGAAGCTGTGCGCCGGACTTAACAGGGCAAGCAAATGAACCCGCCACAGTTGGGCCGCGTTGAAGTAGTTGCGACGTCCCTGACGACGATTGCCCGGGCGCAACCGATTGATGAACTCATCAGGAATATAAGGCGTGAGCACTTCCAAAAGTTCGGCCGTGCCGGTGGCCGGAAGAGAGGGTTGCACAAGATTAAAACTAACTGAAAAAACAATACATGTCGCGCAGCTCGGTGAAAACAACAGTTTTAAAGCCTTAGTCGTTAATAACCTTATCTTTATACGAAATAGCGTAACACCCTCCGGTGGGACTTGAATCGTTTTTGATTCGCATACCCGCCATTGAAATGGCGGGCTATTTTCGGTTGTCCAGATGGGGCAGTCCGAGCCGGACGGGCGATTTGATTGGGGACGGCGACATGCCATCCCTCCCATTACGGATTTCGGATTTTGGATTTTGGGAAAAGGCGTGGGGCGGTGACGGGAACGGATTTCGGGTTTCGCATTTCGGAATGCGGGCTGGTTGGTAACACAGCCGCGCTCCGACGAATGGAAGGTTCCTCCCCATGAACCCAAAGATGGTGGGACGCTCGTAGCGTCCTGGCGAATTGCAGACGATTGTTAGTGCGAACGAAATTTTCGGCGGGACGCCGAAAATCACCCGCGGGACGCGGGTGCTACATCCGGAAACACGAGAATTCCGGCTCGCGGTAACGGCGGGGCAGTCCGAGCCGGACGGGCAGTTTGATTGGGGACGGCGACACGCCATCCCTCCCATTACGGATTTCGGAGGCGGAGGGCGAAGCAAAAGCGGAAAGCGATGGGGGGAAGCGGGTTTTGGCATCAAAATCATATGTAATTGACGGGATCGTTCCTGCCGGTTATACTATTCTTAAGTTGGACTGGAAATTTCCGGTCGGCGTCTGGCTTCTGGGTTTCCCGGAGGCCTTTCGCATTTTCAAGACATGCCCTAGGGTATCACTTTCAGACCCCAGCCTTCCACTTTGCCCGCCGAACTGCGCCGGAATTTTTGTTTAATGATATCGAATGCCCGGTTTGACTGTCCGGGACGAAAATGGTTCAAGCCTACGGGTCGAGCCATGAGGTCGGCCATTTGAAGACCGGCTGAATTCGCGGCCTTGGGAATCATGACGTGGCGAAACGGAAACGGTTTTCCGAGGGCATTATTGCCGGAACACACCCGGAGAAAGGCCAGTTCCAATTCTGCATCTTCTTTTCGACCGCGACATTCGACGACGATTGGCGTTTCCCTGGCTCCTTCACCCAGGCCATCAAGGTGGTGGTAAACGCGTTCCAAGCCCGCCTCCAATGCGTAGTCATAGGGGCTGACGGGATCTTGGTAGCGAGCAACGAACGCAGGTTTGTCAATAACGACGGCAACGACCGTCAAGGGCAACGTCAGCATTAACGCCGTTAGCTCGGCGTGAAAGCGTTCGCGGACTTCCCGTTGCAATAAAATCTGAAAATGGCCGGCCGGCTTGCGCAATTCATGTTCATGCAGCACCGCCTCGTCGTGGCCCCAAAACTTGAACTTGAGCGATTGAACATCCCGACAGACGCGCTGGATGTAGCCGGCTTTTTGGAAAATGGCGAACAGCAGGACGAAAACAGGATAGTCTGAGGAGACCTGCTCCAAACCATGGTCGCCGCTCTCATCCACAAAAACGATGTAGTCGCCGAAATTGGCTGGATTGGGCAGGCTCACTTGTCCCATCCCGCCGTTGGAAGTTTCGGTACAACACAAACCCGAAATGTGTCCGGTTCGTTTGCCATGGCCGATTGTCGAAGGGAATCGTAAGGCGGAGCGGAGTTTTGGCAATAACAAATCAGGTGGAAATGAAGAAGCATGAATGCAGAATGCAGAAGTTTTGGAAAAGCCGAACGGGGCCGGCGGGTTTACCGCCGGGGACAGCGCAGCGCGCTTTCCCTACCAGCCAAACTGACCCATTACCCGAAATGACGTTACCCCTTTCAGAAATCTCTGCAAAAGCCGGACGAAGTGCGGTGTAGTGTCCGGCGTGTGGCCGGAAATATGGGGATTTGCGATGATGCAGTCGAGGCGCAGCCTCGACGCTACAACTACACGTTTCCCTTGAAATTGTCATTGGGCACGGACACGCTTGGGCGTTGCATTCATCAGCTGACATTGCGGGGCGGCAAGCAGCCATCCAGCGGGCGATCACGCCGTTGCCGGGGAGTCTGCCCCGGGATCATTTCAAGGCGCTCAATATTCCAGGTGATTGCGACGGTCTGACTTTCCTGGCGGCCCTGGGCCGCATGGCGGGAAGTGTAACCGCAGCGGAGTGGCAGGCGGAATTTGCGCGGGGCCGCGTGGTCAACTCGAGCCAGGAACCGGTGCCGCCCGCCCAAATCGTCCGGGCCGGTCAACGTTACCAGCATCTCTTCCCGCAGGTGACGGAACCGGAGGTGAACGGGGCGATCGAAATCTTGCACGAGGACAAGGCGCTGATCGTGGTGAACAAGCCGGCTCCGCTGCCGATGCACGCGGGCGGCAGATTTTTTCGCAACACGCTGCAGCATATCCTGAACGCAGCGTATCAGCCGGAACAACCGCGTCCGGCGCACCGGCTGGACGCCAATACGACGGGCTTGGTGCTGGCGGGGCGCACGCGGGCCGTGGCCGGCCGGCTGCAAAGGCAATTTGCGCAGGGGCAGGTGGAAAAAACCTATCTGGTGCGCGTGCGGGGCGAGTTGCCGGGGGATGAGTTCCGATGCGATGCGCCGATCAGCGCCGGCGCGGCCGGGGGGTGTGCGCGAACGGTGGACGGGCGGAACGGTCTGGCGGCGTGCACGGAATTCCGGGTGCGGCGGCGCTTCGCCGACGGCTCGACCTTGCTGGAAGCGCGGCCACTGACGGGTCGCACGAATCAAATCCGCGTGCATCTGTGGCATCTGGGGTTTCCGGTGGGTGGCGACCCGATGTATCTTCCCGGCCAGCAACTGGGTCGGACGCAAACGCTGGCGATGGAGGATCCGCCGCTGTGGCTCCATGCGGCGCGGCTTAGATTTCTGCATCCGGGCAGTTTGGAACCGGTCGAGTTCAACGCCCCCTGCCCTGCCTGGGGTCCGAGCCGGACTGGCGTTTGAGCCGCACGGGCGCACCAACCTGGTGCCGGGCGATGGGGGGAAGGCGGAGTGCGGAAACGGGGGCGAATAGGAGAAAGGCAGGCGCTTTAGCAAACAAGACTACTTTTATTGTTGACATGGATTACAGTGTGGGCTACACTCTTTTCGGATTGGCGATTGCCAATTGCACCGGCGAACCCGGTCTTAGCGGGAAAAAGGTTCAGGGCAACGAGGAAAATTTGAGGTGTTGTTCTTTGACATAGCCACGAAGTGGCGGCGGGCGTGGGGCGGGCCAAGCCCCCTCATCCTAACGTGGACTCACGCGCTCCCGCGCGTTCGGCCTAAAGGCCTCCGGCTTGCCGGATTCCTTTTGCTGCTTCCCAAGCAGCAAAAGTCTCCCCCGAGGGGGCGAAGGGATCTGCGGTTACGGTGGAGAGCGAGCCCAACCTGGTGCCGGGGTATCGGAATTTCGGATTCCGGGTCTCGGATCATTCGCTTATTATCGCGTATTCTCGCTTAACGGGGGAAAAGCCGCAGGGCGGCGACCAATCGGGGGCGGTGGGCGCGAGGGGAAATGCAGGCGGGACGCCTGCGCTGCTGGAAATCTGAGTGAATCCAACCAAATCCAACCAAAATAGTGATGTGTGGCGTGTGACGGGTCACGAACTTGGGGTAAAAGCGGAATTCGGAAATGCCTGTGTTACAGGTGTTAAGCCGAGTTTTGACAGGTTTGCCGACTTTTGCCGGGTTCGAACAAGTACGAATAGTCCGACTAAAAATAGGGACGTGTGATGGGTGGCGAGCCGGATAGAGCACGGCTGCGGAAGTGCCTCATTTTTTGCAACTTTCTGAGCCGGGCGGTTTTGAATACAAGTTATTATGCCGCAGTTTTCCTACAAGGCGCGCAGACGCTCCGGCGAACTCGTCGAGGGCGTGCTGGAAACGCCCGACCGTTCCGCCGCGCTGGTGCAGATCCAGCGCAGCGGGCTTTTCCCCATCTCGGTGGCGGACGCCTCGGGCGCGGGTAAACCGGCCGGCAAGGCGGCGAAGGCCGTAAGCCTGTCATCGTTTCTGCCGCCGAGCATGCAGGCGCAGATGCAGCGGCAGCGCAAGCCGAGGCTGCAGGAGCTGGCGACGTTCACGACGCAGCTGGCGAACCTGTTGAATTCCGGCATGCCTTTGACGGTGGCGCTGAACAGCATGACGCACCTGGAGACGCGGGGCATCCCGGCGCAGGCGAGCAAGGATCTGCGGCAGGAGGTGACGGAGGGGCGTTCGTTGTCGGACGCGATGATGCGGCAGCCGGTGATCTTTTCCGATCTCTACATCAACATGGTGCGCGCGGGGGAGACGAGCGGCAAGCTGGTGGATGTGCTGCGGCGCATGGCGGCGCATTTCCAGCAGTTCGCGGATGTGCAGGCGAAGTTCAAATCGGCGATGGTCTATCCGATCATGGTGGTGTGCTTCGGCATTTTGCTGGTGATCCTGTTCATGATGTTCGTGATGCCGAAGTTCACGGAAATTTTCGAGGGCTTCAACATCCCGCTGCCGCTGCCGACGCAGATGCTGATCGGGATCAGCGCGTTTTTCACGAATTTCTGGTGCCTGGTGATTTCCGGCATGGTGTTGCTGGCGATCTTCATCCTGTTCAAACGTTTCTCGACGAGCGCGGCCGGCAAACGCAAGCTGGATCAGTGGCGGATGCGGCTGCCGATCTTCGGCAAGGTAATCAAGATCAACTTGTTCGGGCAGTTCGCGCGCACGCTCGGCACCTTGCTGCAAAACGGCGTGCCGGTCCTGACGGCGTTGAAAATCACGGAGCAGATCATCCCGAACGTGGAGATGAAGCAGGCCATCGCCAAGACGCGGGACGCGGTGACGGACGGCAAGACCCTGGCGCAACCGCTGGCGGCGAGCAAATTGTTCCCGCAACTCATGGTGGACCTGGTGCGCATCGGCGAGGAGACAGGCGATGTGCCGGGGGCGTTGAACAACCTTGCGGACACGTACGAAAACGAACTGCAAATCGCGTTGCGCGTGATGAGCGACCTGATCGGGCCGCTGCTGATCGTGGTCATGGCGATTGGCGTGGGCTTTTTGCTGCTGAGCATCTTCCTGCCGCTGTTCAAGCTGATCTCCTCCATCCATTGAGATGAAAAATTTTTGCCGAGTGTCGAGCGTCGAAAGCCGAGAGCCGGAAAGCTTTCGCGCGAAAGGACTTTGCGCTCGACCCTCGACCCTCGACCTTCGACGGGCTTTCACGCTCATCGAGATCATGATCGTGGTCGCGATCATCGGCATGGTGGCGGCGATGGGGATGCCCTCCATCATGAAGGCGGTGCAAAAGGAAGGCATGCGCAAAGCCATCAGCGACATCACCGATGTCTGCGCCTCGGCGCGCGCGAAGGCGATCTGGACGCAAAAGCCGGTGGCGGTGGTCTTTCATCCGTCGCCGGAAGATGAGAGTTTTGAGGTCCAGGGCGGCGGCGAAGGCCACAGTTCGACGTATGTCCACGCGGGAAAATTGCCGCCGGGTGTGCATTTTGCGATGCTGGACATTGAGCAACAGGATTATTTCGAATCGAAAGACGCGTATGTGTGGTTTTTCCCGAATGGCACGGCGAACGAAATGTTCATGGTCTTAGAAGACAATAAGTCGGACAAACGCAAAATCACCACGGAATTCGCCACCGGCATGACGCATGTCAGCGACGTTGACCGATGAATACGAATTGCCGAGAGCCGGGGGTCGCGCGACGAGGGCCAAAGAAATTTGGCGCGCGAAAAAATTTCCGCTCCCGACTCTCGACCCCCGGCTCTCGACGAGCCTTCACGCTTTTGGAGGTGATGATCGCGATCGCGATCTTGTGCATGGGGACGTTTGCGGTCCTGGATCTGATTTCAAGTTCGCTCGCCAATGCGCGGCGTTTGCAGCGTCCGCCCGTGGACGGCAGCGCGGTGATCGCCATCGACGTGGCGACGAACAAGCTGATCGAGGGCATTTACGAGGGCAACATGGGCGATCTGCTGGGGAAAAATTACAGTGATTTCAAGTGGACAAAGGAAATCCGCGAAGTGCAGTCGAACAAGCTGTTTCAGGTGGACGTCGTCATCCAGACCACTTCCGGGAGCCGCGATGCCGTCGCGCGCACGACAACGCTGCTTTATAAGCCGGATTCCCCGGCAGGCTCGCTGGACGGAGGAGGAGGATTGATCCATTGAACATCTTTTGCCGAGAGACGAAGGTCGAGGGTCGGGAGCCGGACGCCCGACGGGGTTTTACGCTGATTGAAATCATGGTCGCCCTGGCGATTTTCCTGATGGTGATCGGGGTGATTTACGCGACGTGGGCGCTGGTGATGCGCGCCACGCAGGTCGGCCAGTCGGCGGCGGCACAGGCGCAACGTCAGCGGGTGGCACTCAATACCATCGAGGATGCGCTGATGTGCTGCCAGTCGTTCCAGGCATCGCAACAATATTACAGTTTCATCTGCGCGGGCGGCGATGCGCCGGTGTTGAGTTTTGCCTCGCGACTGCCGGCGGGTTTTCCGCGCAACACAAAATTTGGCGGGTTCGACCTGCGACGGGTGACGTTTTCGCTCGAAGCCGATAACGAAAACTTCGGCGGGAAGGATCTCGTGCTGCGGCAGAATCCCGTCCTGATGGACATGGATGAGGGCGAGCAAAAAACGCCGCTCGTGCTGTTGCGCAACGTGAAGCTCTTCGATGTCGAGTGCTACGATACCAACCAAAACGAGTGGGTGACGGATTGGGACAATACCAACGCCATCCCGCCGGTCATACGCATTGGGATTGCTTTCGGCGCGAACGAGAACGCCGGCGGTTCGGGGGACACGATTTCCGTTGTGCGGTCGTACACGATGCCGGCGGCGATGATGCCCGCCGCCGTCCAAATGGGCGGGCAAGGCGGTTTCGGAAACAATCTCAACGGGGGGCAGCTGAGGATACCAGGACACTGATGAAGATTTCCCCGCGCCAAAAAACTTCCGGCATGGCGGTGATCGTCGCGCTCGTCGCGGTGACGGTGCTGACGATTCTGGCCGCGGCGTTCGCGTATTCGATGAAAGTCGAGACGCATCTGGCCGCGAATTCCAACAACGACGAGGAAATGCTGTGGCTCGGCCGGTCGGGCGTGCAGTGGGCGGCGTGGGCCATCGCGCAGGAAGGCAACCAGCCCTACGACGCGCTGAACCAGATCTGGGCCGGCGGACCGGGCGCAGGCTCGGAGACGAACAGCGCGTTGATGGGTTTGAATTTGAACGATATTCCGGTCGGCTCTCCGGACACCGTCGGCACGGTTTCGATAAAAATCAAGGACCTCGAACGTTATGTGAACATCAACGTCGCGTCGTCACAGTTGATCCAGCAGGTTTTAACCGCGCAGGGCGTGGATCCCGACCGCATTTCCGTCGTTTCCGATTCGGTGCTCGACTGGATCGACACCGACGACGCCACGCGTCCTGCCGGAGCGGAGAGCGATTATTATCAAGGCCTCACCCCGCCGTATTATGCGAAGAACGCGCCGTTGGATGACATTTCCGAATTGCTGCTGATCAAGGGCGTCACGCCGAAAATGTATTGGAACTCGAACAATGATCCCGGTTCGCAACATCAGAAACTCGGCTTTGGCCACACGCTCAGCGAGGAAGCGGATTATCAATTCGCGCTGAAGGACGTGCTCACCCCGTTCGGCACCGGCAAGGTCAACATCAACACCGCCGATGAAACTTCGCTGATGCTGATCCCGGGCATGACGTCGGACGCGGCGGCAAGCATCATCAAATACCGCGCCGGACCGGACGGCCAGGAGGGCACTGACGACGACACGCCGTTTCAAAATCCCGGCATGCTCAACGCCGCCGGCATTGATCCGCGCGCCGCCCAGCAGATCTCCCAATACGTCACCACGAAAAGCTCCACGTTTGAGGTCGAGGTCACCGCGCACATCGGGGAATTGAGCCGGGAATTCGTCGCCGTCATCTGGCGCAACGGCCCGCAGCCGCAGGTCGTGGAATTCTACTGGAAATGAAATGGACTGCCGCCGCCGTCCGCGTTATCGTTGCGCCATGCGCCGGATTTTATGTTTGATTTTTCTCTGCGTCGCGCCTGCGTTGTTAGCCGCGGACGAAGGCAGGATCATCAAGGTGCTGCCGTTCCTGGTGGACACCAACGGCAACATCGCCAGATCGCCGAGCCTCTTTGACCGTGACGCGTACCAGGCTTACCTGCACATCCACACCAACGACGTCTCCGGCATGCGCTACGATGTGCAATGCAGCGCGGCCGAAGACCTCAAGCTGCGCCTGGAACTCCGCGTCACCGGCACGAACAACACGCTCCAGACCAAAACGCTCGAAACCGGTGTGCCCGCCGGACGTTTTGAGAACTGGACGCAACTCAAACTGACCGGCGACGATTACAAAAACGCCGGCACCATCGTCGCCTGGCACGCCACGCTGTGGAAAGACAGCACGCAGTTGAGCGAACAAAAATCCTTCCTCTGGTGAACCCGTCGCCGATCCCCATCAAGATTTATTGCGCGTGCGGCCAGAAGTATGCGTTCGAGGTCTGGCCGGTGAACGGCGCCATGCCCGCGCGCATCGAGTGTCCCGTCTGCCGGCGCGACGGCACGGAGGATGCCAACCGCGTCATCGCCAAAATTTTGAACAGCAAGACGCAGCCGTTGCCGCCGCCAAGCGTGAACGCGCTGCTCAATGCCGTCCAATCCAGCCTCGCCCCGCATCTCGTGGATGCGCTCAAGGATGCCGTGGTGCAGGAACTCGCCGCGCAACGCCGCGAACTTCTGGCCGCGCAACAGACTGCGTCCGCCGAACTGACCGCGCTCGTGCAACGGCTTGAATCCGTCCAGACACCGTTGCTCGAACGCCTGCGCGCCTATGAGACACGCATCGTCGAGTTGGAAAAGGATCTGGCCAGCCAGTCGAAGGAAAACCGCGAACTACTGAAGCTGAAGATCGAAATGCTCAAGGAACAGGTGGAGAGCGAGCGGGCGGCGAACCGGCTGAATTTTAATTGAGGAAGTCAGCGCGCGTCGTCTACTTCCCCTTTTTCTCCTGCGCCAGCAAGGCGTGTTCGTAACAATTCAGAGCCTCATCGTAGCGGCGCAGCCGGTTCAACAACCCGCCTTTATGCAGGTGCGCGACGACCAGTGATTCGTCCACCGCGATGGCGCGGTTGTAGCACTCCAGCGCCTCGCCCTCGCGCCCGAGTTTCTCCAGCGCCGCAGCGCGCTTGACCATCGCCTCGGCGCGTCCGGGGTGCACGGTCAAAAACTTGTCAAAACATTCCAGCGCCTTTTGCGCCGCGCCCTCATCGAGATGCTTCTGCCCCTCGGAAAGCAGATCGAAGGGCTGGTGGCTGTTGCCGCTGAAACTGGCGACGGGACTGGCGACGGGAGCGGCTTTGGCGATCTCCGGCAGGAATTTCTGGCCGCTTTCCAGCTCGTTGATGCGCCGTTCGAGCCGGCCGACAACGTCGAGCAATTGTGCATTGGCATTTTCCACCGCCACGCGGCCCGGCGCGGCGAGTTGATGCACGGCGCCGGCCTGGGAAAGGGATGAGTGTTGCTGCGAGGAAATCTGGGCCAGTTGCGTGAATGCGCGCCATTGGAAATAGACCATCAGCAGCATGATGCCCAGTCCCGCGAGGCCGAACGCGCCCGCGAGGAACAACGTCGTCTGCTGCGTCTTGTGCGCGGCGTCGTTATCAGCGGAGCGCTGGTCGGTGATGGCCTTTTCCAGCGCCTGCACCCGTGCGGCGAGCACATCGGAATTGCTCTTGGCGGCGTCGAGCGCGGCCTGCTGGTTTTGCTCAATGGCCAGTTGCGAGGCGTGGATATCTTCCTGGATATGCAGGTAATTGTTCGCGACCTCCTCGCGCGTCACGCCCTGGGAATCGTTGGTATCCTGCGCGAAAATATTCGCGGCAAAAACGATTCCGGCGATGGCGGCAAAGATTTTTCGGTTCAAAAACAAATTCATACCAAGTTCGAAATCGTGAAACGGGGCGGAAACGAAGTCAAGCGCGCGGCGGCGAAAGTTATCCGCACCGCCGAAGGTGGCCGCGCCACCCCGCCGGGAACGGATTGTATTAGCGGGTGATGCCGATCATCGGACTTTATCCGGTTCGCAGCGAAATCACAGACCGGAATTAAAACGCGGCAATCCGGTAAAACTTTTGGCCGTTGGTTGCGCCGGGGTCGAGCATGTAGCCTTGGGCGCCAAGAATGTGCGACGCGTTGGTCAGGGTTTGCCATTGCGGGTTGGTCAGATTGGTCGTGAACTGCACCTGATAATTCGAATTCGTTCCGAGTGTCCAGGAAAGTGTTGCGGCACTGCCTGTGGAAACGAAACCGTTCAATGAAGTCAGGCCGAAGGAGGAGATGGCGAAGGAATTTCCCGCGCCGCTGGAATTCGTTGCGAACGATTGCAATGCAAAAATATTTCCGTACTGGTTGAAATCCTGCGGTGCGAGATCATTGGCCCAGCTCTGCCAGAAGAGGGTTTGCCCGTCGGCACTGAAAACCGGATTCAGCGAAAGTCCATTGCCTGCGGCATTGCCGAACGGACTGACGGTGACCAGCGTGGTCGTGCCCATTTGCGAGTCATACAGAAAGATATCGGCCCAGCCATTGGTGTCATTGGGAATAAGATTGTTGGCGTAGCTCCGGTAAGCTACGAAACGGCCGCCGGCGCCGATGGTTGGTGAGTCGCAAATCCCGTTCGCACCCGGAGTGATGAGCGTGTTGCTGGTGGTGACAAAATTATAGAGGTAAATCTGGTTGGTGCCCAAGGTGAACGCGATCGACGAGTTGTCGGTGCTGAACTGGCAGCCCGGGCGGGTGACCGTGTTGGTGAAGGACACCTGGGTTTGGGCGGTGAGGTTGATGAGCACGATCTGATTGGTCCGGTAGTAGGCGACCAGGTTGCCGTTCGGACTGATGGCGATATTGGTGATGCTGCTGCCGGAGAGGGTCGTGTAAAGATTGTTGCCCGTGGCCGCGCTCCAGACGTAAAGCGTGGCCGCTGCCAGATTATTCGTCTGCACCCCATAGGCCACGTGCTGGCCATCCGGCGTCAGGGCGGCGGTGATGGCATTGACGGTGGCGGAAGACGTGAAAGTGGTCACGGCGCGGTTGGTGCCGGATTGCATGTCGCGCCAAAACAGGTTGCCACCCGTATTGGCGACTGAACCTGGAACAAGATTGCCGGCTTGGCTGTAATACAGCACATACCGTCCGTCACCGCTGATCGCCGGGGAATAGGATCCGCTATAGCCGGGCGTCGATCCGTTGGTGCTGACGCTTACCAGCGCCGTTGTGCCGGCCAGCAGGTCGCGGAGAAATATGCTGGTGCTGCTGCCGGTATTGTTCGTTACCAAGTCGCTGGCGTAGCTGGTGAAGGCGACGTATCGGCCGTTGCCGCTGATGGCGGGGGCCAAAGAAAATCCGTTGCCGGCAATGCCATTGGTGTTCACGCTCACAAGAAAATTTGTTCCGGTGACCAGGTTATGAACGTACACATCTTGGATGAGATTCGTATCGCCGCCGGTCAGGTTGCCGGCCAATGTCCAGAAGGCCACCAACTGTCCGTTGCTGCTGACGCCGGCACTGGAAAAAGAGCACGATGCATCGGATGCCAACGACGGCAGACCGGGAAGCCCGATGGAAACGAGTTCCGCCGAAGCCGCGTTGGTGCTGCGGACAAACACATCATAAGCGCGGTTGTTGTCGTTCGCGACCAGGCTGCTGTCAAACGAGACAAAAGTCACGATACTGCCATCGTCGCTCAGACTGGGCGACGCGAGCACGTTTTTCGCGACGCCAAGGCCGTTTGTATCGGCATCCATCAACAGGGTGGTTCCCGCGATTAGGTCACGGATATAAATATGAAAATCAGTCGTGAGCGGATTTGCGGTGACGTTCGTCGCATTGCTGATGAACGACACATATCGACCGTCCGGCGTGATGGAAAGCCAGTCGCAGATTGAGTTGGTCACCGGGGTTTGCGTGGCATCCACACAGGCATAGGTCGTGGTGTTGCTCTGACCGTCCCACACGGCCACGGAAGTATTGACGCCGTTCGCATTCAGCAGGAATGCCGTGTGGCGTCCGTCCGGTGTGATGGTGAAATTTAGCGTGTTCAATTCCGTGCCGGCACTGACGCCTGCGGCATTGGTGTTCACGATGTCGGTCAACCCCGTTGCGGTGTTGTAGCGCAACACCACCCCATTGCTGCTGGCCGGACAAGCTTCATAGACCACAAATTGCCCGTTGCTGCTGACCAGCGGATCACACGAAAATTGGGCGTTCATCCCGAGTGATTGTAAAATGACATGCGTATTGGTGCTGGCCCAGGTCGTCGTGCCTTGCAGCAAATCCACGAGATAAACTTCGCCCGAATTGGTGATGCCGGCCACGAGATTGGTGGCGGTGCTGTAAAAAGTCACGTACCGCCCGTCCGGTGTGATCTGCGGCAACTCTGAACTGCTGAGCGTGGTTTGGGCCAATGCTCCGGTGCTAACGAGCGATGTGATGCCATTTTGAGTATCACGGAAAAAGACATCGGGAATACCGTTGGTGTCGTTGGCGACGAGATTATTTGCAGCACTGACGAATGCCACATACCGTCCATCCGGTGTCATGACCGATGACCGGGAAACGCCATTGGCCGGCCCGCTATTGGTGCTGACGCTGACCAGGGTGGTCACATTGGCAGATAGATCGCGGATGAAGATGTCATTCACGCTGTTGGTATCGCCGTAAATCAGATTGCTGGCGGCACTTTCGAAAAGCGCATAACGGCCATTGGTGGAAATTCCGGTGGGGAAGGAATCGCCGTTGCCCGCTCCGTTGCCATCCGCGCTGAGGCTCACCAGTATGGTGGTCTGAGCGACCCGGTCACGCAGATAGACATTCATCACCGCCGGCATCGGCGATGGTGTTGGGTTGGCGGAATTGATCAGCGCGAGGTTGTTGGCCGAACTGGCGAACAAAATGTAGCGCCCGTCGGGGCTGACGACGGGCGCCACGGAATCACCGCCGCCGCCGGCCGGCGGCAGGGACGGTGCATTGACGATGGAAATCGGCAAGACGCCTCCGCCCAAGGCCGGCAACGCGACAGCGATCATTAAAACTATCAGCACGGCACGGCCGCGGCACACTTTCCAGTTCCGTGGAGCGTATGGGGTGGTATTCATAGATATCCTTTGAATTTGTGTTGTTTGGCCGGCTATAGCTGAGCGGCACAATGTGATGTGAACCATTGCCAGTCCGTGGCCGCCGGGCCGGTCGGGCTGCCAACTTGAAGTCCAGTGGAAATAGAATAGTTCCCCGGCAACCCCATATGAGCGGTTACCGGAATCCTAAGAATGGAGCCCAACCATTTATGAATTTCCGCGTGACCATCGGCATATGAAATACCGCCGCCCCATCTATGGTAGGCCCCGGGCACGTCGGGAAAGTGTGCCACTCCAGCGTAGCTCCCAAGTGTGGAAGCATAGTCATTGTCAATCTGCATCCACCCATCCATGCCGGATGGACTGCTCAAATCCAGCCCGCTTTCCTCGGCCAAGACAATCAAACCGGACGGCCCGAGGGAGCCGACGATATCCCCTGATTTGACATAAAACTTGGCATTGGCCTGATTCTCAAAAATAGGCCCGGTATCTCCAATCTGGCCTTGCATGGAGTAAGTGCGTATACGCTGGCCGTTGTCCGATGGGATGCTGTCGGCTGGGCATTTGAACGCACTCACCTGACCATTTAAGTAATGGCACATCAAATTGGTCTGATAATTCATGATGTTGGTATTGCCATTCGCAGAACTCCAATCTTGAATTACATTGCTACCAACCCAACTGGGTGCTCTGGCACCGGTTGGGGAATTTGGCATCAACCAGTCATTATTTTCCGTTTGATACATCTGCCAACCCGTCATCAAGTGCCGCAGATTAGCGAGACACCCGGCGGCGGCGCTTTGCGTCTGGTTTGCAGCCAGCGCCGGAAACAGCATAAAAAACAGCACCGCGACACAGGCAATCGCCACGCACAATTCAGTTAGGCTGAACGCTGTTTCAGTTTTTCCGGATACGATGCAGGATTTCATAAGGGATTATTCATGGCTTGCGGAGCATTGGTTATCGATCCCGATTGGGGTTCCACCAGATATCGTTGATATTCATATTTTCCTGACGCGCACTGCAAGCCGTGCCTGCCCCATTGGTGACGTAATAAGTTCTATAGAATGCCGTGTGACCGTCTAAGAATTGAATCACGCTTCCTTTTCCGTGCCGGCTGCTGAAATAATTCCAACGCTCTGCCGGGTAGGTGCCGCTGTTACGCCCGCCTTCATATGTCGGGCTGTAAGTAGCGTCGAAAAAGACGACCTGGGCGGAAGGATGGCGGACACTCGTGGCTTTTACGCCCGCGGGCCAATAGGGAGTATTGCCGACAACGCCATTACAGATGCTCGTCACTTGTTTCAAATCCAGGTCCATGGCATAGGTGAACAAGCCATAGACCCCGCCAGCCAGCCATGCGGATCCGGGCGGTGGGTCACTTGGGGAGTACTGTGCGGCCGGGCATACCCACATCTTGCCGATGCCATTTCCCGGTGCTGGATATTTTTTGATCGGATTAGCTCCCGGAATCGCAAAATAATATGACAACGGATGATCTGCCGCCAGTTGGGGCAGAACATTGAACCAGGCAATGGGATCTTGCGGGCTGGCTGGGCCGGTGGTCATGCCGGTGTCGGCACCATATTCGCCATAGTTGGCACTGGTGGGCGTCATGGTGCCGTCTAAGGGAATGGTGTCCTTGTTGTCCGCGATGTAAAGCAACTGGGCTACACCCCATTTGTGCAGGTTGGAAAGGCAACTGGCGGTCTGGTCTTTCGGTTTATTCGCCGCCAGCGCCGGCAGCAGCAGCGCAAAAAGAAACGCGATGCACGCGATCACCACGCACAATTCCGGCAGATTGAATCCGGTTTCCTTATGCATCGCTCCCGGTCGTTTCTTCATAATCTCGGTTTCCTTTTGACAGTTTCCGCACTTCATTGATAGCTCGTTGCGGGCGGGACAAATCTTTCAAATTATTTTGGCAGGGGCAACAATCATATCCGGTCTCGCACCGGTACGCCCCAACGGTCACTTCCCATGTTGCAGGAGCCAGGCGATCCGGGCTAGAAAGCCTATGATTATGATTGCGGCAACAATCAGCCCGAAAATCCCGGCCCGATGGGCCAATAACCGCCGGCGCTCAACCCGATGGAATTTTTCCCGGTCGAACTGGAACAAAAGCAATGCCGACAGCATTTCTTCGGCGGTTTGATAACGGTACCAAGGCCGGGAGCGGCAGGCTTTGAGGATGATTTTGTTGAGCAGGATGAGGTCCCGCGCTTCGGGGCCGTCTGCCATTTCCTCCGGCAACGCCGGATAATCATTGCGGTCGCGCCCGGTGCTCATTTCGTAAAGGACTTTCCCCAGCGAAAAAATGTCGGCCCGGACGCTGCCCGATCCTTCCCCGGGCGTGAACCCATCCGTCCCGAACATCGAGGCGGCCGTCGTCATGTCGGTCAACAGGCCGATGTCCGCCAGCTTGGGAACATCATTCACAAAGATGATGTTCGCCGGTTTGATGTCGCGATGGATCAACCCCTGCCGGTGTAAAAAGCCAAGCGCAGACGCAATGGCCGCGCCGTGCCGTACACATTCGGCGACCGGAAACCGGCGGATTAGATCGCCCCGACCTGAGAGGGTTTTGGGCGAATAGCTTTCGGGAAAAATGTTTTGTCCGGTCGCCGCGTCATCGGCCAGTTCCATCACGTAATAAAAATAGCCTTCCGCCTCGTTGCGGCCCACTTGCAAAATATCCACCAGCCCGTCATGTTGCCGTGAAACCGGCTCGAATTTCAAGATGCCGTGGAGTTCGCGTTCAAATGCGTTTTGATTTTTAAACGGCCGCTGCCGCACGGTTTTCACCGCGCGAAATGTTCCCAGCGCATTTTTGGCCAGCCAGACCTGTCCGCCGCTGCCGCTGCCGATGAGCCGCACGACTTCATGATCCGGAATGACCGGGAAAAACGTTTCGGCGGATTCCTCCATGCTCAATTTTCTTTTTCCATCCGGCGGATTTCCTTCTTGATCAAACCGACCACCCGGAACTTCACGAGATAAACCCGGCTGGCACTGATGCCCAGCGTTTCCGCCACGCGGCTCGCCGGCCACTGCCGGACCACATGCAGGTCGAAAATCTGAAAATGTTCCTCTTTGATTTTATGTTTGATGCGTTCGACGGCGGAGTCAAACAGGTTCGATTGCCATTCCGTTTCCCAAATTTCATCCGGTGCGTCGCCGGCCGGGTCGGGGATTTCCGCCATCTCACCGTCCGGCATGGATGCGCCGGGCAAATCCCCCTCCGCCGGGCGTCGTGTTCGTAGCCGTAACTGGTCGGCAATCCGCCAGCGGGCCAGGTTGCGCAGCCAGCCTTTGAACGTGCCCAGCGAGCGGTCACGCTTGAATTTATGGATGTCCTTGGCAACCGCGATGATGGTTTCCTGGACCACTTCTTGCGCTTCCGTTTCCGTCAGTCCGGATTTGAGCGCGAAGGAATAGATCAGCCGCCAGTACGTGTCAAAAAAAATCTTCCAGCTCGCCTGGTCATCCCAATTTTGCAGCCGGCTCAATAGGCTGTACCGGGTAGGAATTAGGCTGGGTTCCGGTTCGCTCACGGTATTAGTCATATCCCAAAGACTCGTGGGGAATGAAGCATTTCTTTCAAAAAAATTCCAGAATTCCTTTTTCTCCCGAAAAGGGTCTCAACAATCGGCTCTTTTTCATTCCTGCTCATTTTTTACGCCTGCGTTCCCTCAGTTGCCTTCATTCCAGTTCGGCCTCCGCGTCTTGGAGTCTTGGCGGTTAAAGGGTTAAAGTTTTCTACAAAGCCACCGCCCCTTTACGAGATGGTGGAAGCCAAACTTCCTCGTAGTTGACAGCTGTGAATAACTTTTCCGTCTATGCGTGAAATTCACACGCAATGCGTGAAATTTTCACGCAGCCAGCCTTTTGATGCCCTTCAAAAGGCGGATTTATCACATACATAAGGCGGATTATCCGCTGGCATCGGCAGTGCTATAAGTAATTCAGCAGTCCGTTTGACAGCCACGACGATGGGAGTACATTTCGTGGTTCTGTCCCGGACTTCAACAACGATAACCAAACCAACATCAACAAGCTATGAAACATCAAAAGAAAAAACTGGCCTTCACGCTTATCGAACTTCTCGTCGTGATCGCCATCATCGCGATTCTCGCGGCCATGTTGCTGCCCGCGCTCGCGGCGGCCAAGAAGAAGGCCCAGAAAATCAGCTGCGCCAACGCCCAGAAGCAAGTCGGCCTGGCCTTTAAGGTCTGGGAAGGTGACCAGAACGACAAGTTCCCCATGGGTGTCAGCACTTCTGCAGGCGGTGCCGAGGAGTATTGCGCCAATGGCGGATCTAGTGCGGCTTGGTTTAATACCGCCGGCGAAAATCCCGGTGCGGCATACCAGGTGATGTCCAACGAACTTTCCACGGCAAAGATTTTGTACTGCCCGTCGGACTCCATCCGCGACACATATTCGTCCAATTGGAGCTGCGGCGCGCTCTATAATGGGACCAGCACCACGGTTCCGAGCTTGCCCGCTTCGGCTACGCGCATCAGCTATTTCGTCAATGGTGATGCCTTCACCGACGCCGACCCGCAGCAGATTCTTGCGGGCGACTGCAACATCGGCAATCAGGGCAGCACCGCCGCCCTTAACGGCCCGTCGAGCTATCGTTTCGGTGCCACCTCCACCTCCGAAGTCAACGTGAATTGCAATACCTTCATTTCTATCAACGCCAACGCCTGGTCTGCTAATAATAACGGAAATTGGGCCTGGACGCAGAATGATCTGCACCAGAAGCTTGGCAACCTGCTGTTGACCGATGGCAGCGTGCAGTCCGCCACCGTTACAGGGTTGCACACCTATCTGCTCAACTCGACCAACACGACCCAGTGCGCGATCAATTTCATCAACTGAACGGATAAGAAAAATTCAAGGCGTCCCGCAAGGGACGCCTTTTTTGTTTTCAAAATTCCGGTGTTGTTTTTTTGCCATAAAGCGGTCGCCCATTAGAATTCCCCGATCAATGGATAAAAGCTATGTGCCCCGATTTTTTCTTCTCGAGTCCGCCATGCGAACGGCGCAAAGCTTCAACGGTTGTTCCGATCCTGTCTTTTCTCTGCTGATTCCGAACCAGGGATTCGTTCAGTCACCCATCGTCCATCGTCTCTCAACTCGCGACCCGATTCGTCGCCTTCGCGTCTTGGCTTCTTGGAGGTTATTTTTTCTATAAAGTAACCTGCCCGTCTTGCCAAGTCCTTTGCATGATTTTCACAGAATTCCCTCTTCTCTTTTATGGGCGCGAAATTACAATGCCTTGTCCGGATCAAACTAAAATTTTATGGGAGCTGATACTACCGTTGTCCAGGCCGTGCCAGCGCCGCCGCTCGCGCCGCTCAACCTCAAATCCAAACTCGCATCCACGCCTGCGGCCGCGCCGAAATTTTCCGCGCGCGTGAAAAACGCCGCCGGGGCGGACGTGGTCCTCGGCGACCCGCGCGCCACCCGCGCCCTGGTGGCGCTCATGGACGTCCATGCCGTGGTCGGCGGCGCTGCGTGCCATTGGGGCGGACCTGCGGCCTTTGCGGAGATCATTGCGTCCATCCACGGCATCATGTTCGCCACGCAAGGACGTCAATGGCATGAGGCTTACAATTTCATCAATGACGCCGGGCACTGTGAGAACGGCGTTTATGCGTTACGCGCAAATTACGGGTTCGACGGCATGACATTCGATTCGCTGAAAGGTTTCCGCAGCATCACCAGCAAGCTCACCGGCCACGGCGAATCGCATTTGAACCCCGAAGGCGTACTCTTGAGCAACGGCCCGCTCGGGTCATCCCTGCCGCAGGCGCAGGGCCTGGCCATCGGTGACAAGGCGGCCAAACGCGACCGCCTCACGATTTGCACCATCTCCGACGGCGCGAGCATGGAAGGCGAAGCGAAGGAAGCGTACGCGGCGATTCCTGGCCTCGCGGGGAAGGGCCGTATGAACCCCTTCGTGCTCGTGATTTCCGACAACGACACCAAGCTCTCCGGCCGCATCACCAAAGACGCGTTCTCGATGTCACCGTCTTTCATCGCCATGACCGCGCTCGGCTGGAATGTCATCCATGTGCCGCACGGAAATGATTTACAGGAAGTCTACCTCGCCATGGAAAAGGCCATCGCGACCGCGAAGGCGAATCCAAACCAGCCCGTGTGCTTGGAATGCAAAACCGTCAAGGGTTACGGCATCAAGGCGACCGAGGAAAATTCCACGGGCGGCCACGGCTTCCCGCTCGCGAACGGCGAAAAGATAGTGGACTGGATGACGGAACTGTTCAAGGGCGACACCGTGCCCGCGGAATTGATGGCGTGGGCGCAAATGCTCCGCACCGATTGGGAAAAATCCGAGGCCGCGAAAAAAGCGAAGGCCGAGGCCGCCGCCAAGGCCGGCACGCCCGCGCCCGTCAAGCCCAAGACGGACAAGGTGCAGTCCGGCCTCGCCCGCGCCGCCGTCCGCGCCGCCACGGAAGGTTTACCGGTTTATTCCGTGTCCGCCGACGTGCAGGGTTCGACCGGCATCAGCCTGTTCCAGAAAAGTTTTCCCGACCGCTTCATCGAGGTCGGCATCGCCGAGGCGAACATGATCAGCACCGGCGCGGGCTTGTCCAAGTCCGGTTTCATTCCGATCGTGGACACGTTCGGCCAGTTCGGTGTGACCAAGGGCAATCTGCCGCTGACGATGGCGTCGCTCTCGCAGGCGCCTGTCATCGCGATGTTCTCGCACGTCGGGTTTCAGGACGCCGCCGATGGCGCGAGCCATCAGGCGACGACCTATTTCGCCGCAGTGTCTGCGATTCCGCACACGGTCGTCATTGCCCCGAGCTGCCCCGACGAAGCCGAATCGTTGATGTATCAGGCCATCAAGCAATTTGCCGCCGACCGCGCCGCGGGCAAGGACGGCCAAAGCTACATCTTCTTTGTCGGCCGCGAAAATTATCCGATGTCGTGGATCGAAGGCGCGAAATATCCCTGGGGCAAGGCGCAGGTGCTGGCCACTGGCAACGACGTGGTGCTCATCGGCTGCGGCGTGCTCGTGAACAAGGCGATTGAAGCCGGAAAGCTGCTCGCGGCGAAGGGCGTGATGGCGACCGTCATCAGCAATCCGTTCGTGAACCAGGTGGATCTGGAAACCATCGGCGCGGCGGTGAAAAATTGCGGCAGCCGGGTCGTGACCATCGAGGACCACCAGGTCGTGGGCGGCATGGGCGCCCAGGTATCGCACGCGCTCTCCAACGTCGGCATACCGCACACCATGAAATCGCTCGGCATCCACAACGAATTCGGCCAGAGCGCGTATCTTGCGGAACAACTCTACGAGAAACACGGCCTCACCGCGCCGAAGATGGCGGAAGCGGCGTTGCAACTGCTCGCAAAATAAATTCGCACAATTTCCCCAGCCTGACGCGTTTTAGGCCGGACAAATCTTGTGCATTCCAGTGTCGAGACGCTGGGAACGTTTCTCCCTCTCCGCGTCGGCGGAGTCTGCGGAGCCGATGGGGAGAGGGCCAGGGTGAGGTGCTTGTCCTACTAATTTTGGGTTGGGTGCACCGGATAATTTCCGCGTGACAGGAAGTGTTTTCGTGCTATTATTCACGCCCTTTTGCGACCCTATGGTCTAGCGGTTAGGACACCTCCCTTTCACGGAGGTAGCCCGGGTTCGATTCCCGGTAGGGTCGCCATTCACTTTTCGCAATATTACCCTTTAAACACAAGCGAATGGCGAGTTTTTGCCCTGTAGGCAAAATGTTTAAATTGACATTTGCCTACTACTTTGCTACTGTTTTCAGACATGAACGCGAAAATCAAAACGCGGCCCACCGACAAAGGCGGCAAAGTTCGTTCGGTGACCTTCGGCAACGTCACCGTGGATATTTACTCCCGCACGAAAAAAGTGAACGGCTACACCTACACCGTTTACGAAGTGGCAGACTTCTCCCTTGGCACGCGGCGGATGCGTTCCTTCACCAAGCTTGAGAAAGCCGTGGCCGAGGCGGAGACCATTGGCAAACGTCTGTCGTCTGGCAACGTAGTAGCCGCGCAGATGGACAGCCGCGAGGCCGCAGCCTATGGCCGCGCCATGGAGATACTCCGCGCCGCCGGCCTCGATACGCCCCTTGAAATTGCCGTTGCGCACTATGCCCAGGCCGTGAAGACGATCGGCGCAGACAAGGTGGTCCAGGCTGCTGAGGACTACATCCGGCGCAATCCAAGCGAACGCCCGCCCCGCACCGTCCGCAAGGTTGCCGACGAATTGATCGAGCTGAAGACCAATCGTCAGGGCAGCGCCCGGTATGTGGAGGATTTGAAACTGCGGCTGACGAAACTGGCAACCAGATTTTCCGTGAACGTGGACACCGTGACCACGGCCGACATTCAGCAATGGCTCGATGGCATGGACGCCGCGCCGCGAACCATCCGGAATTTCCGGAACACGGCAAGCGCATTGTTCAAGTTCGCGGAGGCCCGGGGATACATCGCCAAGGGCGACAACCCCGTGACAGCGACCGAGCGCATCAAAACGAAAAATGCCGATGCCATTGAAATTTACTCACCCGAGGAGCTAGCCCGTCTGCTTGCCGCCGCACCGGACAGGTTCAAGCCAGTCCTGGCAATTCAGGCTTTCGCCGGCTTGCGCTCGGCAGAGGTCATGCGCCTCGACTGGGAAAACGTGAAACTTGGACGCGGACACATTGAAATCACCGCTGCCAATGCCAAGACCGCCAGCCGGCGCATTGTGCCGATCCTGCCGAACCTTGCCGTTTGGTTGAAAGACGCGGCGAAGAAGACCGGCAAAATCTTTCCGCACACGCGCGCTTATTTCCACGAATTACAGCGGGACATTTCCGTCAAGACGAAAACTGAAAAGGCCCTGGCCGTGCCGTGGAAACACAACGCCTTGCGCCACTCGTTTATTTCCTATCGCGTCGCGGACGTTCAGAACGTCGCGCAAGTCGCGCTAGAAGCGGGCAACTCGCCTGGCATGATCTTCGGACACTACCGCGAATTGGTGACGGCGGACGATGCGAAAGCATGGTTTGCCATCGCCCCGGCAAAAAAGACGGTCAAGGCGGCAGCCAAGCGAACCCCTTTTATCGGGCTGCCCAGCCGTGAGACTACGCCAGCCCAGCATTTGAATTGAACGCGGCGGGAGGGATTTGAGTTTCCGCCGCGGTCGATTCGGGCCGCACGTATCTATTCTTCGGAGAGAGGGGGTTAGTGTGTTATATTGAGTAAATCATAGGTGGAATAGAGAAGTCTGGCGCCGGCAAGCCGGCGGCAAAACTGTCCATGGTCCATTGCAGGTTGCATCCATAAAAGGGACATTTTTGCCGGATTTCCCCCAAAAAAACCTTAAAAACATGGTTTTTAACTGATTGGCAGGCCTGATGCTTAATGGTGGTTTAAGACTGATAATTTACGCATCCAACTTATGTGCGGCGAATGGCAAAACTGGGCAAAAGAAACGCAATATAAATTATTTTTTATACTTGCGCGGGGGGCGGAGCCGTGCCAAAGATGGAGTGTAAATTTTGATTGTGCTTCCAACCCTGTATCGAGCGTCACGTTTTCTGCTGTCCCTCACTCGAGGGTGTCCGATTTCTCTAAACATTTTTTCTGGACGGGCTGGCGCACACAATGCAAAATCCGTCCCCCAATGGGCGGAATTTTTGTTGAACAACCCATTGGAAATTTAAGTCAATAATTATATGGCAACTCCAATCGCCGCAGACCCGGTAGCCCCAGCCGGCCTGTCCGCGGTTCCGGACAAAAATGGGGTGGAGACCATCGCGGCGGCAATCGAAAGGTTTAAGCGCGGTGGCGAAGATTCTATTTACCCTGGTTATCGCGAATTGGTCACGACGATGATTGACAACGGAATCAAATCTGATTTCGAAAATGATTCGTATCTTGACGCACTTTTCCTGACCCATTTGATGTTCAGCCGCGCACAGAACTCGATAAAGCTTTTCACAGGCAACAATGGCGATGAGTTTTTAAAGGTTCTAAACCGGCCATTTGAGAACGCATTGGAACGCATTAAGAAGGCTGGCGGTTCTGTGAAGATTATTCTGTTGAGCGCCGCACTACCCAACTGGCTGGGCGATTTAAAAGCCAAGTATCCTGAGACCCTTGATGTAGTTTTAGCGAAGGCGCTTCAACCGGTAAAGCATTTCATTCTTTGTGATTCGAAGATGGCTCGGCTAGAAGAGCCACATGGCGAATTGACCCCCACGACTCCTGCGACCACGATTAAAGCAAAGGTTTACTTCAACGATACCGCGAAGTGCAAGGATCTTGAAGGGGTATTTCAAGCGATGTGGTCGATTCTGCGCCCTAAGCCGGGTTCTTAATGGAACTGTATACACTAATCAGTTTGATGTTAGGCGTTTCAGGCGGCACATATGCCGCCTTAAATGCTTTACGGACCAACTTTGAGGGAACACTGACGGACGGCAATTCTACATGCGAGGAGCATTTGAAAAAAGTTGGGGAAAAACATTCCGAATCCGGAGTTGTTTTTTGCGAGAGCCGTAAAAAGAAGGTGCGGATTAAACGGGCATATTTAGCGTGGCGAATCTGTCAGGTTATCCCGGCGGCAGTTTTTGCGATTTCGATTTTTTTCATTTGGGGTTGTGCATTGAAGGATTGGGATGTTCTTTGCATCGTTAATCCAAGCGCAACCACCTTTCCGATTACTGTTTTTTCAAACAACGTTCCGGGCCAGGTTACTGCTTCTGGAACCAGCACAAATGGCGTTAATCAACGCCCCGATCCCAATGTAAGTCAGCCTGATTGGCATCTGCTTTGTCCCTGGAAATATTCCTTTTGGTTTTTACTGTTTTTGGGTCTCACCGGGATTGGTTGCATGGTAGGGGCGATTACATCTTGGCGGGTGTGTTTTAATGCAAAAAAAGCGTTAAAGATTCACTATGATGGAGTCGTAGAACTTTTGTCTGATGAACAGAAAAAAGCTGAAGCTTCGAAAATTGCTCCGGTGGGCGCTCCACCTAATGCTGGATAGGCCGCAACGTCCCGTTGTGCGTCGCTGCAAATTTGGCCGCTGAAATTGTGCAGCCTTGATCGAGTGGGTGCTTTGATTTGTGCTTTCGGTTTGCTGATGAAATCCGTTAATGTCAGCCATTCCGACTCTGGCATTACATGGAAAACGAACTAAAACAATTCGAGAAATACCTGCTCGACCCTGGCAGTGAGAATGCCAAGGATCATCTCGTTTTTCCGTTGTTTCAAAAATTGTTCGGCAGCAAGTTCAAGAAACAGTCAGACGCCGAGGGCGCGGACATCTTCATCGAAGGCAAGCTGCTGGTGGAACTCAAATCCGAAGCCGATGATTTTCTCGCTGCTTTTTATCAGGGAATACATTACGCCAAGAAGGGTCTGGCTTTTTCCGCCGTTTGCGTGGTGGCACAAAAATTTGTCGCCATTTGGAAAATAAATAGCATCCCGGATTTTGCCAAAAAACTCTCGGCGGAAGCGGATGGCGCCGAGGCGCCCAATAACGTTGGCGTCAAAAATGCCAGAGCCACCACGAAGGCGCAAAAAACCGAGATTCTAAAAGCCGCCATCTTCAAGCTGGATTCCACAGACCTTGAAGGACTGTTCAAAAAGAACAACGACACCGAACTGCGTGCTTTTGTCATGATGCTTAAAAATCTGGACGCCGAGCGCCTCCTGATTAACCGGCAGAATTTCATCGCCCATATCGAGCTGCTAAAAAAGTATTTTACCGACCCGATCGATGCGATTCATTGCTTCTATGCGATCGTCGGTTTTTGGGATGTTACATCCACTGTCGCGCTGGACGAACAATCCGATACCGTTCGTGTCTGTGGTAAAAAAGGCTCGCGCCTCAGCGAGGAAATTAAAATCAAGCCCAAGTTCCACGCCGAGTTCAAAAAGTTCGTCGAGCAGCGGTTTGTGTTTACCAACGAAGGCTCCGGCCTGACTGTGGATTATTATTTCAGCCGGTTTGACGAGGTCATCACCCGCATCAAGCCGGAATACGCCAAGCAGCATGGCATTTTTTTCACGGACAACAATCTCAGTAAGTTTGCTCTCTGGTACGTCCATGAGTATTTCGAGAAAAGATTGAGCGACAAATATATCGTCCTTGATCCCGCCGGCGGCTCCGGCAACCTCGTTACCAGTTGGCGCGGTCACCTCAAGCGCAAGATCATTTCCGAATTGCAGCCCGACCTGCTCAAAACCATCGAGCGTCGTATGAAGCTCGATCCCGACCAGATTGACGGTGGCTTCACGATCATCCCCAAGACCAGCAAGAACGAGGGCTTGAACTTTCTCGACAAGTCGGCGGAGAAGTACCTGAACTGTCTGATGAATGAATTGAAGGAGCAAAGCTTCAAGTTCGACAAGCCGATTGCCTTCCTTCTTAACCCGCCCTACAAAAATACTGATGAAAACGAGAAGGAGCGAGATCAAGTGGAGGCGGCTTACACGATTGACCAATCAATTCTGGATTTAACCGGCGAAGATGCCGGACGCGAACGGTATCTGGCTTTCCTCGGACAGATCATAAACATCGCCCGTGTGCAGATGGGCGACATACAATTAAAACAAAAGGATTTGACGGATGAGATCATCCCCCTGCCACCGCCGCTAGATACAGCGAAGGTGGAAACGCCGCTGATTCTGATTTTCACGCCCACCTCGTGGCTCATTCCGCGGCCCACCTATGTGGATTTCAGGAAAATCTTTGACACCTACTTCAACTACGAAACCGGCTTTATCATTCTTGGCAGCGAATTTTTCAAGATTGCCGGACGTTTTCCGATTTCGTTCACCATTTGGAGTTACCGGCGCAATGAGAAGGGCAACAAAAACAAAGTTGTCCTGCGCGACTTGACGCATTTGCAAAATGATGATCTGGCAATCAACTGGAACCAAGGTGTCGGCAATCTGGAAAAAGCGTTGAAGGAAATTATCAAAGGTTCAAAGACCATCAATTATTCAGCGGAACGTGAATCTGTCAAAGAGTGGAGTAATCAGCAGATGTATGATTTTAAGCGTGATCCTACGGACAAAGAATTGAAATCTGGCGAGGTCTATGGCGGACTGCCAATCAAAGATGAGCGGCGGAGCAACAAGAAAACCTACGGGATTCCTAACTCCAAGTTTCTCGGATTCATGGATGACTCGACGCCAGTTCGGATAAAGCCAAGAGACGACAATAGATTTTCAAGTGAAGCGAAAAGTGTTTGGTTCAGGTTTGATACTGCGTTTCTCGACATGAATAAATCGCGGTGTCTGAATTTGCCACCCGACCAAAAAGGCTATGCTGCATTTGATCTTGTTTCTGCCCAGAAAACTTTCGTTTGGTATGCCATCACAAAAGCCTTGAACGGCAAGTATCCGCATTGGGCAAATCAGATGGACATTTGGACTCCGAACATTCCGGCGGCAAAGGAACAGGAATTTTATTCCCTCTGTTTCGCCTTCGGCCTGGCAGAGAATCGCTGCGTGGTCACAAAGTTCGAAAAAGACAATCCCGTGGCCGATGCGCCCGAAGTGTTGGTGGACAATCCGCTTTGTCCTGGCAACGCGGAATCCTTCTGGTCCACCACGCTCGACGGCGAGATTGTGGCCAGCCCCGTGCTGGCCGGTGAACTGGTGTCGCTGGTAAAGCAGCTCTACAAAACATGGAATAAGAACTACACCAAGGGGCAGTTCCAATACAGTGTGGGCCTGCAAGACGAGCCGTATTTCAAATATTTCGACTACAAGGATTTTGTGACGCCGCATTCCGGCCTCATCCAAATCCGCAAATACTCGGAAATCCACAACGCCACCGATCTGCTGGAGATCTCCGAGAAAATCTCCGCCAAGACCAAAGAAGTGCGCGAGGAAATCTACCGGCTGCTGGTGGATGAGTTTGGGTATTTTGAGTGAGTGAAGCTGGCGATGAAATTCTACTCTCGCAAAAAAAAATACAAATACAGCACCGGTTTTTTATTTTTTTGGAAATATCAGGCGACAGACGGTCGCTGGCGGCAGCGCCAAATTTATTGGGGCAACCGGGAAACAGAACACATCACCAGCCGGTATCGGTGCATTAAAAACATCGCACAATTATCAGATGGAGTTGAGCGCAGGGATTTCATCCGTAGAACACCATGGTTGAACCGGGGAGTTGAAGATTATTCAGACGAGTTTTTTTCGCAGTCAATTTATTTGCGGTTGCAAGAGTTGAAAAAGCAAACACCCCTGCTGCCGAAAACGTATCGCTTGCGGCAGCCTTACACTCCCCGCAGAGAAAAGGTTGTGAGTGAAATGGAGAAATTGGCCGATAAGTTAAACGCAGGATTTCAGACCAAAACCAGCAAGAAGCGCGAAAGAATAAATAAGTTCGCCGAGGAGTTTTGCAAGTCCAGGGATTTGTACAAGAAGAAGGCAGAGCGGTATCAAAATAGAGTCATCAAAAAAGCGAATCGTATTCGTGAGTTTGGCGAAAAAATCGAATTGATGATCGGCAAGAAAGGGATTCGAAAACGAGACTTTGAAAAGTACCAGGCAGCATTCCCTACTGGCACCACACTCAAATTCTGCCAACTGGCGTTGCGGGCATGGCATAGACATCCTGACCCGATTAAGCACAGTTATGAAGTGGAAGGCTTCATATCAAAAATGATGAATTTGAAAAACAAGCCGGTCCTTGATGAAGCTGCAATAAACAGACTGGCGGTACGGGCTGCGTTCTCCGCGTTAAAAACCACCCAAAATTTGGTGCCTACTAATTCAGTTTCAGTGAAAGCGCGCAAATCTCAATTTTATTGGGATTTCTTCAAATAAAGTGGGTTTCGGTATTCGTCCGGTTGACTCTAGCGCGTTGACATGACAGCAAACGCTATCAGTCAGCAACCAAGCGGCGGCAAAAGTAATTCGACACCGCCAGCAACAAACACCGTCGAAATTTTCGACGACGAACAGGCCGCCTGCTATGTCGGCGGAGTAAAAGCGAGAGCAATCAGAGATTGGCGCACTCGGCGCGGACTCCCCTACCTTCGCCTCACCGCGAAAGTCTGCCGAATCCGCAAAGTTGATCTGGACAAATGGCTGGCACAGCACCGCGTAGCAACCATGAAAGGAGCGGTGTGATGAAATCAGCACTTCGATGGAGCAAGGCCAGCGGCAGCACGAAACGCCGCGTGGAGAAAATCATCCAGCTCGGCGCGCGGGCGACCAGGCGCGCCCTGTCAGCACACCGCCGTCGTGAATTAGCCGAAAGGGGGATTTATGCACGATGAATCCATTTCACTTGGTAGAGCGACTAGCAATGGCATAGACGGACACACGACGCCGGCCGCCGCAATCGCCGACATTCAAAGCAGCAAATGGGCGAATCAGATTGCCGCGCTTCGCGCCGCAACCGGCGACGATGCCGACCGACTGAAAAAGCAGTTGCCAGGCATACTGTGGACAGGAACTTTCGCCAGCCGAAAAAACGACGGCATTGAGTCATTCAGTGGCTATCTCTGCGCTGACATTGATAAAGTTCCCGACCGTATCGACGAGCTTCGCGACACGGCAAACCAAGACCCGCATGCCGCCGCCGCTTTCGTCTCACCATCTGGCACAGGTATAAAAATCGTGTTTCGCGTTCCCGTCGCCGCCGATGGATCACAACACCGGCAACATTTCAATGCCGTCCGTGCCCATGTCGCCAAGATTTATGGCGCGAAGGTAGACGAGGCCGCGAAGGATGTTGCCCGGCTCTGTTTCGTGTCTCACGATCCTGCCGCATTTTACAATGCCGACGCCGTGCCGCTCGCCGTGACAAGCGAACCTGCAAACGTCGCCAGTGTTCAACCGCTCGCCGGCACGGAAAAGGGCGGGCGGAATAACGCCGCCTTTGAACTGGCCTGCCAGTGGCGCGACAATGGCAGGACAACGGACGAAGCCCGCGCCGCCGTGCGTAACTTCGCCGCCAGTTGCAACCCGCCATTGCCGGAAGTCGAGGCGGACGGGTGCGTCAAATCCGCTTTCAGCCAGCCGCCAAGATTGCCCGGCGTTGTCGAATTACCCGACCTGATTGACGCCGCCGCATTTCTCGCAGAAACGATTGACCCGCCAGACGAATTGATTGAAGGCATTTTGCACAAGGGCAGCAAACTTGTTTTTGGCGGCAGTTCAAAGAGTTTCAAAACCTGGTGTTTGCTCCACTTGGCAATTTGCATTGCAACCGGGATGAAGTGGTTAGGCCGAGCGACAGCACAGGGCAAAGTCTTGTTTCTAAATTTTGAAATTCAGCCGCACCCGTGGCAATGCCGCATTGTCGCCGTGGCAAGGGCAATCGGCGTCGAGTTGAAGGCCGGACAAATTGCACTTTGGAATCTTCGCGGTCATGCTACCGGCTTCCGGCAAATAATCCCGCAAATCATTCAACGATGCCGAGATGAAAACTACGCGCTAATTGTCCTCGATCCGATTTACAAACTTTACGGGGACACCGATGAAAATTCGGCTGGCAACGTCGCGTTGCTTTTGAATGCTCTTGAGCGGCTGGCGACGGAATCCGGCGCAGCCATCGCTTTCGGCGCACACTTCGCAAAAGGCAACGCGGCGGGCAAAGAAGCGATTGACCGAATCAGCGGCAGCGGAGTTTTTGCCCGCGATCCTGATTCAATTTTGATTTTCACCAAGCACGAAACAGACAATGCCTTCACGGTTGAACCGATCTTGCGGAACTTCGCGCCCGTTGAACAATTCGCCGTCCGTTGGCAATTCCCGTTGATGATGCTCGCTGACGATCTGGATCCTGCCAAGTTAAAGCAGCCAGCCGGGCGAAAACGGGAATATAACCCAAGGAAATTGCTTGCCGCCATTGGCGATTCTACCCGCGAAAAGCCCGTCAGTGTTTCAGCCTGGGCGAGTGCCGGGAAGGTGCCTCGCCAGACCTTAACCGACTACCTGCCGGAAATGCGCCGTCAAAAATGGATTGAAACAACCGGCGAAGGCAACAACGCCAGACAATTTATCACCAATGGAGGTAAGGCTTTTATTAATGAAAAGTAACCTGCCGGAAATCAGTTTCCGGCAGGCTTAATAATTCCCGTCATGCTGGCCTGCTGCCTGCCGGATATACTTTAGTATCCGGCAGCAGCAGCAGACGGCAAAAATGCAAATCAGTTTCCGGCAGGTATGAAAACGTCCCAGTTTCAACTGCCATTCCGCACCAAGCCGATCAACTGGGCATGGTTTAAGCCATGATGCACTGTCCGGTTCCGCCAGCCATACTGCCAGGCGGGACGCCAAAAGAGACTTTTAAAATTCAGTCCGTAGAATTTCGATAAACAACCCCACCCATGAGAGACTGAAGCCAGTCCTCGACCTGTTTAGTGGGCGACTTGGCTCTTAAGAATCCTTATAGCCGGCATGGCTGGGTCGTCAAATCCAAGTTTTTATCGTAGAACCAATAACAAACCACGCGCATAAAGAAGTGGCCCTATTCTGCAATCTGCCCAAAAACAGCTGTTTTTCAGAGGAATCCCTACTGCTGGCAGGGCCGGGGTTATTAAATCCAAATTTTTCATGGAACATATTATAAAAATATCACTCATAAAGGAACGAGGCGGTTTTTCAACCTGTCGAAAACATTGGCATTTCAAGAGATTCCTTACTGCCGGGGCATGGCTGGGGTCGTTAATTCCAATTTTTTGGTGGGACATGTAATAAAAATATCGCTCATAAAGAGACGCAGGGAATCACCAACTAGGGGCTGTCGGCGACCAACAAAAAGAATCCTTATGCCGGTGTGGCTGCGGTTGTGATGTATCTCGATTTGAATCGGTTGTGCTGGTTTTATCGCGGTTTAGACAGGTTTTTAGTGTCTTTGGCCGGATTATTTTTGGCTCCCCCTGCGGAT
>Ga0206855_10021_pt1 | contig 51066 bp, 12 predicted proteins | sample Alteio_BWOrgCont_51_FD_152637 | JGI IMG/M metagenome (GOLD analysis project Ga0206855, IMG submission 152637) | Enriched cells from forest soil in Barre Woods Harvard Forest LTER site, Petersham, Massachusetts, United States -... | ecosystem: Environmental > Terrestrial > Soil > Temperate forest >...
TCACGATGCTGGGTCCGGTCAGCGTGGTTACGGCGGGGAACAACCTGAATGGAAATAGTTTTCTGGCTTTCACGAACCTGAACATTGGGCCCAGCCTCGCGTTTACTTTTACCAATGTTGATCCTTCAATTGATTCCAATCCCCAGAATGTCACCAGCGATGGTGCCTACCTCACCATCAACAACTTGACCCTGCAAAATGGTTCGGCTTTTGGCGTGAGCTTTGGACCGGGTGCTACAGGTACATCCGACAACACGGGAGCTTTTGGAGGCAGCGCTTATGTCACTGTTGGTTCTGCCGTTACGATGGATACGGGAACTTCCTTATACGCCATTGGAGGCAATGGCGGTACGGGCGGTCCCAACGGCGGCAGCGGTGGTAATGGCGGCAACGCGGGTGTGAATCTGGGAACCGTTACGGTGGGAAGCGGCGGTCTTTTGAATGTTACTGGCGGAACTGGTGGAAATGGAACGTTGGGGTCCGGAGCGTCAAATGCCGGAAGCGGCGGCTCTGCGGGTGCGACGATCGGTTCGTTGTCACTTACGAGTTCCTCAATGGAAGTGACTGGAGGTGCCGGTGGCAACGGCGCGACCGGTTCGAACAACGGAGGCAATGGAAGTAACGGTGGTAACGCGGCGATCAGCATGGGATTTCTCTCAGTCCAAGGTTCTAATGCCTCGGTCTTGATCGGAGGCGGCCAGGGCGGTAACGGCGGTACACCCCAGTCTGGTTTCACGGGTGGCAACGGCGGCAACGGTGGATCGGCTTTCGCAACTGTGGGTTCCTTCAATATCGGCCAGGGAGCATCGGTGAGCGTGGTCGGTGGCGAGGGGGGCTCCATCAACGATGGCGGCACGCCCGGCTTAGGGGGCTCGGCGGATTTGACGGATAACACCCTGACGGTAAGCCAATCATGGATGGATATTCTAGGCGGCGCTGGAGCCAACAGCGGATACGGGGCTTCTACTGGAGGCGCGGCCACTTTGACTGTGGCTGACTCGATGGGCGTTACGGGATCTACAGTAAATATCGCTGCAGGTAATGGTGGTTCTGGTGTTGGCAATAGTGGCGGAGCTTATGTCGGTTCGGATGGTGGAAATGTTTTATTTTCAGCCAGATCGCTGGTTGTGGAGAATTCAAATCTGATAGTCCAAGCGGGTACAGGTGGCGTGGGCGGCGGCGGGAATAACGGTGCAGCGGGGTCAGATGGTGCTGCTTTTGATCAACAGCATATTGGTGGCGGCACTGGCGGTAATGGAAATTCCGGCGGAAACGGATTGAATGGTAATACGGGCGGTACCGGTGGTTCGGCGGCGGTTTCCTTAGGCTCAACGTCCATGGGTTCCTCTGTCACTCTGGAAGTCGAAGGTGGTGACGGTGGTAATGGGGGTTCGGGCGGCAAGGGCGGCACGGGGGGACAGGGCGGCGGCTGTGACGGCTGTAACGGCGGTACGGGCGGCGGGGGAGGCACTGGCGGAGACGGTGGCAACGGTGGTGACGGCGGTTCGGCCGGTGATGCCGGGTTAACGATTACAGGACCGCTGACAGCGGATTCGGGGGACATTCTCACGATCCAAGGCGGCACAGGAGGAACCGGCGGTAACGGCGGCAACGGTAATTATGGCGGGAGTGGTCACGCGGGCATTGCCACAACTAACTTCGGTGAAGCGCAAGGAACTGGAGACGGCGGTTTCGGTGCTACGGCCGGAGCAGGAAATTTCGCGGGTGATGGCGGCACGGGCGGCGGTGCGACTCTGGATGTTTTAGGATCAATGACGCTGGGTTCGTCCGTTACGTTAAATGTCACGGGCGGCGCAGGAGGGACGGGCGGTAATGGCGGCTCGGGTGGTGCTGGTGGTGTCGGCGGCAAGGGAGTTGCCGGTAACGGCAACGGTGGCACGGGTAACTCGGGTGGTTCGGGTAATTATGGAGGATTGGGTGGCGACGGTGGTGCGGCACAATTATCCGTGACCGACGGGGTCACCCTCAATAGCGGAGACGAAGTGAATATCCTCGGCGGAAACGGCGGTGCCGGAGGTTTGGGAGGCAACGGAACTGCTGGCGGTGCCGGGGGATCAACTTCCGATGAAGATAACAACGGCAGCGGCAACTCGGGTAATGGGGGATCGGGCGGATTCGGGGGCGACGGCGGATTTGGTGGAAATGGAGGAGATTCGACAGTGGCCTTAGGTTCTCTGGTGATGTCCAATTCGGGCGCCATAACTTTCAACGTTCAGGGCGGTGCGGGCGGACAAGGCGGTGAGGGAGGGGTGGCAGGTTCAGGAGGAGTTGGCGGTGCCAATGGTGGTGGAGAGTTGGATTCCAGCAACGCTTACAATGGCGGCGCGGGTGGCTCGGGTTTGTCTGTTTCCAGCGGGGGATTCAGTTTGTCGGGTTTCGGGGGTATTGGTGGTTTTGGCGGAAATGGTGGAAACGCGGCTTTGACCATGACTTCGGTCCTAGTTGGATCAGGTGACGCTTTGAATATCACCGGCGGGGCCGGCGGTAACGGTGCTTTTGGCGGAGCGGGAGAAAATGCGGGCAATGGCGGTACGGGCGGCAGCGGCGGCACTGGATCAAACGGAGGAAGCGATGAGGGCGGCACAGGCGGTAGCGGCGGATCGGGCGGTATGGGAGGTTTTGGCGGGCAAGGTGGCGATGCCACATTATTGGTTTCTGGAGCTGTCAGCCTAAATTCTAATTCTTCCGTCAATGTTATGGGCGGCGCGGGTGGTAATGGCGGCACGGGCGGCGGCGGTGGCAATGGGGGCAATGGCTCCAACGGTGGTAACGGCGGCTCGGGTGATCCCGGCGGAGTCGGCGGGTCGGGCGGCATGGGCGGCGCCGGGGGTATCGGTGGTTCAGGTTCGGACGGGGGCGATGCCAGCGTTTCGTTAGGCTCTCTTTCCCTAAACTCATTGGATAATTTTTCCATTATCGGCGGCAACGGCGGTGCGGGGGCGGACAGCGGACTGGGAGGTTCGGGCGGAACGGCGGGTGTGGGCGGTTCGGCGGGTCCGGCCGGTTCTGATGATGAAACTTCTTTTATCATCGACAGGATTTTGCTTTCTCAGGCTTTAAAATTTGCCGGTGCGGGAATCTATCGATTAGCCGTTAATGCGGTGACCAAAATGGAAATTGTAACTTCCACCAGTAATCAGAACGGCCAGACTAACGATCCTTCCCAGGTTGTCAATGGGACCAGCGGACTTTTGGACGGCGGCGGGTTGGGCGGCGATGGCGGTAACGCTTCCCTGACGGTTTCCACTATTAGTATGAATTCAGGCGCGGCCTCCAATAATTTACTGACCCTCCAGGGCGGCAATGGCGGCGCAGGTGGCTGGGGCGGTGACTCGAACGGCTACGGCGGTCCGTCGGGTATTTTGGGACCGGGTGGCAGCGGCGGTGACGGCGGGACAGCGGTTCTTCAAAGCGGTTCGGCAACTATTGGTACGGGCGACGCGCTCAGCGTATCAGGCGGCGCTGGCGGTATGGGCGGCGGAGGTAATATTTCCGGCGGTGAGGGCGGCGCTGGCGGTAACGGTGGAAATGCCTATGTCAGTATCGGCTCCATCGCACTAACGGGGGCGGACTTTTCAGTTTCGGGTGGTGCGGGCGGTGAAGGTGGTCTGGGCGGCAACGGCGGCTGGGGTGGTAGCGCCTATGTAAATGTGGGAAATCTTTCGGCTGACTTGTCTACCATCCTAGTGTCGGGCGGCAATGGAGGCGATGGGAGTGGCGGCGGATCGGGCGCGTCGGGCGGTCCCGTGTCGGTCGTTCTTCCTATTCCCGTGACAGTGGTGGATCAGGGAACAACCTATATTAGCGACAACTTCGTTACGCTGGTAACTGCAGGTGGAGTGACGTCGGTGGCGGCAGGAACGACTGTTTTGGAAAACTTAGGGGCGGCTGAATTTTCGGCTGGATCCGTGACACTGACCTCTTCTCAATTAAATGTAACGGCCGGTAACGGCGGCAACGCACTTTTAAGCGGTATTAACGGCGGTAACGGTTCTTTCGCTTTAGCAACTTTAGGAACTCTTGATTTGGAATCTGATTCTTCGGTGAATTTGACTGGAGGCAGTGGCGGACCCGCTTTTGACGCGAGCATAGGCGGGTCGGGCGGCAACGGGGGTGCGGCGACATTGATGGCTGGTACCTTGACGGTTAATTCCGGATCGGTGACTGTTACTGGAGGCGATGGCGGCACGGGTGGAGGTCAGCAGGCAGGCGGCTCGGGAGGTTCGGCTCTTTTAAGTTTTTCCAACGCGAACCTGATGGATACTCTGGTTTCCGGCGGTGCAGGCGGTGCGGGCGGGACAGGTTTGGATCTTTTACCCCAGGGCGGCAACGGCGGCAATGGGGGAAGCGCTTCGGTGTCGACGACAGGATTGGGTAGTCTTACCCTGAATGGAAATTTAAATCTTTTCGCAGGTGCCGGTGGTACGGGTGTTTGGGGTGGAACCGGCGGTAACGGCGGTAATAGTGATCTTTTGGTTGGCGCAACCAGTCTTTCCTCGGGTGTGACATTGAATATTCAGGCAGGAGCTGCGGGGGATGGCGGCAATGGTTTGGTGAATGGCGCGGCGGTAACGGTGGATCCAGGCACAGCCGGTTTGGCCGGAAACGCCGGTGTTACTTTTTCGTCTTTGACTTTGACTGGCAATAATACGGTATTGGTTTCAGCGGGCAATGGAGGCAATGGTGGCAGCGGAGGGTTAAGCAGCAGCAACGGGCAAAATGGAACTAACGGCGGTTCGGTTATCGTGAGCTCGGGAAATGTAACGGTTTTGGATAATTCCAACTTGAACTTTTCGGCAGGCAACGGCGGCGCGGGTGGTTCTTTTGGAACGAATAAGTCGGGTGGCAACGGCGGTAATGGCGGTTCGGCTGATGTGACGGTGGGTGTTCTTTCGGTTAATTCCAACACTTCCATTAATATCTCGGGCGGCAACGGTGGTGCTTTCGGCGCGGGTGGCGGCGATGGCGGCAGCGGAGGGGTTGCGGGTATGAGCGGTTCCACTCTATCGTTGGGAACAGGAAGTAGTTTGAATTTGAACGCCGGGAATGGAGCATCCGCATGGACTCCCGCTTCCAGCGGTACTAACGGAGGAGTGGGTGGATCGGCCTGGGTGACGGCGGGTGCGGTGACATTGAACGGTGCCAGCTTAAATCTGTCAGGCGGCTCCGGCGGTACCGGCGGAACCAACAGCGGAGGCTCCTATTCAGGAAGCGTGGGTGGCAGCGCGGCAGTCACTTTGGGTAACCTTTCTTTATCAAATTCTTCCATCGTGAACGTGACGGGAGGCCAGGGTGGTGACGGGGCCATTGGGGCTATAGGCGTCTCGGGCGGAGCGGGCGGGTCAGCTAGCGCAGTTTTGGGAAATCTCAATCTAGTGGATTCCCAGGAGAGTTTCAACGTTGAGGGCGGTCTAGGAGGACTGGCTGAATTCAGCTTGCATGGCAATGAGGGCAGCGCTTTTGTCAGCATCGGTAACTTGTCTGGTTCTGGCTCTGTGAGTCTAAGCGGGGGAACGCTGATGTTAGAGGTGGGTGGAGGAAATTTCAGCGGGACATTGGAAGGTAACGAGGGACTGATGGTTACTTCCGGAACGCCCTTGTCGCTGACAGGAACCAATAGTTATTCAGGCGCGACTACTATCGCGCTTGGCGGAATTTTAAACGTTAACGGGGATAACACCCTCGGAACGAGCGGGCAGATTTACTTGCTCAACGGTACTTTGCAAGCGGGTGGAAGTTTCGCCACAACCCAAACGGCGACACTTGTGGGCGGCGGAACTATCGACACCGTCGGAGCGGCGGTGACATGGGGTGTGAACGGTGTGGGCTCCATCACTGGATCCGGAGGACTTAATGTCGAATCTTCTGCGGGCCAGGGGATACTCTATTTAACGGATACTAATACCTATTCGGGCGGAACTACACTTAACAACGGTATTCTTAATATCAATAACGACGATGAACTGGGGTTGGGAAGCCTGGTTTTCAAAGGAGGGATTCTTCAAACTTCAGCTGGGATTAATTCTACCCGAGCTGTTTCCATCGAAAATGAAGGCATCTTCGATGTCGATGGTTCCAATTCTACTCTCGCGGGTGTTATCAGCGGCGCAGGAATCCTGGTCGTGACTTCCTCCACGGATTTAGGAACCCTGACATTGACTGGGAACAATACTTTCAGCGGTGGAACGCTTTTACTTGGCGGAACTCTCAATGTGGCTCAAAGTCACAGTCTGGGAACGGGTCTGTTGGCTTGGGACGGTGGTACCTTGCAGGCTGGCGGCGACTTAACCCTGGTTCAATCGGTATTTGAGGTTGGACCCAGCGGCGGAACTTTTGACGTCAATGGATTTTCTTCGACAGCCAACGGGGTCTTTGCGGGAACCGGTAATTTTACGGTGTCCGACTCCAATGCAAATAGTGGAGCCTTGACGATCAATGGAACGGGAGGAAGCCCGGGAAGTCAACCGTCTTCACCGAATGGTGGGGCAGGTGGACAGCAGATGGTGGGATGCTCCTTGACGACGGATCCAAATGCTTTCTTGTTAGTAAGCGGCGGCGCGGGTGGAACAGGGGCGATTTTCAGCGGATTAGGTTCTTCCACGGGGATCGGTGGCCAAGGTGGTGAAGTCGGGATTACCTCATCGGGTGTGACAGTTTCCAGCCAATCGGAGCTTAAAATTTCAGGTGGTCAGGGAGGCAATGGCGGCCAAAACATAAGCGTAAACGGTACTATTTCCGGTGGCGCGGGTGGTGCGGGTGGATCGGTCCTATTGGACGTTGGGGATGTGAACGTTTCAACATTCCTTCAAGTGTCTGGCGGCAATGGTGGGACGGGAGGAACTTCTTCCGGTACTCAAGGCAATGGTGGCGCTGGCGGAGCCGTAACACTTACGACCGGAACAATGGAATTGGGTCAAAATGCTCAGGTTCTGGTTTCTGGTGGAAACGGAGAGGCCGGAGCTGTTGGGGGCGCGGGTGGAAGCGCTAGTGTTTCCATCGGCACTCTCAATATTGATTCTAACGGGTCACTGGGAATTCTGGAAGGTAGTGGCGGCGTCAATAACGCTTCTAGCGGTACGGCTGCCGCTGGTAGTGTGTCCCTTTATGTGGGTTCCTTAAACGGAATGGGAACCGTGGGCATGCAGGGATTGAACTCGATTCTTCAGGTGGCTTCGGGTGATTACGGTGGCGTTATCAGCGGCAATCAAAGTCTCCAAAAGGTCGGATCGGGAGCTTTAACTCTCACCGGTAACAACAATTATTCTGGAGGTACGACTTTAAGCGGGGGCCTTCTCAACATTTCCAGTGACAGCAATTTGGGACAGACGGGCGCTCAACTGATTCTGGATGGTGGAATATTGCAGGCGGGGGGAGTTTTAAACACGAGCCGTTCCGTCAGCATTACAGGTAACGGCGGGACGTTTGATGTTGACGGCTTTGATTCCACTCTTACGGGCACTCTGAGCGGAACGGGTGGATTGACGGTTACCGCCTCAGCCGGTTCGGGCGCTTTGACTTTAACGGGGACAAATACCTATTCGGGTGGAACGAACCTCAATGGCGGCACGGTGGTGGTTTCCCAAGCTGGTAACCTAGGCACGGGGGGATTGGGTTTCAACAGCGGGACGCTGGAGACCCTCCAGGGAATGTCCATGGCGGTTCCCATTTCCTTAAATGCGGCCGGCGGGATCATCAATACGGATGGGAATAACGACGTTCTTTCCGGTGTCATCGGCGGTACGAGTTCTTTGACGAAAACAGGATCTGGAACTTTAACGTTGGCGGGAGCGAACACCTATGGCGGCGGCACGAGCATTAATGGCGGTACCATAGCGGTGGACACCGGTGGTTCATTGGGGACCGGGCTTGTTACAAATAACTCATCGCTTAATTACATCGACAACTCAACTGCGGGGAGTGCCGCGATCTTAAATAGTGGAAGTCTTAATTTCAACAATAGTTCGACGGCCGGCAGCGCCACAATTATGACGAACAGCGGTGGCCAAGTTGACTTTGCCAACACCGCTTCTGGAGGAACGGCCCGGTTTATTTTGAACGGAGGTTATTTGGATATAAGCGGCGAAACGGCTTCGTCGGTGACGGTGGGTTCGATTGAAGGGTCGGGGTCTGTCACACTTGGCAGTAACAACCTGACAACGGGGGGAAATAATTTGAGTACAACCTTTTCTGGGATCATGGCCGATGTCCCTGGTGGTTCTTTGACGAAAATTGGGACGGGTACTTTGACCCTGTCAAATGCCAATACCTATAACGGTGGTACGTCCATCAATGGTGGCACTTTGGTGGCGGCCAACAGCAATGCCTTGGGCACGGGCCTAGTAGCGGTGAACAGCGGTACTTTAAGTGTCAGTAGTCCTGGAATCCTGAACATTGGCGGCAATTACACCCAGTCTTCCAACAGTACTCTTCAATTAGGACTGAGTGGAACCGCAGGCTTGTGGGATACGCTGAATATCACAGGCGGGGCGGCCCTGACGGGAACTTTGAAACTGGTTCCTTATAGCGGTTATCAAATTCACGACAATGAAACTTTTACGCTCCTCACGGCAGGAAGTCTGAGCGGTATGTTTAACGCGCTGTCGGATTCGGAGCAGGGAGTTACCCTCTCCCTCTCGTACACGGGTGATCAAGTCATTCTCGATATAGCGGGACCCAGTTTTGCGTCTTTGGGTCAGACAACTGACCAGAAAACCATGGGAGCAGCGTTGGATAATCTTGAATCGCAATCACCCAATTCAACTTTGATTACCGTCTTGAATACCATATCGAATTCTGCCTTAACAACAGCTTACAACCAGATGTCGCCATCCAACATCACACCTATGTTCAAGATGGGTTTTTCGACCGCGCAAGTTCAAGCGGGTATGGTGGGTCAAAGACTGTCGCAGATACTGGGAGGCACCCGGTTTAGTGACACTGACACGGTTTGGGGCGGTGATGGGCCAATGTTTGCCGGCAATATGTCAGCGGCGCAAGAAGCTCAGGTCGCCCAAAGTGTTCAACTGGACCGTTGGGGAGCTTTTGCCAACGGTATGGGTAACTTCGGAACCGTTACGTCGGACGGTAATGACACAGGGTATCAATTCTCGACAGGTGGAACAACGGCAGGATTAGATTACCGCTTTGCCAAAGATTTTTTTGTGGGTTTGATGCTGGGTTACGACCAGTCTGGCACGAGCCAGTCGACCGGCACAGTGAACGTGACCGGCGGCCAAGCGGGTCTTTACGCCGGCTGGAGAGCGGATCAGTTACATGTAGAAGCCTTGGTCAATGGCGGATTGGACAGTTACACCACTCAACGCACGGGTTTTGGCGGAACCGCATCGGGTAATACATCAGGTCTGGAATACACGGGTGAAGTGAATGTGGGTTATGACCTGAAAATGAACGATTTCAAAATAAGCCCCTTTGTGTCGGGCCAATTGACGCAGGTTAATGTGAATGGATTTACGGAAACAGGTTCTTTGGCACCTTTGACATACGGTAATCAAGGCGAGGCTTATTTGTGTAGTGATCTGGGATCGCAGTTTAGTTTTAACTTTTCTGTGAGCGGCATCAAGTTATCACCTAACGTTAGCGCTGCCTGGGAACATATTTATCAGGGAAATGAAGACAGTCTGACAGCCAATTTTGGAACGGGTAGTAATTTTACGATTAGCGGTTCAGACACGGGTACAGATGCGGCGGTCTTAGGTGGCGGGTTGAACGCAGAGTTCACCAAAGGTTTGAATGTTTATGCTACATACCAAGGCAAAGTGGGTATGACGAACTATACAGATCAAAGTTTGTCAGGCGGGGTGAATATCGGTTTTTAATAATCAATAGTTGAAGATAGGATTATTCCTAAGGTGTTCCGTTACACTTTGGACGATGTGTAACGTATTTCTATCCCTGTGGGGTTACCAAATTCGTCCGAGTAAATAATGTATTTTGAAGTCGACCATTCATAATCTTCATTTGATCTAACTCTTTTAAGGGAAAGGATTTGATATTCTCGATACCCTTGAGGGCAGTTGACAGCTCGTCAGCTTGACAATAGGCAATTTCAATTGTATATTCATTGTTTATACATTCTTGCGCGAGGTGTTCTGATGAAAACAGTGGTGCAGAAGTGGGGGAATAGTCTTGCCCTGCGGATTCCCAAAACGATGGCCGAGCACATCAAGGTTAAGGAAGGTGTCTCTGTCGATATAAGGGAAGATGGAGATACCTTATTCATTAGGCCTTCTAAAACCAAGCTTACGCTTAAAGAGTTGTTAGCGAAGGTAAAGCCAGAAAATCTGCATGGAGAAACCCAAACGGGCTACGTGGTCGGGAAAGAGGTCTGGTAATTCATGGAATACACCCCTGACCGTGGAGACGTAATTTGGCTGAACTTTACTCCGCAAGCAGGCCGAGAACAAGCAGGTCATCGTCCCGCCTTGGTAATCTCCCCAAAAGAATATAACCGTAAAACAGGATTGGCCATTATGTGCCCTATGACTACTCAAGCGAAGGGATACCCCTTTGAGGTAGCAATTACTTCTGGTTTAGTGCAAGGGGTTGTCCTTTCCGACCATTTGAAGAATCTGGACTGGAGAGAACGTAAAGCCACATATAAGGGTAAGGCTCCTGCAACGGTGCTCAAAGAGGTGATGAACAAGATTTCGACTTTACTGATGATTGAATAGAGAGAAGACATGAAGAAAGAACACTTTAACCAACTCATTAAGAGCATCCATCAAATGGGCGACTATCTAAAAGGGAAGAACGTTTCAGGAGTTAGAGTAAGTCAAAAAGCCAAACCTCTTACTTCCAAAGATATCAAAGAAATTCGTGTAAAGGTTTTACATGTGACACAGGAGACGTTCGCTCAAATTGTTGGAGAAGGACTTGGGGCAGTACGCACATGGGAACAGGGTACAAGCCATCCCGGTGGAGCGGCGGCCAAAATAATACGTTTGATCAAACTACATCCGGAACGAGCTAAAGAATTACTGTCGGTTTAATTTTTGAAGATTGATATCTACTCTGGGTAACGCTTAAGAGGCTTACCATTTTTTTAATTCGAAATGCTTTTTTTCTCCCCGTGGGGCTAGATATAGATTAAACGGACAAATGAACTTAGCAGCCATGTTTAGCAAATCTACTATTGATCTAACTTTCCACTAGCTATCACAACTTCAAAGTGTAAAAAAATAGATTTTAGGTGTGACTTAATCATTGGCGCAACTAGTGGGTGCAAGTCAGTTTCATAAACGACCAGCGAATGGTGCGTTGGAACTGAAAGTCGATTCTGGTAAAATGCTAACCGTAAGGGACATTAGGAGGCGGTTATGAGTAAGCCTAATGTTCACGGTTTGCCCCAACATCTCAGAAAAGATGAAAAGGGATATTATTTGGACTTTCTAGTCCGAGAGGAAGGAGTCAGGAAGAGAAAAAGAGTTCGGTTGGGACAAATTCCTTTAGAGAAAGCTAAAAAGGTTTTGGCTCAACATATGCAGGCCATTGTTGAAGAAAGATTTTTTGGCGACACAAAGCCAAAGATTACCTTCAATGAAGTCGCGGATGCGTTTTTGGCTTTTTCCGAATCCAGAAAGAAAAGCTTTAAACAAGACAAGATGTATGTACATAACCTCAAGACCTATTTCGGCGAAAGACCGCTTGAGAGTTTGAATCTTGACCTTGTGGAAAGTTATTTGAATTGGAGAAGGGGAGAAGGTAATAAACATTCTTCGGAATTGATGGCGGCAACCCTTAATCGGGATTTGGCTTGTTTAAAAACAATTGTCAATCGGGCGAGACTTAACAGGAAGATCGACCGAAACCCGATAGAGGGAATAAAGCTCTTTAAGGAAATTCCCAGGGATAAAACCCTGACGCCGGAGGAATATAAAAAGCTTGTTGAGCATTGTCCTAGCCACCTAAAACCCATGGTAGAACTTGCGTATTTCACCGCCATGAGAAGAGGTGAGGTTATGGGGCTTAAATGGGAACAAGTTGATTTTCAAAATGGGGTTATCGTTCTTGAGGCGGAAGACACAAAAACTCAAGAAAAACGAGAAATTCCAATTGATGAGAATCTAAAGATAATGCTCAAGCGTATTCCGAAGGTTTTAGGTTGTCCTTACGTGTTTAATCACCGGGGCAAAAAGCTGAAGCAGGGTCGTACTGCGTTTAAGAATGCTCGAGATAAGGCGGGACTGAAGGGGTTCCACTTTCACGATCTTCGGCATTGTGCGGTTACGAATATGCGGAAGGCAGGTGTTCCGGAAGGGGTAATTATGAGCATCAGCGGCCATAAGACGAATGCGGTCTTTAGAAGGTATGACCGGATTGACAGAATGGACCGGCAGGAAGCCTTGGAAAGAGTTAGGGGCTTCAATGATGCCAGTAAGACACCGAGGAAAGGCTTCAAAGATACGTATAAGACAAAGTTGGACTCACAAGCAATTTGAGGCGTTGATGTTAGTGAGAAATTTTAAGCTTTAGTTTAAAAAAACAAAGTAATTAAAGGGTTTTATCACCGTTTTTAAACCAGACTTCTTTGTAGTCCGAATTGAGCGATTTGAAGTGAAGTCAGCTCAAAATCTATCGACCTCACGGTCATGTCGGTTCAAGTCCGACCTCGGGCACCATTTTTACTAATAAATTCAATGGTTTATACGCAGCCACTAATAAGATAACCAGACTCAAACCGCCTTTGCACCCTCCCGTCTCTTAATACGTTTTTGAACTTACCTAAAGCTACTTTCTTTTTGAGTCTCCTTACCCCTGGGCTTCCAATTTGTTTAGATACTTTCTAAGGCTCAAGATTTTTTAATCTATTTCTGATCTAACCATTTCAGCTAGAACCAACTTATTTCGGCCAGTTTTAGGGCAATATTCCCGTTTCGACAGTCAAATTTGCCATTCCTTTAAACTAATTTGTTTAATTCCTTGTTCTTCGCCAATCGGATTTTGGGATAAATCTGTAGTTTTTAAAAAGAAATAAAACGCAGAATCAGTGGATGTCTTAAAATACCGCCGCATATGAGACTAAAACTGTGGATTCTACTTTTATCGGTTTTTTGGAGCATCACGGCTGCCAGCTGGGCCTTGCCCGATATGGATGCGCGTAATTTGGCTTTGGGCGGTATGGCGGTTGCCGACATCACTATTTCGGACGCCATGTTTTTGAACCCCGCCGTTTTAAGCCGTGCCGAGGGTTTGGAAACTTCTTTCACTCAAACCCGATTAACCGCCAGCGATTTTGATTTTGCCGCGGGCGCCAGTTTTCCCATTATTTCCAAAAACATTGGAGTGGGTCTGGGCTGGGACGCGGTGGCCAACCAGAACCAGGTTCTCACCGGCATTGTGCGCGATTCCAATGGCCAGGTAATTATCGATCCCAATACGGGTTTGCCGCTGACCCAAATTCTCGGTTTTTTCACTCAAAGTATTAATACCTTTTACGCGTCCCTTGGTGTCAAGGTAGGTTTTTATTCCCTCGGCGCTACCCTGAAATATTACCTTTCGGATTTTGGGAGTTATGAGGGAACGGGTGCGGGTTTGGATGTCGGCCTTCGCGCGGATTTCAGTTCCAACCTTTATTGGGGCGCTTTGATTTCAGATGTCAATAACAGCGTCATTGATTTTCATGGAGAGACGGTCAATCAAACGGTGCCTTTTACCTGGACGACCAGCCTTTATTGGAAATTCCTTCAAGTTGGGGAAGTGACCGCGGCGGTTGAGCCGAGCGCTTCTAATAGCTTTTGGGACGCTACGGTTCTCGATTACGGCGTAGGTGTGGAGTTGGGTTGGTTAAAAAGTATTTTTCTTCGCGCTTCCGATACCCAGCAGGGTTTCAACATGGGTATTGGTTTGGTGGCTCATCCGGTGAAAGTGTTTAAAGAAATTCGGGTGGACTATACCTATTTGGGCCAAGCCCCCAATGGTTATCCCTCGCGGTTGACTTTGTCGGTGGATTGGTAAAAGAACGAACAGGGTGATGTGATGATGAAAACTAAATTAAGTCTCGTTTTGATAGCCGCCTTCATTTTAGGAGGATGTGCTGAAATCAAAATCACTTCAGGTCTTCACTATCACAGCCAATTTGTTTTGCGTCAGGGTGGTTTGGTGACAGCTAAGGTGATCAATGGCGCTGGAGTTGAAGTTCAAACGCTTTTCAAAGATAAGGCTTTTGGAGGAGGTTCATCCACGATCAATTGGGATGGCCGCGGCGCGGATGGGCAAACTTTAGCTTTTGGAAATTATTCGGTGGTTTTGACCGAACAACAAATAACGCTGAAGCCCGTATGTCATTTTGGCGGCTTGGGAGCGACTCCGGGCCGGTTTTTAAACCCTGAGGGACTTTGCGCCTATCCGCAGGGGTCCCGGCTGACTGTGGCGGTAGCCGATACGGGCAATCAAAGGGTGCAGATCCTGACCGATACGGGCGGGTTTTTACAGGCGACGGGGCAGTTGGGAACAGGTGATGGAAACTTAAACCAGCCTACAGGTGTGTGCTGGGACGGCCAGATTTTGACCGTTTGTGATTCTCAAAACCGCCGATTGGCCCGATTCGACGAACGGGGGATTTATTTGGGCGAAATTTTACAAATGACCGGCCTTCAAACCTCAATTTCGACCAAGGCGATTTTGGATTTTCAAGATCCGGTTTTTATCCAAAAGGGAAGCGGGGATGATTTTTGGGTCGCGGACAGCGGTTATGGAGTGCTTTTTCACATGACCAGCACCGGCGGTGTATTGGAAGAATGGGGTAATCCGTTCCCCTTGGCTTTAGAAGGACCTTTTTTACAGATCAACGGAAACTTCTGGGTTCAAAGCGACCATAACCAAATTCAGGTGATCAATTCGACTGGTAATGTCACGGATAGGCTCAAACTCGATCCTCCCAGCCAGGCGGTAGGCGGCATGGCGGCAACGCCGAATTACGGAATCATCAGCGATCCCAATCAAGACCTGCTTTATTTTGTCGATGGGGATGGAAAAACTTTTGAAACCTCGGTGCCATCTTCCGTAACCCAGCCTACGGCGCTTAGCCTTTGGGAAGACCAGTTATTCCTGATCGATGCCTCGAACCATGAGGTATTTCATTTTCAACTTGTCCCCCAAGTGGTGGATCAAATGAACCTGCCTTTGCAGACGCAGCCATAGGACTCTGAATTATTTATATAGTTGAAAATTTATGGAATGGTTGACCGATGAAGTTATATAGATACAAAAAATATTTAAAGCTGCTGTCTCTCAAGATCGTTTTCTTGCTGGGGCTATGGATGGTTTGCGCCGGTCAAAATGTTTGGGCACAAGAGGAGGAGCCAGATTTTCAAACTAATCCCGCACTAACCACTTATTCGGGTCAGGCTTGGATGATTCCATCTCATTGGTGGCCCTTTCCCCGTGGATTTGTTTATAAAACACAACCTCAAAAAACAAAAAGCTTTGTAGTGAATCCGAATACGGGGCAACCAGTCTTAAAAGAATATATCGTTCAGGAAGATGACAACCTTTGGGATTTGGCGGGTGAGTTTTACGGTAAACCCTGGACCTGGCCTTTGTTCCTAAAATTTAACTCTATTCGAGATCCGAATCTAATTCACACGGGACACGTGCTTTTGTTTCCGAGTTTTGAAGTTTTAGAAGAAATTAAAAATAAAACACCCCAACAGGTTGTGGATTTTCGAGCGGAATTGGAAAAGGAGACTCCTCCCGAATTAATGAATGAGCCCTCGCCGGTGACTCAAATCGCTACGCTGTCAAACGCTCCAGCCAAGCCGCTGGCCAGTCCCATACCTATGCCGACAGCTGAAAAAACACCCACGTTTAAAATTACGGGTTCCAAAACCATCAACATTTCTTATTCCGAAGCCGTTGGAAGCGGCGGAAACGGCACGACCGATACGGGGTATGACCAGCACGAAACCTTAAAACTTCACATGGAAGGACAGTTGAATGATGAGATTAAAATTTCAGGTAATTTTGACCAATCGGATTTGGCTTTGCAGGACGATTACGACCTGACATTAAGCACCAAACACTGGGAACTCTATTTTGGCAATTTTACCGCCACCCTTCCGGGTAGCCAGTTCTTGTCCAGCGGCATGTCAACGACGGGCCTCAAGGGCGAAGCCCATTACGATAACTTTGAGATTAGCGCGCTTTATGGCACGCCGCAGGGTACGCCCTTTTATCAGAAGTTTTTTGGCAATCAAAGCCAGGGTCCCTACTCGGTGCCCAATATCCCCATCGTGCCTGGCTCTGAAATCGTTTGGGTGAACAAGCAAAAGATGGTCCGGGGTGTGGATTACAACCTGGACTATACCCTGGGGAATTTGACTTTCATCAGCCGTATTGTCCAATTAACCGATCTTGTCGAAGTAACAGGCGAAAGCAGTGCCTCCTCTTTCAATACCCAGGTCTACGGCTATCACCTGCAATTAGCTTTGGCGGGCAAGGTGCCAGCGCCTCAAGCGGCCACGCCCAATACTTCAGCCGTTTCTCAAATCGCCAGAGGAATCGCGGGGATACCGGGAGCCACTCCTGTGGTTTCGGCCAACTCCGCGGGTGTCACAGGTTCCGCCGCTTTGGGGAATGTGATGCCGGGTGCCGTTTCTTCCGCACCGATGGCGGGAACAGCCTCGGCGGGTGTTTCCGTCGGTTCCGCTTTATCAAGCGGTTCAACCGTTTTATCCAGCCCCGTTTTTTCAGCTCCGGGAGCCTCTGTGTCCGCGACAGTAACCCCCTCTCCCACCGCAACCAAAGGGTTCCAGTGGATTATCGGTCAGGGTTTTATGAGCCAGGTGGAACAACCGGATTTCGACGTGACAACGGCAACGGGGAGAGTTGCGGCCGATACTCAAATGCTGGAATTCGACACCACGATGGATTGGGGGCCGTCCCTCAAAATCGGTGGTGAAATAGACGGGTCGAATTACACCAGTTCGGATACGGATTTGGCGCCTTCGACCGAAGGTGCGGCCTATCATTTGCAGGGAGAGTCTTTCCAGGGGCCCTTTCACTTATTAGGAAAAATTTCGGGAGCTACCCCCAACTTTGTCAGTATCGGGAATCCTTTGACGAGCGGAGATTACTTGGATTGGTCCGCCCAGGCGGATATTAAAACCAAGGACGGGATTTTTGGGCAGGTGGACCGGTCTTACCAACAAAACTTTGCCGCAGGCTATGAGGACGATACGACCACTGATCATGGTGAATTGAAACTCAACCCCAAAAACTTTCCCGAGGCGGATTATGTTTATTACAACAGCAATGAACAACAGCCCAATAATCCCAATGGGCCTTTTGATCAAAGCGATTTAAAAAATACCGCCAGTTTGACTTTTGGCATTCCAGGAAATATGCAGGTGAAAACCAGTGCCCTTCAGGAAACGCAAAATGGAACCAACCTGGGGGAGAATGATTCTTACGGCGGACAGGTGGTGGTATCGAGCCAAAAGTGGAAAAATTTCAACTTCTCGGCCTCGGGCGAGTTTCAGCTCAGCAATATCGTGGAAGCGACATCCAATACCCTGGTGCCATCCTCCACGCCCGGAACGGGTATTGTCTCAGAAACCCTGACCTACACCATGGAAGGGAAGCCGATCGACCATTTGACTTTGACAGGTAAAGGGACCTATTCCAACGCTCCTGTTGGGCCGCCCACGGCTGATTTAACTGAAAGCTTTAAAACCGATCCCTGGAAATGGCTTAACGCCAGCGGCAGTTATAGTTTGGATTTTCAGCAAACCCAGGTGTTGGGCAATAACTCGCCTGATGAGGTTCACACCGGGTCGGGGTCGGTCGAGGCGACTCCGCTTTCCTGGCTCAAACTAACGGCTCAACCCACTTTCCGGGTGGATCAACTGGTGGATTACGATCAAAGTCTTTCGCAAAATTATCACCAGTATTACAAAGCGTCGATGACTCCGGATTTCGGCAATTTCAGCGCGGACTATACACTGGACCAGTTTTGGACATGGGATGGAACTACAGTGGGATTCCCCCTGGATTTTTACCAGCAAACAGAAACAGTAAATCTGGCCGGTAAAAAGCCTCTTTTAAAAGGCCTTACGGAGGATGTGAGTTATAAAGTTTCGGACCAAACGCAGAATAATTATGCTTCCAGCGGCAATACGTCCCAGGAAACGGTTAATCAAACCGAAAATGACGCACTGGCCTGGACCATCAACAGCAAATACACCCTCACCCTTAGCCACACCTATAACCAATTGAACCAGTCGGACCCGGGCCAGCCCAATGCCACCAATCCACTTTTGCCCAATGGGTCGGATACCTTTAACACCACTTTTTCAACGGCTGGCCTGAACGCGGAGACTTTTTCAAATACCTTTGCCTTGCGGATCGCGGAACAGGTGAGAAAGACTTTTTCCATGTATCAACAGTTCGGCTATACCGACACGACGGATGTTTTACAGGGGGGGACGGTGAACACATATAGTCCGGCCTTTGGTTTTACCTGGAAACCCAGCACCTTTTTAAATTGGACCGCCAGTTATCAATTTAACGGTTCCAGCGGTGAAGTTTCCACCCTGATTCAAACCGCTCAGACGGTTATTTCGGCTACGCTCAACCCAGGCGCGACCATGGCGATCAATTGGAACTGGACCAGGGCGGACAATCCCTTTGTTTTGAGCCAGCAGGGGACAATGGCTTATACTATGAATTTTTGACCTATCCCAAATAGAGCATTTTTAATGCTTAATTCTTGCAGGTTTCATTTAGTCACCTGAACGTCAATTGTTACCTGCGGCTGTTCCGAATCATTCGTTGTCACCAAAATCGTGTCTTTCCCGTCGCTGTCAGTTGGTAAGTTATTTGGGGGATGAATTAATACCTGATACTGTTCAAAACCGCCCCCCCGGTTGATTTTTTTTGTCTCAGGCTGCGCTAAATGATGAACTGATTCCACTCTTTGAATCGTGAAATGTTGGGGGTCTTGGGCCGAAAAAGTAACCGTGACAGGATTATTTTGATGGGGCATAAAATAAACTAGATGAGGCCCATAGCTGAATTTTCCAACTACTTCTCCCTGAACATCAATGTCCAATTCAGGTTTTTTCTTATCGTTGGTTTGAACTTTCAGAGTATCGGTAAAATTTCCTATTGGTTGGGTGGCTGGTACGGAAACCTGAAGGGTGGCGCCATAAAGACCCGTTGCTTGGTCCGAAAAGGGAATAATTCCGCCGACGGTTACCGAACCGTTGGTGGATTGCGCGGATAAAATTTTTAGAGGCAAAAGCGGTTTGCCGGTGATTTTAACCGGCGTGGTCTGAGCTTGTCCGTGCTGAACGTTGTATAAATAAATTTTATCAGGCTGAACGTCGATTTCTCGAACGACGGTCATATCCAGGTTCATTTGATAATTTGGATTTACCGGGTCGTTGGACGAAACAGTAATGACTTTAGTGGCATGTCCCGGACGTCCTTTAGTATGGTAAGTGGCTGTAATAATCCCTTGGCCTCCTAGTTGTATTTCCTTTTTATCTTCAACCGCCGCTGTACAGCCGCAGGAAGTTGCAACGTGGTTTATGATTAAAGTTGTCTTGCCGCGATTTACAATTTTAAACAAATGGGTAATATCCCCGCCCTCATCAACATTATGAAAATCGAAATTCGGATTAGCGCAATATATTTTTGGGGCATTGGTCGATAAGACAGTCGAGGTAGGTGTGGGAATGGGCAGGGTTTGAGCGCAAATCAAAGATGACATCGATAAAAAAAGGAATAAAAATCTTAAAAAAATCATGATACGCCTCCAGACAAGGAAGGTGAAACGCAAGAAATTAACCTAAACTCGTTTTCAAAAATTCCAAGTTTCTATTTTCGATCAGCGCTTTAAAGGAAATCGATTAAGAAGGATCGCTAGTTGAACCAGATGTTCCGAGGGCGGCATCGATGGCTCTGGCGGAGTTTGTAATCAATTGGAATATTTGACTTTCTTGGGATGGTGTTAATGTGTGTGCTTGATTTTGTACATAATCTTGATGAAGTTTTTCGTACGAGAGTGTTACTTGGGCGCGTAAAGTTCTGGCTTGGGCTACAGTAATTGTCTTGGCTACCAACGCTTTATTAATTCTTTTATATTGAAAACCCAGGTGTTTTTGAATTTCAAAAGAGGGACTGTGTTTGCTTGTGGGTGGAACAATAGGGGTTGCAGAGGTGTTGGGCGTTGTGGTTTGCGAGTGAGCCGTTTGCAATAAACTGAATAAGAAAGCCAAGAAAAATGATGCGATTATATTTTTTTTCATTTTAATACTCCTGGAAAATATGATTCTTTGAAAACATGTTTATTTTCGGACAAGTTTTGATAATAATCCACATAGAAAAATCAAACTTTTAACTATTCTATGTTTTGGTAAATTTACTTAGATGTTTATTGCTTGAAAGGGAGAAGTGCTGGAATTTATTTGGTTTATGGAAATGTATTGGGCTGTATATTTAATTTCTTAAATGATGAAGGAGTTTTATGAAAGCTCGTTATTTATTATCCGTGGTTATGATGGTTTTTTTTTATTCTTGCGTTCAAGGTCAGGTTGTTCTTTCTCCTAAGTATCACCAATTCGGTAAAGTGAAGCCCGGCAAAACCTATCATCTCAAGGCCACTATTTCCAATCCAACCGATCAAACGGTTTCACTTTGGAATTTAAGAGCCGACTGCGACTGTACGGTGGCCCATATTGCCAAGGCCGTCTTAAAACCTAAAGCTTCAACGACTTTGACTATTGATTATCGTCCCGACCTGGGTGAAAACGGTTTTAAGAATTTAACGGTGAATTTCCAGGTTTATTCGCAAGATAAAGTGCATGGTATTCAACGAAAAATGGAGACGTTTATGTTTAACGCCGAAGTCCATTCACCCTATCTTTTTATACCCACTACACTGGACGCCAGTGAAACTCTCTTTGGTCATGAAAAAAAGACCCAGGGTGAGTTGGCCCTGGATAAAGAAACTTATCCTCAATGGCAGGCGGGGAAAGCAGGATCGTCTCTCGGTGGATTTGAAACCGACATAAAACCCTCGAAAACACCCGGAATTTATGACGTTTTTCTAACCGTTCCAGCTACTACTCAACCCGGCGATTACAAAGGTCAAATTGTCATTTCGGGTAAAAAAGCGAAAGATACATCTTTCCAATACCCATTCCACGCGATTGTAGGCAGCCTATGGAATGTGGAACCAAAGTTTTTGAATATTGACGATTTGGATCCGGAAAAACTTAAAAATTGGAAGTTTGAAACTCAAATCCGGAATGTTTATGGCAAAAACTTTAAGGTTCTGAAAGTAGACGGCGCGCCCCAATGGTTGTCCTTTGATCAGGACAAAAATAAGGCGGGAGATTTTGTGCTCCGCTGGAAAATTAATGAAGATGAGTTGAAAAAGTCCTTCAAAAAACCATTTGGGTCTTTAATCCAAATAACCACTGATTCAAAAGAAGAGCCGACTATCAATATTGTTTTAAATGCCTTTTGGCCGGCGCCGACAGCCACGCCTACTCCGAAAGTTACGGCCACACCTTCTCCCCAAACACAAACCAAAAAGTAATAAACAGCGTTTGTCTATAGGTTTAAGGCTTTTCGTTTTAGAAGCCGCTTATCCATTTTTTTACACTAAAAAGTTATGCGGCTTTCAAATTCCATCAAGGCAAATATCTTATTCTTTGGCATCACTAGTCATAAGTGACTTGTTTTGTGCCTTTTTTAGAGAAAGTTAGAAATTTTTGAAACTCGCCAAAAACGGACATAATTACAGCATATTATTAATTTATTTAACAAGGTTGTTGTTGCTGAGGCAGAAAGGAAAGGGTAACATTTCTGACAATTATTCAACTTCTTTCATCCTTTAAATGAATCAATTTGATAATTTTTATTTATTAAGTTAAGCCCTTTGACTTTTGAGTTGAGGTATTGTGAAAAAATATTTGAAACCTCTCATAACGATAGTTATTTCCTTTTGGCTGTTAACGTTTTTTGAAGCGCTGGCCTGGGCCGATCCCAGCGCTAACGATTTGCTTAATACGGCGAAGGCCAATACCACAGTTAACTGCAATACCCAACATCTGATTTATTCCACCACGACGGTCATTCAAAAACCGAATCAATCGCCGATGACGGTAACACAAACGACCGAACTGTTTAAACAAAGTCCCAATCTCATCAAGATCATCACCAACAATGGAACCCAACAGAATGTTGCCATCTCAGTGGGTGACGGCTATCTCTATGTTCAAAATCCTAATACCGGTACCTATCAACCGATTAAATCTCCTTTTCCCATCAATCCTTTTCAACAACTACAAAACCAATTGACTGATTTTGATCAAGCGACCGCCGCCAACAAAGGAGACCATTATGAAGTGACACTTCACGGCGGAAAATTGCCGAAGAATTTTGATCACTCTACAGTCAACGTCGATGTCAAAACTAATGTGGTGACGCATATGGAAGGCATTGATATGAAAGGTAACAAGGTTTTGAGTATGGACGCGACCTATCAAAAAATTGGCAACACTTATCATCCGCAGCATGTGCACACGGAAAGCCATACCACTAATTTTGATATCAGCGCGGACATGAATGTGGTGACGAATGAAGTGAATAAGGGAATACCTGTTTCTGTTTTTGCGATTAAGTAATTTTTAAGAAGGTTAAAAATGAAACGTTTAAAGTTTATGCATTTATTAGAACTTTTTTTCTTATTTTTGGCATCCGCTTTCCCAACATGCATGTTTGCACAAGATGATTTATTGAGTCGTCAAAAAAAAATGAGTGAAAGTTTTAAGATTGGTATTTTAAAAGATTTTACGCCCAAAGGTATTTCTGCAGATTCAGTATCTGTAAATTCCACCGGTCCCTTTTTCATGGTTGCTGGAATTGATAGACCAGAACATTTTCTGGATGTACGCCCGAAAAGTGAAAAAGAAAAAATTATATTTTCCTTAAAAAGTGGATCTGGCAATTTCGTCTTATTGAATGACCCTGAGACAAAACAGGGTGGACAAATAACGGCTACTCCGGATAGCGAAGGCATTGTTGAGGTTTTATTTTATCCGGATTCGAAAAGTCCAAGCGGTGAGTATTCAATAAATGTTATTACTGAAGGAAATCCAGGAATTCACGGTGAATTACTATACCAATTCAATATATCGACTACAGATGAAAAAAAATTTGACGATGTGTGCAAAAAAAGCGCTGAAGTAAATGATGAAACTGCTTTCCTTCCAAGGGATGAAAAATTATTAATTACCGAAAATGAGTACGATCAAAGCGCTGTTTCTGTGACTAGTACAAAAAGTGAAAATTATTTTAAGAGAATGACGACCGACGGGACTTCAACATTGTTTGAAAATGATGAAACTGGAAAAAAAATATCTGAAAATAAGCGAATCCAAGATGACAAAAATTCACTGTGTTTTTATGCGGTTCCATGGGGTGAATCGGACCAGGATTTGATTTATCTCCATCATTTGGAATCAAAAGATCCCAGAAATGACATCTGGGATTTTTATTTTTTCGATAAAAAAACGTATGTTTTAAATAAAACTATAATTTTTTCAGATGGTTTAGTTTCTATCGAAGATCGTATTTATAACTTTAAATCTGGTGTGCCGTTTTTGAGTCTTGAAACCAAACAACGAAACCACTTGTGGGGTGGTCATAGAGCTATAAGGACGGTTCAACATTTGTTGAGTCGGTGATTTAAATAAAAGGCAACTATTTGAAAATGATTAAAAAATTATATTTTATTTACATATTATTTTTTATTACTCCGATCTTTTGTGCCGCATCACAGTTGCCGCCAATTGGGACGATTAATGGTACGAATCAAGAAATTTATATTCCGCCGCCGATAGTTTTGATACACGGTTTGGGTAGTGATGAGACTTCTTGGAACGCGGTTTACAATAGTTTAATTACAAAGTGGTTTTTGAACGCTGGTGTGTATTCTGGTCAGGGTTCCTTCAAATATGGCTACAATTATAATTTCGTTACTCAAAGCGCAAATACGGAAGCAAGTCCATATACTCTTTACCCCTTCGCACCTCTTTTTGATTATAGTTTGCAAACAATTGTTAATGGTGTGGCTGAAGGCGGAAACAATGGTGATATTAATTTCAACGGGGGACTTTTCCATGACTTCTTGACAAATACGGTATTGAGTCCGGCAAACGGTGCTTATCCTCAGGGTTTTACCGTTTTAGATGATGGCATATCTTCAAATCCGACCTCAACTCAAAATCAAGTTTTTGTTTTTGCGCACAGTATGGGTGGTTTGATAAGTAGATCTGCTTTGTCTGATCCGAATCTCGCAAATCAAGTTTGGGGTGTTGGCACGGTTGGAACGCCGAATTTGGGATCCTACTTAGGTTCCGCGGTAATTGTATTGAATCAAATCTTGCCACAAGTGGTTAACGCAGACCAGCAACTTCAAACCGCAGCAGAAAATCAAACAAACGCAAATATAGCTCAAAATGATTCCGATGAAGATGGACAAGTAGCTTCTCTAGAAGCTTTTATAAATAATTCAAACTCATTATTCTCTACGAAATGTAATATTTATTTTAATCTACCTGGTGCTTCGGAAATGGCCAGCACTGAGCAAGATCTTGATTATTCGTATACTTTTAGTGTTGGACAAGCCCCGGTTATAAACATTGCTTATAATTTTCCTGCTTCAAGCGCTTTTTTAAATAACCCTTGTTCAGGCGCTGTGACGCCCGCTCCGACGCCTTGTAATTTTATTACGGCGTCATCTTTGAGTACTCCACCTAACCAAATTGCGGTTGGGTTTCAAAATTTGAGAATTATTCATGGGTCTATTGGTACTCTTCCTAGTTTGGTTGTTAAAATTGGATGGAGTGCTCTTGGTCTTAATTCGTATTTATTTAATAAGATAACAAACGCCGGTTATGGAACGCTTGCAACCGATACTTATACGAACGCTAATGATGGCTCTACTCCTGGTGACGGTATTGTTGATACTTACAGTCAGGAATTTGCGCCAGGTGGTGTGATTCCGCCAAGTGTAAGTAACGTTCAACAAATAACTTCTTTGCACTTGACTGTACCGTTTTTGGGAATACCTATTATTGATGGTGAAACAACAGTTATTGCTACACCAACTCCGGGACCATCGGGTCAAATTGTAATTCCATTTGCTCAAACATTTGATGACCCACCTCAAATTCTTGATGTCTATATGAACGAGCTTTATGACGGTAATACTGTTAACAATGTTTCGCTGGGACCAACAGATATGCCAGCCCAATATTTAGTTGTGAAATTTCGAGATTATCTCATGCTGGATACGCTGCTACAACATTTCGAGGTTGATACGGATGATGGTTCTGGTACTTTTCCAAATCAGTTGATCGAATACAATGGAAACGTTTCTCCAGTAATTTTTGTTGGGTCGTACACGCCTTCTGATGCGTCGCAAATGTTTAGTGCTACTTCTGATCTTGGATTTATGTTTGGCAATCTGCTCGCTACACAACGAGATGATGGAAATAACGGTTCGGATTTAAACAGTATTGGTACTAAGGCAATAAGTGTAGTTTATCCTGATAGTTTGTACGCTCAGTTTTATCCGGGCGAATTTTATTTTCCGATTGAGGACGGCTCGAACTACGGAAAAGCTTTTGCCGGTGTTGGTATAAATGTGGACACACCTCGCAGGTATACTGTTGCTCTTCAAAACCCTTCCGGTCAGGCGACTACATTTACGGATACCGTTACCTTGCCGCCTTATGTGAAAGACATATGGGTTCACGATGCTTCGGTTACATATATGACGCGCTATGTTCAACGAACATATGCATCTGGGCAGTGGGCAAGAACAATCAGCAAGGATTCAAACATACCTGATCAAACTGTTCCCTATGGGGATAGTAATCTTGTTATCGATGTTCGATTTAGCGAGCCTATGTCGCAAGCTTCAATTCAACTAGCTGGCGGTTCCACCTCAATTCCGTTGACTTATAATTCGACCACTGATGTATGGAGTACTGGCGCGCAGAACCTGTCGAGCTTAGCGCCTGTACCGGATGGTAGCGGCACCGTTGGAATTCAAATTGATGGGTATTCTGAAATGGGTAGTGTTTCTGCAGGAGTAACAAATACTTTTGCTGATGGTACAAGACTTCCGAGTTTGGAAATCACTTCTGACCCGACAATGATTGCTTATTATCAATCACAAAGCGGTGTTGCTTACAAACATGCATCTTTACAAAACTATTCTGCAGGTCCCGATATCAATTATTCTTTTGGATACGCTACTCAACAGGCAACTCCATCTATTGGTTGGATGGATCAAGTGGATGCTGATGCTAATGGTAGCGGAACATCGGATGATACGTATGAAGAGCCGATTGTAAATGGATTTGTCACCAGGGCGAATGTAGGGGTGCCTCAACAGTTTACTGGGCCGCAACAAGTGGTTTTGACCTTCACGAAGCCGGTCGAAAATGTATCGGCTACAGTTATTGATCCGGGTGGCGATCCCACCGATCCAAATGACGTTTATTCGGGTGTTATCAGTGGATTGTCTTCGGATTCGTCGGGAATGACCTGGTCTTTAACCTTGTCGCCGACGGATGGGACCGCACCTGGTACTGACGATATGACAAACGGTTCTTTCACCTTGGCTGTGTCGGCCACGGATGTTGCAACCGGTGATCCTGAGGTTACGCTGCCATTTGATCAGTTTACATCTTCAGGCATCCCAGTGGATTTATTGCCGAGGCCGATTACGACTGCCGAAGCAAACGCAATGGCTGCAGCAAATATCAGTGGTGATATTACAGCCGGAGATTTTGTTCTAGATGATCCGGATGATTTTAATTTTACTGACCCAAGTAGTCGTGGGTATTATTTAACTAATACGCAAACCCAGTTATTGCCTGATTTCAAGGCGAATTTCATAGGCAATGATCCAACTCAATTTGATATGGATTCTTCAGAGTCGTCGCAAGACGGCGTGGTTTTTCCAGCGGATATTAATTTTGATTTTGAGGTGGGTACTATAACACCGGCTACAGGGTCGACGTCTGCTCCTGAACCAGATCCCGATAATCCGGCTGGTCAACAAACTTTGGCTGCTGCACAATCAGGGCAAAGTTTAAATGAAGGTTCAGCGACATTACCTGCGATTTCGATACCTTTGCCAGGAATAGGTTTTAATTTTCCGGTTCCCATCACCATGCCGTCTTTCGCTATTAGTATTCCTGACATCAGCTTTGATCCGACAGATTTGAGCGCTTCATTGAATAGTTTGTCGAATGTCACGCCGAATTCTTTAGCCAATATGATTCCAGGAGCATCAGACGTTAATAGCCTCATTGGTCAATTTACGTGCGGCGCGAGTGGATTGAGCAGTCTTCCTGGGCTATCGGGACCGTTAAGCGGGATTTCAAGTTTCATTCATAACCAGATGGCTCAGGTGAATGGCGCCATTGGAGCTCTGCCGCCAAGCCTTCAAAACGCAGTTCACTTACAAGTGGTTGCCAGCGGTGCGGGCGCGGTGATGGCCAAAGATTATGTTTCTAATGGCCGCAATGGAACACTGACTGGTAATGACGCTGATTTAAATAGCGCGTTTCAGGGTGTGGACCGATTTGTGGCGGTGGACGCGCCCTTTTTAGGACAGGACCCGGTAGCACAAAAAGAACTTAATGAAATCAAACAACTCTTGGCGACAGGCCAAGCGACGGCAACGGCAGTTTTGGCAATACTTGCCCCAACCCCTCCAATGGTTCAGACGGGGGCTATGGGATCAGGAATGAGTTTGGCCGATATCGTGAAGTTTGCCACTCAATTGGCCCAGTTACGCTGCGACATTAACAACTTGTCGAGTCAATGGAACGAATTTAAGGAAAACTCGAACGAACTGATTAATCAGGTAAATGAAACGATTCCCAGTGTCTTAAATGGAAGCGCTGAAAAGAGCATTGGGTATCACTTGCTGAGTAACACAGGGATTCCAACGGAATTACCCGGGGCCAACGCCGCTTTACTTTCCGCTTACAGCACTTTGGCGCCTAATGGCGATTTGGGATCCATTCTGACCAATTTCACCGCCTTAACGAATCCTGTGACGATGTTACATATTGTGGAAGGGGCTTTAGCGACTCATCCTGTTTCACCGGCGGGTAGCGGCGTGGTCGGTGAGTTTAGCGCTCTGGCCGGTTTAACTGGACCGCAGGCCGGTGCTATGCAGCAGGCGGTAAATATGTTTTCGGATAAAAAAGTTTATCGTGACCCCAACAACCCCAATTCATGGAATCAACCGAAAGCTTCCGCAAGGACAGTTAATAATTCACTTATTCCTGACAGTGATCAGTTGGCCACCGCGTTACAGGTTTTGGCGCTTCCCATGTATGTTCCCGGCATCGGAACAGCTTATGCATCTGTCTTTACGCCCGTATCCGCCGCTTTAAACCAGATTGAAACGGTCGCGGGTATGTTGAACAATCTTTTGAAATTGCAGTTGTTCCAGAATCCGATGTCGGCGAACTCGAATGAACCCACTAAGGAACTTTTTGATAATCCGCAGATTGAGATTTTAAGGGTCAGGTCTTCCAGCGCGCCTTCGGCGCACCCTGATATCCCAGTGGAAGGCGGTTCGAACTCGGCGACAGCTTTGGCCGAATTGTTGGATCCTTCTACTTTATCGGCTGACTCGGCGGCGATGTCGGTTATTTCAACCCAGCCTATTAACACCAGCAATCAAAACGATCTTCCGGTGCCGATCATGAATCCGGCGGGCCAAATTCTATATCCGCAAAATGTCTATTATTCCAAGCTTCCGGTGGAAATCAGAGGAATGTTGAGAGATTACAGCCCGTCCCAAATGCAGGTTTTTGAAATGTCGATGAATTACTCATTTCCCTATACGGATTTACTATCGACAGCCGCTGGAGCCCATACGAATACGGCTCTCGCGAAAAGTTACCAAGGACGGGATTATAACGGGTTGTCGACGGCTCCGGGTGGGTTAGCGCCCATCATTGTTGATCCGAATACAGGCTATTTTATTATCAGCTCGGATCCTAATTCACCTTACTTTGTGAATGACTTTGAATTTTTGCAAGGCCAAAACCAAATCGTTTTTCATACGATTGACTGGGCTGGAAAAGAAACTTTTCAATCGATTAACTTTGTTGTTTCGACACTTCCTTTTTACATCCAGGCTCAAAGCCCGGCGCCCGGAGCGGTGATTAAAGGTGATGCTGCGGATTTACCTTATTTGTCGGCTATCGCCAATGTTCCGATTCTGGCGGACGCGAATAGTAATACGATCGGCGCCATTTATACGAACTTTCAAATTTTCCAAGATGGGCAGCCGCCGAGCCAAAATTTCATGGTTACGAATCCGTCCGCAGTAACCCAGGTTTCGACGACGACTACCAATGTTGAAACTTCAACGGCTTTAAATGTTGATTTGCGCCAGGTTTTGAAAGGTTCGTCTGGAAATCCTTTGGCGGAGGGAGCCACTATTCCGGAAGGGAAATATGACGTCAAGATTTCCGCTTATTCCCCTTTCACGGGTGTGGCTAATCCAACAAATACCCAATACTCCTTCCTGGTGGACAACACACCTCCCGTATTCACTATTGTCAATCCGGCGCCGACCACCATCGCTCTGGCTTCTACTATTAATGGGAATGGAACCGTTTCCCCAGGAGCGAGCGCTTTACAAATCGCTTCGATTAATCCCTATATACAGGACCCAAATAGCTATTCGGGTCCCGAGACTTTTAACTTGTGTTATAGCGTAACGGATAATCTAAGCCCCTTGATCGACAACGTCGCCTTCGCGACAGCCAACCCTTCGTCTTATATAGCCGCGCCCACTCCCATGCCGGTTCCTTACGAAAGCCAGGGCACTTACACCGTTCCCTGGGTCGTGAATAATTTGCCATTTGGTTCAGAGGCTTACGTTACTTTGAAGGTGACGGGACAGGATATGGCAGGAAATGTCTCGGGCGCTTCGGTAACAGTTAAATTAAGCCGCGCTCCCCCCGTGCCCAATTTTGGCAATCCATTATTTGTCCGTCAACAAGTGGCGGGAGCGACGGATAACGGAACTCTGCCAGTGAGTGTGATTAACTCCAATACGCTGTCCATGGAACTGCCTTATTTCTTCTCTCCTATTTCTCCCGCGATGCCGGAAGGCGGCACGGCCATTTTCACCTTCCAGGATACTTTTAACAAGACTCAGGTCTTTACTTATAACAATCCAACGCTTCCTGGAGGGCCGGGAATTAATCAATTTACCCTGAACTATTCGTTGGGTTCTCCGATCCAATTGCCCGATGGTATTTATAACGTCATTTTGACGGCTGTTGACGCGGCTGGGAATAGCTTGACCAGCAATGACCCCAATTCTCCTGTGCCGATTTCTCCTAAAACTTTGGAACTGGAAGTGGACCGGACTCCTCCGGCGGTTTTGAATGTTCAAACATCACCCTCTCAGGTGGCGGCGGCCAGTCCGAACGTAACAATTTTTTATAGCGTTAATGAGAACAATGATGTGGCAGAGTTGAATTCCTACAATGCGGCAAATAATCTTCCGACACCGACGGTTATGGTGGATATCGAAAACCAGCAAGGTCAGACAGTTTTAGGGCCAATATCCGGTCCGTCGGATGGCACCCATACCAATTTAGTGTCATTTAATCTTTCAACCTTGCCGGTTGGACAATATGTAGCCAGAGTGTCGGCCACCGACTGGGCAGGAAATTCGTCTAGTTCCATCGCGGCGATCGTTTATCAGGAAATTCCGCCGTCGATAACTGCGCCGACCGCGAACGCTACTGTGGCTGGCAAGATTGTAATTCAGGGAACAGGTGTGGATCCGGATTGGACCGTACCCAATACCTTCCTGGGCTACAGCCTTTATTACGCGCAGGGCAACCAATCGCTTCCGACTGGAAGTGGTTTAAGTCCTTCGTCTTTGTCAGGCACATGGCTGGGTGGTGGTACGGATGCCCGTATGACGGTTCCGCCGAATTATGAAAATCTGACCTTGGTTTCTCCTCCCAAAAATGTTTCCATTCAACCGATTACGGGGGGAACTTTGGGTTATTGGGACACGACCGCCATGGGAGGAAGCGTTTCCTTAAGTGGACAGTACACCCTGCTGTTGGTCACATCGGATGTTTATGTGAACGGCAATGGTCAGAGTGTCACCGAATATCAGGGAGTCACTCAGCAAGTGACGGTCAATAATATTCCTGGGGCGGTGGTAATACCGCCATTGAGTGTGAATCTGTTCCCGCCGCCTTCGCCGAACTCGAACGGATTTACATTTTCACCTAATCCAGCGGATCCAAATAACGCTGTGACCTTTACTTATAATTTGGTTGGTCAGTCGGCAAATACCCGATTTAATATTTTGGATTCGACCGGAGCCAGTGTGTTTACCTCCTCTGCGTCCAATGTTTCTTCAACCCCCATCGCTTTCTATGGATCACCAACTATTCCAGCATCGGGTTTAGGTTATTACCTTTGGTATGACAATCTGGGCTGGCATTTGCGGTTTAGAAGCGATGGTAATCAACACACCTTCAATGTGAGTATGAATTCTTCCGGTGGCATGGTCATGAATCCGGTACCACAGAATTTGGAATTGCCCACTGTTATCACGGAAAATAGTTCGCCAGTAACTTTGACGACGACGATCACCAATGTTGGCGGCTCGCCGGTAACTCATACGGCGGATCAGTATTTCCCGACTGCGGGAACATCCTCACCTTTCTTGAGTTTGGCCGCGACGAGGGTTGCCGGTGATACTACTTTGTCAGGAATGGACTGGCAGATGTACGCCAACCAGGCCACCATCTCACTGGAGATTGACGGTGTCCAACAAAACGGGGTAATTAATATTGGTCAGGGTAATGTTCAGCCCGCCGCTCTAACCGGTGTGGCGACAGGATCGGTATTGAGTTACAGCAGTTCGGATTCGGCGGTTCAGGGGTCGCCCACAACCCGTCTGACAGCCGGCAACTACCTCTGGTTTGATGGGACCAATTGGAACCTTCTATTCGACAATACGGAAGGAACCACACCGGCTACCTTTACGGGAAGTGTGGTGGGCGGGGAGAACACAACGCCTTCGCCCAACGGAAGCGTTATTCCTAATAGTTTGTCTTTGGTTTATTCAACAATAGCTTCCGGAGTTAATCTGGTCACCAATTCAGATCAGACGATGACTTTAGGCTGGAACACTACCGTTCCCGTTGGCGCGAGCTCATTAATCGTGTTTTCCTCTATCCCCAATCCTTTGGCGTTCGATCTGGAATATAACGGCGTGATGCAAAACTCCAATGATTTCATTGGGTCCGGCGCCGTTATGCCCTCGGGCGCGCCGATTCTGCTTTCCAGCGGAGCCAATCCGCCTCTGCCCATTGTCTGGAACGGTTTAAATCAAACGACTGGCGCTTTTGTGCGCAATGGGCCTAATGGGGTTAATGGGCCTTATACAGTTCAAGTGGTCGCGGAAGGAGTTAGCGGCAACGCGGTTACGCAGGCTTCATTCCCTTTTAACGTGACGACCAACCTGAATATTTTGACAGGGTCTTCGCCGGGTCCGGTTTTCGTCGACAATGAAGTTTCTTCTCCACCGGGACTGAGTGCTTCTGTTGATAATTCCACTTTGGTTTTAAATACGTCCGATCCGGCCACAGGCCACAGTACGGTGAGCTTTACGCTGGGGAAAGCGGCGACGATTACGGTTTTTGTTACGGGACCGGATTTGACGGTGCCGGTAACTTTGGAGGCGACCCAATTGGTCGCTCCGGGACCGGGGCAGGTTTATTCTTTCCCCTGGAGCGGCAATTATCCTTTGGCCAACTCGGGCGGTAAGGTCAATATTGGAACCGCTACTTCTTCGTCTGTGACCTTTAATATCATTGCGGCGGATGCAGATACGGGCACGACAGATACAGAACAGATACCTTTTACCTTGGGTATTGTAAAAAATGCCACGGATGTCAGCTCTGCCTTAAACATAACCAGCCCTGATCCGCCGGGACACTCGTCCTTTCAGGGCATCACGGTGGTAAACGGTGACTCCCGGTTCTATTTTGAAGCTCAAGCGAGAGGGAGTTACTATCCGCCCATACCGGTCACTATTGTGGTCTCCGCGACTGGCGAGCAATATCCGGTAATCCAATATCCCTTTGTTCCTTATTCGTTTTATTTAAAACGCCATTTCACTTCAATCAATAATTTATATGTATGGTTTAATCCGAACATCCTCACTTACTATCAATTGGGTCAGGGTCTTAATTTTTGTAATGGTGGGATTGCTGGTGGCCCTCAACCTGAGTACTTTAATGCCTCCATTCCCAACGGCGTGACGTCGGGAAACTTTAATATGACTGATGCCAATAATAACGGGTTTAATTCAACCATTCCTTATTCAGTTTATTTTCATAATAACGACATTAGTTTGAATGAATCTGGAAGCGGTAGTTTATCCAATTATGAAATCGAATCTGATCAGATTCAAGATTCGTCGGGTTACGCTTTTGTTCTTTTCGGAAACTTGCCATGTCAAAGACAAACGGTAAACGGAAGTACAGGCGGGACCTTGGAAATCAGGCCGCCAGTTCAAATGAATCAACAGTTTGTGCCTGAACCGCCCCCGCTAGGTGCAGCTCCTAATTTGGGTGAAGAGGGCGGTGGAGACGGAAGAAACTTCACGCCATGGAACATAGAAACATTTGATCAGAATGGAAATATTACTGGTGACGATGGTCCTTATCCAGACATTCAGATTCAACAGATAACCGCTTCCGGTACTAGTAGTAACCCATCTACACCGGCATACGCTCAAAATCCGGTTAATTATAACTTTTCTCTTTCTTTCAATGACTGGTCTCAAAGTCTCATGGTGAATCGTTATGCACCTTTTACAGGATTGCTGAATGCGGGGGCAACCGGAACGCCTAACCTTGCGGTAGCCACTCATGATTTCACGAATGAATTCCTGGGCCGCGGGGATTTGGCTTTTCCGGATCGTGCGATAAACGGAGTTCCGGCTATAGGCGTACTTCCGTATTTGAAATCAAGCGATGAAGTCCAAACGCTGGAAAACTTTATTTCAAATTTAAGTTCTGAAGCCATCGCGGTTACCCAGCTTGGACCCAGTCCTTTAGGTTTAAACTTCAGCGGTGTTTCGCCAACAACACTTTCAGGATCGGTTGGGTCTGCGCAAGAATATGAGTTGAGTTTAAACACAAGTTCCTCGCCTCAAATTCAGGTTTCGACCACCAGAACGCAGAGTATTTATCCTGGCTATAACGTTCCATTTATTGCTTCCGCGTCGGCCGGTATACCGCCTCCGGACGGTGTTTTGTATTCTCCTATTCCTTATCCTGTTTCAACTACATATGTGCATAACATGAATGTCACTCAAACGGGAATTGCTACCACTGATCTGACTAATATCAATGGCAATCAGGCGTCGACTTTGACTGGGGTGAATGTGCCCAGCCAAACCGCTTCCGGTTCTGATATCGCTAACTCAGCTTCTTTAGCCGGAAGCTATGCCAATGCTCAAGTCAGCGCCAGTTCGATAACAACTATGACCAATACCGCTCCATTGGCTTTTGACGCTAACAGTCCTCCCGTAATCATTCCCGATACAGTTCCGTTGGCGGGTGATGGGCAGTATCACGGTGTCGGCACCCTTTCCATGCAAAATTATCGGACGGATGACGCAACGGTAACGGTGACGGGTCAACTCGAATTTAATGGCACTCAATATGTATTTACCAGCAGTCAGCCAGTGGGCACCTTATTACAGACTACAAATTTGACGAATGTTACTTACACGCCCAGCTTGGTTAGCAGTGATTCGCGAATTACGCCCTACACACCCACCGTTTCTGGGGGTTTTATTACCATGACGGTTCCGGCTAGTGCGGGTATTACTTGGACGAGTGCACAGGATGTTATTTTGAACAGTCCTGTGACGGGCTTGTTGCGAAGCCAGCCCATGTCGATTACGTTTGATCAGAATACATCGGGCGGCGACCCCGGGGATCAGTCTGGTATTCAAGTTTTGGTGCCTCAAGTTCCTTTGGCGCCCTATACCTATCCTTCGGAAGGGCAAACTATAAAAAGCACAGCAGATTCGGATCTTTATACCTATTGGGTTACGCCTTTAGATGACACTGGTAACTCGATGCTTTTAGGCCCAACTTTTTTAGCGCAGCCTAACCCCAATATACGCATCAGTGATTATGCTGTGACCCTGAAATATGTCGACGGAAGCGTTAACAACGCGGTTCAAATCTATCCTTCAGGGTCTTCTTTTATGCCTTTTGTTCCCTCTGATCCCTCGGCCAATTCCGATATTCCAGCTTCGAACAGCCAGAATTATGTAGGCGACAATTTCACTTTGCGAATCGCTCCTAACAGTGTGGCGGCGCAGATGGTGTCCATTTCAGGAACAGCCACAGGTGCGGGTTTTGCTTCTTATAGCATGTCCTACTACAACGGCACGACCAGTGTTCCCATTATGGTTCCGGATAGTTACCGGGATCCCAGCTTGGTGCCGACCGATCCATTACAGCCTTATCGGTCGGTCAAACAAATTACGAACGGTGTTTTGGGTTGGTGGAACGCAGCGGGGTTAAACGGTCTCTATACCGTTACTTTGGCGGTTATAGACGGCGCGGGTAACACTAATTATGCCTATCAAAGTGTTTATGTTGGTCAATTAGTCACCCCCAATGATGTATCAACCAGCACGGGTAATTACACGTTGGAAGATCCTTACCACCGTTTGATGGTGGAATTCCCGCCTTCATCGGGTGTGAGTTTTGACCCCAATTCACAAGGCGGAATGGTGATGTCGGTTAACTCTCTTCCCGCGTCCCTTTTGCCCGGCGCTCCGGCTGTGAATAATTTATTGCCTGTTTTGGATGTGCAGCCGCATATGTTGTTTGATAATGGGCCTCCTACGGCTACAGATCCGAACCCTACGGCTAATGATCCGACGATTAGCTACTTTGCTCGAGTGGATGAATTGGCGGCGATGGGTATAACTTCAGCAAACTTACCCAATGTGGCGATTCATGTATTTGAAAATGGTATTTTCCAACCACTTCAAACAACAGCTACGGCTGATGTGGTTGGTGGACAGACAGTTGGGTACTATTTCACCGCCACGACTCCTAGCTTTTCCAGCTTTACTTTACTGGATATGACCAAAACCATTACGGACCCGATTACCCTGATTCCAGTTGTAAGCCCAACTAACGCCACAACTATTACGGTTAGTGGCCAGACCGGAGGTACGACGGATGCGGGCAAGGTTATTGAGTATTACGTTTCCACTAATTCGAATTTTGTTGAAGAATCAACTGCTGGTCAATATCAAACCGTAACGGCAGACGCGTACGGAAACTTTAGTTTCCAGGTTGTATTGCCCGCAGATGGTCAATATACGGTTTTTGCCACATACGCTTTGCCTTGGGTGAATAAGCATGTGGCAACCACCACAGTAGTTCGCGATACCCAGCCGCCAACTGCCACGATCGACAGTATTAATCCTAATCCTTTCTTGCGGGATGTGGCTGGCGCGTCTGTGTCAATCGGAATGTCATCCAGTGAAAATGGAACACTGCGGATGTATATGGTGAACGCCGCTGGCCAACAGGTGTTTTTTGAACAGTTTGCCGTAACGGCGAACACACCGGTGACCTTTAGCTGGAACGGCATCAATACACAAAACTTCCCGGTACCGGACGGCCTTTATACCATTGAAGTCCAGGCGGTCGATTTGGCAGGCAATTTAAGCCCGCAGGCAACCGCGTTGTTGGCGATTGATACCAGTTTGCCGCCTGAGGTTAGCAATGTGACGGCTAATCCCAATCCCTTTAGTCCCAATAACAGCAGTTTGGACGATACGACCACTATCAGTTATTTCTTGAATCAGGCAATGACTATTACGGCCACTATTTATGACAATAACGATAATATTGTCCGCCATTTGGTTACGGATGTTCCACAGGCAAATGGATTGAATTCACTCTTATGGAATGGCAACGCGGATGATCCGACTGCCAGACTTTTGCCGGGGAACTATACGGTCATTGTGGATGCTTCCTCTCCCACTATTACGGCGGTTAGTGGCCAAAACCGCGCTATTCCCGGTCAAACCACCATAACGATTGATGACGCGGCGCCTATGGTGACTAATTTGACCGTCAATCCCAATAGTTTTGATGAACGCAATCCCGCATTCCAGGGCGTTACCCTGGGTTACACACTGAATAAAGAAGCTCAAACCTTACGGGTGCGAATATACGATTACAATCCGACATCGGATTCGGAGACTTTGGAACAAGACTTTACGACGCAGTTAAATCCTGGAGGGAACTCACTTTATCTGCAGACCGGACCGCATAGTTTTTACTGGAATGGCTTGGATGTAAATGGAGATCAACTTCCTGCGGGCTCCTATGTTTACCGTATTGAGGCGATTGATATGGAGGGTAACGGTTACTCACCCGTGGAAGATCAATTTACAATTACGGACCTTCCGCCAGCGGCTCCGGTAAGTTTACTGATCACCGGCAACAGTTCGCAGCCTGTTCTGATCAAGCCAACCAATGGACAATATATTAAAGCGACTGAGAATGTGGCCGCTTCATTGGATCTCGATTTGGATGATATTACTCTACAGTGGGCTCCGAACACTGAGCCGGATTTGCAGGGTTATTATGTGTTCCGCGACAACACGCAGATTACATCGCAAGTTTTGACCGCCCATTCATTTGTGGACACAAGTGTTCCCAATGGCGTGAATCATGTTTATACCGTAGAGGCTGTGGATAACGCGGGGAATATCGGTGCTATGTCTGCTCCGGTGACAGTTAACCCTACGGCGACCAATAATGTGCCTGGTTACTTGATATCGGTCGACAGTTCGGCCCGTTCCCGCACAGATCAGTATCTTTGGGACAGTACACAGGATCCGGAAGGACTTTCTCCGGTTCGGGTTGATTTAACCGGTGAGACCCACGCGGTTACGGTGGTAGCTAACTCGGGTTCTGGCCTTGCGGGTTATTCACCCAATTCTCCTACCCCCTATACATTGAGTTCGACGCCTCTGATTACCAATCCTGATTTTATAAATAATTTTACGGTGGGAAGTCCAATCTCGTTTTATGTGAATCCCACAGGGGTTCCAGGATGGACTTACTACCCGCAACCGACTGACCATGAGTTTAACGCCAGCGCAGTGGATGTGGACAATCCTGGAGCGGCTTATGGGCCAACTTCCTTTCCCACGACGCCGGCAGCTTGGCTGCGGTGGGCTCCTGTTCCACCTACGCCGCTTTTCTTCCCTGTGAATTATGAGTCGGTTTATCAAGGTGAATATTCAATGTTAACCCAAACCATAAACATACCTTCTGGGGCGACAACTCTAACCTTCCAAATGGATGACCCTTCTGTTACTCAAGAAGATTTCTCTGTTAACACTACGACATCTGTTGTTACAACTGTGCCTGGTCAATATCACTTTGATTACTTGGTGCTTTTGCAAGCAGGTTCAGGCGACACAGTTCCCACAGACGGTATTACTATTTTTCATGAGCAGGATATTTCTGCAGCTTATGCGGGAGCAGTCTCTATTGATTTGTCCTCGACATTCGGAACGTCGATACCGCCTACGGCGACAATTAAAATAGTCATGATTGACACTGTGCCAATACCGTCGGTCGGGTTTTCTATTTCAGGAAACAATGGACCTGATTATGGTCTTAGGCAATTCGGCGTTCGAGGGTTCCGATTGGTGGATTCACTTGGTAACGCGAGTGCGGTAGCTTACAACCTCTCGACTGCGGTTACCTTCACTGGTGTGAGTCTTCCGTCAGCGCCAAGTTCGTCAGTTCAGGGGTTGATTTATCTCAATGGTACGCTCCCTTCGTCAGCGACCACCATGACAGTGGGAACCAGTGTATCTCCCAGCCTCTCCAGCTTTACAGCGACTAGCCAACCTCCGGCCTTTAGCCTGAATTTGCCCGTAACCATTAATTCTACGCCTGGTTCAACTTACGACGTGGCGGTAACGCTACAAACAACCGATCCGTTTGTCAGTCCAAGCATTCAAGGCGTGACCATTATTTATCCCTACTCACAATCTGCAACATTCATGGCTAAAACAACCGGTAATGCCACGTTTACCGCTTTTGGAACTACAGCGTTGTCGATTGGACAATTGAGTGGAGTATCTGTCGCACCCATTACTCAAGTAACGGGTAATGCTACGGGTACGATTCCCGTAGTGACAGGCGATCAGTATGTCTTGACCGTTATTTCGGGTAATGGATTGGTGGAAGGTGGAACATTAAGTGAGTTAACTTCCGCCGGCGGTGGTTTTGACAGTATTCAAGTAACTGTGGATAGAACACCACCCGCCATACCGACTGGTTTGACGACTACACAAAAGCCTGGAAATCAAATTCAGTTGAATTGGAATCCGGTGACGGATAACGCGTTAGCCGGGTACCGCTTGTATCAAAACGGGGTTTATCAATTCAAGCCATCAACAGTATTGTCAGGCGTAACGGTGAATAATGTGGATGTGGAGCCGAATATGGTTTTGGCCGCCACGGCGCAAGGCTTGGTGTTGATTAATCCCGCGACGGACTTGCCAATTACGACCCTGATGCTAGGTCAAAATGTTTCGGCTGTGAAATTGCACCGTCGGTGGATTGTGGCAGGACTTGCCAGTGGTGGTGTGTCAGTATTTAGTTCTACCGCTCCCTACGCTCCGATTACTCCGCCAAACGATTTCATCAATGCGGCAAGTACGGCCGCGGGTTCTACGCTTTCCGCCAGTCAATTAGTCGTCAATAGTTTGGATGTGGATGAGAAAGACGGAAGAGTTTACGCTGCGGTTGGAACCAATTCAGGTCTTTATCTCTATGACTTTACGGAGCCAGGTGGATCTATCGCTTCTCAAGTGAATTGGAATTTTGGAGCCGTCGCTCCGAATCCAATGTTGACCGCGGGGGTCACCATTACCAAGGCGGTTGCGTTTGGTACTAATCACGCTTTATTTGCCGCCTATCAAAATTCAACAGCTAATCAGGGCTTCCTCGGCATGGCTAATTTTGTAACCATTGATCAATGGTCACAGGCCCGTTTATATCGAGCGGATGGTTCGCTTTTAGGTACACCCAATTTGGCCACGGAAGTGATCAACAACTTGGAGGATGTACCGAGTTTGATAGCGGGTGATCTGCTTTATATGTCGAGTTCAAACGGTTTACAGGTTTTGAATGTGGCCCCAGGAACGCTTCAAAATGTTACCAATTTTGGCACTCCTCAAAATGTTGTGGGAACTTCTTGGAATTGGAACCGGCTATTTGTTTATGAACAAACAGCCCAAGGCTTACAAGTGAATCAGTATTTGGTGGATTCGAGCCTTAATTACACGCCTCTAGTTGACAATAACTTATCGTCATTCTTCCCGGCGCCGCCAGGCTCTCCCTATTTAGGCAATACAGGGTTGGCGATAGGCTCCAGCCTTCACCAAGTTTGGCAGGGAACTGACCAAGGTTTGGCCGTTTATAACGACTTGATTCCCTCGAACGCAATAACGGTGGCTGAACCAGCCGGCTTCACCGCAGGCACCATTTCTTATCAGGTGACGGCTTTTGACCTGGCCGGAAACGAAAGCGGTCTTTCTTCAGTAGGTGTGTTTAACAATGTGCCGCCAAGTACCCAAATCAGCTTTGGGCCGCCCGTTTATTCGAATAATGGAGTTACCTATATTACTGGTACAACACCGGTAACTTTGACGGCCACTGATAATGTGGCGGTGAGTATTACCCAATATTTCATCGACAGCACTCCGGTAGTCACATATCCGGGAACGCCTTTCAACTTGGGCAACTACGCTAATGGACCCCATGTTATTAATTATTGGTCGATAGATACTTCCAATAATGTTGAAACAATCCACCAGGCGAATGTAGTGGTGGATAACTCCGCGCCTCATACCACCCTGACTCAAATTCAGAGCGATGTGGACAGCGTGAACCAAATAAGTCTTTCTGCGGTGGATAACGCGGGAGGTTCGGGTGTTAGTTGCATCGTCGTGACGGTGAATGGCGGCTCGCCACAAACCTTCCTGGGCAGCTCAGTTTCCGCGGGACAGATCACGGGCGGTAATGACAACGGTAATGTAACCAATACAGTCCAGTATTTCTCCATCGATAATTTGGGTAATGTGGAGACTCTTCAGCAGGTTGACATTACGGATTGGAATAATCTACAGCCGGTCGGCTTGACGCAAATCTTCTTCGTCGGTCCTCAAGCCTCAACCACCAATGGTTTCTATATTAGTCCCAGCACGGCGGTGAGCTTTTCCGCTCCGTCGTCTGTCACCTTGGATAGCGACGGACCCTTTATGCTGGATCATACGGCGTTTACTGTCTTGAACCCACTGAGTAATAATTATCTTTATAACGGCGCCAACTATTCCTCGCCATTCACTTTACCGCCTGGCAGCTATCAGATCAGCTATCAAAGTTTCTATCGTCGTGACGTGGGTGGAGTGACTTCGGCGGTCGAGCAACTGAATACCTATTATGTTTATGTGGATGGAAGTGCGCCGAGCGGCTTAGCTTCGCTTAGTCCTTGGACAACCAATTCGAAAGACGCCCAGGGCCTTTATCACGTGAATCAGAATGGAAATGTCAGCATTAGTTTCGAAGATCCGAATGTGTTCCTGACGGTTCCGGGTTCGGGCGTATCCACAGCTACCTATTCATTGATGGACGCTAACAGTAATGTCGGCGTCTTCAACATACCCTACGCGGGTCCGATTTCACTGAGCGGTTTTGAAAGTGCGCCAGCGACAATGGTGTTGACTTATCAGGCCACGGATCGGGTAGGGAACACGGATGTAGATGGAAGTCCATCGGACGCGTTGATTCAAACGGCTCCTTTCATTGACAATGGATTGCCTATCACGATTGTTACCAGTCCTTCATTCGATCTGCCGACTGCGGCCATTACGATTGGATCTCCTTCATTTGTTAACGCTAGCGGTGTCACTTATGTTTCGCGAAATACATCCGTTTTCATTATTGGAAATTCAAATATTGGAACGACAACGGCTTCTTATTACATTGATTCTGGATTGTTGAATCGGGGGAATAATCCATTCGAGCTTTCGAGACAGACGGATGGAAGCCACACAATAAATTACGAAGTGACCGATATTGATGGAAATTCCAGCGCGCTTCAGCAGGCCTCCTTTACCTTGGATACCACACCGCCTAATACGATTGTAAATCCTAACGTACCTGTAATAATCGGCCTCTTCCCCGCATTTGGTTTGACCAATGCTTCGCTTTTATCTTTCAGCTCTCAGGATAGCGGAAGCGGCGTCAGCGTGATTAATGTGCAGGTAGATAACAATCCGTTGCAGACTTTTGCGGGAGCTGCGGTCAGTCAAGGGGCTGTGACTAACATCTCATTTATCGATGGCAATCCTCATGTGGTTAAGTATTGGGCCGTGGATAATGTGGGAAATATTGAGACGTTGCATGTCATTAATATAACTGCTTCGACCATACCCAGCGTGTTCACAGGTCTCACGACGATTAGTTTTGGACAGCCCCAGGCGTCTGTTTCTTCGTCGCCGAACAATAATCTATTTATTGATGGAACGACACCGATTACTTTAACTGCGCAAGCGATTACGGCAGGTCAGCCTGTAACTACTCAAACGTTCTTTTCGCTCATAAGTGACGGTACGACAGTGGTTAATAATCAGGTTTATACGGGTCCCTTTACCATCAACAGTTTCGGCTTGCCAGAGGGCAGCTATACCATTCTTTACAACACGGTTTATACACAGTTGTTTGGATTTAATAATATTGTTGAGGAGGTAAACTCATATAACTTTGCCGTCGACAATGGTTCTTTTGGGACAATCGGCGAAATAACACCTCTTCAGTCGATAGATGGTTCGGGCGACTATCACACCTTGCCGGGTGGAACATTGGATATTGGTTTGGAAGAAAGGGCTGGATCCGTAGGAGTCGGTCCCATCACTTATAGTTTGACCAATTTGTCTAATAACAGCACGATTACTGGATCTTATTTGACTTCGTTTAATTTACCTTTGGTACCTTCGGCGCCGGTAAGTTATCAATTTAGCTTTAAAACATTTGACCTGTTGGGACATGAGATAGACAACACGAGTTTTCATGTCGGTATACCCAACGAATTTCCAACTAACGAATTGCCGGTAACCTTGGTGGTAGATCCAGCTAATGTGCCGCCTACCTCGAGTTTGAATTTTGGATTCCCCAAGTATGTCAATGGATCGGGAACCCTTTATATTTCGGGTAATACGCCCGTCACCATGGTGTCCACGGCGGCTTACGGGACCATTCAGTCCAAGCAATACTACATTGAAGATCCCCCGTTCGCGATTTACCTTTCACCGTTTAACTTGAGCGATTATGAAGATGGTCCTTGGACGATCTATTACAGCGCCACCGATTCCTATGGCAATACGGCTCAGACCCAAAGTCGCACGGTGGTGGTGGATACAACGCCGCCGGTGACGAATGTTACCAGCAACCAGGCCAGTTTGGTCTCGCAATTGTCCCTTCAAGCGTCGGATTCAGGGAGTGGTGTGAGCGAAATAGTAGTCGTTGTAAATAATACGGAACAAATCTTTTCGGGTAATACGGTGCCGGCCGGGGCAGTTACGGCAGGTGTGGACGCCGAAGGGGTGACCAATAGAGTGCTTTATTACGCTATTGATAACGTGGGTAATGTGGAGAATGCGCAAACCATTCAAATTATTAATGTGGATTATCCCCAAGTAGTGGGTATTACCAGCATCCTCTTTGGAAATCCGCAGGCCACCGTGAATAATAATTTCTATATTATTCCTTCCACTACTATCAGCTTTAGCGCGCCGGCCAATATTAATGTCACATCCGCAGGTTTTAATCCTGATCAGCCTGTGACAACAACTGTTGGAACCTTTACCTACCAAGATACTCGTTTTACGGTGGTGAATACGACCAGCGGTGTCACGGTTGTCAACAATCAGACCTATACGGGTCCCTTTAATATGGCGGCTTTGACAGGAACTTCCAATTGTCAGGATAGCTATGAAATCATTTATCAATCTGACTATATCGCCCCGTCGGGTAATGTGATTTCCGTTACCGAAAATCCCAATCAGGTCGCTTTCCGCGTGCAGACCGACGGGCCCTTGGCTTCGGCCGGATTGTCACTCTTATTGCCGACAGATTCTTTAGGGCGTATTCATACATTACCAGGAGCTTTATTGTCGCTTTACGCCCAGGAAAGCAATCCGTCATTTGACGCGGGTATCGCGACGCAAAATTACACCATTACTCCGCTCAATCCGGCTGGTCCGGTTATCAGTGGTATTTATTCCAGTCCTGTCACGATAAGCCAACAGCCAGCCACAGTTGTTTTGAGTTATGAAACCATTGATGACCTGTCTTATGAAGCCGACAACGGTAATGGTTATCCTGGCACAGTGGTTAACCGTCTGCCGGACAACAGTCTACCGGTGACTATTGTGGTCGAACTGGACCCGCTTAACTATCCTTTGTCGGTTTCAGCGCCAACCTTGTCGAACCAGCTTTCTTTCCCCATTACATGGTCATTTAACGGTATTTCTTTAACCGGCAATCCTAATGTGGATGGATTTGAAGACGGCAATTTGACCATGGATGTTTATGTGTCCCAAAACAACGGGCCTTTTACGGAAGTGGCGGCGGGTCTACCGGGTTATCCCAATGTGTTTAATAGTATTCCGGCTCCGCAAGATGGGGTTTATTACAACGTAAAACTGGTAGCTCACTACACGGTATCAGGCATGGAAACGGTTCAGTCGGCTAATTCGGTAAATATCAGTCAGACCTTAGTGGATCGCACACCGCCAATTGTGGATGCGGATGATAACGCGGATGGATTGTCGTCAGTACCCAATACTTATTCCACTGCCGTGACTGTCAATTATGGTTTTGACGACCCCATTCCTTCGGGCGGCGTGACGGATTCAGGTGTGGCGAGTTTCCTGTTGCAATATCGCGATGAAATTAACGGCAATTGGATCATGCTCCCGACACCTTATGGTGCCAATTCAACGGTCTTTAACGGTCAGCCGGGTAATCTTTATTACTTCCGGGCCCAAGCTACGGATGCGGCGGGCAATGTGGGTGACTGGTACGAGGGTGATGGTAACGCTCAAACCTATATTCGCCCGTTACTAACCGGTGCGGGGGTTTCGACCGGTAATGATCTTCAATGGATTGGACCTCTCAATAGTCCTCAAGATCCAATTATCGGTGGGTATAACATTTGGCGCAGTTCATCACCAATTATCGGCGACAATCCTGCCGCCGCCGGAGCGACTGAAATTAATACTGCATTGGTTAACGCGGATCAATACCTCGATGCCGCCGTAAGCCAATGCCAGACTTATTATTACGAAGTTCAGCAGGTGGATTACCAGGGCAATACCCGCGTGCCGTCGAATGATGTGACCGTATTCAGTTACTGTCCGCCGACGGCTACTAATACGCCGACACCAACCTTTACCAATACGCCGATAGTGACCCCAACTTGCAACAGCTGTAATGGATTGCCCCTGACATTTACAGGATTTTCACAAGGTGGCGATGGATTGGCTATTGATAATAGCAACTCGATGATGTATGTGGTGGCTAACCCCGGATTGTTGGCCTTTAATCTCTCAGGCGGTGCGGGCGTTACCACTGGAATTAATACCAGTTCGGACGTAGCGGTCGATCCAAGCGGATATATATTTGCAATTCAAAATCTTTCAAATGGTGTTGCGAACATAGTTATGTACAACACAAGTTCTTATACTGTTGCAAGTACGCCAATAACGTTCCCCTTTGCATCCGTGCTGGGTATTTGGTTTCAGCAAAATGGTGGCGCAAATAACAATAACGCCCTTTATGTGGCCGCCGAAAATGGCGTAGTAGGTGCTTGGATATATAGATATGACGGGGCTGGATCATCTTATTCTTTAGCGGCAACTGTTGCTTCTTCGTTAAGCGATACACCAGAAGGTTTAAACATGAATTCGGCCGGAACCACGTTGTATGTGGCGGTACCCGCTAGCGGTAATACCTTTGGCAATCCCGGTTACATAAATGCTTATTCCTATGATGGTACGACTTATACCCCACAAACTCCCCCAACCTCGGCATCTGGGTTACCGACTATCAACCCTCAATATATCAGGCTAGATTCAACTAATAGTTATGCTTATGTCACTTCGCCACAATTAAATATGTTGGATGTTTTCAATATTACGGGTCCAAACTGGACATTTGACCACGCATGCGCAATAGCGGCAGGTCCATGGGGAATAGGATTAAATGGCGGAAACGTCTATGTGGCTTTGGTGGGAGGAGGAAGATTAAGTAGTGGGCAACCCGATGGAAGCGGGGTGACTGTATTAGGCTGTAGTACGCCTACACCTGTTTGTAACAGTTGCAATGGATTGCCGATTACATTCACGGGAATGGGGCCAGGAAACAACGGTTTAGCGTTTGATAGCGCGAATTCAACGTTATATGCGGGTGTTACGGCCGCGTTTGGTACTGGATTGGCATATAGTTCAACGGGCGGTGCTCCTACCACGTTCCAAACGAACTCCGCTGTGCGTGATATTGCCGTCGATCCCAGTGGATATATCTTTACGAGCAGCGGAAACGTGAACATATATACGACTGGTTCCTATTCACTGATTTCAACAATTTCGATTAGTAATGGTCAAGCGGATGGCCTTTGGTTCCAGGCTGGTGGTGGAGCGGGTGGGGCAAACGCTTTGTATGTTTCGGATAATGCTAATATTTACCGTTTTGATGGCTCAGGTTCGTCTTATTCTTTCGCCGTGACAGTAGCTCAGAATATTGGGTTCTGCGACAGTTTGGTCATGAATTCATCAGGTACAACGCTTTATGCGGCCGTGGACTTCAATCCGGGGGAAGTAGAACCCATTTCTTATAATGGTTCTAGCTATACAATCCAACCGGCAGTCGTTACAGGATTAGGTGATTTTGTAAACTACATCAGGTTGGATCCGTCCAATACACTCGGTTATGTGACCAATTTCCCTTCAAATTCCTTGTCTGTCTACGATATCAATAATTCTACTTGGACGTTGGATCATACTTGCCCGCTGGCAAACGCTCCCCATGGAATCGCTCTGGGCAACGGTAATATCTATGTGGCCGAAGCCGGTTTCACATCATCGAATGCCAGCCCCATAACTGTATTAGGATGTAGTACACCCACTTGTACCAGTTGTAATTTAGTAACGGATCAGAACGCAAACTGGGAAATTGGCGAACCCAGTTTCACCACAAATGCTGGAGGAGTGCCTAGTGCCGCTAGTTTGAATACGCCGGAAGGCGTTTTCCAGGCTGGAAATTATGTGGTTGTGGCTGATCACAACTATGGCCGTGTTCTAATATATAGTCCGATTCCGACCAGTAATGATCCGAGCGCCGTCACAGTTCTTGGCGAAACCAATTTCACAAATATCGGGCCCGCCTCCCCGCTCGGCGCCAATACCTTGAATGCCCCGGCTGGAGTGTGGAGCGATGGGGCTACCCTCATCGTTTCTGACGCGGGCAATAACCGGGTTCTTATTTACTATCCCACTGTTCCGGGTTTTCCAAATGTTAATGGTTCAGCCAGTGTGGTCATTGGGCAACCCGGCATGACTAGTAACGGGTTTAACAACGGCGGAATAGGAGCTAATACGCTTGGCCTAGTGAATGCAGGATACAACCAAGGCGTATTTTATGACGGCCAGCGCTTATTCGTCGCGGACACGGACAACAATAGGGTTCTGGTCTTCAATTCTCTTCCGACAACCAATGGAGCCAATGCCGATGAGGTGATCGGTCAACCGAATTTTACCAGCAACTTACAAAATCAAGGGCTTTCGACGCCTACCGCTCAAACGCTTATTTGGCCAACGGGTCTTTGTGTCTATAACGGCAGTCTTTATGTAACGGATACTTTCAATAGCCGCGTGTTGGTTTTCAATAACGGAGGGCAGGGAATCGACTCCTTGAGCACCAATGACCCTCCAGCCGACGCGGTCGTAGGCCAAACCAACATGACGAGCGGCCAGGCTAATCAGGGTGGTTCGGTTAACGCCAATACGCTAGAATCGCCGAACGGAGTCAGCGCTAATAATTGCCAGCTTTACATTGCGGATACCGGTAATAACCGAGTTCTGGTTTATAACACAATTCCCACTAACAGTTCCCAAAACGATTTGCCGGCAAATGAGGTTTTGGGACAACCCAACTTGACTACTGGGACATCTTACACATCAATGGACAATAACTTCGGTTCGCCACAGGCCGTTCAGGCAGTTGGCGGCCTTATATATGTTACCGATGATGAAGGTAGCCGTGTGATGGTTTTTGGTTGCAATATTGGCTCCCCGACCCCGACTCCTACATCGACACCCACCAATACACCAACCGTTACCGCGACTAATACCCCGACCAATTCGCCAACCCTTACACCGACAAATACCCCCACGGGAACACCCACGCCGGGTTGCGCCTCCTATTTTGACAATTACAGTTCCAACACCCTTTCGAATTACGATTACTTTAACGGCAGTACAGACGCGGTGACGACGGCGGTGGGAGATGATTATCAAATAACGGGTGGTGTGTTGGAAGTGGCGCCAACTACGCCGGGCAATAATGGCGGTTTGGCTATTGTGGATACCGCTTATTTCAATAACGGTCTTACGGATTACACGGCAGAGGCTGATTTTAACATGACGGGCAACAGCCAAAGCGGCCAGGGTCTTTTCGGAATCGCTTTCCGCTCGAATGGCAACGGAAACTTCTATTGCTTCCAATGGAACGCGAACCTGGGTAACGACGACAATGGAACGCCCGATTGGGAACTTGAAAAGTATTCTGGATCGCCACTGGTTAATTTCACCGATCTGGCCAGCGGAACGACCAGCCCTGGTTATACACTGGGAACTTGGGTTCACTTGAAAGTGGTCGCTTCAGGTAACCATTTCCAATGTTATGTTAATTTGAACGATGGTACGGGCCAACATCTGATTTATGATTTCACTGATAGTTCATCGCCCTATATATATGGCGGCGCGGGTGTAAGAACTTATGGAGTAAACAATCCCGATGTAGCCCAGATCGCTAATTTGTATCTCAATGCTCTGAATTGTAGTACCGCGACAGCCACCTACACTGTCACGAATACCCCGACTATTACTTCAACACCGACGCAAACTAATACGCCTACCACCACTCCGACTTATACCAATACACCTTCCAGCACGGCCACAAGCACGTCCACCAATTCAGCGACGAACACTCCAACGAATACGCCGACCGTAAATACGCCAACCTTTACCCCTACTACGACTTTCACAAATACGTCGACATCCACGAATACGCCGACGAATACCTATTCACCGACAACAACTTTTACGCCTACGCCGACCTTTACCCATATTGTTTGTGGAACGAATCCACAGTTGGATCTTCGCGTGAGAAAAGTAGAGTGTGAATCGCCGACGGATATTAAGTTCCGCTTCCAGGTATATAACGTAGACACCCAGCCTGTATCGCTTTCGGCTTTGTCGATAGCTATGTGGATTAATGATTCGGCTACGACATTGACCGTAAGCGCGGTAGATTCGGGTTATTGGTCCTCAAGCAACAACCCGTCTTCGGGCACGCCGTTGGCTAATCTCAACTTTACGGCAATGCCAGTTTCTAGTTGCGTGGATAATTATGATTCGCCGGCTCGTAATTCCGATTGGGAATTGACGACATCAACCACTGATAACTCGGTTATTCCTCCGGGTGGATCCTGGGTGGATACATTGGTGGATATTGCCAATCATTCTGATTCAAATGATTACAGTCAGGAACCGGCGGCTCAGGCAAACGGCTGTACGGATGAAATATCGCCATATCAGTATGTATCAGACAGCCATTTTGTCCTTTATTACTATGGCGTACCTTGCGCTGAATACACTTCATATAACGTGCCTGATCCGCAATCGGGTTTAGAACCGCCTTGTAATCCGATTTGCCCGCGGCCCATTTTGACGAACACTCCGACAACTACACCTACGTCTACTTACACTTCGACCTCTACATTCACGAATACGCCTACGAATACTTCTTCACCCACGAATAGTCCGACCAAAACTCCGACCAATACGGCTACCAATAGCCCGACTTCAACACCCACGAAAACATCTACTCCTAATTGCGTGTCCTATAACGGACCCATGTTGGATATGCAAGTCGCCTGTAATTCAGAAAGCTCACAGGAACAGCAATTTGCGGTCAGAATTTATAACTATGGTTCTACTCCTATTACTTTAGCCAATATGAGTATTGTCACGTGGCTATATGAAAGCGGAGCCGAGGATATGGACGCTTTTGCCAATTCTTCTGGACAGGTTTGTAATGCGGGTGGAACAAATTGTTCCAATGTGAACATATCCAATTATTCGACCAGCCACGGGACTTTCTCGACGTGCACGGCGATATCAGGGCATTATGCCAATCAGTCTGTAACGTTCACGATTGGCTCGGGGGATACGGTGGTTATTCCCGCGGGCGGTGGATATTGGCAGTCACAGAATGACACATTCCAGTTTGGGCGGAATAATTCTCAAATGGACAACGGCAATTGGGCGGATGATTATTCACACTTAGGAAACGGTTCCGGTTGCCCGGATAATAATTTCCACGATAGCCCTTATTACGCCCTTTTCTATAACGGCCAATTGGTACAGCAAGTTGTTGATACGAATGGGGATGTGGACCCCAATACGGGACAGATACCTTGCACGACGGTTTATTGCGTATCATCGCCAGCGGCTACCTCTACACCGAGATTTACGCCGTCTATTACTCCCACTTATTCACC
>Ga0206855_10022_pt1 | contig 50898 bp, 40 predicted proteins | sample Alteio_BWOrgCont_51_FD_152637 | JGI IMG/M metagenome (GOLD analysis project Ga0206855, IMG submission 152637) | Enriched cells from forest soil in Barre Woods Harvard Forest LTER site, Petersham, Massachusetts, United States -... | ecosystem: Environmental > Terrestrial > Soil > Temperate forest >...
ATTTGATTTGACGGCCATGTCATAAATGTACATTTCAGGGTTTGCAGAATAATACTGAGGTAATATGTATGCTGTTAGTCCTCCTATCACTTCTTTCCCATCAAGCGCAGCGAGGGCGACAAAGTGAGGGTTTTTCAAGAGTTTATTCAAATGAGATTTTTTTGCTTGCTCTTTTTGGCCGGTTTCAAAAACTTCATGGAACATCTGAATTAGCTTTCGAAATGATTTAAGATCATGCTTATCCAGCTTGGCAATTGTATATTTTGTGTTTGTGTCTTTCATGCTTATATGGTAAATGTAATACCTAAGCTTGATATTTTTCGATTTAATTGATATGTTTTAGAAATATAGCATGGCTCACCGCTTTTTTTTATTGATTCATTATTTACTTTACTTAACTCATCGATTATTTGAACTCAACCTGGATTTTTGGCAATAACATTGCATTCTGGTATTTCAATAACCCCAATTATTAAAGACAAATTATCATGAAAAACACAAACAATTTACAGGTTGAATCGCTAAAGAAAACTATTGACAGCGCTTCTCAAAAATCGAAAGAAAGTATAAAAACTTTAATCGACACTAACACAAAGCAGTTTGAATCTGCGATTGAACTCAACAAAAAAAACTTTGATGCAATAAGCAAAGTATTGTACGACAAGGAAATGGATCCTTCTATTATAAGTTCCTTTAAAACAAATTTCACAAAAGGAATAAAGCTATCTGAAGATACCATTGATACCATTATAGATAACCATAGGAAACGCACAGAGCTTTCAATTGATTTTGTAAACAGGTTTATTGAGATTATCAGGTCGGAAGATATAGGTACAAAAAAAGGCATGGATAAAATCACTGACCTTGTAAAAGAGAATTTTGATAGATCAACCGAGCTTTCTATGGCAAACATGGAAAAAATAGTATCGATTTATAATGACCATCTTAACCTTGTTCTGAATTTCAACAAGAAGTTTGCCGAGAATATGAATTCACAAATTACTGCCATGTTCAAGGTTCAGAAAAAGAACATAGACCCCTTCTTCGGACTGGAAATGGCAAACGAGTGGTGGAAAACCATGAACGACGAAAAAGCGACGGCTTAGATCATCCTTACTAATCAGTTAGGAAATACTATTATTCATAGACCGTTTATTTTAATTCATTCGCTTTATTTTTTGCTTTGCTCATCGAGTATTTGGCAGAAAACATAATTTTTAGAACGTAAATTGCATATAAAGTTCCTTGTAATAACAAGTTTAGAAGTATTAACCTATTAACCCCCGAAGCCATGAAAGTGAAAGATGTTATGAGGGCCAGTCCCTTAAAGTTTTGTTCTCCTCACACAAATTTACACGAAGCAGCAGACATGATGAAAACTGCTAATTGTGGAGTATTGCCCGTTCTTGATGCCGAAGGCAGAATTGTTGGCATTATTACAGACAGAGATATTTGCCTGTCACTATCTCATAATTTTTCCTGGTCGCATTCCAGGCTGCCTGTAGGCGAAGTAATGTCAAGAGAAGTACATTCTGTTCATGAAACTGACAGCCTGCAAACGGCACTTAAAAAAATGAGAGTGAATTACGTAGGAAGGCTTCCCGTTATTGACGAATACGGAAAGCTTAAAGGCATCCTTTCTATTCACAACTTATTCTGCAAGGCACTTATTGAACAGGAAGATTTGGGTCACTTGTCTTCTTCCGGAGAGAATATTGTAAAAACAGTTAAAGCTTTATCTGACCGGTATGCACTTCGCAGGCATAAAGAGGAAATTGAAGAAATAAGAAAAACTGAATTACAGTTTGTTTTTTGAATATAAAAAATAGCCTGCATCGTTAGTTGCAGAATTGTAGCCATAATAAAGCCTATTATGGCTACAATTTTTTATACCGGTTAGCAACGTTTAACTGCTCCATTACATCGAAGCTATTTTAAAGTTTAGGTAAGCTTTGCATTTGTTGGTAGAATATTCGACATAACTTCATTCCCACGTTTGTACATTGCATACATAAACCTAACATAAAAACATGAAACCCGGTTTATCAAAGCAAACTAAAGGATACCAGCCAGCCAAGGCAAAGAAAATTGTAATGGTAGGTGCAGAGGGAGTTACCGGCTTGTATTTACTTGATGAATTATTAAAAAAAGACTACCATGTTACTGCAATTACCCAGGAAAAATTCCCAGCCCACTTAAATCATAAAAACCTTAAAGTAGTAATGGGCGATATTTATGCTGCAGAAGAAATGGTGGGCCTTTTAAAAGGAAATTATGCAGCCATTTCGGCTATTGAACCGACTTATATTAATTCCGAAGAATATGTAGAAGCCATATACCATTTTGTACAGGAAGTTAAGAAAGCCATGATTAAAAGAATAATTGTAATCGGACACCCGATTATGTCAGCATTTGCAAAAGGAAACAAATTCTATGAATCCTGGAGACCCATAGCAATTGCACAGAAAGATGTGTTGAAGTTACTTACACATGAAATGACACTTGAATGGACTTTTTTACATACCGCTTATCTTGAATCGGATAAAAGAACAGGGTTTTATCCCGTAAGCAATCGTGTTGTAATTAGTAATTCCTGGGGCGAATCGGAAAAGGAATTAACCGGGAACTATATTAATGCTATACTAGAGAGGGTTGAAATAAATGAGGTAATTATGGAAGGCAATGAAATAGATATTTAGTTCAGGTACCCCAATTATATACATCATGAAAAAAAGCGACCAATTCATTTAGTTTTAATTCTTAAACCCGGTTGCCATGAAAACAAAAGCAGTTATTTTTTGCGGAATCCTGTTCTTAACAGCATGTAATAATGCAGAACGGGAACAGAAACTTAAAGATTTGAGTTTCCAGGATTCCACATTGCTGGAACAAGCAAGAAAAAAGGACTCTTCCATATCTTCCTACATTCGAACAATGAATGTAATACAAGATAACCTGGATAGTCTGAAACAACGTGAGAAAATCCTTACTGTCCGCTCATCCGAAAATTCGGGAAGTAATGTTATTGACGAGATAAGAGCTATGGATAACCTTATTTTAAAAAATGACAGGGAAATAGCTCAGTTACAAACAAGAATACGCAAGATGGGTACCAAAGATGCAGAGCTGGATAAAATAGTGGCGCATCTTCACACTGAATTGGCTGACCGTGACAGCAGTATAGTTTCATTACAAAAGTCATTATCACAAACAAATGAATCGATGAAAGCAGTAGTAGAACAGTTTAATGATAGCATGGCTACTTTAAACATTGAAAAAGCCGAAAACAATTCATTGCATACAGCAATAAATACTGTATATTATGCAGTTGGAACCATGAAGGAACTAAAACAAAACGGAGTAATTGATAAGGAAGGTGGTGTAATAGGAATTGGAAGAACTGCCAAACTGAAAAAGCAGTTTAACGCCAAATATTTCACTCGTGCAGATATGACAACCTTATCGAGTATTCCTTTGTATGCCAAATTTTCAAAGGTTATTACCGATCAGCCCGATAACACCTTTACAGTTAAGGGTACTACCAAGTCCGATTCACTGCAGATAACTGATCCGGATGCTTTCTGGAATGGAAGCAAGTATCTTGTTGTTGCGGTAAAATAGTTTTCGTTGCCAAGTAAAGTATTATTGAAGAGTAGGGTTTAGCGCTCTACTCTTTGCATTTTGCTTTCTTGCCCACCAAGCAATCATTGAAATATACTTCATCATATTATGCCGCACAAGTATTATGTTTTATCGAAAAACCATGTATTGCCCCACTTTCAGGCTTAACTTAGTCCATGTTAATAGACCTCGTTAGTGGCTTAAATTGATAATAAAAGAGAATTTAATAACCCTTTAAATATATTGTTATGAAAACCATACTTGTTCCTATCGATTTTTCAGAAGATTCTGAAAACGCAGCACACTACGCAGCCGAACTGGCTAAATTTTCAGGCTCAAAAATTGTTTTACTGCATATCTATTCCTTACCTGTACCCATAGTTGAAAATCCTATTTCCGATGTGCAATACGAAGAAATTGGCACCCTAAACAAAGAATTACTGAAATCGCTTGAGGCGAAACTCAGGTCGGTACATGGTAATATTGAAATAGAGGCAATTTCCACGGTTGGTTTCACCATTGAGGAAATAAGATACTACAGCGAAACAAAAAAAGCAGACATTGTAGTTATGGGTATTTCTGAAGCAGGCAAATCTGTTTCTTCATTCGGAAATATAACAACATCAACCATAAAAGAATCTGCCTGCCCAGTTCTTATTATTCCCGGTAACGCAAGGTTTAAAAAACCTTCAAGAATTGCGTTAGCGTGCGACTATTCATCTATTTTACCAGATGAAATAATTGAGAAGTTTAAGGCTATAGTAAAATTGTTTAATGCCAAAGTACTTGTATTTGACGTATTAAAGACAACAGAATTAGTGAGTTTTGAGAAGGCCATGGCAGAACATAGCCTGGAAGAGTCTTTCCAGGATATTAATCATTCTGTCTATTTTCCTTCAGGTGATGACCTTGTAAAGGAAACAAATTCTTTCATTAATAAGCATGTGGTTGATATGTTGGTAATGATACCGCACAAATACAGCTTCTTTTCGGGTATGTTTCACAGAAGCAATACCAAGCAAATGGCTTTAAACACTCACGTGCCATTACTTACTATACATGAATAAAACGAACCGTCATGAAAAAATTGGAGATACTAATAATCGGTTTACTTTCCACTCAATTAATTATGGCTCAAATTCCGTTCCACGAAGGGTCACTTATTGTAAGCGAGAACTACGGAGGTGACAGAGATATGGTTACAATTAATTTTACTTCTACACCCGAGAATCCGGCTCAACGTATTTCAAGTAAAATTAATTCTTCTTATTTCACCCTCAGTGGCGAATATGGCTTGTCTGACTTAATAGGTATTGGCATAACAGGCAGTATCAATAATTATTACATAAATCCAAATCAATTGATAAAAACGTGGCCCCTGGTCGCATCTGAAAATGCGGAAGCTACAATAAACTTACATTATGTTCATTCCAGGCGGATAGATGCATATTGCACGGCAGGATATGGTTTTTCAGAGTTAAATTATAACATTAACGACGGATCCAATACTACCGTAACTGGTTCCGGTACCCAGGCAGATATAGGAACTACCGGCCGGCTGTATTTCGGTCCTTTCGGAATAAGTATGTCGTTAGATGCATGTATGCGGAACTATAATCGCTTACTAGGTAACCAACCGAGTGAAGAAACTCTTCCGACCAGTTGGTCGTCTATGGCCTATGGCGCTAACATAGGAATACTTTACAGAATACTATAAAACCTTACCATAGACATTAAGACTTAAGTATCGGAGTATCTATGATATCTTTAACCTTATTTTCTTGTTTTTTAGCATGTTCAATCAGTATACCTAACCTTCCATTAGGTTTAAGTTGGCGTAATTCATAGATATCGGTGCGCCTGTCCAGAAGATTATGTACACTGCCATGTAAACGCATTTTCCTTAACAGGTCGAGCTCAAGGTCAGCTATTAATACAGCCTCTGAATTTGGAGTTGCCTCTGCCTTAATTCCATTAGTAGGGAAAGCAAAATCTGCCGGTGTGAACACAGCAGACTGCGCATATTGAATATCCATATTGTGTACCTTAGGTAAGTTGCCTACGCAACCTGCAATGGCCACAAAACATTCATTTTCTATTGCCCTGGCCTGCCCGCAACATTTAACACGGGTAAAAGCATTTTGCGTATCAGTAAGAAAAGGAACAAATAATATTTCCATTCCCTGTAAGGCAAGCAACCTTGCCAACTCAGGGAATTCAATATCGTAACATACAAGTATTCCTATTTTACCTGCATCAGTATCAAACACTTTTAGTTTACTGCCACCAACTATTCCCCAGGCATCAACCTCATTTGGGGTTACATGTATCTTTGTATATCGTTCAATTGAACCATCTCTCCGGCATAAATATCCGACATTATATAACTGGCCGCGGCGAATAAACGGCATGCTTCCCGTTATAATGTTTATATTGAACATTATGGCATAATTAATGAACTTATCGCGCAGTAACTCTGTATAATACGTGAGACTTCTTATAGCTTCAGCTTGCGTCTGGCTATTAAATTCCGCCATAAGTGGTGCATTGAATAATTCAGGGAACAAAATAAAATCTGATTTATATCCTGCTACAGAGTCAATGAAGAATTCTATTTGTTCACACAGCATTTCAAATGTTTTAAACGACCTCATTTGCCATTGCACAAGGCCCACCCTTACACTACTTTTCCTTACTGGTGAATATTTACTATCTTTTACATATAGTACATTATTCCATTCCATAAGAGTCGCAAACTCTTTTGACTCATGATCTCCGGGCATATAATCGTTAAGCAGTTTTATAACATGGAACTCATTAGATAACTGAAAGGAGAGCACCTGGTCATATATTTCCTTACTCTTTACCTTCTCAATATATTGCCTAGGGTTAAGAGTTGCAGAATAAGAATGGTAGTTGGGAATTCTTCCGCCAAAAACAATGCTTTTAAGTTTAAGCCTTTCGCAAAGCTCTTTTCTTGCATCATAAAGCCTTCTCGCCAACCGCAGTCCACGGTAATCGGGGTGTATAAACACTTCTATTCCGTATAACACATCTCCTTCTGAAGTATGCGAATTGAAGGTATAATAACCTGTTATTTCCTGGTACGTATGGTCGTCGCCAAAATCATCATAATTTACAATTATAGATAACGCAACACCTACCACTTTGTCATTAACCAGAACTACCATCTGCCCTTCGGGAAAGATGTTTATAAGGCGCCGTATCTGCTCTTCCGACCATATACTTCCATGCCAGCTTTTATAAGCTTCTTTCATAGAATTTCTTAGCCCTAAATAATCATCTATCCTCAAGGCTCTTATTTCAACTTTCTTGACATCCGGATTTGCCTGATGTGTTTTGGTATTTAGCTTTGAACGAGGCATGATACATAAATTTTAATGTTAGTATTATAAAGGATCCCGGCCTCTTATAATTCTGAGGAGTACCGCAATAGCAGCAATTACGAGAAGTAAATGTATAAGGCCACCGGCATGGTATCCAAGGAATCCGATAATCCAAATTATTACAAGCACTACTGCTATAAGATATAGAAACCTGCTCATGAAATTTTAATTTTTGTGTTGTTTTATATTTGAAGAACTGTTATAAAGTTAGCACTGTGTCTTAGGTTTAGCAGGAACTATTCGATGAAACACTTATTTAGGAAGGTGTAACAGGGAAACTATTGAGCAAAAAGTAAAAAGGCTACCCTGAAAAGGGTAGCCCTTCTTTAAAACCAGTATTCAAGCATTATTCAGCTTTTACAAATTTCTGTACCACATTCATTTTATCATTATATAACCTTAGAAAATATATTCCGTTAGCAAGCGCTTTTACCGGGATTGAAGTAATGGTTGCATTATCTAACCTGGAAGTACTAACTACCTGGCCGCAAATATTAAGAATATCAGCATATACTAATTCACCCTGTACTGACCCGGTTTTCACGTAAAGGTTTTCTGAAGCGGGGTTAGGGTACATTTGAAATGCGGCATTATCAGCCAATTCGTTAATGCCTGCCGGCGAAGTGCTTGAATCAAACACAGCAAACGGGCTCATTGAAGTAAGGTTATTCCTTCCGATGCTGAACAAACCGCTGCCAGATGCTGATGCACTAGCAAAGGTATTCATATCCCAGTTTGAAGAAGTATAATGGGAAATGTAGTCGTTAGTGCGGATGAATCCGTTAACCTCGGCAGCCGGTGACCAGGATAATACCATATTATAATTAAGACCTGATGAAATACTTGTTTCGAACAGCCAGGTTGCGTTCACCATAGGTTGTGTTGCAGATATTTGTGTTCCCGAGGTTCCAAATTGATACACTCCTTGTGAAACATTTGCACTTACCGTACCGGTTGATGAACCCGAATTAAGAGAGATGCTTGCAGGAAAATAGTATGAAGCTGTTCCTATGGGAAAGTTTGCAGCGGCGCTTGTTGTAGCATTCATAGTTAAGGTTCCATTTGCAGCAGTAACAATATAAGAATTGGTGTTGGTTCCCATTATAGTACCACCTGAGGCAATTTGCACATCATTGCTTCCTGTGCTAAGATATCCTGAAGTGAAATTTAATGTGCCTTGTATTACAACATTCGAAGCCATTGTAACAGTTCCTGCACCACCGATATTTATATTGAAATTTTTAACAATATTTCCGGGATATGAAAAGGCAAGTGTTCCCGAGGGAGAGGCTGCAGTACTTACGGTTACATTTGAACTTGCGGTGGAGAATAAATTTCCACTGCCTGATGCAGCTATATCTCCAGAAACTGAAACACTGTTACTATTTAGCACAAGCGTTCCAGACTGCAGGTTGAGTGTGCCAGCAACTGCAAGACTGCTACCCAAGGTAACCGTATTACCACTTCCCACATTAACTGTAAAGTTTCCAATACTGGTTCCTGAAAGCACTATAGGTGCAGTAATTGAACCGGCCGTATTAATAATAATTGCCGAAGCAGAATTAACGTCCAGCATTCCAGAACCACTAAGCGTACCATCCAGTGTCAGTGATATTCCATGAATACTAAGATCACTACCACCTGTCAATGCCAATGCACCTTCAACTGACAAATCAGATCCTAAAAAAAGAGAACTTCCTGAACCAATGTTAACTGTCAGGTCATTCAACATTTGCCCTCCACTTGTAAAAGAAAGCGGAACTGCGATTCCACCTGTAGTTGTAACAGATATATCTGCCGAGGCATCACCCGTAATAGAAGTTGTACCTCCAACCTTACCGTTAATAGTTAATGCGTTGCCATTTAAAACTAATCCACCGCTTACAAACCTCAGTGAATCATTTGTTGTAAGGTTACCGCCTAATGCCACACTGTTTCCTGCACCTACATTAATAATAACATTCCTAAGGCCTGAACCACTTAACTCCATACCAGTGGTAGTTGAGGCAGAAGTATAATCTACATCATAGGTTGAAGAAAGATTAAGGGTACCACCACTTAAATCAAGCTGTCCGCCGGCTATTGTTACAACAGAATTTGCTGCCATACTAAGCGTTCCCCCGGTCTGAACAGTTAATATACTCATTAGAGATAAAGCTTGATTTACTGTAATGTTGGCAGTTGATGTAAGGCTTACTATTGCATTACTCATTGTTTGAGCAGTCAAATTCCCCGTAAATGAGAAAGTGCTACCAGCATTTAAGACTACATTCCCCACATTAATAACGCCACTACCGGTAAGGGTTCCTGTAGTCACATTCAAAAAAGTTGAACTGGCTGAAGTTAAAGTTCCTGTAACATTTATTTGAGCCAATAATCCATTAACTGTTACTGTACTGTCCATATTAACAGTAATTCCGGTAGCAACATTTACCTGGTCTCCGGCAGTTAATGTAAAAGGTGGGGGTGTTCCGCCCCATGTTATTGAACTGCTCCAGTTACCCGAAGCAACGGCTGTATATGTTCCTGCAGCTCTTACAAAACTATTTCCGAGCAATGCTCCAACTAATATTAAACCGATTTTTGCTAAATTAAGTACTCTCGTTTTCATGTTTTTCTTTTTATTTGTTTAAAATTCATTTGATTTAACGAGTCAAAATTAAATCGATGAGAGCGGAAACAATTTAGTTTTCGTTTAGCAGCAATATTCTATAGCCGTGCTCCGGGAATTATCCTTCTAAATTAGGTTTAGCCTCGCGCAAACTTATTCAGGTAAGTAAATGAATAGTCAACTATTGGAAATCGGACGGATATGGTGTAAGTGCAAACTTACAACTCAGGTTGTAAATAATTACAATTACTGCTTGTGCACTATAGAAGCAATTTTTTCGTAAAGGACTTTAGTATCGAACGGCTTTGATATATAACCGTTCATGCCTGCGTTATAGCATTTTTCTTCCTCGTTTGGCATTACATGCGCAGTCATTGCCATAATAGGCACATTACATTTTGGAGCGGGCATATCATCTCTTATTTTACGCGTTGTTTCATACCCGTCCATTTCAGGCATCTGAATATCCATTAGAATTATATCGAAGTCTTTTGCCTGTAATTTATCAAGCGCTTCAACGCCATTTTCAACAACATCTATTTTCCAGCCCCAGTCTTCCAGAACTTTTTTAGCCAATAACTGGTTCATCATATTATCTTCTACAAGCAATACTTTCAACTCATCTATATGTTTTTCTACGCCGTTACTGTAATTTACTTCTTTCTGCAAAGTAGGGGCGTTATTTATTTTGTATTTAATACGGAAGGAAAATTCAGACCCCTTACCCGGTTCACTTGTAACCGAAACACTTCCTCCTTGCAGTTCCGCAAGCTGCTTTACTATAGTAAGCCCAAGGCCTGTTCCGCCGTACCTTCTGGCCGTATCGCTATTGGCCTGGGTAAATGCCTCGAAAATTGTTGAAAGTTTCTCTCCAGGTATTCCAATACCCGTATCGCTGACTTTAAATTCAAGCTCTGCATAATCCTTGTTCTTTGATAGCACCTTAACATTTATTGATACCTCACCTACTGAAGTGAATTTAATAGCATTTGCCGTGAGATTGAGCATCATTTGATTTAACCGTGTCGGGTCTCCTATTAAGTTATCAGGAACACCCTTTCCAATTTCCGATGAAATAGTTATTTTCTTCTCCTGGGCTTTTGGTGTCATTAGCTGAACACAGGCTGAAATAACACGCGACAGAACAAATTCGCGCCGTTCAATAGGTATTCGCCCCGAACGCATTCTTGAAAAATCCAGAATATCGTTTATTATTACCAGCAGATTATCGCCCGACATTTTAATTGCTTCGAGATATTTTCTCTGATCGTCAGTGAGTGGAGTTTTCATTATAATATCTGTGAATCCCACTATGGCATTCATAGGCGTACGTATTTCATGGCTCATATTCGCCAGGAACTGCTCGCCAACTTTTTTCGCAATTTCAGCGCTCTCGGCACGCTGTTTCTCTGAACGTAATTGTTCATCTGCCTGCCTCTTCGCAGTTACATCGCGAATTATAGAAAGCATTTGCATACGTCCATCTACATTAATATTCCGCACAGTATATTCAATATCTATTATTTTCCCGTCCTTACGGATAATTTTTGTTTCACCTGCGCTTTGTTCTCTTTCACCGGTCATTCTTTGTCTTAGTCTTTCCGCCAATCCAAACCTTTCTTCCCTGGGAACTATAGTAAGAAATGACTCCAACGCTAATATTTCTTCTCTTGAGTAACCGTATATATTACAAACTGCATCATTTACATACATTATTTTTTGCCCTTCAGTAATTGAAACCCCTTCCCCCATTTCACTTTCGGTTTTAAGCAGGGTTTCATACAAATCTTTCTGATTTCGTAATGCTTGTTCCGCCATCTTTTCTTCGCCTATCTTCTTTTGTAAATCATCAATCATATTATTAAATGAACCTGCCAGAAGCCCAATTTCATCGCCGGAAAAAACTCTTGCTCTTTCATTAAAATCGGCTTTAGCTATTTTGCCGGAAACGGTTATTATTTCATTAATACCCTTTGAAATTGCCCTGCTGACGGATATTGTAAGGAACAAGCCTGTAAATTCAACAGTAACAGCAATTAAAAAAAGTATTTTTAAGATTAAATGTTCAATCCATCTGGAGCCTTCTCCCAGCGTAAAAGAAAATTCATCTTCCAACCCTGTCAACTTTTCATTCAACATGTAAATTTCTTCCTGTGTTTCATTAATTTTATCAGCAGATGTTTGCTCTGAAGAAACCTGTATATGCAATCTATTTCCCATGTATTGCAATATTCCAAGATAATAATCTCCTCTCGACCAAATTGAAGTTGCATTACTTATGTAAGATATACTATGAAAGCGGGTCAGGAGTTTTATACATCCATCAATATCATCAGGATTTATGCGGCCTTCCGTAAATCCTTCCCTTACCGTATCTAAGTTAGGGTTTGGTTTTGTTAATTCATTTCTTGCTTTGGAATCGCCAAACGGAACTGCCAATAATTTAAGGTATTGCTGATAATCTTTTTCATTATGTGTATATCCGTATTTAGTTAAACTATAAACGGCATCCTTTTCAGCCTTCGACCATAAACCCTCGGCCCCCACAAGCGCGCGGGTGGAAGATAATGTATGAATCATAAATGTCAGCGTGAAAAGTTCAACGGCTATTAATAAAGCCATTATACCTACTACGAAGTATAACTTTTTAGTAAGCGAAACATTCTTTAGCCATTTAAGGAACAGAAAATCGTTCATCTTGTACGTTACTGGGGGTTATTACAAGAAATAAAGTATTACTTATTTAACCAGGGCGATATAAACTACAGGCGGCAAATATAATTTTTATCATGTCACACAATCTAAATCAATGAATCTTACAACGATATATACTGTTCACTATTTTAAAAGTTACATTTTTACGGTTAAGTTTAAATGAATGATCAAAATTAAAATGCTCATTATTAACAGTTTATAATTCTATGAGTACTTTTTTCGGTTCCCTACGTATAAAGACGTAGTAAGTTTTTGTAACATTTTTGTAGTATTGGCTGTAGAAATTAATATAAAACCCTAGGAACCATGAATTGTATTATTGTTGATGATGATGATGCTTGCAGAAAAGCTCTTGCTCACTTGGCCGGCCAGGTGGAAGATTTAACTGTAGTAGCAACATGCGCCAGCCCTGTTGATGCAGTTAACATACTCAGAAAAGAAAATGTTGATTTACTTTTCCTTGATATTGAAATGCCTGAAATGAGCGGGCTGGAATTGCTAAAAGCACTTGATATCAGACCGCATGTTATATTCACCACCTCACATAAAGAATATGCCCTGGATGCATTTGAGCTTGATGTAATAGACTATTTGATTAAACCTGTTACACTGCCACGTTTCCTGAAAGCAATAGCTAAAGTAAGGGACACCAGTGATGCAAAAGACCTGGTAAATACAACACAGGAATATTTTTTTATTAAAAAAGACTCGGTTTTGAATAAAGTAGCTGTTGAAGATATTCTATGGATTGAAGCGTTGGGTGACTATATTACAGTACATACAAAAAACCAAAGGTTTATCATACATGCTACTCTTAAGTCAGTTGAAGCCAAGTTACCGGCCAATAAATTTGTCAGGGTACACAGGTCGTTTATTATTCAGATAGATAATGTGAAGAAGGTTGAAGACACTACTATTTATGTTAATGATACTGCAATACCTGTAGGTGCCTTATACAAAGAAAACTTTATTAAAAGGTTGAACCCTTTATAATAAAAGTTAACCTTTTGTTCTGACCCGTTCACTGGCTAATTAACCTCGTTCACCGAAAAAGTCATTAATAATACACAAATACCATATAACTTGCCTTATGGGCAAAGTGTGGTTGTTGTGAAGTATTGCCGCATTTTAATCGGATGGTATTCAGACCTTAGGTAATAAGTTTTAAAGGAAAGGAAACATATACAAAAAGTGCCATTATGAGTATTTACAAGCAAATTAACCCCATCAACATTTTACTGGTTGAAGACAACCCGGCAGATATAAGATTAACCCAGGAAGTGTTTAAAGACGGTAAAGTACGTAATACACTCAATGTAGTTACAGATGGGGAGGAAGCTATAGAGTATTTAAGAAAGAGAGGTAAGTACACAGGTGTTGAAACACCCGACTTGGTATTACTTGACCTTAATCTACCTAAAAAGGACGGGAGAGAAGTATTGGCGGAAATTAAATCTGACATTGTCTTGAAATTTCTCCCGGTAATTATACTTACTACATCGGCTGCTGAGCAGGACATATTAAATACATATTCAAATCACGCTAATTGCTATATAATGAAACCGGTTGACCTGAGCCAGTTTATTACTGTAGTGCGTTCCATTGAGGATTTCTGGTTAAGTATTGTTAAACTTCCAAAAGTAGAATAACAAAAGCCTTATGAAAACCCTGAAAGATTATACCAGGTACCTAAGAGAGAACCGCCTTAAGGAGCTTGCTATACATAATTTGCAACTTCTAAAAAATATGGATATACCCATAGTAAGGTTGATGCAACAAAAAGGAGTATTTAAAAGCCTGGATGATGAAGCTACTGTAAAGATGACAATGGAAAGCCTAAATAGGTCTCTGGAATCTTTTGAAAATGGTACTGTTTATGAAAATGCAAAAATAACCTTGCAACAATGGAGACAAGATAAATTACCGGGTATTGGTAAAAATGAAATTCACCCTTCTGACCTTATTTTGATTTACGCAGTGCAGAAAAAAGCATATCAGTATTTTTTACCTGAATTTGCGCCTGATTCAAATGAGGCAATAGCAATATTGGCAGAAATAGAAGACTTCCAAACCCGTGTGCAAACGGATGCTACAGTAATGTTATTCGATATACAGAAGGAAACAGAAGAAAAACTGAAAGAGACGGAATCACGTTTCAGGTTAATGATACAGAACGTAAAGGACTATTCCATTTTTATGGTAGATACTGAAGGTAAAGTTCAAAGCTGGAATGAAGGCGCTCAACGTATGTATGGTTATTTGCAGGAAGAAATAATAGGCAAACATATGTCAATGTTCTATGCCGCGAATGAAATCAACATGGCTCCTCCTGAAAATAATCTTAAAATGGCAGTGGAAAATGGACACTATGAGACTGAAGGGGTAAAGGTAAGGAAAAATGGTTCCTTTTTTTGGGCTAAAACTCTGTATACCCCAGTATATGATGACACGGGTAAACTAAAAGGTTTTTCAAAAATAGCCAGGGACATTAGTGAAAGTAAAAAGGCTGAGGATCTGCAAAAGAGGCTTTTTGCGATGATAGAGGGAAGCTCTGACTTTATTGGATTTGCAGAGGCTAAGGGCAGGCACATTATGTATATAAACGAGCTCGGAAGAAAAATGACAGGTATTGGAAAGGATGAAGATGTAACTAAGTATAAAATAGATGACGTGCACCCGGATTGGACCATTAAAATACTGCGGGAAGAAGCAATGAAAGCAGCCATAGAAAATGGAATATGGAAAGGGGAATGCGCCTTTATAGACCGTCAGGGAAAAGAAATACCCGTCTCGATGGTGCTTATGGCACATAAAAATAGTGCCGGAGAAGTAGAGTATTTTTCAACCATTTCGCGTGATATAAGGGAACAGAAATTTGCAGAAGAAGAATTGAGGTCTGTAAATAATTTCCTTAATTCAGTTCTTGAAAATATTCCGAATATGGTATTTGTAAAAGATGCCAAAGATTTACGGTTTGTGCAATTTAATAAGGCCGGGGAAGGCCTTCTTGGTTACTCGAAGAATGACTTGCTGGGCAAGAATGATTATGATTTCTTCCCTAAGGACCAAGCCGATTTTTTTACAAAAAATGACCATGCTGTTTTAAATCAAAAGGATATTATTGATATACCCGAGGAACCCATTAGCACTAAGAATGGGCCACGATGGTTGCATACAAAGAAAATACCAATTATAGGCCCTGCGGGCAAACCGGCATATTTGTTAGGCATATCGGAAGATATTACGGAAATACGCAAGGCAAAACTGGAACTTGAACGTAAAACAAAAGAACTCGAGAGATCGAATGCCGAGTTGGAACAGTTTGCCTACGTCGCTTCCCATGACCTTCAGGAACCCCTGAGAACTGTAAGTAGTTACATGCAGTTGCTGGCCAGTCGTTATAAAGATAAGCTTGATAAGGATGCCAATGAGTTTATTGATTTTGCCGTTGATGGGAGCAAAAGAATGAGACAACTGATAAATAGCTTACTGGAATATTCAAGGGTAAACAGGGATAAACCTTTTGAATGGGTTGACACGAATGAATTAATGAAAGAAATAAAGAATGATATAAAAGATCAGATAAAAGAATCAGGTGCTATTATAAAACATAATGGCCTGCCCAAAATATATGGCGACTATGTATTAATTGGGCAACTATTTCAGAATCTTATTGGTAATGCTATAAAGTTTCACGGTGAAGAAAAACCGGAAATTAAAATTTCAGGCAAACAAAAGAATGGAAGCTACCTGTTTTCGATTGAAGATAATGGTATAGGTATTCCTAAAGAATATCGTGAAAAAATATTTGTAATATTTCAGCGGCTGAATAGCAGGGAAAAATACCCGGGAACAGGAATTGGGTTGAGCATTTGCAAAAAGATAGTAGAGAAACATGGTGGCAAAATCTGGGTAGAATCAGAATCGGGAAAAGGCTCTTCATTTTTCTTTACCATAAACGCACACTAAGTAAACATGAGTGGTAAGGTGAACATATTGCTTATAGAGGACAATCCGGCTGATAGCCAGTTAGTAACCATATTTCTTAGAGGAATTTACGCAGGAAAAGCAGGGCTTGCTACAAGTGACTCGTTGGATAAAGGTATTAAATTACTTGAAAACAATATTTACGATGTAATTATTCTCGACCTGTCTTTGCCGGATAGCTGGGGGTTAGAAACGTTTAGTAAACTGCATGCCCGAATACCAGATACCCCAATTATAGTACTAACCGGTATTGAAGACGAAACGATCGGTATTGATGCTGTAAAATTAGGTGCCCAGGATTTCCTGCTGAAAGGAAAAATAAAAGGTACCGACCTTCAAAGGTCCATTAATTATAGTATTGAAAGGAATAAACTTATTCAATCGTTGGCTGAAAAAACCAATGCGTTGTACATTGAAAAACAAAAACTGGCTGAAGCCCAAAAACTGGCGCATATAGGCAGCTGGGAATGGGATATTGTAAACAAAACTGTAAGTTGGTCTGATGAGTTTTTCAGAATTCATGGTATGCAACCTAATGAAATTGCCCTTGTACCTGGTGATATGCTTTCCTTTATACATCCTGACGACAGGGAATATGTACATGAAACAATACAAAATATAGTAAAGACAGGCAAACAAGTGTCATTTGCGTATAAAATTCTGCGGAAGGATGGTTTTGCACGAACGCTTTATTCTGGTGGAGAAGTAGTAAAAAATGATAAAGGAGAGGTTGTAAAACTTGTTGGCACAGGTCAAGATGTTACAGAACGTATACAGGAGGAAGAGATGGAAAAGCTGGCAACTGCAGCTACAAAATCATTCAACTCGGTAATAATTACAGATGAGCATGGAAATGTAGAATGGGTTAATGAGGGCTTTTCAACCTTAACCGGATATTCACTTGAAGAAATTAAGGGTACCCATGGAGAAGTATTGAGAAAAGGGCATAAGACAGGAATTTCTGAAAGTACCGGATATTTTAAAAGTGTAATTACCGGAAAGAAACCGGTAACTTATGAAAGTAAAAACTTTACCAAAGAAGGAAAAGAATACTGGACAATTACTACACTTACCCCTGTAATTGACCGCAAGGGCGATGTAAAGAGAATAATAGCAATTGATTCTGACATTACGTTGCGCAAGCAGATGGAAGAAGATCTGCTTCATGCTAACCAAATTGCGGAGCAATCTTTGCTGAAAGGCAATAAGGCTTTGAATGAATTGGTAAAAGCAAAAAAAGAATTGGAAGAATCAGTACGCATCAAAGAGCAGTTCCTGGCGAATATGAGCCATGAGATACGCACACCCATGAATGCAATAGTGGGCTTTACTGACCTGATATTGAAAACTCAGTTGTCACCTGAACAGAAACAATACACTGATGCCATAAAGACTTCTGGTGAGAACCTTATTGTTATTATTAATGACATATTGGATTTTTCGAAAATTCAATCAGGCAAGGTTTCTTTTGAGCAGATAGATTTCAGCGTTTCGCAGGTCGTTTCTACTTTAACAGAATTAATGCTTCCCAAATCAATAGAAAAGAATATAAAACTTTCTAAAGTTATTGATAAGCGTTTGCCCGAAAGATTTATTGGTGACCCTACCCGCTTAAACCAGATATTATTGAACCTCGTTGGTAACGCAATAAAATTCACACAAAAAGGAGAAGTAAAAATAAGTGTGGAGCTGGCTAATGAAACAGTCGATTCTATCACGCTTAAATTTTCCGTGTCCGATACCGGAATAGGAATCCCCAATGATAAGCTGCCTTCCATTTTTGATTCCTTTACCCAAGCCACTTATGATACTACCCGTAAATATGGTGGAACGGGCCTTGGTTTGGCCATAGTAAAACAATTGATTGAACTGCAAAAGGGAGAAATAAAGGTTACAAGTGAAATGAATAAAGGTTCAGTATTTATTTTTTCTATAACCTACGGTAAAAGCAACAATACACAACCTGTAAAGGAACACAACGGCAGTGAAACCGGGAATAAACCGATAAAAGATCTCGACGTTCTGTTGGTTGAGGACAATATCCTTAACCAGATGCTGGCCAAAAAAGTATTGACAGATTGGGGCTGGAACGTTGAACTTGCAGAAAATGGGCTTATAGCTATAGAAAAAATAAAAGAGCAGGATTTCGACCTTGTTCTTATGGATATACAACTACCGGAAATGGATGGATATGAGGCCACCCATTTTATACGTAAAGAACTAGTTCCTCCTAAATCTTCTATACCTGTAATTGCAATGACGGCCCATGCTATATCCGGCGAAGAAGATAAATGTTACCAGGCTGGCATGAACGGGTATATTTCGAAGCCATTCAACGCAGATAACTTGTACAGGAAAATATCTTCGGTGCTTAGCGGTAATGCAGGCCCACCTGATAGTAACCCCATAAAACAAACTGCTATGAATGAAAACGGGAATTCAAAACATACTGACCTTGGCTACCTTAAAAAGCTTGCCAACGGCAGTGATGATTTCATAAAGCAAATGCTAACCCTGTTTATTGAGCAGACCCCTGACGCGTTGCAGAGAATGGAGAAATATTCTAAAGAACACAACTGGGAATTGCTTAGTAAAGTAGCTCATAAAATGAAACCCTCAATATTGTTTGTTGGCATAAAGGAATTGGAGACCGAAATGAAGACAGTAGAAAATTATGCTGCTGAACAATCACATACCGATGAGCTTCCAAAAATGGTATCGCATATCAGTAGCATTTGCCATGAAGCTATTGCAGAACTAAAGGAAGAAATGCAGCATTTAAAGTAATTTTTCCTGCATCACATTCGGGGTTGTTTACCTGTTATTAATGGCTGTTGACCGAAAATGGGGAACTATTCCCTGCAAGTCCCGTAATTAAGGTAAAACAACAACTATGAAAACACAAGATTCTATCTCTGTTTTTCTGGTAGACGATGACAAGATGTTTCTTTCGTCACTAAAAAACACCCTGGATTCCGAGTTCAAAAAAGGCCTTGAAATATCCACATTTACCAATGGGGAAGAATGCCTGCAGCACGTTAACGGAAAACCCGATATACTGGTATTGGATTATTTGCTTAACGATGACCAGCATCCCGGGGCTATGGATGGGATAAGAGTCCTTAAAGAAGTAAAAAAAATAGATGACCGGGATGTGTTAGTTATCATGTTATCGGGGCAGGATAAACTGCAGGTAGCTTTGGACTCGATAAAAAATGGTGCTTATGAATATGTAGCAAAAAGCGAAAGCTCCTTCGTAAGAATAAAAAACATCATTAAAAATGCAATTGATAGTATAAAGGCCGGCCGTGAGAATAAGATGTATACACGGTGGAATTTAGTTCTTGGAGCCACTATACTGGTCATAGTACTTATTGATGTTATTTATTATTTCCTGAACCAGGGGTGAGCATGGAATCGTTCATTATTCCTTTACTCTTAATTCAATACGCCATGAACAAAAGGGAGAACATAAAAGATATTAATGATAGCCAGGTGTTCATTGTTGAAGACAACGACATGCATTCCCTGATGATGGATTATATGCTTTCAAATGAAACTATGGCACACATCAGAAAATTCAAATCAGGCGAAGAATGTATTGAAAATCTCAGCCTTAAACCTGATGTAGTTATCCTTGATTACGGGTTACCGGGAATAAATGGTATGGAAACCCTATTGGCTATTAAAGAATACAACCCTGAGCTGCCTGTAATAGTTATAACCGGTAGCCATGACAGACATGTCGCCCAAAAATTTCTGAATGCGGGTGTATACGATTATATAGAAAAAGATGATGATGGGTTTGAGCAGGTGGGTAAGGTTACTGATAACATTATTAATTTACTGCTGAGGAAAAAGGATAAAAAACGTCACAAACAGAACCTGGTATTTATCGGTGTCGCACTTATTCTGGCCGCACTTGTCTTCATTACTTATCTGTTATCCCGGAATTGAAATATTCAACTTTAATAAAGCATTATTTAACGATAACAGAAGCTTTCTTAACTAATAATGGGTACAAAATAAAACAACTATTCCTAACTTTATTAGGAAGATTAGAGAAATGAAAAACGTTCTTTTAAAATACGGACCCCAACCTCCCGACAACCCCGGAAACACGCAGGTAGGCAGTGAAACAGAAAACAGAGACACACGGCTTACATTGGGGACTGTTTGGGTTGTCATGAAAGAAGGCGAACCCCGGATGGTGAGATTTGAAAATGAAGCAAATGATGCGCGGTTTTTTAATTTGGCAGTAATGCATAACCATCATCCGGGGCTTAGCCTTTTTAATATACTTTTTAAACAATTTCATTCCCCGGTACAGGTTGCTATGAAGCTAGGAAAATCATTTCATCCGAAAGAAACGGAACTTAAATTAAATACTAACCTTAAAAAGCACTACCCTATGAAAACTTTTGAGATAAAACGCATATTGGTTCCTACTGATTTTTCAGAAACCGGAATGCTTGCTATTCAGCATGCCGCCTATATGGCAAAAATATGCAAAGCAAGGCTATACCTTCTGCATGTAGTAGAATCATTTGAATATGCCTACAGCGAGTATGAACCCGAAATACTTGTAAAAGACCTTGATGATGTACAAGCTGTGGCAACAGAGAAGCTTGAAAAAATCGCAGCAAATCTTGAAACCCAATATGGTATAAAAACCTACCCTATTCTAAATAATGGCAAGCCTTCGAGTGGTATTACTGAATGTGTTAAAGATAATAGTATTGATATTATAATTATGGGCACCCACGGGGCTAAAGGGTTTGAAGAATTCATTATAGGTAGTAATGCACAAAAAGTAGTTAGTGTTTCCCCTTGCCCCGTAATTACTGTTCAGGCAAATGCTAAGGACATTCAATTTACAAACATTGTGATACCTATAGATAATTCTATTCATTCAAGGCAAAAAGTAAATTATGCCATCGAAATAGCCTCCCATTACGGTGCTAAAATACATTTACTAGGCCTGCTTGACAGCAATGAAGAAGTAACTGAAGCTGACGAAAGAAAATTCAAGATTAAGCTTGATGCGGTAGAAAATGTTCTTAAACAAACAAATATTCCATACATAAGGAAATTTGTAAAAGGTCATAACATAGCTGTAGAGGCCATGAAATACTCAGAAGATGTAAATGCTGACCTGCTTGTAATAATGACAGATCATGAATCAAACCTTTCAAAGGTGTTACTTGGCAGCCTTGCTAAACAAATTGTAAATCATTCCAAAATACCGGTAATGAGTATCAGGCCTGTAGAAGGGCTTTGGACCACGAACGATATGGGGGTTTCACTGGTATAAATTTAACACTAAAACAATGGAAGCGCAGGTAAAATATAAGAGAAAAACCTTTGTAACACCCCGGAAGAACATCATCTCAATTTTCCTGGTAGACGATGATTTGTCTTACCTATACCCCCTTGGTTTTTATTTACAACGCAATACCGACCATGTAATATTCTGCTATAGCAGTGGCGAGGAATGTATTAACAATCTTCACAAAGGCCCAGATATTGTTATATTGGATATTAATCTTACAACAGACAATACAAATGCTATGAATGGTATTGATGTCCTGAAGAAAATTAAATCGTCCAGGCCGCGCACAAAGGTTATCATGTTATCGGGCCGCGACACCGCAGGAGGGGTAGCTGAGTCTATGAGGCTAGGTGCATATATGTACATAGTAAAAGACATTGAGGCCATAACAAAGCTTAAAAGCATTATAGAGAAAATAGCAGAAGAGAAATCTGCTGAATAATAACAGCCATATTAAATTCCAAGATATGAGCCCGCTTGATAAAATAAAGATTTTTCTTGTAGATGATGATGCAGTTTTCACAAAAGCACTGGCACTTTCATTATCCACAGGGCAAGCGGATGTAAGAACTTTCTCAAGTGGTGAAGAGTGTCTTAAGTCTCTTGATGAAAACCCTCAGATTATAGTACTTGATTATTCTTTGAACAATTGCCTGAACGGAATACAGATACTTAACCGGATAAAACAATCAAGCCCTGATACCGAAGTGATCATGCTTTCGAATACACTGGATACTGTAGTTCAAAATGATACACTTAAGTACGGAGCATATGATTTTATTGAGAAAGGTGAAAATGCTATTTACAGATTGAAGAAGGATATAAAATATCTTTGCGATAAGTTGCAAACAGCCAGGGAATCGGAGAAAGAAAACAACAGATTATTATGGGTTAACGCAGCAATTATTCTTGTGATCGTTTTAATATTTATTCTAACTCATATTAAATAAAAAGGAGGATATGATGAAAATATTAGTGGTAGACGATGATTCTATGATGTTGGCTGCAATATCGAAAAAACTCGAGGAGAAGGAATATGAGGTTTCAACCACTACCGATGCCGTGGAGGCTCTTAAAATATTATCAGATGAAAAAATTGACCTGGTGATAAGTGATATAATGATGCCTTGCATATCGGGCCTGACTTTTCTGTCTATGATGAAAAATTTTTATTACAGTAAAGTACCTTTCATATTAATTTCGTCGTATAACCAGGAGAATGTGCTAATGAGGGCTTATAATCTTGGAGCCAGTTATTTTATTTCCAAGCCCATTGATTATGAGAATCTTATTTTAAAAATAAAGGAATTCACAAGCGATACAACTTAAATCGATATTAAAACCATTTAATTATCACGAAAAACCTATGTTACAGGTAAATAGTTTTTCTCCACGCCGTTTATTAACGATAGCGGCAGTGGCGTTTGTTTATTATTTAACAGCAAGGCTGGGCCTGCTAATGGAACTGGGAAATACAAACGCTTCGCCGGTATGGCCACCATCAGGAATTGCTTTTACCGCACTGATTATTTTCGGCATCGAACTGTGGCCTGCCATTTCATTAGGGGCATTTATAGCAAATGTGGTTGTATTTAATCTTAATCATGCGGCAGGTTTTCCTACTATACTATTAATGTCGGCAGGCATTGCAGTTGGTAACACCTTGGAGGCTGTTACCGGGTATTATCTGCTTAAAAAATTCAGTTGTGAGCAGATACTTAGCCGTTCCAGGGATTTCTTTCTTTTCTTCTTTATTGTACTGGCCATGTGCCTTGTAAGTAGCCTTATTGGCCCGCTTATGTTGTCAATCAATAAACTCATTTCATGGAGCGATTACCCCACCGTTTGGTTCACATGGTGGACGGGTGACGTATCGGGTGTGGTTATAGTTACCCCCGCCATCTTAGCCTGGTGGAAACCGAAAAAAAGAAATTGGAATATTCAAACAATCATTCAGGCAGCGCTGTTATTTATAGTTCTGGGTATTTATCTTGAGGCCGTTTTTGGAGACTGGCTGCCCTTGTGGCCAAATAAAGCCAAAATATTCCTTGTTTTCTTTGTAATTTCATGGTGTGTGTTCAGCATGAGCCAACGCCAACTATCTATTGTTTCATTAATTATATCAGCCTTCTCCATATGGAGTACTATTCACTCAACCGGGCCATTTATAGAAAAGACAATAAATGATTCACTCATTTCATTACAGGTCTTTTTATGTGTTATCTCAATTACCATGATGTTCCTCAGTACCGCCATCAATGAAAGAAGGCAAAAAGAGGAAGATCTTGAAATGGTCAATTTAAACCTGGAGTCAAAGATCAGAGAACGTACACATCTGCTTGAAGAACAAAAAGAGGAACTGGAGAAAGTAAATAAACAACTCGTAAAAAAGACCACCGAACTTGAGAATGTTAATAAAGAATCACGTTCATTTGCCCATGTTGTTTCACATGATTTAAGGGAACCACTCAGAACTATTGCCAGTTACCTGCAACTTATTGAAGAGCGATACAAAAATAAATTAGACAATGATGCTGACATATTTATTGATTTTGCGGTAGATGGGGCAAAAAGAATGAATATGCTCATTGATGATATGCTTACTTACTCGCGGATTGAAAATAGTAATGGCGCTTTCAGTGATGTAGATTTAAATGAGATAGTTTCTGTAGTAAAGAACAATCTGCACGGAACAATACAGGAAAGTGAAGCAAAAATTATACTTAACCGGGAATTGCCTACTGTATTTGCCGACTATTCACAAATGATACAACTCTTTCAAAACATTATTGATAATAGCATTAAGTACAGAGATGGCCGCATTCCGGAAATTAGGATTACCACAGAAAAACACCGCGGGTTCTGGCAAATTGCAATAGCCGATAATGGCATAGGTATTGCCAAAGAATATTACGACCGGATTTTTGTAATATTTCAACGACTACATACGCGCGACCAGTACACCGGCACTGGTATTGGCTTGGCCATTTGCAAGCGCATAGTTGATAAGCATGGAGGTGAAATATGGGTTAGTTCTGTTGAGGAACAAGGTAGTACCTTCTATTTTACTTTAAAAGATTCTGAAAATTAAAAGCTTCTTCAAAATAAAAAAAGCCTCTTTCCGGTGCTCAGTCGCCAAGATTAGAGGAGGATAGGGTTTTGGCGCGGAAAGAGGCTTATGTCCACCATAAAAATTCTGATTCGAGTGCTAAGGTATACCTATAACAAGGTAGCCATATCGGTTTTTCTATAAACAGCATAAAATAATAGATGAACATTGAAAAGAGGTAGGTAAAAAATATTGTTGGCCTTATCGTAGCGTCAGTTGTGCCTAAAAAAAAGCCCGCCATTTATATTATAAGGCGGGCTTTGGCTCAATCTCTTTTTTATTCTCGATTATTTCAAAAGCTTTCCGGATGAAGTAAAATATGTTATATGATAGCCGCCAAGGCCGGTAAAGGTTACATTATTATCTACACCAACTGTATATATTTTACTTCCCGGTGTTTCAACCAGGGTAATATCTTCAATAAACCACCCATGATATTTACTTTTCTCCAGACCCTTCTTAACTACTATTGGCATATCTTCCCGCTTCATACTGATTTTTGTCATAAGCCAATCACCTCTCTCATCAAATACAGTAGTACATTTCCTACCCTCATTCATAAATGCGGCAATATACTCATGGTGCCTGTGTTTAAATTTTCTTAACACTGCATCCGGGTACATGCCTCCGAAAGCGGATTGTACATTCTGAGGAACTTGAGAAATTGCAGATATAGTCAAACACACTATCAATGCTGCCAAAACACTTCTTGTTTTCATCTGAATTTAATTTAGCAAATCACATTTTTACTTCTTTAACAAACCCACCATTAGGGGTAAAATAAACACAACAATCTTCAGCTAAAGCATAGGCTTCATCACCATCAAGAGTATATTGATTATCCACTTCAACTGAGTAAAAGATTCCATTAGGTGTTTCTACCTGTTTAACATTTTCTATTAACCAGCCACAGTATTTACTTTTTGCAAAACTTACTCTTACAGGTACTGGAACAGTTTTCCATTTCATGTTAACATCAGTTTGTAACCAGTTTCCTTTTTCGTCAAATAACGCTACACTCCTTTCTCCTGAATTCGCAAAAGTCACAACATACCTGCTTTGTTCGTGTTTAATTTTCTTTAATACCGCATTAGGGTATTTACTTTTAAATGCAGCCTCTATATTCTCAGGGGTTTGCGCAAACGCAGATATTACCATAAAGGTTAATAATGCTGCTAAAACACTTCTTGTTTTCATTTTGCGTATAATTTAATTCTTTATAACTCCTTTACTTAAGTGCTAAAAAACGGCACTTTAAACACCTTATAACAGAAAATAAGGCCGGTCAGCATAAAGGAGGAGCCCGTAGAAAACATGGGAAGGCATAAAAACCATCTTCAGACAATTCTTTATTATGAATTATAAGATAGTTAATTGATATATCTACGCATAAGATAAGGTTATGTTTATTCAGAAATTTAGGTGAAATCCTGTAACCCCTGATAAGCCGTTGTGAATTTCCATCTATTCCATGATGAAAGCGGAAAATGATAAGGTTGTTTTTCGCAGGTACAGGTATTTTATTATATATAGCGCCATCATTGTTAATATTATAATAATATACATTTATGTCATGGTTCCTTGCTTTAGAATATGTTAAAGGAATCAATGACAGAAATACTGTCAGTATAATTTTACCCGTTTTAATAACTACACTTTTCATCTGTATTTTCAATAGAATGTTGTACTCCTGTTGTTCTTAATTTCTTAAGTGAATTTATAATAAATTATTGTCAAAGACTGTACTTTAAGGTTAACACGCCTAATACTTATTCAGATAACAGAATTAAATAGATTAATGCATATTTATTCACATTTAGGGACATTGACAGAAATGAGTTACTATTTCAGAGCATATTTTTCATCCACTTTATTTTGCGCTTAGAACCACATTTCAAAATGTTGAAAGAAAATACACAATAAAGGCTGATTTAAGTATCTACCTTGGTGACATGAAAATAAGAAGTGTTTTAATTTTTAAACCCTATTATCATGAAAACTACAAAAGTAATAACTGCACTACTCTTCCTTTTAGGAGCAATAAAGTTTGTATCCGCTCAAGACGTTGCACCTCCTCCACCTCCACCTGAGAACCCGGGCTCAATGCCAACTGGTTATTTCGAATTAGGAATAGGTGCAGGTCAGCCCTTGAACAGTTTTGCATGGAACAATGGTACTGGCTACGGAGGTTACGCATTGCCCGGTGGCAATTTGAATGTTTCGTTTGGCATTCCTATTGCTCACTCAAATTTTGGTGTAGCATTTATGTATAACTACGCCTGGAACTTATACGATGTAAATACATACGTTAATAATGTCCAGATTTCTGACCAAAGTAATACATATACACCGTTGGTACAGGATGAATATCGCGAAAGCTTTATTTTAGGTGGGTTATTTGCAACAATTCCGCTCCAGCGCATTTCATTCGATTTCAGGCTTATGGGGGGGTTAGCTGTATGTGCTTTACCGGAACTTGATTATGAAGCTGATGCAACTTCTCCTACAGCAAGCCAGAATTTTGAATGGGATACCTATGGCAGTACAAGTACTTCATTTGCATCGGATATGGGAGCAAGTATCCGTTTCAGAATATTCAGAACGTCTTTAATGGTTGGTATTGATTATTTAAATACCGACCCTATGGTTAACACTACGCAGCGTTATACAGATCAGTATGGTGCATCAACCTATTCGCATGTGGGTGGCTCATCACCTATCTCTATCATCAGTTATAGCCTAGGTATAGGCTACCAATTCAGGTAAGATAAATAAGCACCTGTATACCGGCATTCTGACGAATACAATTCAAAAGGATGCCGGTTTTTTTGTCTACATATTTCCGTAATTAAAATAATTTTTGTTGCCCTTAAAAGAAAATATGTAACAAACCACAAGCATCCATTATACCTTGCATCGGTAAATAAAAATAAGTTCTAATTTTTTTAAACCCCAGTATTATGAGCACACAAAAAATTGCGCTGTTTACGCCTACAGGAGAAGTGGGCAGGCGCCTGGCAGAAGAAGCCCTGAAGAGAGGGCACAGTGTTACAGCTATTGTAACCAACGAAAATGAGTTCAACCTGAAACACCCTAACCTAAAGGTGGTGCGTGGTGATGTAACTCGAAAAGAAGAAGTAGTTAAATATGCTCGCGGATGCGACGTAGCAATCTGCGCACACGAACCTTCAACTAAGAACCCACGCGAGCATGTAGATGTTACCCGGAACATTATTGAAGGTGCAAAAGAAGCCGGTGTACATCACATTATTTCGGCATCACATCCATTTGGCAAACGCATGGAGCCAACAGAGGAATTTTATAATTCCTTTAAACCTGTTATACAGGCCCAACGCGAAGCATTAAAATTATTGCAGAAAGAAAAATCCCTTACATGGGGTTACCTGCATTCAGCCGAATTAGAACCTGGACAAAAGCCGGGTGAATATCGTGTAACAAACGAAGTACTGTTTTCACAGCCAACAGGGCAAAACAGGATACCGTTGAAAGATTACACTACTGCCATACTCGACGAGGCAGAAAAGAGTCAGTTGGAACTGCATGATATGGATGATCACATAGAATCCTAGGCATATTAAGTTGGTTATTAAAAGGCCCTACCTGAAAAGGTAGGGCCTTTTAATTTTAGTACATTAATGGGTTATTTTAGTCACTATACTTGTAGAGAAACAGAAGCGTATATTATTCAATTCTTATTATTTCATGAAAATAAAAGCCATAATCTTTTAATAATTAATAAGTTATGACCTTTATTTGGTAGCCCGTAGGGCTACACAACCATGTTTTCATTACTGCTATAAGAGTCAGTATTCCCTGTGAAATCAATCTTTTTTTGTTTTTGTTATTTTAATATTTTCACTTGTTTTCATAATTTTTGTTACTCTATTGTTACTCGGAAAAATATATAGCTTATATTTGTCAAACAAAATCCAACCATAGGAAAATGAGTGTAAAGGTAAGGAAAAGGAAGAATAGTGACGGATCTGTATCTCTGTTACTTGATATTTATCATAATGGTGAAAGGAGCTATGAATTCCTGAAAGACTTAAAATTATTAAAACCAGCCTCACCCATTGATAGAGAAGAAAATAAACAAAGGCTTAGACTTGCGGAACAAATAAAGAATAAGAGAGAACAGCAATTGCAAAGTGACGAATATGAAATCACCCCTGCATTTAAGAAAAATATCAATTTCCTTGAATTCTTTGCCGGATACTTGGATAAATACAATAAGAAAGATAAGCGCGTAATAAGTGCCTGTTATTATAAGTTTAAGGAATTTATGGCTGATTCGGGTTTGGCCGATTTAACTACAAAGCAGATAAATGAGAATCTTGTAGTTGATTTTAAAGAATATCTTGAAAATAAACTTAACGGTGAAACCCCAGCTAATTATTTCAAAAAATTTAAGAAAATACTTACATACGGGGTTAAGCAGAATGTATTTTCTGTTAATCCGGCTATAGATATTATAGCCAAGCGAAATGAAAGCATAAAAAAGGATATATTAACTTTTGACGAAATCCAGTTACTGGCTTCAGTCAGTATTAATAATGACAATATAAAAAGAGCCTTTTTATTATCGTGTTATACAGGATTACGATATTGCGATATTATTAGTTTAAGATGGAAGAATATAAATGATAGAAAACTTAAGATTTTGCAGCAAAAAACTAGTAAGCCGGTTTCAATTAATCTGAATGATATTGCTATGCAGTTATTAGGGAAAGCTGGTAAAGTCGATGAGTTAGTATTTAATCTTCCTTCTCATACAGCTTGCTTAAAGAATCTCAAGACTTGGTGTAAAAAAGCAGGTATTAATAAGAAAATAACATGGCATTGTGCAAGACACTCATTTGCAACGGGAATTATATTTTATGGGAGCGATGTAAATAGTGCAAGTTCATTATTAGGTCATAGTTCCCTTATGTATACTCAAAGGTACGTTAGGGTGGTTGAGCAGCTAAAGGAGAAGGCCGTCAATAATCTTCCGGAAGTTATATTGCAGTAATCTAAAGTACACCACTAATGCTTACACTTGAAGAATGGAACCGTTATCATTGGTGGGCGGAGACTTACGTGTTCCAGCATTATTCAGAGGAACACTCTCAGTATATGCCTTATTTCAATCTGTTTCAGTTTGATGATGAACAATTAGAAATCGCTCAACAAGACGAAGAATTTACGACTATTGATTTGTATAAGTCTCCAGAAGCTCCACTGGATGATACTTATTGTAGGAAAGCCGAATATTTTACGTATTTACTTAGTGAGTATTTCCGTGATGTATTTGAAACTGATAGGTTTAATAAAGGCTTTATGGCAAGCCATAGATATAATCGCATAATATTACCCAAGGGGCTATATGAAAGAGTAGTAAAAGTTTTTGAAGAATATAATGTATTGCCGATAGGTGATTTCATTTTTGAGATTATTGCTATTGCACAAGAAACATATCAGGAGTCTTTAATATATGAGGAGCAGGATTTCAAAAGAAGAGCTAAGGATATTTACAAAGAGGTAAAGGGATTAGCAGACGTTTTAAAATATCTTGATTATCGTTTCTCGGCCAGTAGTCCTGAATTAAAAAGTATAGATTTTAATTTCGATAGTCTGACAAAAGAAGAGAAGAAAAGAAGGATTACTGACCCCTGGTTAATGCGAGATATTCTCGACCAGTTTAAACAATATTTAGAAACGAAACTGCCATTCAGAGAATGGCAGAAGTCGCTGGCGCATTATCCAGCCATTTATAATGGGGTGAAGCAGAAACTTAATTTTAAATATAAGTTCACTGCAGCGCTGTATAATTTATTTACTAAAGAGGGCTTTTTCAAAACATTAACACCAACACCCAATAATGTAATTAATTGCATTACTTCTATTTTGGAGTTCTCCCTAATTCCTTTTAAGTCGAAATCGGATGAGTATGAATTAAGTTTTAATGAGAAATCAGGTAGAGTACTTACGTGGGTTCAACGGCATCTGGAGGACCTACAGGAATCATTGACACATTTGAATATTCCATACGATAGTGACAAGCTAGGGAAGTACTTTGATGAACACTTTTTGACTATTGGAGGGGCTGTTAAGGATGCTGAAATATTGAATATTATAAGCTATATAATTGAAAGATTTGATATCAAGGAATCTGCAAGGGATATGGCTCATGTGGCATTGTGCTTACGCACTTATAGTAACCTAGTGTCCTTTCAACTAAATAGTGGAAACTTAGGTAAAGGGTTAAGTAATGATTACCTGGCCTTAAGAAAATTTACAGAAGCCATTGAACAAGGGAAGCAGATACAGGATGTGAAATTTAAATTGGTCGGGGATGAGAAAGAATACAAATTTAATGAGCGCCTGCCACAGTATTTACTAGAAAGTGCCATCCGGTATTATAAGGCTGGGAATAGTGAAGACTTCGACAATGATATACTAAAAGGTAGGGTTTACGCCACAGGCATTCAAGGAGAATATAGGGCTGAATACGATGGACCCTTGAATTTACCGGAAGAAAGGTTTGTTGTTCGGTTCATTACTTCATTGTATAAATATCTTTCAACTGAGGTGCCCCAATTGGGCAAGGACACAGATAAATACTATACCATTATTGCCATTATGCTGCAAAAGGTTTGGTTCTTCAAACATCAACGGGATAACGAGCAGGTATTAATTTCAAAGGTAAAACGGTGGCACGAGCTAGCTCAACCGAAGTAAGATCCATCTTCTTTTCTTCTTGAAGTGTCCATTCAAACACGTTAGAATCCATTGAAATTCAATAGGTACAAAAGCTCCGAAAAATGAGGTTTTACTGTACCTGTTTTTTGTTTCAAGGTAGAGTTCATTTGCATAGCGAAACCAAACTAAGGTACTATGTCAGAACAACTCATACTGCAGGAGCTAGCCGAACTTAAAAGACTGGTCAGTAACCAAACTTTACTACAAAAGCCGGTGTTGTCTTTCCAGGAAGCTTGCCAATACTTGGAGCTAAGCGAATCGTATCTCTATAAGCTGACCAGTAAAAAGGAAATACCTCACTACTGCCCAAATGGTAAAAAGTTGTGCTTTAACAGGCTGGAGTTGGAGCAATGGTTGCAACGTAATCGGCAGGTAACCAATACCGAAATAGAAATGAAGGCGGCTACACATGTGACCTTAAACAAAAAGTCGTAACAACATGTATGTATTTATACCCGTAGAAATGTGTTCCTGGGCATTTAAAAATAGGTTCGTGCGGCCGTTCCAAGTGTATATCTATTTGAAGGCACATTGTAATGGGAAGATGAAAATCAATAAGGTCGACTTATATGACATCGCCCAAGAATTAGAATTGAAATCAGGCAGAGCTATAAAAAATAATATTGACTTACTTCTTGAGAAAAACTGGATTGGATATAATAATAATTCTGGGTATTACTTTATACGCAGTTTTGATAGAATACGGGCGGATAATGGATTTAAGAGTAGGACTGCGGCTGAGTTTAATTCAGATAGGATATTAAGTTTTAAGGGGTTTATCGCCGGTGCTGTTATAGGTTATATGATTAATATTCAACGGAGGAAGAAGCGGGTGACCGAACGAAATAGGTCGCGTTCCAGCCCAATCACCCGCCCGACCTCCGAATATTTCCCTGTAGCAAGTTTAGCTCTTGCAAAGGTACTGAATGTTTCAATCTCTACTGCGTTCAAATTAAAGCAACTTGCTGCACGAGAGGGCTATATATTACTAAGGCATAATTTAAAGAAAATTAATGTCCCGGTTAGCCAAAAAGAGGCTTTGAAAAGGGCATTCCCCGAAGTTGCTAATAGAGTTGTTGTTGTTAATGGTAGGCTTGCGGTTCAGCTCCCGGATACAGTTCTTCAATGTGTACGTTTTAAGCGTAGGAAAAAAATAAAAACATATATAGGTCGTATAGCAGGTTCTGGTGCTACCCAGGTAGGGGTTGATAAGGGGAGGGAAAGGCCCCTTATAGAAACAACAGTAACCAGGAAGTAGGTATTGTTTAATAATAAAATAATGAATTGTATTTGCAAGTAGGTATAACAAAATGGTTCAAGAAATGTTTGGATTATTTGGATGGAGTAGCGACCTATATATGTTTCGTTTTTTTTCTCATTTATCCTGGAGGTGTAGAAAACCTGTTTACGCAATGCCTATGAAACCCTGCTACCTTTTTTACAGCCTTTATGTTTTACCTATGCAGGCATTATTACAGGCAACATTAACAGCCATAGAAATATTTTCTCGGAATTCTGTGTTGCAGAGATATTCTATGCTCAGAGTATAACCCCTTAACCCTACATCACCATGAACTCAAAACCCAAGTATTCTCACCTAGCTGTATACAAATTCAAGCCCGGCCAATCGGGTAATGTTGCAGGTCGCCCTAAGTCTTATATGACCATATTGAAAGAACTCGGCTACACAAAGCCAGTTATTGCAACTATGATAGCCGAAATTGCTTTTATGCCATTAGAAGAGCTTTATGAGATTAGAGACTCACGTACCGAACCTGCTATAAGGGTTGCGATAGCGAAATCTTTTTGCAGGGCTGCCTATACTGGCGAGTATAAATACATAGCTGACTTTTTAACTATCCTATTCGGCCGGGCGGTACCATTTATTCCTAGCAAGCCTGAACCCGAAACCGAAACCGGTGCAGAATAAAGCCTGGTGTCATTTCGCTTTGCACATTGTCAAGTTCCATGCAAAAAAGAATGTGCTTTTCTTCGGCTCATTGATAATAATTGCTGGTACAAAATGCATATTGAATAACTGGTTACAACAAAAATCACTTTTGCTCTGTTCTAACTTGGCACCCTACGGGAAACATAAGAACAACAACGAGTTTGGTTGGGCGAGTATAATAGAGAATTCTGTTGCCCGGCTGAATATCAATGTAGTACGATGGTGTTAATATTTATAATACGCGCCCAAACAATTACACATACAGTATACTTTAATGAATATCTTCCACATTCCCCCCTGCCTAACAAAAGTTTTAAAACCTGATTAGTAATGGGTTTCAGTAATTTCAGTACAGAAATTATATACAATATGTATATAAGTTAATTCTGTGCTTAAACCCCTGTAAAGTAGGCTGATTGCAGCCCTGGTAAATAATGAGGAAAATAGATAACTATTTCATTTTGTTACGATTGTGAAATTTGGTAGGCAGGAGTTAAAGTATCGTCATGAGTTTGTAAAATGCTTTCCGGAGCGTAATTGAAACGCAAAACAACTTTACCATTTTGTTACGCAAGGGTTATTTATGCATAAACCCATGTTTTATACAAACTCGCAACGTGCTGTAAATTAGGCCTGAATACAAAATGTAAGATTGCCACAAGTTTAACATTTCATGCACTACGTCTTTTAGCGTAGTGCGAATCAAATATTCTTCACTATGTTAGCCGCACAAAATCCGGCAGGTGCTCTGCCCCACAATTTTATAGAAAATGAAAAAAACACAAAAACTACTATTGGTATTTGTTGGCCTCATTCCTTTTATGGCCCATGGACAATCCATCACCGACAAAATAAAATCGATTGAACTATACGGTGGCGGTATTGCATATATTAATATACAGTATAACCTTGGTAATTATCATTCAATGGAGACAGATGTAATAACCTTAACCGATACGGTAAATAACATTTATTCGGTACATTCAATGATAACCGATACCAGCAACACCAGAATAGATACCATAATTGTATTAACATCTGCACAATTAAGTTCACTGAATAGTTTCTACGCTGCTGCTGCCGGTGGTAATAACCCTAACACTACACTTTCAGCCAACGGAAGTGCCATAGCAAACCTCACCGTTAAGTTATGTTGTGCCGACAAAACCGATGTGGCCTTTAATACCAATGTACATATTTCACTGGGCAGGTACCTGTTAGGGTACTGGCAAAACTGGCAATAAATATAATTTAAGATATAAGAATTAAAATTTAAGAATTGTCCCTTAACCTCAGTCAGAATAATCCACAATCCACATGAAAAAACTTATTGTCATTCTTTTAGCCATTCTACCTTTTGTTATCAAGGCAACCAATTACACTTCGGTAAGCGGAGGTGGCAACTGGTCAAATTCTTCTACCTGGAGCCCATCGGGAGTTCCGGGTTCAGGCGATAATGTAACTATTGCATCGGCAGTAACTTTAGATGCCAATGAAAGTTGCAATAATATAACCGTCAACAGTTCACAAACCTTCAGTGGTAGTTCCAACACATTAACAGTGTATGGCAATTTTACAAATAATGGAACTTTTACATACAGCACAAGTATGATAATCTTTGGCGGGAGCGCAAATCAAACCATAACTGGCACTACGACCTTTTACAACCTTACCATAGACCCATCAGGCGCAACAGATACTACCTTTTTGGCATCAGCCATAACCATAAACAATAACCTTGCTATTTCACAAGGTGCACTGGACCTTCAAAACCATATAATTACAGGTAACGCCACAGGAACAATGACTATGGCTTCAGGTACTACCATGTTATGTGGTCTTAAAACATCTTCTACCCAAATAGATATACCCACGAATTACACGGCTGCCAATATATCTTTTAATGTCAACAGCACCGTAATATTCCAGGCGAATAATACTACATTCGGGCAAGGTGTATCGGCAATACCGACCTATGGTAACCTTATAATAACAACATCAAATGCAGCAACTGTTTTCAGCAGTTCAACATTTACGGTGGCAGGAAATCTTACAATTGGCAACAACATTACGTTTACTGAAGGGATACTTAATGCATATATTGATGGGAATCTCCTTATAAATACAGGAGGTAAATTATCCTGCGGAAGTAGCACAGTTTATTTCACCGGGAATATTACTAATTACGGAACATTCAACGCTGGTAGTTCCAATATAGAATTTGATGGTAGCAGCAACCAGACAATTTATGGCACAGGCATTACAAAAAATATAGAATTCGATGGGCTTATATATCATCCAACCTCAACTTCCGACAGCTTAATTATTAACGCACCTGTATATTGTTATGGTCCAATGAGCACTTATGCCGGAAAACTTGTTGTGCCAGCTACTTGTAATGATTCAATTATTCAATCGGGTAGTTTGAACACAAGTATTACTGCTCTTAACGGGATTTTCTATTGGGAAGGAGGTTCTGCAAATAATGGCACACAAATTTTCAATAAACTTACCATAGGAAACTCGGGTACTGTAACGTTAGCCGGTGCCACTTGCAGCGTAAATTCCGATTGTTCCATACTTTCAGGCTCTACATTCAGCCTTGCCACTTATACCTTAACCCTTAATGGCAACCTTACCAATAATGGCACATTAACAGCTTCAACCAGTACTGTAAAATTTGATGGCAGCCAGAACCAAACCATTAGCGGAACAGGAAGCATTAGTTTTTATAACCTTACACAGAACCAGGCTGCTAATACCGATAGCCTGTTCTTAGGTAAAGCTATTACTGTTAGCCACAACCTTACGGTTTCAGAAGGAGTATTAGATTGCCAGGCTAACCAAATTACAGGCAATGCCTCAGGTACATTTTCTTTGGCAGCTAATACAGGCTTGGTGCTTGGCCTGACATCGAGCAGCACTGCGGTATCGTTCCCATACAAATTTACAACGGCACACAATAGCCTGAATGCAACCAGTACGGTTAATTACCAAGCCAATGCCAACCAAACTATATCAGATACTGCTACCTACGGTAACCTTATACTGAACACAGGCGTATCAGGAGTAAATAAAACACCTAATGGCTCTATTACACTTGCAGGTAATCTTACTATTGATAACGGTGTTACACTCCCCATGAGCAGCAATAATTTAACTATAGCCAAAAGCTTTACCAATAACGGAACGTTTACCTATGGCACCGGCACAGTAACATTTAACGGCAGCGCCAACCAAAACCTGAACGGAACCAGCACCACCAATTTTTATAACCTTACTGAAAATACAGCTGCGAGTACTGATACTCTTTTCCTGAATAACCCTATTACGGTAAATAACACTTTAACCATTACACAAGGAATATTAGACTGCCAGAAGAACCAGTTAACCAACAGCGCTACCCCTGTGGTTTCGTTATCTCCAAGTTCGGCCACCATATGTTATGGTAACTCTACCTCACTTACAGCGAGTAGCTACACCAACTATTTGTGGTACCCAAGTGCCGGTTTAAGCGCCACTACAGGTAGTTCGGTTAGTGCAAGCCCAACAATTACTACAACGTATTCGGTATACGGTATATCCGGCAGTAAGTACACTTGTGGTACAAGCAGAGATACTGTAAATATAAATTTCTGTAATAATTCTTGTGCCAATTCAATTGCATTAGGTGATGGATGTGTTAGTGCTATCCCTATTAATTATTCCAATATGTGGTATTCCTTCACTGCAAGTGGGAATACAGTTGTTGTGAATATTTTCAATCCTCGTGATACCTTGCACGGACGTATTGTTAAATTAGTATTATATGGCGGGACATGCTCTTCACTTGATTCAATTACTTCGGATACGTTAATTTTCAACACTATTTACCAAGATTCAGCTTTTTTCTTCTACTATAATAAACTAACATCGGGCAATACATATTACTTAAAAGCAGTGAGTGATAATGTTAACAGTAGCAGAGAATACGGTTTATGTATGCACCGAGCAAACAGTTCTTGTCCTGCTCCGCCAGCTTGCGATTTAGTTTCCAATGGAAACTTTACTTCGTACAATCTTTGTCCTCCAAATGTAACAGGTCCTGGTTATATTCACCTGGCCAATTGCTGGGGTTCCCCTACTATAGATGACGGTGGTTACTATTTTAACGCATGTGCTTCCGCTGCATACAACGGTGTGCCAACTAATTACATGGGAACAACTAATAGTGTAGTTGCTACAGATGGAGCATATGCAGCGATACTTCCGTATACTTCCAGTAGCCAAACCAGGTATTATATTCAACAAAATATATCCCCAATGGCTGCAAACACTACCTATAATGTCTCCTTTTATACCCAACTTGCTTCATGTTCAGAATACTTTGTTGGTCCTAACATTATAGGGCTTTTTATTTCGAATTACCAGCCGGTTAATACAGTTGCAACAAACCCTTATAATGTAGTGCTTGATAACAGTAATAATTATATTCCAGTCGCAGACCCCGGTAATTTAATAACGAGTAGCACGCTTATTAATTCGAGTGCATTGGGATGGGTGCAGATAAAAGGAACTTATACTTCTACTTCAGGTGGAGAAGACTGGATAACGATAGGTAATTTTAACAATGATGCTAATACCGGAACCGGAACTGCTACTACAGCCTACGGTTGCGTTGTTCCTCCTTATGCGTTTTATTATATAGATGATGTTTCAATAACCAAAGGCGTATCTATAAGCGCTTCTGCCACTAATCCAGTTTGTGCAGGTAGTTCAACTACTTTAGGTACATCTGCAGGATGGACTACCTATTCATGGAGTACAGGTGCCACAACAAGTACTATCACTGTTTCGCCAACCAGTACTACTAGCTATTCTGTTTCTGTTTCAGATGGTTCTGGCTGCTCAGCTACCGCAACTTATACTATAACTACTAATCCGACACCTTCTGTATCTGTTAGCCCTACATCATCTTCTTATTGTTTACCTAGTGGTTCTGCTACCCTTACGGCTAGTGGTGGAAGTACTTATGCCTGGTCGCCTTCAACAGGGCTTAGCGCTACCACAGGGGCTTCAGTTACAGCTACACCAACTGTGATAACTACTTATTCGGTTTCAAGTACCAATTCCTATGGTTGTACGGGTACGGCTACATCTGTCATCACACCTACAGTATGTTGTTCAGCAACATGTAGTGGTGCGGTAACAATATCAAGTACAAGTCCGGTATATGCTTCATCACTGTTAAGCGGTTCTTCTATAACCAGTGCTTGTGCATATATTAACACTCCTAACTTTATTATAGATGAAAACTTCACTATATCAGGTTGCGATGTATCTATCAGCCCAAATACTCAAATTGAAGTTCAGGATGGCAATACGCTAACTATAACCGGGTCTAGATTATATGCTTGCAGTACCATGTGGGATGGAATTTTAGTTGATGAGGGCATATCAGGCGGAGAGGTTGATGTTATGTCAAACAGTATTATTGAAGATGCAAAGATTGGAATTAAAGCACAAGCAACTTTATTAGGAGATGCCCCACCTACTATAAGTGTTGTTGATTCAAAACTAAATAACAACTATTATGATATCTATATTGATTCCTACAATGCAGGAACAGAATTCCCCCTCACTTTTCAAAATTCAATCTTAACTACAAGTAGTGATGGTGCGTATTCAGGCCCTAAACTAAAAAGCCCTTATACGAATGATATTACCTATGCAGGTTTTTACCTTAATAGTGTGGACGGAGCAGGGATACAAATTGGTGATTACGGCAGTGGGGCCTACCTAAATACATTTAACGATATGAATTATGGAATAATTGGAAATAACTCAAACTTCTATGTGTATAATAATACCTTCGAAAATATGGCTGGTAAATGTCCAACGTGTTCGGGGTTAATAGAAGGTGTAGGTATAGTTGCTGTTGCTCCTGCTTTTGTATATGGCACTAGTTCGACTTATTACTCAGTGACGGCAGGCGGGGCATTAGCAAACCAGCTTAACTATTTTAGTAATGTGTTTATGGGTGTACGTGTCAATAATTATGTATTCACTAATATATCATTCAACCAATTCAGCAATGGTACCGACAATATAACAATTGGATTGCCTGTGGGTGACCATGCCATTTATGCCAAGATAAGGTTTGCAGAAACTATGGAATTAGACAATAACATCATTTCTAATTTCCATACCGGCATACAGCTTGACCGCACTTATATAACCACAGCAAGCAGAAGTTATACTGAAAATATTCTGAATAATGTAATAGGCTTGGCAACTTTTTCAGGTTATCCGCCTTCAACCATGAATGTGGGTATTTTGGCAGAAAATAGTGCTATAGCAAACTTTGCGCCTACACATATTGATGCTAACAGTGTGGATGATGCTGCCAACTGCATATGGATACGGAACTTTGCTGACCAGCTTACTACGGTTGATAATAATGATGAAATTCGGTTACAGGCAATACCTACCTATGCATCAAAAACACTAACGCAACGTTCGGGTATAAGGGTAGAAAGTTGTGAAGGGTCATATAATGGAACTATACATGTGAACTTTAACGATAATATTTATACCAATGGAACATATTTGAGTACTACGGCTGCACCTGCTGATACTGAAACCATTGGAATAAATGTTATTTACAGCCAGGATATTTTAGAACAATGCAACACTATGTATAATGTAGGTGAGTGTATGCGTTTTTCTGATAACTGCCTTGGCCAGCAGGTATATAGCAATAACTTTCTAAGGTCTGGCTTTACAACAGACCAATGCTATGATGGTATGGTACTTTGGAATAATGCTATACTTGGTATACAAGGCAACAGTTCACAGCCTATTGGTGAGCAGTGGAACGAAGCATCTACTAATTATCTACGTTCTGTGACCTATACCGAGAAGACATTTACCCCGGCTAAAAATTCTGCACTATGGCTCTTAAATAGTTCATTGCCAAACTATCCAACATTTGCAGATAATCTTACTACTGGAGTTTTGACTAAGGATTCTTATGAAGAACCAGGCGCACTCAATACTGTTTCAATCGGTAGTGCTCCCGGTTGTTCAGCTATTTGTTCAACCTGCCACCGTGATTCTGGCAAACATGGAGTGTTGGACAGTATTGCATTAGATTCTATGCACTATGCTATATATGGCACACAAGCACAATATATCAACCAATTGCTCACTTTTGTAACTATAGCTAACGACACCAGCTATATGACCGGAGATACTGTGTTGCGAAAATTCTATAATGCTAACACCAGTGGCAATATGGAGCTAATGTTGGAAATACAGAAAGATATAAATGGCGGTTTTTACAGCGATGCTAATTACCTGATGGGGACTTTTACTCCTGCTAATACTATAGAGCAGAACTACAAAACAGCTGATAGTATATTTACCCATACTATTGGTGTGGGGGTGGATACGATAGATTCAGTAATGCAGGTAAGGCTTTATAAAGTAGCTTACCAATGCCCCGACATGGGCGGATTAGCGGTTTACAATGCCCGAAGTATGCTGAACATGCTAACAAGCAGCGAATGGGAGTTCAGTGATAGTTGCAATACGAGTGGCGGAAGAGAAGGAGATAGAGCGATAGGATCAGGTAATAATACCGATACGCAATCTCCATTTGCCAATTTGAATGCAAAGGTTTATCCTAATCCTGCAAATTCGACGCTGAATATTGAAGTGCGATTGGCTAAAGGAGAGTTTGATAATATATGCTTATATAATTCATTGGGTGAGAAAGTAATTTGTGAACAATTGGCAAGTAATGTAACTGTAATGTCAGTAGGTAATTTACAGACTGGTATATATTATTATCGAGTTACAGATGAAAAGGGTAAGTTAGTCGGAGCTGATAAAATAATGATTATACATTAAGTTTGCCTATATTTGGTTATTAAACTAAAAGCGATGAAAGGACAAGTATCTTTATGTGTACTGTTTTTCATGGCTTTTTCTTTATTAGTAAAGTCACAGAATTTGGTGCCTAACTATTCTTTCGAAGATACAATAAAGTGCCCTACCACAGGTGGTTTTGCTGGCAATGTAGGTAGTTGGAGCGGGGGATATCCAGAGTATTTCAATAGGTTCTGCACTGAGGATGGGTTAATTACTGATGTGCCCCTGAATGGATTTGGTTACCAAGAACCTCATACAGGTAATGCATACGCGGGCATCTATACTTTTATCGATTCTGCATACGATGGTACTGATGCTAATATGAGAGATTACATACAGGTGCAATTGATATCAAACCTAATTACAAGTATTAAGTATTATGTAACTTTCTATGTAAGTTTAGGCGATAGCGAAAAGTATGCATGCAATAGCATTGGGGCGTATTTTTCTGATTCTGCTATAGTTTGGACAGGGTATGCAAAATCTAAATTAACTCCGCAAGTAGAGAATGATACCTCAAATCATTTAACCGACAAAATAAACTGGTTGAAAGTTTCGGGCAATTTTGTTGCGAAAGGCGGAGAGCGATATTTGGTAATAGGAAATTTTAAAAATGATAGACATAGTGATACTATTTTTGTGAATTCAGTTGCTCATAATGAAAACATTTGGACCAATGCCTATTACTACATAGACGACGTAATAGTAAGTACTGATAGTAATTATGCTGATAGCTTGGCGACGGTAGGTATAAATGAGTTACAAGTAGAAAGTGAAAAGGTGAAAGTGTTTCCAAACCCAAACAACGGTGTTTTCACCGTTGAAATTAAAAATGAAGAATTAAAAATTAAAAATACAGTTGAAGTTTATAATATGCTAGGGGAAGAAATTTATAATAAAGAATTAAACTCCGCTACAGGTCAAATTAATTTATCTAATCAGCCAGCAGGTATATACTTATATCGAATCATTTCTGAAAAAGGAGAATTGGTTGGAAAGCTAGTTATATGTCAGAAGTAACCTTAATAGAAGAAATCAACAAAGAAGCTAATTGTATTAAAGAGATAAGCCAAATGCTTATCTTTATGGAATGAAGAGAGTTTACTGTATAGTAATTCTTGCATTTATTACTTCTCATATTGCCCTTTCACAAAACTGGATATGGGGAAGGGGAGAAAAAAATCTTAATTCAAAAAGTAATGCCTATGTTTCAGGGATTGCAGCAGATGCAGCTGGGGATATTTACCTGACTGGAGGATACTGGGGAGTTGATATCTATGGCACAGATACATTATCGTATGGTGGGAAAACCGGGAATGCATTTCTTGTGAAATATGATGCTAACGGTAATGTACTTTGGACAAGAAACAGCATTTTATTAAATACTTCAACCTATTCAGCATGGGTAAATGCACTATGTATTGATAAATCAGGCTATGTGTATATAGGAGGGTATGTAAACGGTTCTGCCGTCTTTGGTTCAGATACTGTTAGTGGCGTAGGATTTTTAGCTAAATACGATTCATCTGGTAGGCCAATATGGGCGAAATCGTTTTCTCCTATTGAAAGCCTTACTACAGATGTCACCGGAAACGTATATATCGTATTTATGTATACTGCCGACATAGAAAAGTGTGATTCTTCAGGTCATATGATATGGTTCAGAACTATACCTGCACCTAAAGGAGGTTATGGAGAGGGAAATTCTGTTGTTACAGATAATTCAGGCAATGTTTATTTTGGAGGGTTATTTGATAGGGAACTTATTTTAGGTAAAGACACATTACATGGCGACACCTTGTTTTATGATGCTTTTATAACAAAATATGATACTGCGGGCAATGAAATATGGGCTAAAAGTGGAATAGGAAGTTATCAATGTCAATGTAATTCACTGGCAACAGATAATTCAGGGAACATATATATGACCGGCATTTTTCAGGATTCTATGTACATTGGGTCCTATGGTTTTGCCAGCGGACCAAAAGGGAATGTATTTCTTGTGAAATATACCCCAAACGGTAATATAATTTGGGCAGAAGATGCTGTATTGAAGGGAAGCACAGGCTATGATTTAGCAGATGGTTATTCTGTCTGCGTTGACAAAGAGCAGGATGTTTATTTAAGCGGAACATTTGAAGATACGATGACTATGGGTGGAGCTACATTAGTTATAGGTAATTCAAATTGGTATGGAAGTGATCCGGCATTTATTTATAAATTCGATTCTTCCGGTCATGCTTTATGTGCTACTTCGGTGGGAAGAGACCAAGACGATTACTGTGGAGTTGTTGTAGACCCATTCAGCAACGATATATACTTTTCAGGAGATGCTTTTTATTTGACTACATGTACTTTTGGGAGTGATACGCTCAACGGTGGCGGAGAAGATTATTCTTTCCTCGCAAAATGGCAGCCATGCAATTCACCGCAGGGGGTAAATGAATTGCCCGGTTCAAATAATGAAATAAGAATTTACCCAAATCCGAGTAGTGGTGTGTTTACTATAAAGTCAAGCAGTAGTCAATCTTCATCTGTAGAGATTTATAATATGTTGGGTGAAGGTATCTATACTAGGAGAATCAATTCTGAATCCACGCAAATAGATTTAAATTCCCAACCGTCAGGTATATATTTATATCGAATTACCTCTGAAAAAGGTGAACCAATTACCAGTGGGAAACTGGTAATACAATAGCACAACTACTAAACATTATGATATCATGGCAAAACAAACACTAAAATCAGCACCCAGAATTGTACCCAAATCCACTCCAAAGTCTAATCCTAACTATCCAAGCACGAACCCTGGTAAGAAATCAGGCCCAGGTAGGGGGAATAAACCTAAGAAATAGGTAAACAAAATATATTCTGGCTTTATAAGTAACCATCTCGATGAGATTGAGAAACACCTAAAGCAAAATACCATCGAGACAGAACTATTCACCGTGAGATTTGTTGTTATTTAGCTTATGAGTAAGTATCAATATCAAATTATTAGACACAATTATTTTAATCTCCCTGGTGGATTTATAAATGTTGGAATAGTTTTTTATTCACATGAGGCTTTATTTTATAAATGTAAGTTTTTGGATGAGTATTCTGGCATAATGAAGAAGCCCAGTTTAGATGATAAAAAACAATCTATTATATCGTTACTAAAAGAATTTGAAATCAATCTAAACACTTCCTTTAAGAAGATTAGAAATACTAATCTTCATAGTAAAGTTGAAGATATTGATGTAATCATATCCTCTGCATTTCCAAAAAAGGGAAACACTTTGACCTGCTCTGAAATAAGAGAGGCAAACTCTGATAATCTCGAACTAGCATTTGAAGATGCATTTTATAGAAATATAGAAAACATCAGCATTATATATTCTCAGTTAAGACTAATATATTCATTAAACCTTTTCGAGTCAGTAAATATCCCTCATTGGTTTGTTATGAATGACGAGGATTACCAGGCGAAGTACTCTATATTTAGTAAAGTTGAATTTGAATATGGTGCAACATTCAGAAATACGGATTTAAAGGGGGGGGTATTATTCAAAGAATGTATTTTTTGGGCGCCGGTAAGGTTTATAGGTATCAAAACCACTTCAGTAGGATTAATGGTCAATTATGCATTTCCAGACAACACAAAGTTTTCACAATCCCTTAATTATGAATACGAAAGTATTATTTTCACAAATTGTATATTTAAAGCTAACGTAATATTTGAAGTTGATAAGAAAGAGGAAATAAATTCTCTATTTAGTCATTTATTATTTAAAAACTGCACCTTTGAAAAGGGATTGGAAATAAATTCTCTTAACATTATTCAAGGAAATATAAGCTTGGAAAATTGCACAATTAATGAAACACTTGATATTTCTGACTTAGACTTGATAAAGAGTACTGCTTCTGGCGAAGATGAGAAAAGGCTTACTGAATTAGGTGTTAATAGAGAAATTTCATTCTTGAATAATAAAGTGAAGGGTGCTACAAAACTAAGTAATATTAATTGTTCGAGTCTCAGGTTTAATGATTCAAATGAATTTAATGGAAGTATTAATATTCAGACCAGTAACTTTTCAAATAATCTTAGATTTGATAATACTTTATTTAAGGAGCAAGTTACTCTTAAATGTATCGAGACTCCAGGCTTGCAAGTTTTAGGTGCGACTTTTGAAAAGACTGTAATTATTTATTATTATGTCGAAACGACTTTTAAACTTGAACAGATTGAACTGTTTGGTGCTAAACCACCCAAAGGAATATCTACGTATTATTTTCTTAATGCAAAATTTTTAAATGGAATTTATATATATGGCAACAACTACGAGTTTGCTCCTTATCCTTTAGTTGATGAAATAAACCTAAACTTATCTGCCGAATTGAAAGGTAATATAGAGTTCCGTAATTTAGAGGTTGGCCTATTAAAGATGAACGGAACTAATACATACGCTAATATATATCTGCAAAACTTGAAAATCAATCAAATAATAATTAAAGGTTTAATAAATAATGCCGGATTAATTTTCTCTCGTATTCGTCCATCATATGTTGAATGGTTTAATGTATTTGGAGAGCAAAAAAACAAAAGAGTAAATACAATCTCCATTGAGGGTTCAAATTTTGGTAAAGCTCAATTCTTCGAGACAGATTTTGAATCATTTTCAAGTATATATTTTAGTAATAATATATTAACAGAAATAACAACCTCAGGTGTCAAGTGGTTTAACCCAGAGCAATTGCACAATAAGTTTGAAAGTGATTATGAGAATAAATTCATTGAAGCAAAAAAATCTTCAAGTAAGATTCAAATTAGTGTTAACAGGAAGATGTTAATTGATACTTACCTTGCTCAAAAGGAAATATATAGGCAACTGAAATTTTCTTCCCAACGACAGAGTGACATTGCATCATCTTTGGAATTTCAACGCTGGGAAATGGATTTTTATCGAAAAATTGTTTATTTAAAACGCCCACGAGACTGGAGTGAAATTATTATTCTATGGCTTAGTCAAACAAATAATTATGGGCAAAGTTGGTTAAAAGCCCTGAAGTTATTTATAATATGCTCTTTTGTTTGTTATCTTCCATTGGGATTTTTTAATTCTTCTTTACTCAATTACTCAAAGTTTGCGCATTCATTTCATGAGGTATTATTTAATTTTAGAGTCGTACTATGGGAGAATTTAAAATATTGGTTTGTACTAATGAACCCTGCACATAGTTTAAAAGATTTGTTTGGGGAATCTACTAGCATATCGGGATGGTTTTATTTTTGGGACGTTATAGCCAGAATAGTAATCTCATACTTTATTTTTCAAATAATAACTGGGTTTAGGAAATTTGTGAATAAATGATTATTGCAAGTAAAGGAGGAGGTTATGTGAAGAAACTTAGAAAGGTAACTGACAAGTAGATAGGTTTTATTTTTTGGCCCGCAGAGGTATATAGGCCTTTTTACAGTATTGAGGCCCGATAAAAAAACATACCCCGGGTGGGGGTATCCGGCCTAAAAGCATTCTTTTATGTTTCAGGGTATGAGACATTGTATTTAGCCCCCTATACTTTTTCGCCTGGCAAAGCCGGTATAGTTCCATTCTCAGTCACGGAAAAAAGAATTGTTTTTTCTGGCACATCTTTCACCTTTAGTTCTGTACCAGGTTTGATCATAGCCTGTAGAATTCAGTTTCACAAAACAACAATAACAGCAAAGCCAGCATTACCGCAAGGATATTTCTCGACATAAATTATTCCAATTCCTCCCTATGTTATTTCAAGCCTGCCCAAAGACTTGAACCATTCCGGCTAACGCACGTTTGCAAGCAAGCCTGGGCGCTTGCCTCCATTTATCCAAGACTTTGAAATACGTCAGCCTCTGAAACGAAAGGGTAACACCGATATTATCCGTGCTCTGCTTTTCGCCATCCTGGTAACAAGGGGTTTTCTCGGCATAGGTTATTTCAATTCCTCCTTGCGGCACTGAGCAGTTATTGATAATGGCGGCGAAACTAAATTATAAATCCTATGCCAAACAAATCACAGCTATTGCAGGAACTTAAAGGTGAAAGAGTAACTATCTACACCGTAGAAAAAGAATTCACCGGAGTACTCAGGGAGTTTGAGAATGAATACTCAGTGTGCAATGTAACATCCCGTTCAATGGAAATAATAACAATTGATCCGGTACATATTGCAGATATAAAGAGGCTAAGCCTGAGGCCAGTAATATTCATGTATAACCACTTTAATATTTAATCCCATGAACTACTTTAAAGAATGCAGGTCCGTGGATGACATAAAAGCTCTCTATCGGACACTGGCAAAACAATATCATCCTGATAGAGGAGGTGACACTGCTATAATGCAAACTATTAATACCGAATATGCTTTTGCCTGTGCAAAGGTCCTCAAAGGAGAAAACCTCAGTAATGAGGATACAGAAGCAGAAATACTAAAAGCCGAACAGTACCGGCAAGCCCTTGAAAAGATAAGCGGCCTTGAAGGCCTGGCAATAGAACTGGTAGGTGCATGGATATGGGTTACAGGCAATACTTATCCTCATAGAGCCATACTAAAGCAAGCAGGCTTTATGTTTGCCCGTAAGAAAGTAGCCTGGTACTTCCGAACGGATGAATATAAAACCCATTCCAGACACCAGCTAACCCTAGAACAGATTAAGTCTAAATATGGCAGCAAAGACATTACTTCTAAAGGAAATAACTACAACAAAAGACTGGGTACCTAACTACCACCACCGCCGACCCTTCGGGTCGGCTCTTCATCCTATCGCATCTTTCTGCATCTATCCTCTTCATTTCCTTTCTCTCCAATCAATTATCTATGCAAATACACGTTCGTGTGCCTTCGGCGCTCTCTGTCGCATCTAACAGCCTCTATCTTCTCCACACCATTGGGAATCTATCCCTGACCAGTCTGCCTGCATCCGGGACCATCAAGTGCGCACAAGGGAAACCCAACGCTCCGCGAAGGGTATCTTTTTAATTATATATATAGGAAGGCATACCCCGCCTTCATACTTCTGGCTTTACGGTATGCCGGGACATCTGTTTAATTGGTTGCAACCAAAGCAAATACAGGAATACATTTGCTACATATCATAACACACATTAATATAACTGTCCGCAAGCGGATACCACCACCCACTTCGCTCCCGCTGCGGTAGGGTGTGCACTCATATAATGTTAAATTATGATAAATAGTTCGGAAGATGTGTCTGTAAGCCACACGTAACACTGTAAAAAGCTAAAGAGGTTTATTCATTTCACAAACCGGAACGGTTTACTTCATTCACTTCACCACTTTCTGCTATTATAAAGCAAGAGTAACTCCATATCACAACCGCTAAAGGGTTATTTCAGTCGTTACACTTGCGGGGAAACATAAGTGGATATTATTCAATTCTTGTTACTCTATTGTTACTTAATGTAAATAAAAAAGCCATAATCAATTTACAATTAATGATTTATGACTTTTATGTGGTAGCCCGTAGGGGAATCGAACCCCTGTTTCCAGGATGAAAACCTGGCGTCCTAACCCCTAGACGAACGGGCCAATTTTTTTTTGGAGGTGCAAATGTAAAAAAAATATTGAGTGAAAGGCTGATACGCCTTTATTTTATCTGGTCGTTATCCGCACCAAAACGGAAACCAAGCCGTTTACCTGTTTGAACCTGCATTTTACTGGCCTCTTCCTCCATTACTGATACACTTACTTCCTTCACATTATCAAACGGAGGAGCAAACAAGCTGAAATCGAGAGTATAGATTATTGCTGAGTCCACAATGTCTGCAATAGCAGGTTTATCTAGAACAGCAGAAGTGAAGTTATTGTATAAAAAGCCCAGTTGTCTTTTACCTTCAACGAAATAGTGCAGTTCCCTGTTAATGAAGATGCGTGCAATTAAATAACCCAAATCGTTGCTGCGGTTATATTTAAATGAATCGGATAAGAAATTATAGATACTTATACATCCGCAAAAAGCATTAGCTTCATTTTTCTTTACATACGATGTTTGCCACACAGGATGGCTACGGTCGAAGCTAAATACATTAGATTGCATATAAAAAATCAATACATCTTCAGCTATCGTAAGCATCACTTCAGATTCGTTCAAATCTTTATGCTGAACTAGAATACGCTTATCAAGTTCTGTAGCTTTTTTTGAAAGGGTTTGGGTAAATTCAGTAAGCACCTGTTTCATGGTGCGAAACATATCCTGGGTATTCTTCCGAACATCTAGTTGCACTACTGTCTTCTCTTTAAATAGTTTAAGAATAAGCTCGTGTGTCGGCAATTTTTCCATCCTCAGTATGCTTTAGCAAATATAACTCTTTGTTTAGAAGGCTTGCCGGAATATATACACTTTCCATCTTCCAATATATTGTTAAGCGGTATACACCGAATGGTAGCTTTTGTCTCTTCTTTTATTTTTTCTTCAGTTTCACTTGTACCATCCCAATGAGCCCATACAAACCCGTTTTTCTTCTCTAATATTTCTTTAAACTCGCTGTAATTGTCAACTTTATGGGTATTAGTTGTACGCAAATCAACAGCTTTATTGAAAAGGGTTTGTTGAATTTCTGAAAGGGTATCCTTTATATATTTTTCAAGCCCTTCCATAGGAATAAATTGTTTCTGTCTGGTGTCGCGTCGGTAAAGTTCAACTGTTCCTTTTTCCAGGTCTTTAGGACCAATAGCAATGCGTATAGGAACGCCTTTCAATTCATATTCCGCAAATTTCCAGCCCGGACTATGATGATCATCGGTATCGTATTTTATTCGTATGTTATCAGCTAAAAGAATTTTTTTCAGGTTATTTACTACTTCATTAATTCTATTTAGCTGCTCTTCATCCCTGAAAATAGGAATAATAACTACCTGGATAGGTGCAAGCAAAGGCGGTAAAACCAACCCTTCATTATCAGAATGAGACATAACCAGCGCACCCATTAGCCTTGTAGAAACACCCCAAGACGTTGCCCAAACCAATTCCGATTTGCCCTCTTTATTCAGGAACTTAACATCAAATGCTTTAGCGAAGTTTTGACCTAAAAAATGTGAGGTTCCTGCTTGTAATGCTTTTCCATCCAACATCATTGCCTCTATACAATAAGTTTCCAAAGCTCCGGCAAAGCGTTCGCTTTCCGTTTTTACCCCTTTTATTACCGGTACCGACATCCATTTTTCTGCAAATTCAGCATAAACGCCCAGCATTTTCTCGGTTTCCTCAATAGCTTCCTGCCTTGTAGCATGGGCTGTATGGCCTTCCTGCCATAAAAATTCGGCAGTACGTAAAAATAAGCGGGTACGCATTTCCCAACGTACTACGTTAGCCCATTGGTTTATTAAGATAGGTAAGTCTCTATAGGATTGAATCCATCCTCTATAGGTATTCCATATAATAGTTTCAGATGTTGGGCGCACAATAAGTTCCTCTTCTAATTTCGCATCTTCATCAACTACCAATCCCTC